>Ga0182024_10019424_pt1 | contig 12530 bp, 16 predicted proteins | sample P32metaG_FD_120480 | JGI IMG/M metagenome (GOLD analysis project Ga0182024, IMG submission 120480) | Permafrost microbial communities from Stordalen Mire, Sweden - P3-2 metaG (Illumina Assembly) | ecosystem: Environmental > Terrestrial > Soil > Wetlands > Permafrost | place: Sweden: Stordalen... | reverse complement strand
GTGATCGAAGGTTCCGCGGAAGGTCAAGGGTTCTGATCCAGCTGACCGAATTCAAAACCCGGGTGGCTGGGTGGGAGGAGCCCTGCCACCCGGGTTCCGCATGCGTGGCCCACAGTATCCCACCACCTCCCACAATGCAACTCAATTCCCACTCTTTATCCCACTGAGCCGTCATCTTGCGCCTTTCGAGGCCCAAAATGCCCGTCGGCACTGGCGATCGACGGTGGGAGACGCGGCCCGGCGAGCGTTTCGAGTCCTGCACGATCGGCTGCAGGGCCGCGTTCTGCGAGCGTTCTTGCGGATCGGCGGCGGTTCCGTCCGCGGGGTGTGCCTGACGGATTGCGTTCGCCCCGGTGGCCACCCTCGGAGGTCTAGGGTGGCCGGCTCCGGCGCCTAGATCTGGCGCGCGCGGTCCAGCGGGCAGGCCTCTTGCGCGGGGAGATCGAGCACCAGGCGCGCCCCCCGCTGGGCCGGAGCGGCCAGTCTTCCGCCGTGGGCGGCGGCGATGTCCGCGGCGATCGCCAGTCCCCTTCCGTGCCGGCCGTGCCCATGACGGGCCCGGCGTGCCAGCTCGCCGACCGGGGCAGGAAGGCCGGGGCCGTCGTCCACCACCTCGATCCGGGACCCGCCCGGCGGCGCGCAGCCCCGGACCTCCACCACCTGCCCCCCGTGCTCGATCGCGTTGGCGATCAGATTGCCGATGGCCTGGGCCAGCCGCAGCCGGTCTCCACACACCGTCGTGCTCGTCCCCGTCCACCGCAGGCTCAGCTCGGCGCCCGCGACTTGCGCGCTCGGCCGCCACGCCTGCACCGAGTCGGCCAGCAGCTCCCGGAGGTCGAGGACCCCCAGCCGGCAAGGAGCCGCGTGCCCCTCGCGCGCGCCCGCGAGATCCTCGAGCGCCAGGGTAGCCCGGGCGAGCTCGGAGTCGATCGCCCGCAGCTGCAGCGCCGACAGCGCTCCCCCGCGCGAGCCGAGATCGAGCCCGAGCCGCACCGCACCCAGCGGCCCGCGGAGCTCGTGGCAGGCCCGGGCCACCACCTCCATCCGGGCGTGCAGTGCCCGGCGCCCCAGCAGCCACATTCCGGCGAGCACGCCGGCCGTCAGCCAGCCGGCGAGCGCGGTCGCGCCGCTCACTCGATCGCCCCATCGATCAGGCGGTAGCCGACGCCCACGAGGGAGCCCTAAGGGGCTAATCAACGGCGGATACCGTCCGGCGCCCGCCGCCGTGGCCCTTGGTGCGGGCGGCAGCGTTGCGAATCGCCTCGGCAGCGTGCCAGATCTCCGGGCTAACGATCGGGTCGTGTTCGCCGGGGTAGACCTTGCCTTTGTTGGTGACCTGTGGGGCACTGACGGGTGGCGACTTCGGTTTCGCTGTCAGTGTCGACTTCGACGGCGATGGTGGTGTGACTCATGGGTGCCTCCCTTGGTTGGCGCCTGGTGGAACTACGTGGCGCTCACCGAACCATAGTGCCGCTCGCCGAAAAGTAAACAACGAAGTTCGGCGGTGGTGTAACTGTCAGTGTCCAGAACGCAAACGGCCCGCAAGTTAGCGGGCCGCCCTGCCGGTGTTACTGGCGCTCGGCGCTAGGAGTTTGTCATTCCACGGTCGGAGTCATCTGGAGTTGCCTCCTCGGACAGCGCTTGAGTGCTTTCAAAATGCCCCACCGAGCAAGGACGAAGAAATGAGTACCAGTACCTACAACCAGGCCAAATCGCTATTCGATGACCTGGAGAAGGCCGAGGGACAGGTGTCCTGGCAGATCGGCAAGGTCGGCAACGCTCTGTTGGAGCAGGCGAAGCAGGAGAATCCTGACAACGTGGCCCTGGCCCAACTGGACCCGTTCGAGGAGAGCAGTCACGGCGGCTACATCGTGCACATGACCGCCACGGATGTACGGGCGATCATCAGACAGATCGTCACCGCAACCAAGCCGCCGCGGTTAGTCGGCATCGCATGACCGACTACACAGTCATCCTCAGCGACACCCGCACAGACCTGCCCGTCGCCCTCCACGAGAAGACGCCGCGGATCTGGGGTTACGAGGTCGCTCGCTAACCTCGAAGCGCCGATAGAGGGCTGACGTGGGATCCTGGGAACGTCCTCCCGGGCCGTGAGAATCGGGATTGCTCAAGATCTCGATCGCGACCCAGGAGGACACCCAGTTGGTGAAGCCAGAGGCTCGTCTCGAAACGGTAGAAGTGACGGCGGACGGAGCGGGACTCGTGTCGCGCGCGGGCGTCGCGCTGTTGGTCGAGTTGACAGACGGGGTCGGGTTGACGGCGGCGTTGTCGGAGGCGTTGGCCGGGACGCGGGAGCGGCGCTCGGCGCACGATCCGGGGCGGGTGTTGCGCGATGTGGCGGTGATGCTCGCTGACGGCGGTGATTGCGTGACCGACATCGACGCGTACCGCGGTCAGGAGCGACTGTTCGGCCCGAGGGCGTCGGAGACGACCACGCACCGGGTGCTGAAGGCGATCGACGAGCAGCTGCTCGCGCGGGTGCGCTCGGCCAGGGCCCAGGCCCGAGCTCGGGTGTGGAACGCGGGCGCCCGTCCCGGGTCGATCACGTTGAACATCGACGCGACCTTGTTGACCTCGCACTCAGAGAAGGAGCGGGCGGCCGGCAACTACAAACACGGATACGGGTTCCATCCACTCGGCTGCTGGCTGGACGAGACCGGCGAGGCGCTCGCGGCGATCCTCAGACCCGGGAACGCCGGGTCAAACACGGCGGAGGATCACTTCAAGGTGCTGGGGCTCGCGCTCGCGCAGTTGCCCGTCGAGGATCTGGACCGGGAGATCCTCGTCCGGACTGATATCGGCGGTCAGACGCACGCGTTCACCGCCGACTGCCGTGACGCTGGGATCCGCTTCTCGGTCGGCTACGAGCTGACCGAGACGGTCCGCGCCGCGATCCTCAAGGTCCCTGAGGCGGCGTGGATCCAGGCGATCAACGCAGGTGGGGAGAACCGGGACGGCGCGTGGGTGACCGAGCTGACCGACCGGATCGATGTGTCCGCTTGGCCCGAGGGGTCCCGGTTGATCTGCCGCAGCGAGCGTCCGCACCCGGGCGCGCAGTTCACGATCTTTGACGAGCACGGCTACCGGTACACGTGCTTTCTCACCGACCAGGACGGCAACGACATCGCCGCCTTGGAGCTGCGTCACCGCGGCCGCGCCCGCGTCGAGGACAGCATCCGCGCCGGCAAGGACACCGGCATGCGCAACCTCCCCCACCACGCCTTCGAGCACAACCAAACCTGGCTTGAGACCTCGCTGATCGCCCAAGACCTGTTGACCTGGACGAAACTGATCTGCCTCACCGGCGAGCTCGCGACCGCCGAACCCAAACGGCTCCGTCACCGGCTGCTGCACGTCGCCGGCAAGGTCGTGCGTCACGGGCGACGCACCCACCTCAAACTCGATCGCGATTGGCCGTGGTCACAAGCGCTCGTCGCCGCGTTCGCGAAGCTACGCGCGACCCCGACGCTCTGCTGAGCACTCACCGCTCCCGCGGCCAGGACCTCACAACCGACCCGCAGCACAGACGAAGTCCGCCTGCGCGAAAACGACCACCACGGACGCGGACGCGCCTGCCCTCCGCGACCAGACAGCCATCTCTCGCCCCGACAACCCCCTCACCCGGCCACCCACAGCCAAGCGACACAAGCCGCGTCACCATCACGACCCTAATGGCGCTTCGAGGCTAATCACGCAAAGCGGTGCACTGCTCGGCTAGACTCCCGTGGGGCTGGACCATCGAATCGGGAGGCAAGGGCCTATGGCCATTCTCGGCCGGACGAAGACGGACGTAGAGCGAGTCGTCAGGCATCTGCTACCGCCCAAGGTGCGCGTGCGGCGCTCTCAGCGGCTCTGGGACAACCTGAACCGCGACAGCACGTTCGGGTACATGTCGCACCTACGGTCCGGCGAGTGGGATCTCACCGAGTTCGCCACCGTTGGCAACCGGTTCGTTGAGCGAATGATGGCCCGCTACGACGACTACGCGACCGTCCCAGCGAATGAGGCGACGGTGCTGGAGATTGGCTGCGGCGTCGGCCGGTTTCTCAAGCCGCTCTCCGAGCGGTTCGCCCGTGTGATCGGCTTTGACTTCTCGGCCGAGATGCTTGACTCCGCTCGGGAATACTGCGGTGATCGGGCCAACGTCGAGTACCGCCAGAACGACGGCTCATCGCTCCCCGGCGTGGCTGACGGATCGGTCGGCTTTGTAGTCAGCGCCGGAGTGTTTCAGCACATCACGGAGCTGACCGCAATTCTCGGCTACGTGCGCGAGGCCCTTCGGGTGCTCGAGCCGGGCGGCATCTTCCTGTTCCAGTTCGAGGGGACACGGACCGGTCAGGTCGGCTTCGGCCAGCTCGGCGCGAAGATCACCGCCCGCGATCTCGACAGTGCTCTCGCGAGCGAGTCGTTCGCCATCCGCGAGGTGTCCCGCGATCCAACCGACTCGGTGGGCAACATCGTCTGCGTCATCGAACGAACCGCAGCGCCAAGCGGCGACCGGTTCACCACACACAAGATGATCGAACGCGATTGGCTCAACGGCGTCTACGACGGGATCAAGACCGACACGGACATGCAGGCCCGACAGGCGCGCGAGCCGATTCCGCTGACGTTCTACGGCTAGTAGGCGACGACCTCGTACGCGACCTTGCTGGTGTCGGTGTTCGAGGTCGAGTGTCCTCGCCTCCGTCTACCTTCCCGACCCCGACCGCCGCCGGGCGCGGACCAGCACCGCCCCGATCCGCGCCCGCAGCTCGGGGTAGCTGAAGGGCTTACCTTCGGGTAGCGGTTGTTTCGTCGGCGGCCTGTTCGGCCCGATACCAGTCTGCGAGGGCCAATGACCGCGCCCTGCCACCTCACGCTGTTCCCGCCCGAGGATTATCTGTCGGAGGACGCGCGCTGTCGCCTCCGGCACGGTGGTGCCTGCCCATGTGACGAGTGCGGAATCGACACCAAGACCTCGACCGAGCCGTTCTACTTCGTCCACGACGAGATCTGGGTCGAGGCCGGCATGGTCCCCGACACGAGAGGGTTCCTCTGCCTGGGCTGCCTGGCGAAGCGCCTCGGCCGAGCACTGACGCCGGCTGACTTCCCGGACGTCGCGATCAACCGCGGACGGAGGTTGGACCCGTGACCGCCAGCCGTCACCTCGCGCCGGTCCCTGGGGCCACCCGCGTTCGTGGGGTCGCGTGAGAGCTACCGCTCACGGCATATGAAACAGGTGCCACCTCAGCCAGGCCAACCACTTCGACTTCGACTTCGACTCCGGTCGGCTCGTGAGAATGACGGCGGCTCGGTTGGCGTTGGCGCTGACTTCGGCCGGGTGCTGGACGATGTCGATGTCGACCGCCGTCAGCGAGTTGAGCAGTCCTGTCAGTTCACTGAAGGCTGTCGCCCGATCGCCCGATTCGATGGGAATGGTCCCCACGAACGGGAGGGCACCTGCCCGCATCAGCTCTGTCTGAGCGAGGCGGAGACGATCCTCTCGATCAGCCTTGAGTCGCAAGTTGACGGCAGCGGGCAAGCGCTCCAGGTCCTTGGCCGCGTGCTCCACGGAGATGAGCGCGTCGATCACGCGGCGCAGCTTCGCTTCTTGCTGAACCTGGAGCGTGACCCGGACCGTCATCCAAGCGCCGACCGCGGCGATGGCAGCGAACAGCAACCCGAGCACGGAGAGGACCGTCACGCCGCCGAGGCTAAGGCGCTCCGCGGACAGCCTTCCGAAGCGAATCTCGACCTGCCCGCGTTCGTGGAGCTGGCGGCGTGAGCGAGCTTCCTACGTCGGCTCCGCTCTGGTGCGAGCGCTGTGGCCGAGAGGGCCAGCGCACCGTGCGCCCCATTCGCACGTGGCCGCGAGGCTGGCTGCCATCGTCGGCCGGTGAAGATCTCGGCATCTGCCCCAACTGCACCAGTGACCTGGACCGGCACGGCAGTGGTCGGCTGCCCAAGAGGGCCGAGGAACTTCTCTCGTGTAAGGAGTGCGGTTGTCACTATCTGCGCGAACTGAGTCAGTGCCCGTTCTGTGGTGAAGGAGAGAATGCCGAATGACACTCGAACCACCGCCTACTTACCGGGTAAACTAGGCCCATGAGGACTTACTCCACCGAGGGAACCATCGCCACGAAGGTGCCACCGGAGCTGCTCCGGCTGATAGACCGCAAGTGTGCCGTGGAGGACCGCACGCGCAGCCAGGTCGTCCGGCAAGCGCTCCGCGAGTTCTTCTACGGCGCCGATCTGGAGCCGTCTCAGGCGCGAAAGGCGGAACGTGTCGGCTGACCGGCCAGCACTGCCCGTCTCCGGCGTCGTCTGGGACCCGAACGACGGCGTCGTCGCCGTGATCCGGCGTCGCGTCGCGCTCCGGCCCCGGCTGCCGTTCCTCTTCCGCCGCGTGCCCTTCCTCCCGAGGCACACTCGCCGGACCGCGCAGCACGCGCCCGGCCGCCGCCGCATCTACCGCCGGGCACACACCGGCACGGACCCTCCCGATTCACCTGTCGGTTCAACGATGTCGACCTTCGAGGAGAGAGAGCCCGAGCGCGGCTCTTTTTTTACGCCCGTAACCGAAGTGCACACCCCTACAAACACGAACGCCCGAGCTGGAGTTCGGGCGTTCGGTGAAACGAAAGGACCGGAGTCGTGTCTCCGACCAATACCCAGAAGGTTACCGCCACCACGGCGCCCCTCGTTACCGGCAAGCGCCGCCTGTCGTTCTTCCAGGTCACCAAGGCTGATGTCCGCGCCCTCGAAGAAGAGTGTGATCGGAAGTACCTCGCGATGACCAAGGCCGTGTACTTCACCCTCGTCGAGCTGGCGAATGACAACCGTCATCACGGCCCGACGTTCGAGCTGGCGTGCAAGGACCTGGCGGCCAAGTCGGGCGTCGGCACGACCGCCCTCCGGGGCGCCGTGAAGCGGATCTGCGCCGCCGGACTGCTGACCGTTGAGGGCGGCAAGCGCGGCGTCCCGAACCGCTGGACCGTCCTCTCAGCAGAGGCCGAAGGTAACCGCTCAGCGGTTACCCCCGCCGGTGAGGGTGACCGCTCAGCGGTCAGATCAGGCCCCGAAGGTGACCGCCCAGCGGCGTCTACGCGCGCGCGGCCGACTGCCGTAAGGCAAAGAAAACCTCAAAGAACTACTGCTGCCGGCAAGCAGACCGAGTCGAGCGACGGCCGCCTCATCCTCGAACGCTACATCGAGGTCGTGGCTGAGCTTCGAGGAGGGCGAAGGCCGAGCACCAAGCCCGGCGACGAGCGCCAGGCCGCGGCGCTGTTCCAGGAGCACGGCCGAGAGGAGATCGGCCGACGACTGCGCTGGGCGCTGGAGCACGACTTCTGGGGCGACGTGGTCGACAAATCCTTCGCCCGCTTCGGCGGCCCGAAGGCATGGGCCGCGATCGGTAAGCAGATGCCGGAACCGCAAGGCACGATCCTGCGCGGAGGCTGGGGAACGAACTACGCCGGGCGGACCGAGGACGAGTTGGCCGCATCCAACGCGGCGATGGATGCCGAGTGGGCGCGGCAAGAGGCAGAACCGAAGCCGGAATACGCGAAGGCGGCGTGATGAACCGGCACGAGAGCCATGACGACCCAAGCAACCCAGCCTAGGTGCCCCGAGTGCCGCGGATCGCTGATCTGGGCGGGAGGACGGCTCGTGTGCCCTCGACGCCTCTGCGGCGCATACGACCGCGATCAAAGCGAGCCCGAGGCGACCTCAGACCAGAAGGAGCGGGCGGCGTGAGAAAGGCGGGGTCATCGGCCGCATCCAGGCCGCAACGTTCGGGCCGTAGAACTGCGTATAAAAGCGCCCGAATCACGGCTCGCCTCGAACGTGGGCCTAGGCCAGCGCTGTCACGGCTCTGGCACCGTGGCCGGCGTGCTCAGAGCGATGGCTGCGATGGCCGGCGACCGGCCCTGCCACGAGCCTGGCGGACCGTAGACAGGCGCATACGTCCTCCATCCTCGAGCCTCGGCGGCCCCGCCGCTGTGGCGTCGGGGCCGCGGCCGTTCTGGTCGCTGCTGCTGCCGAGCTGCGCCACCTCGCCGGGAGGCCGCGATGCCGATCAGTAACGACCCGGTCAAGCGGGCGCGGCAGCTCGCCAACCTCCGCGGCGCACCACGAGGCAACCGCAGGACGTTGCAGCACGGCGCATACGCAGCGCTGCCGCCGGAGCGCGTTGATGCGAAGGTGCGCGAGGTCGTCGGTGCGCTGGCTCGAGACGCGCCGGTTCGCGATGCCGACGGTGGGCTACCAGCAGCGGACGCCGTGATAGTCCGGCAGCTTGGCGAGACCCTGTGCCGCCTCGACAGCATCGCTGAGTACCTGGGCCGCAAGGGCTGGGAGGGCGAGGATGGCAGGCCGCGTCCGGTGCTCGACTACGAGGCTCGGCTGCGCGGGCATGTGCTCGACCTGCTCAAGGAGTTGGGGATGACGCCGGCTGCGCGGGCGAAGCTCGGCATCGACCTGATGAAGGCGGCCGAGACGCTGGAGGACTACCTGACCGCGAACTACCCCGAGGGCGGCGGCGGATCGTGAAGCCGATCACCATCGATCAGGCGACGCGCGACCCAAAGCTGCTCGGCTCGGTCTTCGACTGGTACCCGGAGCAGCTTCGACTGCTCGGCTCGGTCGACGGCCCGGAGCGGCGGCACATCTGGAACCTGGGTCGTCAGTCGGGCAAGGACCTGATGCTGAGTGCGGGCGCGGTGCACAACTGCGCGCTGCGGCCCGACCTGGACCTGGTGCTGCCGGCGGGGATGGTGCGCGACGTGCTGGTGGCGTGCCCGCGGCGCGATCAGGCCCAGGAATTCATCGCGACCGCGGCCGTGCACATAGAGGGGTCGCCGCTGCTGCGCCAGCACGCGGAGATCCTGTCGGACCGCATCCTGTTCGAGCTGCCGCGCACCGACGAGGCCGGCAAGCCGTACACCGCCAAGGCGCGGATCCTGGCGCTACCCGCGAACGCCCGGACGACCCGCGGGCATCGCGCGTCGATGGTGATCTTCAACGAGCAGGCGTTCCTGGACGAGTCGGGCGGCCCCGGCAGCGACGAGGCGCTCTGGCGGGCGCTGACGCCGAGCCTGAGGGCGTTCGGTACCCGGGCGAAGATCATGTGCTCGTCCACGCCGAACGGCACCAGCGGCAAGTTCTACGAGCTGTGCGAGCAGGCCGAGAACGGCTGGAAGTCGACCGTCTACGAGCACGCGGCGACCTGGGAGATCGTCCCGAACGTGACCCCGGACGAGATCGAGGAGTGGCGCGACGAGCTTGGCCAGAGCTGGTTCGACCAGGAGTACGCGGCCGAATGGGTGGATGGCGCCGGGAGGTTCTTCGACCTGACCGCGCTGCGCTACACGGACGGACCCGCGTTACCTGCGACGGGCACGAACTGGGTCTGTGGGCTGGACCCGGCGACCGTGCGCGACCGGTTCGGGATGGCGATCGTCGGGCAGTCGATCGAGGACCCCGAGGTGTGGCTGCTGGGGGCGGCGGGCTCGCTGGAGACCGGGAGCACGGGGCGCCTGATGGACATCGACGCGGAGACGTCGACGTTCAAGCGGAACTTGGAGACGTGCTGGACGGCCATGGCGCCGTACGTGCCCCATGGCCTCCGGATCGCGACCGACACAGCGAAGGCGCAGGCTGTCCGGTCGTTCTTCGGGCGGAAAGGCATCGAGCCGGAGCTGGTCTCGCTGAAGGGCGAGGAGATGAAGGCGGCCTACATCTCCGTGAAGACGCGCATCCAGGACGAGAGCCTGCGGCTGTACGAGCAGCCCGACCTGATGGAGGACCTAAGGACGGTCCAGATGCGCGACAGCCAGCAGATCCACCTGCCGCGGATCAGGGGCCGCCACTGCGACACGGCGTCGGCGCTGGTGGCGGCCTGCCAGATGCTCCGGGAGAACGCATACGCCCCGGCCGCGGCCCCGATGATCCCCGTGGCCGTGCCCTACTCGCAGTTCGGGGAGTTCGGATGACCGACCAGAACCTCACCGAGCGCGAGATCGTCCGCCGGCACACAGTCAGGACGCCCGGACGGAAGCGGTTCAACGACGGCCTGCCGGAGCTGGGCACGCCGGAGTACGAGCTGCTCGACCCCGCGACTCAGCTCCAGATCGGCGAGCAGCGGGCGGGGATCTTCCGCCCCACCGAAGAGGACAACGGCGCGGCCACGAACGTCCCGCCAAGGCCATACGGCCGCGACGAACACAACCCAATCGACGCAAAGGAATGGTGACTGGATGACCCCGAAGACAAAGACCGAGAGCGAGCGGGAGCGCCGCGGCCGTGAGCTGGAGGAGCGGTTCGCGGGCGGGGGCAGCAAGCCAGCGCGAGAGCGTGAACTGGCCGAGCACGCATCACCGTCCAGCCGCCGGCCACCTCATAGGGACGCGAAGGAACACGAGCGGCAGATCACCCGGGCGCACATGGTGGGTCCGACAGACCCCACCGGCACGTTCGAGCAGCAGGCCGCCGAGGGCATCCGGGAGGTCACCGGCCACGCTCCGCTCAGCCGCGAGTCCGAGGAACGCCTCTCTGCGGCCCTGGAGGCCCGGCGCGCGAACGAGGCGCGGCTCGTCAGGCGCGCCCACGACGCGATCGCGGCCGATGGCACGACGCCGCACCCCGCGAGGCCGGGCGCTCGGGCATCCGGGCCGGGCTGGTCGGAGCTGATCGCCAGAGCCCAGGCCGAGCAGAGCCGCGTTTCGATCGGCGAGCAGGACCCGGCGCCGTTCGATGACCCAGATCAGGAGCGGCCACGACCCGGCGAAACCGTCATTGCCCGCGGCGACCGCATCGGCGGCCGCGGCATCTGAACCCCGAACAGGAGATGGACTGGTGGACACCAAGACCAAGCAGACGCGATTCATGCTCAAGGCCCACGCGATCCCGCAGGGCAGCATCGCCGACTTCGAGGCGATGCACGAGGTTCAGCGGCGCCAGGTAGTGCGCTCCGTGGCCCTCGGCGAGATCGAGCAGTTGCGCGAGAGCGGCATCCCGGTGCGCACCGACGACCTGGACTGGGAGCAGGCGCTCGACCTCGCCGAACGGCTGCGCGAGGCGGAGCCGAACGATGTGGTCGATGCCCTTCGAGAGTCCGGCGTCCCGCTGGTCAAGGGCGAGCCGGGCACCGATCGCTCGAAGGTCGCCGCCGAGATGGCGCGGATGCCGTCCGAGCAGCGCGAGGCGCTGCGCGAGGGGGCGACCGCGAGGCTCGCCGAGGTCGGCATCCCGATGCGGCGGCTGAGCGCCGCGGAGGCGGCCGAGACCGCGCTCGCGCTCGGGCTCGATCAACCGGCGAGCGATGACCTGTCCGATCCGCTCGACGGCATTCCGACCAAGGCCGCGAGCGACTGATGGCGGTCACCGCACGGCAGATCCCCCGGCGGCCGGTCGAGCAGGTCACCGCCACGCCCGAGAGCGCGGTCCTCGATCAGCTCGGCGGCCCGGTGGAGCTGAGCGGCCTCCGTTTCCCCGCCGAGGACCGCGGACCCATGTGGATGCTCGCGTTGGAGCTGAGATTCCACTGCGGTTCGATCGACCGCAACTGCGTGAGCGGATACGAGGTGATCCCGAATCCGTCTGGCTGGCGGACGCTGCGCGAGTGCTCGACTCGGCAGGTCGCGGAGGCGGTCCGGCGGACGATGCGCATCTACCCCGACTGGCGGCTGCCGGGCACCGACCAGCAGGATCTCCACGCCCGGATCGACAACTACTTCGCGGCTGCGCGCCGGGTGACCGGGGCGACGCGATGAAAACCTTCTCCGGCGCAAATGAGCCTGCGCCGGGAAGCGCGGCCGCTGTGACGCAGGCGCGCCGCGGAATGACGGGCACGTGTGCATCCGCGTTCGAGTGGGTTTGGTTGTGCCCGCGAGTCCCGTCACGCGAGCACGGCGCTTCTCCTGCGTCGCGGCCGTGCTCGCCGGGCGCACTCGGCTTCCTCTCCTGCCGAGCATGGGGCCGGGCCGTCGGATGCGCCCGGCCCCGCGTCCGGTTCTACAGACTCTGAGAGAGGAGTACGTTCTGATGCCATGGCTGACAAGAAGATCTGCTTTTGCATCGTTCCGATCGGCGAGGAAGGAACCCCTCCTCGTCTGCGGTCGGACGAGTTCATGGAATTCATCGTCGAAGAAGTCTTATCGCCGGATTACGAAATCCATCGCGCCGATCAGCTTCCGCGCCCGGGCGTCATCACCACACAGATAATGCAAGAGGTCGTCACTGCCGACCTAGTCGTCGCGGACCTGACCGGCGGCAATCCAAACGTCTTTTACGAGCTGGCGCTACGCCACGTGACACGGAAGCCCCTCGTTCAGTTTATGGACAGCACGCAGCGACCGCCATTCGATGTAGCTCCCACGCGAACGATCCTGTTCGACATACGCAGCCTAACTACTTCCTGCGGAAAAAGTCGGGTGCCGTGAGGTGGTCTTTCCGTCCGGGGTGACAGTCAGAATTCCCTGCTAGTGAATGGTTTTCTGGTCGTCGAGAGGAGTGCGTGTGCTGACGCT
>Ga0182024_10019423_pt1 | contig 12530 bp, 14 predicted proteins | sample P32metaG_FD_120480 | JGI IMG/M metagenome (GOLD analysis project Ga0182024, IMG submission 120480) | Permafrost microbial communities from Stordalen Mire, Sweden - P3-2 metaG (Illumina Assembly) | ecosystem: Environmental > Terrestrial > Soil > Wetlands > Permafrost | place: Sweden: Stordalen... | reverse complement strand
GCGGCCTCGACATCCTGCTCACCGGACTTATCGCCACCCTTACTCCTCCGGCCAATACGCCTTAGGCCAGGGCGCTCGGCGGGTAAGCCGATCCCCGCGCGGAGCCGGCTTCTTATTCTTTTCTGCCGTTGTTAGCCTGACTTCGTAGATGCTTGCATCCCGGCTAGCGTGATCAACCGGTTATTGACTGTCACACGCTGGTGTCAGACCTTGCCCGGAGCTTGTCGGAGCCTGCCGGGGGCCCCGATCCAGTTCCCGGCGTGAGCACTCCTGCCCGGTGCTCGCGCACCAACCCCCCGGCGCGGTGTCGACACGGCCGCGGGCACGTCCTGCCCGCAGGCCGGCGGGAGAGGAGCAGGCTGTGGCTTCCAGCGTGGCTGACGCGATGGTGGCGTTGTTGAAAAGCTCGGGGGTGCGCCGGGTGTACGGGATTCCGGGCGACTCCCTGAATGGGTTTACGGATGCGCTACGCCGGGACGGCGGTATCACCTGGGAGCATGTGCGTCACGAGGAGGCCGCCGCCTTCGCGGCCGGTGCGGAGGCGGCGCTCACCGGTGAGCTGGCGGTGTGCGCGGGCAGTTGCGGGCCGGGCAACCTGCACCTGATCAACGGCCTGTATGACGCCAACCGGAGCCGGGTGCCGGTGCTGGCGGTCGCGGCGCACATCCCGCGGGTCGAGATCGGCTTGCAGTACTTCCAGGAGACGCATCCGCGGGAACTGTTCCGCGAGTGCAGCGTGTACTGCGAGCTGGCCAGCATCCCCGAGCAGATCCCGCACGTCTTGGAGAGCGCGATGCGCGCGGCGCTGGAGCGCGGCGGGGTCGCGGTCGTCGTCATCCCGGGCGAGGTGTTCTTCGCCGACGTCCCGTCCGGCGTCGCGATGACCCCGGTGCGCAAGGCGGCCTCGGTGATCCGGCCGGGCGAGGCTCCGCTCGCGGCCGCGGCTGAGGTGCTGAACGGCGCGAGCCGGGTGACCATCCTGGCCGGGGCCGGATGCGCGGGCGCGCACGACCAGCTCATGGAGTTCGCGGGCGCCCTGCAGGCCCCGGTCGTGCACGCGTTCCGCGGCAAGGAGTTCGTGGAGTACGACAACCGCTTCGACGTGGGGATGACCGGGCTGATCGGGTTCGGCTCGGGTTACCGGGCCATGGAGCACTGCGACGCGCTGGTCATGCTCGGCACGGACTTCCCGTACCGGCAGTTCTTTCCCGAGGGTGTCCCCGTCATCCAGGTCGACGTGCGCGGGGAGAACATCGGCCGCCGGGTGCCAGTCACTATCCCGCTGGTCGGGACGGTCAAGGACACCATCGAGGCGCTGCTGCCGCTGCTCGCGGCCAAATCCGACGCCAGGCACCTGGACCGGATGACCGCCCACTACCGGCGCGCCCGGTCCCGGCTGGACAAGCTGGCCCAGAGCCGGCCGGGGGAATCCCCGCTGCATCCGCAGTTCGTGGCGGCCACGGTCGACCGGCTCGCCGCGGCCGACGCGGTCTTCACCGCGGACGTGGGGACGCCGTGCATCTGGACGGCCCGGTACGTGCGGATGAACGGTGCACGCCGGCTGATCGGCTCGTTCAATCACGGGTCGATGGCCAACGCGCTCCCGCATGCCATCGGGGCGCAGGCCGCCCAGCCGGGCCGCCAGGTGATCTCGCTGTCCGGCGACGGCGGGCTGGCCATGCTGCTCGGCGAGCTCATCACGCTGCGCCAGCAGCACCTTCCGGTGAAGGTCGTGGTGTTCAACAACGGCGCGCTGTCCTTCGTGGAGCTGGAGATGAAGGCGGCCGGGATCGTCACCTACGGCACCGATCTGGACAACCCGGACTTCGCCGGGATCGCCCAGGCTGCCGGGCTGTTCGGGGCGCGGGTGGAGAAGGCCGGCGATCTGGAGGACGCGCTGCGCGCGGCGTTCAGTCATGACGGCGCGGCCCTGGTCGACGTCCGCACCGCCCGGTACGAACTCTCGCTGCCGCCCAAGCTGACCTACGGCGAGGTCAAGGGCTTCACGCTGTACGCGACCCGGACCGTCCTGTCCGGCGAGGGCAAGGAACTGGTCGAGCTGACCAAGACCAACCTGCGGGAACTGGACATCGAGTAAGGGGGGCGACGGTAATGGGCAGTCTCGAGGAGATCCTGGCCGGCTACGAGGGTCTGCAGGCCGGCCAGGAAGCGTTCTACAAGGATCTGCATCGTCATCCCGAGTTGTCGCATCAGGAGCACCGCACGGCCGAGCGCGTCGCCGGGAAGCTGCAGGAGTATGGCTGCACGGTCCAGACCGGCATCGGCGGGACGGGAGTCGTGGGCCTCCTGGCCAACGGCGCCGGGCCCACGGTGCTGCTGCGGGCCGAACTGGACGCGCTGCCGGTCAAGGAGGACACCGGCGCGGACTACGCCAGCACCGCGACCGCGCACGACGCCCAGGGGCATGAGGTCCCGGTGGCGCACGCCTGCGGCCATGACATGCACATGTCCTGCCTGCTCGGCATGGTCAAGCTCATGTCCGATCACCGTGACCAGTGGAGCGGGACCCTGCTGCCGCTGTTCCAGCCGGCCGAGGAAACCGGCGACGGGGCGCAGGCGATGGTCGACGACGGCCTGTTCAAGCGCATTCCCGTTCCCGACGTGGCCCTGACCCAGCATCTGCTGTCCGGCATGGCCGGGACGGTCCTGACCCGGTCCGGCCCGTTCATGGCGACCGAAGACAGTATCAATGTCACCGTGTACGGGAAGGGCGGCCACGGCGCCATACCGCAGCACACCATCGACCCGGTGGTCCTGGCGGCCATGGCTGTCATCCGGCTGCAGACCATCGTGTCCCGCGAGGTCGCGCCCGGCGAGATCGCGGTGGTGACGGTCGGCAGTGTCCAGGCCGGCACCAGGAGCAACCTCATTCCCGATCATGCCCTGCTCGAGCTGAACCTGCGCAGCTACTCCGAGCAGACCCACCAGCGCATGCTCGCGTCGGTCCGGCGGATCGTGCAGGCCGAGAGCCAGGCCTCCGGCTCACCCCAGGACCCGGACTTCGACACCATCGGCAGCTTCCCGCTCACCGTCAACGAGCCGGCCACCACGGACCGGGCCGCGTCTGCCTTCGCCGCCTTCTTCGGCGACCGCGCTGGTGAAATCGACCGGCAGACCGTCAGCGAGGACTTCAGCAACATTCCCAACGCCGCCGGGGTGCCCTACACCTACTGGGCGCTCGGGTACACCGAGGAGAAGGCCTACCGCGCCGCGGAGAAGGCCGGGCGGCTGCAGGATCTGACCAGCAACCACTCACCGAGATTTCTGCCGCCGCTGCAGCCCTGCCTGCGGACCGGCACCGAGGCGCTGACCACAGCGGCGCTGGCCTGGCTGGCGCGGAAATAAAGCAACCAGACGGCGATTGGACCCGGGATGGGCACTGGAAAGCACGGCATTACTCCGCTCGCCGCCGTTGCGGGCGGCGTCCTGGCCGGGGCCGTGGGGACGGTCTGCCTGGACGCGGTGAATTATCTCAAGTACCGGAGCACGGGTGGTAAAGACAGCCCGCTCGCGTGGGAATTCCCGAAGGTCGGCCGCTGGGACCAGGCGCCTGACCCCGGGCAGGTCGGCAAGCGGCTGATTGAGGGTTTCACGCAGCGCGAGCTTCCGGATCGGTGGGCCGGGCCGGTCAGCACCGTCATGCACTGGTCCTACGGGTCGGGCTGGGGGGCGCTGTACGGGGTCCTGGCCGGGTCCGTGCGCAGGCCGAACCCCCTCTATGGCCTGCCGCTGGGGGCGGTGGCCTGGATTTCGGGGTACGTCCTGCTGCCGGAGGCCGGGCTCTACAAGCCGATCCGGGAGTACGACGCTAAGACGCTGGCTGGTGACCTGAGTGCCCATCTCGGGTACGGCGCGGGCACGGGAACCACGTTCTGGCTGATCACCAGGATCTGGCGCTAGCGGCGGTCCGGCCTGAACCAGCCTGTTCGGTGGATGCTGTCCCAGGGCGGGCCCGCCCGATGGCCGCCACCGGACAGGCTGCCCTCACGATCGTGGCCGCTCCTTGATCCCGGCCGCGAGCAGGTCGACTACCTCTGCGATACGGGCCGCGCGGACGTCCGGCCGGCGGGTGGTCGCGTCGATCCAGCGGAGGTAGGCCTTGCGGTAGAACTGCGCGAGCGTGTCGAAGAATGCGGCCGCGGCCGGATTGGCCGCGAGTGCCGCGGCGATGTCGTCGGCCAGATCACCGCGTTGCGGACCTTCCGGGGCCAGCTCCACGGTCACGTCATCGCCGATCTCTATGCCCGTGCCGCCCACCCTCACCGGCAGCACCCATCCGCTGGCGCCCGGCGAAAGCCTCCCGCGGACCCGCCGGCCGTCGATTGTGCCGCCGACGGGATGGTCGGCCTTGGCACCCCACGTTTCATCCGGGTCGAATGGCACCACGATGACCGCGCGGCCCCCGGGACCGGCGGAGATGACGGCGCGGAACCGTAGTGGGCCCATGATGCTTATCGTGGCATGACGGCGGCGCTCACCTGGTGCTGGTTGCGCTATCGGACTGTCCGGGCTGGTCGGGGTCGACCGGCTGGCCGGCCGGAGCTGAGCACGGCCGGTATACGTGAATGGCAACGCCGTTGCCATATGTCGTCGTTTCAACGAGCTCCAGGTGCAGCGGGGCGGGCAGATCCTTGAACAGCGGGAGCCCGGCACCGAGCGCGGCTGGCTGCGTCACGAGCCGGTATTCGTCGACCAGCCCGAGCCGTGACAGAGCCTGCGCGAAGGCGGCGCCGCCGTGAGCCATCAGGTCGTTGCCCGGCTCGCGCTGGCGCAGCCTGGTCACCCACCTGTCCAGGTCGGCTGTGCCCGTCCCCGGTTCGTGCCGTCCCGGCACGTCCGCCACCTGCACATGGCCGATCCGCGCGTGCACCCGGTCCAGCGTGGCCGGGATGTCCTCGCCGTTGACCCGCAGGTGGTACAGGTCGGCCAGCAGCCGGGCAGCATCGGCGCAGTCGGCGGGCAGGCGGCTCAGCACGCCCAGCACATCGCCGGCCGTGCGCAGCGGATACTGGGCTATCCCGCTGAGCGGCTCCACCAGCACGACCGTGCCCGCCCGGCGGGCGGCCCGGGCCGCCTTCGCCAGCTGGAAGCCGAGGGGCTGGTCCAGATAGCTCCGCGGCGGGGAGCTTTCGTCGTCTCGCCCCCGACCGAGGATGAGGTCCGGGAGGTATACCGGCTGCGCGAGGTGCTTGAGGCATACGCCACCACCGAGGCGGTGTGCGCGCTGACGGCCGAGGACATCGATGAGATGGACGCGCTGCTCGTCCAGATGGCGCAGGTCGGGCGCAGCACCACGGATGAGCAGTGGTCACGCCTGAACCGGACGTGGCATTTCAGGCTGTACAGCGGGGCGCAGTCACCACTGTTGCTGCAGTTCATCAACACGCTGTGGGATCGCTGTCGGCTCACCAGCAACGTGCAGGCCAGGGATCTGGGTCACCGCGACCGGCCGGACGAGGACCACACCCGGATCATGGCTGCGGTGCGCGCGCGCGACGCCAGGCTCGCCGCCGGGATCATCGCCGATCATGTGCGTAACGCCATGGACGAGATACTCGACCAGAACCTCGCCGAGGAGCCCGCTGAGCCGTCGGCATCATCTGAATAGCGGAGCGCGGACGCCTTCGGCGATCGCTGACCGCCCCCGGCCACTGAACCGGCAAGGAGTCACTCATCTAGGATTGGACCGGTCATGAGGCCTGATCGCCTCCACTGTGACCGCGCGCCCGCTGATACGGGTGACGCTGCGCGGAGAGGAGTGCAGACATGCCAGATGAGAACCGCCCCGAATCCCAGGACCTTCACGACTACGAGGTTCAGGACGCATCGGACACGCTGGACGGGAACCCGGGCGACGATCCCCTCGACCGGGGTGTCATTCCCCCGGAACGCTGGTCCGCCGCGATCAGGTTCGGCTCGACCGCGCCGGAGCAGGACGCCGGGGAATCGCTCGACCAGCTGCTGGCCGAGGAGGAGCCGGACGTCGTTCCCGACGTCGACGATGAGCAGCCCGAGGACATCGCCGGGGATGAGGACGCGGGAGACGAGGACGTCGACGGGTTGCTCCTGGATGACGGCCCGGATCCCCGGGCCGGCCGGCTGGTTGCCGGGGACGAGCTCGGCGACACCGACCTCGTCGCGAGTGACGCCGGGATCGACGGCGGTGCGGCGACCGCGGAGGAGGCGGCCGTTCACGTCGTCGAGGATGACGACAACGACATCCGCTCCGGCGACTGACCCGCGCCCGCGTCAGCTCACACGAAGTGCACCTCGGCGTGTGACGGCTCGTCGTCGACGAGGACGTCGCAGGTCGGGCAGTACCAGCGGGCTTCAATGGGGGTGCCGCAGGCCGGGTGGCGGGGCGCTATGGACGGGTCGGCGTGCCGGGCGGCCCAGTGGGCCAGCAGCCGCAGCGCGCCGGCCAGTTCCTTGCCCTCAGCGGTCAGCTCGTACTCTGAGCGCGGCGGCCGCCGGGAGTAGGGCCGGGCTACCAGCAGCCGTTCCCGCTCGAGTCGCTTGAGGCGCTCGGACAGGATGTTCGCCGCCAGGCCCGGGATCTGGCTGAGCAGGTCGTTGAACCGGCGCGGCCCGCCCAGCAGGGCCTCCACCACGAGCAGTGTCCAGCGGTCGCCGACCCGGGTCAGTGCCTCGGCCAGCGGTGACGAGGCGTGTTCCTCCTGTGCGGCCATGCGCCGATCGTAGCCGCCGACCTTGACATGTGCCCATTAGGTAGTAACTTGCAAGTCACTACTTAATGGAGGGCAGCGATGGCAATCCTCGACGAGATACACCAGAACATCAGGCAGCTGGCGGAAAGCGCCGGCCCCTCAGTAGTGGGCATCGGGCAGCGCTGGGGCGTCGGCTCAGGCTTCGTGCTGGCCGACGGGCGGGTGCTGACTAACGCGCATAACGTGCGCGGTGACCAGGTGGCGGTCACCTTCGCCGACGGGAACACGGCGGAGGGAAGGGTAGCCGGACGTGACATCGACGGCGACCTCGCCATGATCGACGTCGCCACCGGCGGGGCTCCCGCCCTGCCGTGGCCGTCCGCCGCGGCCGCCGACATCGGGACGCCGGTCTTCGCCCTGTCCAACCCGGGCGGGCGCGGGCTGCGCGTGACCCCGGGATTCGTCTCCGGAGTCGAGCGGACGTTCCGCGGCCCGCGCGGCCGCCGCATCAGCGGCAGCCTCGAGCACACCGCCCCGCTCCTGCACGGCTCCTCAGGCGGCCCGGTCCTGGACGCCGCGGGGCAGCTGCTCGGGATCAACACCCACCGCCTCGGCGAGGGTTTCTACCTGGCCATACCGGCCGACGAGGAACTCCGCGGCCGGGCCGACGCGCTGGGCCGCGGTGAGTTCGCCGAGCGCCCGCAGCTCGGTATCGCGATCGCTCCCGGGCACGTGGCCCGGCGGCTGCGCCGCGCCGTCGGCCTGCCCGACGTGGATGGCGTGCTCATCCGGGACGTGACGGAGGACAGCCCGGCCGCACGCGCCGGCCTGTCCCAGGGCGACCTGGTCGTGGCGGCCGGCGGCCAGCCGGTCCGCACGATCGACGACCTGTTCGACGCGCTCCCGGCCGGCGGCGACACGCTCGAGCTGACCGTGGTGCGCGGGGCCGACGAGCGGGCCATCCGCGTCGTGTTCGGCGGGGGCAGCCAGCCCGGGCAGGGAGCGTAGGCTCCCCTGCTCACCGATCCCGTTCCGGTCCGGGGGCAGCGGCCAGCTGCAGCGGCGGGCCAGCCGCCCCCGGGCCGGATTAACGGGCCAGCCGCCCCCGGACCGGATTAATGAGCCGTGGTAAACAGGTTCCATGGCAACGAGGCTCGTCTTCGCTGAGCGCACGGTGGGCGCGCCAGCAAGTGACGTGTACGCCTACATCGCAGACATGCGCGGGCATCCGCGGTTCCTGCCCCCGGCGTTCTCTGATTTCCAGGTCGAGTCGGGCGGCGTGGGCGCGGGCACGATCACGCGGTTCACGCTGACGGCCGGCGGCCGCGCCCGCCAGTACCGGATGAAGGTCGCCGAGCCAGAGCCCGGTCACATCCTCACCGAGTCCGACACCGACTCCAGCGCGGTCACGACGTTCACCGTCACGCCCCAGGGCGATGAGTCCCTGGTGCGGATCTCCACAACCTGGGAAGGCGCAGAGGGAATCGGCGGCTTCTTTGAGGGCTTGTTCGCCCCCCGGGTCATGCGCGGCATCTACGCGGACGAGCTGAAGCGGCTCGACGCCTACGCTCGCGCGGGCGGCGATGCCTGACCGCGGCGCTCCTGCGCCGGGCCCAGGTCAGGCGGTGAAGCCCCCGGCGTAGGTGCCAGGCGGAGCCTTCTTTGGACCTGGGCCCGCCGGCCGCATACGATGCCCGCTGTGCGGAGACGATCATGAGAACCCCAGCCGGCCAGCCGGGCACCAGCGAACCGCTCTTCGTCGAAGAGGTCGAGGGGTCGAAACGACCCGCGTCCTACTACCTGGCCGAGTCACGCGACGGCCTCTACGTGCCCTACGTGGTGCGCACGCCCGCCGGCGAGGGGCGGTTCCCGTTCGTCTACCTCGCCTACGGCAACGGCGGGGGCGGGATCGGCTGGCTGCGGGAGTGGGTGCACACCCGCCCGTACATCATGGAGCGCCTCCTCGCCGCCGGCTATGCCTGCGGCTGGGGACGGTACCGCACGGAGGTGGACCTCGGCTTCAACCGCGGCGGCCCGCTCCAGGTCGATGGGCGCCAGGGCATGGAAGTCATGAACCGGTCGCCGCTGGAGTTCGAGGACGAGGTGGCCGTCCTCGAGCACGTCCGCCGGCACCCGCAGGTGGACGCGGGCCACCTCGGCCACGTCGGCGTCAGCCACGCCGGGGAGATGCTGTTCAAGCTGGCCTTCCGGTACCCGGGGATCCTGCGGGCCGGCGTGGCCGGCGAGCCGGCGAATCACGAGTTCCTCGACCTCAGGCTCGGCGACGCCGCACCCGTCAACCCCGAGACCGGGCTGCGGGACATCGAGGAAATGCAGATGCAGGACCCGGCCTGGGTGCGGGCCCGCACCAACCTCCTCCTGGCCCGCGAACGCATCGCACCCATCGACCTGCCCATCCTCGTCATGGGACGGGACAGCGACCATCTCCAGGGAATCTTCCGCGTCAGCTACGAACTCCTCGGCGAGAGCGGCAAAGACGCCGAGTGGGTGTCCTGGGATCACCCGCTGCACGGCTACCTCTTCCCGTCACTGGCCGAGGGGCCAACCAGTCCCGACCAGGTCCAGCAGCGCGCAATCGACGGGGTCATCGCCTTCCTCGACCGGCACATGAAGCCCGGCGGCTAGCAGCCGGTACGCCACGAGGATGACGTCCTTACGCCGCGAGGATGATCTCTGCCGGGATGGGCATGGCGCGGCCGGCTGGGTCACTAGCGTCTGCGGCATGGTTATGGGACAGGCGATGTACCGGACGGCCGGGCGGCCGGGCGGGCCGCTCGCCGTATCGACGGCCGGGCTGACCAAGCGCTTCGGCAACCGGACAGTCGTGGACGACGTGGCGCTGGCCATCCCCGCGGGGTCGGTCTGCGGGTTCGTCGGACCGAACGGGGCCGGCAAGACCACGACGATCCGGATGCTGCTCGGCCTGGTCCGCGCGACGTCGGGGAGCGGGACGATCCTGGGCGGGAGCCTCACGGAACCCGCGACCTACCTGCACAAGGTCGGCGCGCTGATCGAGTCGCCCGCGTTCTACCCGCAGCTGAGCGGCCGCGAGAACCTGAAGGCGCTCGCCCGCCTGGGGCGGCTCCCGCTGGCCGCGGTCGATCCGGTCCTCGAACGTTCCGGCCTGCTGGCCAGGGCGGGGGACCGGTACCGCTCGTACTCGCTGGGGATGAAGCAGCGGCTGGGCATCGCGGCGGCCATGCTCGCCGGTCCCGAGCTGCTGATCCTCGACGAGCCGACTAACGGCCTGGACCCGGCGGGCATCGTCGAGATGCGCGGCCTGATCAAGTCGTTCGCCGATGACGGGATCACGGTGCTGGTCTCGAGCCACCTGATCTCGGAGATCGAGCAGATCTGCGACTACGTGGTGATGATCAGGGCGGGCCGGCTCGTCCACCAGGGCAGCGTCGCGGACCTGCGGGGCACCCAGCAGGCGGAGTTCCTGGTCGCGCCGGAGCACGACGCGGACCGCGACCTGCTGGCCAGGCTGCTGCAGCAGGCCGGCTGCACGGTGACGCCGGGGAACGCCGGGGGCCTGCTGCTCGTCGAGGCGCCGGGGGCCGGCCCGGCGGACCTGAACCGGCTGGCCGCGCGGAACGGGATTACCGTCCGCCAGCTCGGCGAGCGCACCCGCAGCCTGGAGCGGGCGTTCTTCGCGCTGACCGGCACGAAATCGGCCGACGTGCCTGACGGCCAGGAGATGGGAGCGATCCGATGATCTGGGCAGCGTTTGCCAGCGAGTGGACCAAGCTGCGGCGGCCGACCCTGTTCCTGTCGACCTTCGTCGGGCTGGCCGCCGCGGCCTCGCTCTTCGTGGTGCTGATGTTCTCCCAGGCCTCGCCGCACGGCGGGATCGTGACGCTGCACCAGCTCGCCCAGCCGAACGGCCTGGTCATCGGCGTCGCCCGGGCCGCGATGCTGCTCGGCGTCGTGGCGTTCGGCATCGCCGCCTCCCAGGTCGCGAGCGAGTACAGCCTCGGCACGCTGCGCCAGCTCCTCGTCCGCCAGCCGCGCCGGGCCGTGCTGCTGGCCGGCAAGATGCTCAGCGTGATCACCTTCCTGGTGCTCGCGCTCTGCTTCGCCGCGGTCGTCGCCCTGGCCGTCGCGATCGTGGCCGCGCACAGCCGCGGCGTCGCGACCAGCGCGTGGTTCACCGGGACCGGACTTGGCGACATGTTCCGCGAACTCGGCGACCTGGCGCTCGCCACGATCGGCTACAGCGTGCTCGGGATGGCGCTCGGCCAGTTCGTCCGGTCAGCGGTGTTCGCGGTCATCGTCGGCTTCGCCTGGCTGATCGCCGTGGAGAACATCATCACGCGCATCGTGCCCAGCACCCAGCAGTGGCTGCCGGGCGCGTCGATCCTGGCGGTGGCGTCCGGCGGCGCCGAGGGCGTGGGCTACGGGCACGGGCTGATCCTCGGCACCGTCTACCTCGTCGTCGCGATCGCGGCGGCCATGGCCGTCTTCCTCCGCAGCGACGTGACCGCCTAGCCGGGCTACGTCGTGACCACGATCACGACGGTGTGGCCGATTTTGACCTTGTCGCCCTTCTTCAGCAGCTGGGGTGCGTGGATCCGGCGCCCGTTGAGCCAGGTGCCGTTCCTTGACCCCATGTCTTCGACGTACCACAGGCCGTGGGCGGTCCGGAAACGCGCGTGATGGGTGGAGGCGAAGTCATCGTTGATGACCAGCACCCCCTGGCGCCCGGCCGTGAAGCCCGTGCGGAACGTGTGCTGCTGATCGCCGGCCTGAAGGAGCAGAGACTGGGCGGGGACGGTATCGGCGAGGGTGACGCCAGTCTGCCCGGCGACGGCCGACACGGCGGCCTTCCAGGCTTGCTGCTCCTGCTCAGGGCTGTCTTCCCACGGCGGCAGAGATGCCGGGTTGGCGGCGCGGTGGGCTTCATAGGCAGTTCGCGCCAGGTGCTCGAGTCCGACGGTCACGTCTTCGATGATGCCAGAGGTCGCGTGATGGCTGGCGCAGAACATGCCCTAGCCGCCTGCGCGTATGCCCCCGGGCAGGGGCAGGCTTACTCTGAGGGAGAGCTGGAGGGGTCATGGAAAAGCGTTCGCACCCGGGTCAAACCTCGCGAGCCGGAACCACGCAGGCAGCGGCCTCAACCTTCGCATCGGCATGGAGGCGTGCGCACCTGACGGTGGGCGAGCGGGTGGCCAGGGGCCGGGACGCCCGCAAGGAGGCGCCCAGGTCGAGCCACGGGCGGTGGGCACCCGCACCGGACCGCCCGGATCCGGTCGCACTGCTCGAAGAGCAGGCGGAGAGCCGGGTCGCCCGCCTGGTCCCTATCCGGTACGGGCGGATGCTGGTCTCCCCCTTCACCTTCTACCGGGGCGCCGCGCTCATCATGGCATCCGACCTGGCGGCGACCCCCCAGTCCGGGGTCACCGTGCAGCTGTGCGGTGACGCGCACCTGTCGAATTTCGGCCTGTTCGGCACGCCTGAGCGGCAGATGCTGTTCGACATCAACGATTTCGATGAGACCCTCCCGGGCCCGTGGGAGTGGGACGTCAAGCGCCTGGCGGCCAGTTTCGAGGTGATGGGACGCGATCGCGGCTTCAGCCCCGCCGACCGCCGGGACATCGTCATGGCCGGGGTCAAGGAATACCGGGACCGGATGCGCGAGGCGGCCGGGATGCGCTCCCTGGATGCGTGGTACGAGCATCTGGAGGCCGGGATGCTGCTCAAGCTGGTCCACAAGGAGGTGCGCGTCAAGCGGGTCGGCAAGAAGGAGGCCCGGGCGACCGAGGAGATGGTGGCCAAGGCGCGTACCCGCGACAGCACGCGGGTGTTCGCCAGGCGGGC
>Ga0182024_10019422_pt1 | contig 12530 bp, 7 predicted proteins | sample P32metaG_FD_120480 | JGI IMG/M metagenome (GOLD analysis project Ga0182024, IMG submission 120480) | Permafrost microbial communities from Stordalen Mire, Sweden - P3-2 metaG (Illumina Assembly) | ecosystem: Environmental > Terrestrial > Soil > Wetlands > Permafrost | place: Sweden: Stordalen... | reverse complement strand
CCGATCAACGAGGTCAATACGCTGCGAAAGCATTTCTCAGCGGTCAAAGGCGGCCGCCTGGCGATGGCCGCTCCGGAGGCGACCAAGGTGAGCGTGCTTCTGCCCGATGTGCCGCTGCGCACACTCGACGCGCTCTCTTCCGGCCCCACCTCGCCCGACCACTCCACCGTGGCCGATGTACGCGAGCTCCTCGCCAGATACGATCTTGTTGAAAAACTTCCGCCCTCGATACGCTCGTTCTTTGAGCGCGCAGACTTTCCCGAGTCACCCGGCAACAAAACCTGGCGCACTGCGTTCCTCCCGCACAAGATGCCGTGGGGTGATGCCACGCCGCCGCGCCAGATGACTTCGGCAAACAGCATGAGCGACGAAGACGAGGCCTTCCGCGATTCGGTCTTTGAGATTCTGCTCTCCAGCCACGATCTGGTGGAGAGCGCGCGCACCCTCGCGCGAAATGCGGGCTATCACGTGATCGTCGACAACGCTTGCGACGATTGGGATTACGCCGACGCGGCCCGCTATCTGCTGGAGCGCTTCCACACTTATCGCGCCAAGCATCCGCGCCTCTGCCTCATCTCAGTGGGCGAAGTCACGGTGACGCTCAATCGCACACCGGGTGCAGGCGGCCGCAATCAACAGTTTGCTCTGCTCTGCGCCCTCGATCTCGCCAAACATCCCGGTGAACACCTGACCGTGCTCAGCGCGGGCTCTGATGGCATCGATGGAAATACGCAAGCCGCCGGAGCCATCGCCGACCCCACCACCGCGGCGCGCGCCCGCGCCTTCGGCTTCGATCCCGAGCGGTCGTTGGCCGAATTCAATGCCTGTCCGCTCTTCACCGCCATCGGCGACTCCGTGGTCACCGGACCCACCGGCCACAACTTGCGCGACCTGCGCCTGCTGATATCGGAAAGCGTCTAGCTGCGCGCGTCCCGCGTGCGGTTGCACCCAGTGGAAAACGCCAGGAACTTTCTCTCTCGCGCACGAATCCCCTGCATTAGGATGGGTGAGTGCCTCGAAAATCAAAACGCCAGGCCGCCGGTAAACTTCCTGACATTCGCGCCGTTGCCGCCTTGGCCAAAGTTTCCATCGCCACGGTATCCAGAACCATCAATAGTTCTCCGCTGGTCAGCGAACGCCTCAGTAAGCGTGTCTGGCAGGCCATCAAACAACTCAACTACCTTCCCAACACTCACGCGCGCACCCTCGTCTCCGGCCGCAGCCGCCTGCTCGGCATCATTGTTGAAAACATCACCAACCCCTTCTTCCCCGAACTGATCCAGAGCTTCGAAGAGATTGCGGTGGCGCGCGGCTACGAAATTCTGGTGAGCTCCACCAATAGCGATCCCACGGTGCTTGCCGCATGCGCGCGGCGCATGCTGGAGCGCAAGGTCGATGGAGTCGCCGTGATGACCTTCGGCGAAGAGGAACCGGTGCTCGACCAACTTGTGCACCGCGGCGTTCCCATCGTTCTTGCCGAGTTCAAGCTCGATGACCCCAAGGCCAGCACCATTCTTCTTGACTACTCCACCGGAATTCATGCCGCCATTCGCCATCTCGCCGATCTTGGGCATCGCGCCATCGGTTTTCTCGCCGGCCCTTACAGTCTCCACTCAGCCATCACGCGCGAAAACGATTTCCGCGCCGCCATGCAGGCCACCGATCTGCCGATTCAAAACAAATGGATCATCGAGTGCGACCACACGCTCAAGGGCGGCGTCGCGGGCTTTGAGCAACTACGCAAGCTCGCGGCACGCCCCACCGCCATCGTCTGCTCCAACGATATGACCGCCATCGGCGTCCTGCGCGCGGCCTACATGGCTGGGCTGCGCGTGCCGCAGGATCTCTCCGTGATCGGGCTCGACGATGTGGATTTCGCCGAATATACGCTGCCGCCGCTCACCACCATCCGCCTGTCGCGCACCGATCTGGCGCATGCCGCGTTCGAAGCGCTGCGCACCCAGGCCGAAGATCCTGAAAATCCAAAAATGCAGCGCGAATTCCTGGTTTCCACAAGTCTCGTGATCCGCGGCTCGACCGGCCCACCGGCCACCATCCGTCCAGCGTGAGATCTTTCCGGGCGGCCTATACTCGCGCGGAATTCGTTCGAAAGGCTAACCGCTGCATCGATTCCGCGTCGAATCCACGAAGTCTTGCACACATTTCGTAAAGAATTCTCAAAGCATCCTGCTGGGGAAGGAACCGCGGCAGCATGGATCGCGTACTTGAATCCTATGAAGACCTGGGTGAGCGGATTCTTGCTGTGCCTGGCATGGGCAAATCTGCAGGCGGCCTCGCCTAAGACTTCCCACCAGGTAACAGCGAAATCGCCGGCTGTGACTGCGCAGAAGAAAGAAGCTGCCGATCCGCTGATAGACCGCCCGCTGCATCTGGCCGACTTTCCCGACATGCAGCCGCGCGCCGACCTTCGCGCAAAGCTGGCGCTCGTCTCCGATTTCATCCAGAACGCGCCCTTCGACGGCCAGCCAGCTACGGAGAAGACCGAGGTGTGGATGGCGCACAGCAAATCGACGCTCTACTTCGTTTTCATCTGCTACGATCAGCACCCCGACTTGATTCGCGGCCACTTGGCGCGCCGCGAAAACATTCTCAACGACGACACCGTCGCCGTTTTCCTCGATACTTTCCGCGATCGCCGCCTGGGCACTGAATTCCGAGTCAATCCTGCCGGCGTGCAGGCCGACGCCTCCTGGAGCGAGGCCAACGGCCCCGATTTCAGCTACGATACCGTGTGGGATTCGGAGGGCCGCGTAACGAAAGATGGTTGGATGGCTCTCATTGCCATCCCCTTCCGCAGCCTCCGTTTCCGCAACAACGAGTCGGAGTGGGGTGTGGCCCTTGTCCGCTTTCTGCCCCGCAACTCCGAGCAGGATTTCTGGCCGCGCGTGAGCGCCGACGTCTCCGGCCTCCTGAGCCAGGAAGGAACGCTCCACGGCATTGAAGGCGTCAGCGGTTCGCACAATTTCCAGTTGAATCCTTACACCCTGGCGCAAAATGAGCGGTCCCTCATCGACATCGACCCCACCGACCCCTTCTTCAGCTCACGTCACTTTGAAGGTACCGATGGCGGCGAGGTCAAGCTGATCCTTAAAGACAGCATTGTTCTCGATGGCACCATCAACCCCGACTTCAGCGATATTGAATCCGCGCAGCCGCAATTTACCGTCGACCAGCGCTTCCCGGTTTATTTTCCCGAGCTGCGGCCTTTCTTCCTGGAAAACGCCAACTACTTTGTTACGCCCATCAATCTCATCTACACGCGTACCATCGTGCATCCCGAGTACGGCATCCGCGTGACGGGAAAAATCGATCACACCAATGTCGGAATCTTTGTGACTGACGATCGCCAGCCCGGGCAGGCCGTCGCGCCCGGTGACCCGCTTTATGGAAAACACTCGACCGTCGCCGTAGGTCGCGTCTCTGAAGATCTGGGTAAGGGATCGAGCCTGGGCGCGATGTACACCGACGAAGAATTCGGCCAGGGCTGGAACCGCATCGGCGGCATCGACTTTACAGCGCGCATGGACCAGCACTGGACCGCGTGGGGACAGATGGTGGAAAGCTCCACCATGGGCGACAAGGACAGTGGCACGCCGCCAACATATAGCGCTGGCCCCGCCAGCGCGTTCCAACTGCAGCGCTCCGGCCACGCCTTCAACCTGAACGAGAACTACTTCGACGCCAGTACTGGCTTTCAGACACAACTGGGCTTCATCCAGTCCTCCAATTTCCGCAACAACCAGACCCACGCTACTTACCAGTGGTTTCCCAAGAACCGCTTTTATCAGAGCTACGGCCTCGAAACCAACCAGAACTTCGCATTCGATCACCAGGGCGACCGCGTTTTCCACTATTCCACTTTCGATGTTTTCTTGCTGCTGCCGCGCAACATCGTGATCGCGCCCATCATCGGAGAGAACTCCGACACCGTTAGCCCGCTCAACTACGCGGGCCTCACTTATTTCAAGAACTTTACTGAGAATTTCGGTGGGCTGGTGTGGCGCGGCGCGCCCTGGTCACAGTTCAACTTCAACCTGCAGGCCCTGCGCAGCGGCAATGTGAACTACAACCCGGCCACCGGGCAGATTCCTTCGCTGCTCAACCAGGAAACCGTACAACTGCTCTTCACCGTGCAGCCGGTTCGCCAGCTCACCGCCGACAACACCTACCTGCTCGACCGCGACCATGCCGTCTCGAACGGCGCATTTGTCTACGAGGCGCAGACCATGCGCAGCGTCGTGAACTACCAATTTACCCGCTCGATCTCCGCACGGCTGGTTGCGGAGTACGACTCCACGCTGGCCAATCCCGCGGAAACTTCGCTCCTGCGCAGCAAGGAGTTCGCCTCACAAGCGCTGCTCACGTGGCTGCCGCATCCCGGCACCGCGGTCTACATCGGCTACAGCGACGATTTGCAGAATTTGAATCGCAGCCTTTGCAATCGGCTGTCCGGTGGCGCGTGCGATCCGAACAATATCATCCCGCCTCGCGCCGGACTCATGCTCAATGACGGCCGCCAAATCTTTGTCAAGGCTTCGTATCTGTTCCGCTTCTGAGCCTGTGACGTCTCACAGGATAAGCTGTCTATAGAAGAGCGTGGAACAGAATTCCTCGCCGGAGGCTCATTCTTGACGACGGCCTGCATCAATCGCATCGCCACAGCGGTGCCTCCGCACGACATGCATCGCGGATTTATTGCCTTCGCCGAATCCCTGGTCGCCGACGGCACCCCGCGAAATCTCTTTCGGCGCATGGTGCGCCAATCGGCCATCAACCACCGATACTCCTTCCTCGACCTCGTAGTCACCGCGGATGGCGGCGTGTACGACGCCGACGCATTTTTTGTCCCCAAAAATTTCCCCGCGACCGCGCGCCGAATGCAGGTTTTCGAGCAATTCGCCCCGCGGCTGGCCCAGTCTGCCCTCGAGAAGCTCGCGCTTTCTCAAGAAGAGCGCCGCGCCATTACCCACGTCATCGTCACTTCCTGCACCGGCCTCTACGCACCCGGGCTCGACTATGACATCGTCGAGCACCTCGGCCTCAATCCATCCGTCGAACGCACTTTCATCGGCTTCATGGGCTGCTACGCCGCCATCAGCGCACTCAAAGCCGCGCGCCACATTGTTCGCTCCGAGCCTGGCGCCAAAGTGCTCCTCGTGAGCCTCGAGCTGTGCTCTCTTCATATGCAGGAAACGCAAAATCTCGAACAGTTGCTTGCGTTTCTCGTTTTCGCGGATGGCTGCGCCGCTTATCTGGTCAGTGCGGAATCAACTGGGCTTGCCATCGACAGCTTTCTCGCCGTCGTTCTCCCTGACACCCACCCACTGATTACATGGCGCATCGGCGAAAAGGGCTTCGACATGCACCTTTCGGGCAAAGTGCCAGCCGAGCTGCGCCGAGGGCTCGCCGCTGCGGGCAATCAAATCACCCAAGGTGCCGATATTCACTCCGTCGATCTTTGGGCCATTCATCCCGGCGGCCGCACGATTCTTGATGCGGTGGAGCAGGGGCTGGAGCTGGCGCCGGAAGCTCTCTCTGACTCGCGCCACGTTTTGCTGAACTACGGCAACATGTCCTCGCCGTCGGTGGTTTTCGTTCTCGAGCGGCTCATGCAGAACACTCGCCCTGGCCAACTCGGATGCGCCATGTCTTTCGGTCCCGGCGTTACAGCGGAGACCATGCTCTTCCATGCCCTCTAACGCTCCGGACTTTGATCGAGCGCACAGCGATCACTCCAGCTCAATTCGCAGCGTCGGCCGTCTGCAACTCCATTGCGTTGGCCTCGCGCCAGGCGGTGATCTCCGCGTGGGTCTCGTCGGCGGCTGTGCGCCGGTCAGGATAGATCTTCGGCTCGCCGAAATGAAGATGCGCCGAGAAACCGGCCACGCCCAGGACCTTCCATAAGTGCGTGGTGAAACTCTCGTCGCCGTACCAGCATAGCTCGCGCTCCTCTATGCCACCCTCAAGCACATAGCGAACCGCTGCGGAGGTAATCGGTGCGCCAGCCGTGGTTGCCGGATCGATGAGCCGCGAGTGGAAGCGCAGCACCTGCACTCCATCCGTGCTTGTGCCCTCGGGGAACAGCAGCACGGGAATCGGAAGGCGCAATCGTTCGGCGATCTCCTCGGCGACCGACATGGCGCTGGCCAGGCTCGAACGATCGAGAAAGATGGTTCCTCCCGTTCGCGCCGCGTTGCCGAAAAACGGCCAGCCACCGATCTCCATCTTGGCCACAAAGAAACACGGCATGGCCGCACTGATAATGATGATGTCGAGATAGCTGAGATGGTTTGAAACCACCAGTCCGCAGGCCGGCGGCTGTCCTTCAACGCGCGACTTGATGCCCAGGGATTTCAGAATTATGATTGCGGATTGGTGCAACCACATGGCACGCTGCTCCAGTGTGAGCGGCCCGCGCAAGCGCTTGAGCCAGTACCGCACCACACAAAGCGCAAGAACGAATGCCAGCGCCACAGCGCGCTGGAGCCGCCTGAAAATCATGCGATCAAATTCTCAAGCTGGCGAACCGTCTGCCAACCCATCGCGGGGTCATTGGAGTTCAAAGAAGAGCCACCAAGCAAATGACGAAGCCCCATATCGCTAGCATACTGCGCGATGCAGAGCCATAACAATATAAGCAATTCGGGGGCGAGATGTTCGCTCGATGTTTCGAGATGCGGAAGCCCCACCCTCGCGACGGAAGCACCGCGAGGGTGGGGGTGGGATGATCCGTGATAAATTCCCCGAAGCGCCCGGCCGATCTGGGCGACCGGGGGCACGAGGGCAGAATTCATCGGGTCAGCCCGGGCCTAACGCCTTCCGGATCCGCCTCCGCCGCGCGCAGCCATCATGGATCCACGTGCTGCGTAACCACCACCAGCGTATCCGCGGCCGGCATAGCCGTATCCATACGACCGCACGGCCGGCGCATAGCCTCGCGGCGCATACGAACCCACTACCGGTCCGCGCGCGTAGCCTCTTGACCCGTATCCATAGACTCCCGGCCCCACGCCCACCGCAAATCCGCCATAGCCATAAGCCATCACCGGGGGCGGCACGTACATTGGCGCGTAGTACGGCATGGGAGCGTAAGCCACCGGAGGAGCGTAAGACACCGGAGGAGCCATCGGCTGCTCAGGCGGCCCGTACGCCGCGGGCGAAGGAGCCATGGGCTGCTCAGGCGGTGCGTAGGAGTACGCGGGATTCGTTTCCGGTTCCTGCATCGGCGCCGGAGGCTGCGGCGCGTAGGAATCCGGGGACCGCTGCATCAGCCCGTAGGGATCGCGTTGCGGTTCGGGAACCACCGGAACCTGAATGTCTTCCATCACGCGCAGCGTCAGCGTCGTCTCTGCCTTGAGCGTTGGCCGTGGGCCGCGCCGCGGCAGGTTGATCAGGTCGATCGGCCACAAAATTGGAATCATCCAGAGGACGGTATCCCGAACGGGATGGCCTTTGCCCAATATGCGACCTTGCGAATCGATCTTGTAGCCCTTAACGTCAACTACCTTCGCGTCGAGGGGAATCACCTGGTCGCCCACGTAGAGCCGGTCGAAGTCCAGTTGCATCCAGCCTTTGCCAACAAAGTGGCCGGGGTCTTTGAACTCGGCAAAGTTTCCACCCAGGTAGCTTCCGTAAGGAAGCATGAAATCCCCGCGACGGAAATTCACCTTGCACAGCACCGGATCGCCCACTGAGGTGGTCTTCGAGGAGATCCTTCCGTCGCCGGTGGTGCACGAGACAAGTGCGCCGGCCGGGATGAAGCGTTGGCCAGCGTCCGCAAAGAGCGGCGGCGCCAACAGGAGAGACAGGACAACGAGCGAACTATATTTCATACGAAACCCTCCATGACAGAAGCGAGCCCCTCGGCATCTCCAGAATTTATCGGCGCCTGACCCCCGAAATTCAACCGGTCAAGCCCGGGAAACAGGCCTTTGCGGTAGCGCGAACCGTGTAATCGACAGCGACACCCTTCTCGCTCGCCGCCAAGTTTCAAATCCGGCGCCGCCAAGGTTGCTGCAATCGCGCACACTTCGTCTATGCTGGAGAAACCGTGAAACACCTCGCGGGATCTGATTTGCGCACCCTGGATTTGCGGAAAGCTTTCCCCGAGTTAGCAGCTTGAACCCCGGGCCGCACGGAAAGTTTCGCGCAATTTTTAAATTATTTGTTTGCAGGTAATCGATTTTTCGATTTCGGCGTCTATGTGACGCTTTTAATGCGTTATGCTTTCCCCGGGTCGTAATTCAGATTAGGACCGAGCCAGCGCTCCACATCCTCCACGCTCATGGCTTTGCGCCGCGCGTAATCCTTCACTTGGTCGCGATCGATCTTCCCCAAACTAAAGTAGCGGCTCTGAGGATGCGCGAAATAGAATCCGCTCACGCTCGACCCGGGCCACATGGCGAAGCTTTCGGTGATCTCAATCCCCGTGTTAGCCTGCACATCGAGCAGGCGCCAGACGATGCCCTTCTCGGTGTGATCGGGACACGCCGGGTAACCCGGCGCGGGCCGGATTCCCCGATACTTCTCGTGAATCAGGTCTTCTGTGCGCAGATTTTCATCGCGTCCGTAGCCCCACTCCTCGCGCACGCGCTTGTGCAGGCATTCCGCAAATGCCTCGGCCAATCGGTCTGCGATCGCCTCCGCCATGATCGCGTTGTAGTCGTCGTGCGCCGCCTTGAAGTGATCCACTAGCGCCTTCAATCCGATCCCGCTCGTCACTGCGAATGCTCCTATGGAGTCCCCAAGCCCAATCTCCTTAGGCGCAATGAAATCCGCAAGCGAACGGCAGGGCTCGTTACCTTCCCGGTCCGATTGCTGGCGCAGAAAGTGCAACCGCTCCAGAACTTTGCCTCGCCCGCCGTCCATGTACAGCTCCACATCGTCGCCCACCGCGTTGGCCGCAAAGAATCCATACACGGCGCGCGCCGTCAGCAATTTTTCCGCGATGATCCGGTCCAGCAGGACATTGGCTTCCGCGAAAATCTGGCGTGCCTGTTCACCCTGCCGCTCGTCCTCAAGAATCCGCGGGTAAACGCCCTTTAATTCCCAGGTGTGAAAGAACGGGCTCCAGTCGATGAATTCTCGCAAGGTGGCGAGGGGAAAATCTTCGAGCACGCGCACGCCAAGAAATTCGGGCGTTGCTAAATCCTCCGCGCGCCACTCGATCGGCGTACGCCGCGCGCGTGCTGTCTCGATAGGAATCCCGCTCCGCCGTGGCGCCGCGTGCGCTTTGCGCAATGCGTCATATTCGGCGCGATGCTTTGCCACAAAATCTGCGCGGCCTTCTTCGCTCAAAAGGCTCGTCGTTACCGGCACAGCGCGGCTCGCGTCCAGTACGTGCACCACCGGCTCGCTGTAATGCGGCGCAATCTTCACTGCCGTGTGCGCGCGGCTGGTGGTCGCTCCGCCAATCAGCAGCGGCAGCTTCAGGCCCTGCCGCTCCATTTCCCGCGCCACGTGCACCATCTCGTCAAGCGATGGCGTAATCAACCCGCTCAGACCGATGATGTCCGCCCGCACCTCCTTGGCGCGCTCGAGGATCTTCTCCGCCGGCACCATCACGCCCAGGTCGATGACTTCGAAGTTGTTGCAGGCCAGCACTACACCCACAATGTTCTTGCCAATATCGTGCACGTCGCCCTTCACCGTCGCCAGCACGATCTTGCCCTGCGCTCGCACCACTTCGCCCGCGGCAGCCATTTGCTCCTTCTCCGCCTCCATGAAGGGCGTGAGGTACGCAACTGCTTTCTTCATCACCCGCGCTGACTTTACCACCTGGGGCAAAAACATTTTGCCCGCGCCGAACAGGTCGCCCACTACGCTCATGCCCGCCATCAGCGGTCCTTCAATCACGCTCAGCGGCCGTCCCAGCTTCGCCCGCGCTTCTTCTGTATCGGCTTCGATGTAGGCGTCAATCCCCTTCACCATCGCGTGGCTCAACCGCTCTTCCACCGTGCCGCTGCGCCACTCCTCTGCCTTTTTCTCCGCTTCTTCGCTGCCGCCCGCGGTCCCTGCCGCTTTCAGCGCCTCACCAAACGCAACCAGCCGCTCCGTAGCATCGGGCCTCCGGTTCAACAGCACATCTTCCACCAGCTCCTTCAGCACGGGATCGATCTCTTCATAAACCTCCAACATGCCGGCATTCACAATGCCCATGTCGAGGCCCGCAGCGATGGCGTGATAGAGAAACGCCGCGTGCATGGCCTCGCGCACTTTATTGTTGCCGCGAAAGCTGAAGGAGACGTTCGACACGCCGCCGCTCACCTTGGCGTGCGGCAGATTCTCCTTGATCCAACGCGTGGCGCGGATGAAATCGACCCCGTAGTTGTTGTGCTCCTCCATGCCCGTCGCCACGGTGAGGATGTTGGGATCGAAGATGATGTCTTCGGCGGGAAAATCCACTTCGTCCACGAGAATGCGGTACGCGCGCTCGCAGATGCGGATTTTTTCCTCATAACTCGCAGCCTGGCCCTGCTCGTCAAAGGCCATCACCACCGCGGCCGCGCCGTACTTCAAAATGGTTCGCGCGTGCTCGCGGAATTTCGCTTCGCCTTCCTTGAGCGAGATGGAATTCACAATGCCCTTGCCCTGCATGCACTTCAGGCCCGCCTCAATCACTTCCCATTTCGAGGAGTCCACCATGAACGGCACTTTGGCGACTTCGGGTTCGCTCTCGAGCAACTTGAGGTAGCGCGTCATCGCGGCCACGCCGTCAATCATGCCCTCATCCATGCAGATGTCGAGGACATTTGCCCCGTTTTCCACCTGCTGCCTGGCGACGCTCACGGCCTCTTCGTAGTTGCCTTCTTTGATCAGCCTGGCGAACTTCGGCGATCCGGCCACATTGGTCCGCTCACCGATGAGAATGAAGACGCCGGGCTGTTGCCTGAATGGCTGCGAGCCCGAGAGGCGGAGCGGCTTGGTCTCCACGCGCTTAATTTGGTCAGCGCTCATGCCGCGCTCTCGATCGCGCTTGCTTCCTCGTCGGTCACAGGTAATTTCCGCGGAGGGATCCCGTCGAGCGCCTTGGCGATGGCCGCGATGTGCTCGGGCGTGTTTCCGCAGCAGCCGCCGGCGATATTGATGAGTCCTTCGCGCGCAAAACCGCTCAGGTACCGCGCCATGTCTTCAGGCCCCAGATCGAAGCCTGTCGCAGAAAGCGGATTCGGCAAGCCGGCGTTGGGATAGCACGACACGGCGACGTCAACTTTTTCCGCGAGCTCGCGCAAGAAAGGCGCCATCAGGTCCGGTCCCAGCGAGCAGTTCAATCCCACGGCCAATGGCTTGGCATGTTCCACCGCATTCCAGAACGCCTCAATGGTCTGCGCCGAGATCATGGTCTCGCCGCCGCGGCCGACGGCCGCCGAAATGATCACTGGCAACTCGTGCCCTTCCGCGTCGAATACCTCGCGAATCGCCACCAGCGCGGCCTTGGCGTTCAGCGTATCGAAGACGGTTTCCACCAGCAACACGTCGACCCCCGCGCCTGGACCGCCCGCCACGAGCGCCCGCACCTGCTCCGCGTACGCCGTCTTCACCTGGTCGAAGGTCACTACGCGAAATCCCGGATCGTCCGCGTCAGGGGAATTTGACAGCGATACCGTCAACGGCCCCAACGCGCCGGCCACAAAGCGCTGCCGCCCCGTCGCGTTGGCCACGCGATCCGCCCATTCCCGGGCGGTCCGCGCCGATTGCTCGTTGATCTCCCATGCCAGGCCCTTCAGAAACGGGTCCTCAATCACCTTCTGATAAAACTCGGGGTCTTTCCGTCCGCCATGCTCGCGCGGATCGTCGACAAAAAACTCGCTCTGCGCAATGCTCGTCGCGCCAAAGGTGTTGGTCTCGATGATGTCCGCACCAGCTTCAAGAAACCGGCGATGGATGTCGCCGATCAGTTCCGGTTGCGTCAGCGAAAACAGGTCGCCGTTGTTCAACAGGTCTTTTTTGGCGTCTTTGAACCGCCCGTTGCCGCGCTCACCGCGAATGTCCGCCTCGGTCATCCCGTAGGTACGGATGGTCGTCCCGGTCGCGCCATCGATGATGGCGATGCGGCTTTCAAGGATCTTCCCCAGCGGATGATTTGGCGCCTTAGTCATTTCTTCCCCATGGTTTACGGCCTGCTCTTCCAGCATATCTTGCGCCCGCGGCTCTCCCGAACCAATTCCTGCTGAACTGCGCCAGTCTGTCCTGGACGGCCACAGCCCTCACCTGAATGGCGAACGCTCCAGTCTTTACATAGTTATGTTTGATGCGACGAAAAGCCCGCGCGAAAGAGTCAGGATCGCCTAACTCTGTGCGTCAGTAGTGGTTGCGCCCCGCAGGTCACGCTGACTTGGTTACTCGCTGGCTTCCTGACCTGCAGGCAATGCTCACTCCGCTAAACTGAGAAGAGCAATGATTCAAACGCTATTTGGAAGCCTGGAACCCGAAAAACCTACCGAGGAGGAGCCCAAAAGAGGTCTCTTCGACCGCATGCGCCAGGCGGTTTCGCGCACCCGCGAGAGCTT
>Ga0182024_10019421_pt1 | contig 12530 bp, 14 predicted proteins | sample P32metaG_FD_120480 | JGI IMG/M metagenome (GOLD analysis project Ga0182024, IMG submission 120480) | Permafrost microbial communities from Stordalen Mire, Sweden - P3-2 metaG (Illumina Assembly) | ecosystem: Environmental > Terrestrial > Soil > Wetlands > Permafrost | place: Sweden: Stordalen... | reverse complement strand
GGCTGGCCGGGCTGGGACACGGTGCGCGCGCAGATGGCGGAAGCCGAAATCGGCGATCTCATCATCGAGGTGCGCTCGGCCACCGCCGGCGTCGGCTCGTTCGCCTTCAAGTTCGACCACATGGCCGAACTCACCGGCCGCACCGCCGACCAGATCATCGCGGCGCGGCGGGCGGCGGAGTAGACCTGCTCCCGCATCCGTGACTTGCCCGTGAAGGCGGCCCGCCGTACCTCTTAGCCGCGATTCCTAGAGGTCACTCTGCCCATGAACGTCATCCGCCGCCGCGGTTGGGAAATTCCCGAATGCCTCGCCACGCCCGCCCATTTGGTCTTCAACCGGCGGGCATTTCTGGCGGGCGGCGCGAGCGCGATGGCTTTGCTGCCGCGCGCCGCCGCCGCCCAGCGCGTCGAAGACCTCGCCAAGCTGGCGGACCCGACGGCCGATCTCTATCCGGCCAAGCGCAACGAAAAATACGTTCTCGATCGCCCGATCACCGACGAGAAGATCAACGACCACTACAATAATTTCTACGAATTCAATTCCTCGAAGGAAGTCTCCGAGCAGGCGCAACTGCTGCCGATCCGGCCGTGGACGGTGAAGATCGACGGCCTGGTAGAAAAGCCGTTCGAGATCGGCATCGACGACCTGATCCGCAAGATGACACTGGAGGAGCGCACCTGCCGCCACCGCTGCGTCGAAGGCTGGAGCATGGCGATTGCCTGGACCGGTTTTCCGCTTGCCAGACTGGTCGATTTCGCCAAGCCGCTCGGCTCCGCCAAATTCGTGCGCATGGAAACCTTCACCAATCCGAAAGTCGCGCCCGGCGAGCGGATGACCTGGTTTCCGTGGCCTTACGTCGAAGGCCTCACCATGGCGGAAGCGACCAACGATCTAGCCTTCATGGCCACCGGCGCCTACGGCCATGCGATGAGCAAGCAGCACGGCGCGCCATTGCGGCTGGCGGTGCCGTGGAAATACGGCTTCAAGTCGATCAAGTCGATCGTGCGTTTCAGCTTCGTCGAACAACGGCCGAAGGGTTATTGGGAGGCGCTGCAATCGTCCGAATACGGCTTCTGGGCCAACGTCAATCCGGCGGTGCCGCATCCGCGCTGGAGTCAGGCGACCGAGGAAGTAATTGGCACCGGCGAGCGCCGGCCGACGCTGATATTCAACGGTTATGGCGACTATGTCGCCGGCCTCTACAAGGGCCTGGAAAACGAGCGGCTATGGGCGTGAGCGGTCCGCACACGCGATTTTGAGGAACGGCTCCCGCCCTATTGAGTTAAGCATTCGTGGCTCGTTGGGACGACCGGAGCCGGCGAAAGGTTTCTTGTCATCTCGGCGCGTGCCGCGTCCACCTGAACACCGGGTTTCAGGAGGCCATCATGGCACATTCGCATATCCTGCTCGGCGCCGGCGTCAGTCCGGCGCATCCGTCCATTCGGCGTATCGGCTTTGCCGATCTCAAAGACGCACTCGCCAAGGGTGTCGACGATTTTATGGCGATGCCGACGCACGCCATGTTTCTCTGCATGATTTATCCGATCATCGGTCTGGTGCTGGCGCGGCTCGCTTTCGGCTATTCGATCCTGCCGTTGCTCTACCCGCTGGTGAGCGGCTTCGTGCTGGTCGGACCGCTGGCGGCGCTAGGCCTCTACGAGTTGAGCCGCCGCCGCGAAGCCGGATTGCCGGGAGCGGCGGCGCACGCCTTCGACGTGCTGCGCTCGTCGTCGATCGGCGCCATCGTCGCGCTCGGCCTTCTGCTGCTGCTAATCGTCGGCGTCTGGCTCGCCATCGCCAACGCGATTTATGTGGCGGATTTCGGCTACGCGCCGCCGGCATCGTTCGCGAGCTTCATCCACGAGGTGCTGACCACGCCGGCCGGCTGGAACCTAATCGTCGTCGGCAATGCCGTCGGCTTCTGTTTTGCCGTCGTCGTGCTGACGATTGGCGTGGTGTCGTTTCCGCTGCTGCTCGACCGCGACGTAGGTGCGGCGGTCGCGCTGCTTACCTCGATCCGCGCGGTTGCGGAAAATCCGCTGGTCATGGCGGCGTGGGGCCTGATCGTCGCCGTACTGCTCGCGCTCGGCTCGCTGCCGTTTTTCCTCGGGCTGACGGTGGTGCTGCCGGTGCTCGGGCACGCGACCTGGCATCTCTACCGTAAGGTGGTCGAGCCGAAGTCCAGCCCGCGGCCGGATTTCCGCAAGGAGCGGCCGCGGCGCTCCGCCGCCGATTTCCCGGCCAATCTGTTCCCCTGGACCCACTAGCGACAAGGGAAGGGGCGTTTGCCGCGCCCCTTCCGCCGGGTCCCCGCAGTTCCTATCTCGCAGGAAACACCATGGAGGGTTTCTTGCGCGCATTTTTCGCACTGCTCATCGTCGGCTGCGTCTCCCTGAGTGCAATGCCGTCGCGCGCAGCCGACGAGCCTGACCTCATCTTCAAACGCTCGACGGTGTTCAAGCTGCTGACGCCGAACGACAAGCTTGCCACCTATGGCCTTGACGATCCCGAGGTCGAAGGGGTGGCCTGTCATTTCACCGTCCCGGAACGCGGCGGCATCAAGGGCTGGATTGGCGTGGCGGAGGAAGTCTCCGACATTTCGCTGGCATGCCGGCAGATCGGCCCGATCAAAATTAAAGAGAAATTCTCGCAAGGCGAGGATGTGTTCCGCAAACGCCGCTCGCTGTTCTTCAAGAAGATGCAGATCGTGCGCGGCTGCGACACCAAGCGCAACGTGCTGGTCTATATGGTCTATAGCGACCGCATCATTGAGGGTTCGCCGAAGAATTCGACCTCCACCGTGCCGATCATGCCCTGGGGCGCCGAAGCCGCCGTGCAAAAATGCGCGGATTGGGTGGAGAAATAGATTTCGCCCGACGCCATTCCGGTGGCCTTAAAAGCGGCTATGATGGCGCGGGGCAAGAGGAGATTGCCATGTCCACCGGTCAACCTGATATCGCCAAAATTCAGAGCGCGGTCGCGAACGCGCTGCACGAACATTGGAAGCTTTATCTCGCCGAAGGCATAGCGCTGGTCGTGCTAGGCGTCATCGCGATCTTGATACCGCCGATTGCAACTTTGGCGGTGACGATCGTGCTGGGCTGGCTTTTTCTGGTCAGCGGCGTCATCGGCTTGTTCACGACATTTTGGATGCGCCAAGCGCCGGGCTTCTGGTGGTCGCTGATCTCAGCGGTGCTGGCCGTCGTAGTCGGCGGCTTGCTGTTGGCGCGGCCGGTCAGCGGGGCGCTCTCGCTCACCATCGTGGTCGTCGTATTCTTCGTCATCGAGGGCGTCGCATCGATTATGTTCGCGCTCGAACACAAGCGCGAATTGTCCGGCCGCTGGGGCTGGATGCTGATGAGCGGCATCATCGACTTGGTGCTGGCCGCGCTGGTGTTCGCCGGTCTGCCGAGTACGGCGGCGTGGGCGATCGGGCTCCTGGTCGGCATCAATATGGTGTTCGGCGGATCGGCGCTGATCGCCATGGCGCAGCACGCGCGCAACGCGTGATCCTGAAAAGCGGCAAGCCGCGCAGTCTGCGCCGTTATTTCTCGATTTCGCCCGCTTCCGCCTCGGCCAGCTTGGCGCGCCAGTCGGCGCGCTTGAGCAGGAACGAGGAGGCCGACAGCGCGAGCAAGCAGATGCTCACGATCATCAGTCCGCCAGAAATCGGCCGGCTGAAGAAGATCAGATAATTGCCGTTCGACATGATGAGCGATTGCCGCAGGCTCTGCTCCAGGATCGGCGAGATCACCAGCCCGAGGACCAGCGGCGCCGGATCGAACTCAAACTTGCGGTATTATGGCGTGGTTCGGATAAGCATCCGCGCCGAACGACGGGCGGACGTTGAGAGCCGCAACCGCGGCGGCACTACCGGCAACGAAATGGCGTCGATCCATGGAATCCCCCCAAACACCGTTTGGCCGGCGGCCTGCCGGCCTTGTTATTGTGGCGACGATGCTATCGCTCGCAGCGGTCGTCAATCAAGCGTCAATGATCGCCACCGCCCGCGTCCAGCCGGCCGAGCCGCCGCGCACCTTCACCGGAAAGCAGCTCACCATGAAGCCTTTGGCCGGCAAAGCTTCGAGATTGTGCAGCTTCTCAATATGGCAGTAGCCGATTTCGCGCCCCGCGCGATGGCCTTCCCAGATTAGCTTGGGATCGTGCGTCTCGGCGTATTTCTTCATGGTGTGGATGAAAGGCGCATCCCAGCTCCAGCCGTCGGTACCGGTCACGCGCACGCCGCGCTCGAGCAGATACATCGTGGCCTCGCGCCCCATGCCGCAACCCTTGGCGACATAATCGGGGCGGCCATAGGCTTCGCCCGCGGACGTGTTCATCACGACGATTTCAAGCGGTGAAAGCGTGTGGCCGATGCGCTTGAGCTCGGCCTCGACGTCCGCCGCCGTCGCCACATAGCCGTCCGGAAACTTGCGGAAGTCGAGCTTTACGCTGGGCTGCAGGCACCATTCCAGCGGCACTTCGTCGATGGTGATGGCGCGCTTGCCGTGGTCCATGGTGGAGGCGAAGTGATAGGGCGCGTCCAGATGCGTGGTGCAATGGGTGGACAGCCGTACCCACTCGAAGCCCCAACCCTCACCGTCGGGCAGGTCTTCTTTTTTCAACCCTGGAAAAAACCGGAGCACGTCGGCGGCGGTCGTCTGGTGATCGAGATATTCGATCTTGGCGCCGTAACCCGGCGGGTCGGCGGCCACATCATTTTCGAGCGGCACCGAGATGTCGACGATCTTGCGCGGCATGGCACTATGACCGATGTTGGGGAGAGAAGGCGACGTCAGTCTCAGTCAACGCAACGACACTGTCCAGGAGGATACACATGCCCGCTTATTGGGTTGCGCGTTCGAAAATCAACGACCCGGTCGAGTACAAGAAATACACCGACCTGGTGCCCGCCATCATCGCCAAGTTCGGCGGCAAGGTGCTGGCGCGCGGCGGACGTTTCCAGATCATGGAGGGCCCCGCCAAATTCAGCCGCTTCATCGTGATCGAGTTTCCGACCCTGGAGCAGGGGGCGGCCTGCTTCAAGTCGCCGGAATACGACCAGGCTGCGGCATTCCGGCGCAGCGGCGCCGGCGAGGTCGAGACCATCATGGTGGAGGGGGTGTGACGTCCCACCGGTGAGGCGCGGCCGATCGGTGTGGGCATCCCAATTGGCTCCGGCGGCCTAAAATCGCCCGCTCCATCGGGCGGTTTCGGCCCATTTGGCCAATGGACCATTGCGCCCGGCCCTGCCATTATTAAGATAGCGAACAATCAAGCTACCTAAAAAAACAAAGTTTTTCAGGGAGGACAACATGATGCATCGTTTCAAATCCCGACTGTCGACCTGGATCGCCGCGGCGAGTGTCACCATGGCGGTCTGCGCGATGGTCGTGATCTCAGCCCAGGCGCAGACCAAGGAGCCGATCAAGATAGGCTTCAGCATGGCGCTGACCGGTCCGCTCGGACCGAACGGCAACCAGGCGCTGCTTGGCATGCACATCTGGGAAGAAGAGACCAATGCCAAGGGCGGACTGCTCGGCCGTCCGGTCAAGCTCGTCTTTTACGACGACCAGAGCAATCCTTCGACGGTGCCTGGCATCTACACCAAGCTGCTCGACGTCGACAAAGTTGACCTCGTGCTTGGCCCCTACGCCACCAATATGATCGCGCCGGCGATGCCCATCGTCATTCAGAAGAAGAAGGTCTTCATCAGCCTGTTCGGACTCGCGGTGAACAGCGAATTCCACTATCCGAACTACTTCTCCTCGCTGCCGAGCGGCCAAACGCCGAAGACAACCTTCACCGAGGGCTTGTTCCAGGTCGCGGCGGCACAGAACCCGAAGCCGCAGACGATCGCGCTCGCTGCGGCCGATGCCGAATTCTCCAAGAACTCTTGTGACGGCGCGCGCGAGAACGCGAAGAAGTTCGGCTTCAAGGTCGTTTACGACAAGACCTATCCGCCATCCACCACCGACTTCTCGCCCGTCGTCCGCGGAATTCAGGCGAGCAAGGCGGAGATCGTGGTGGTGTGCTCCTATCCGCTCGATTCGGTCGGCATGGTGCTCGCGGCCCACGAGATCGGGCTGAAGCCGAAGGTATTCGGCGGCGCCATGGTCGGACTGCAGGCCACCGTGTTCAAGACCAAGCTTGGGCCGGCGCTCAACGGCATCATCAACTACGAGACCTGGGTGCCGGAAGACAAGCTGATGTTCCCGCAGACGAAGGCGTTCTTCGAGAAGTATCAGTCGCGCGCTCCGGCGCTCAAAATCGATCCGCTCGGCTATTACCTGGGCCGCTGGGGTAATGCCTATATCGACATCCTCGGCCAAGCGGTCGAGGGGGCAAAGAGCCTCGACGACGGTAAAATCGCCGACTACATCCGCAGCCACACCTTCAAGACGGTGATGGGCGACATCAAGTTCGGCAAGGATGGCGAGTGGGCGAAGGCGCGCTGGATGCAAGTGCAGTATCACGACATCAAGCAAGGCGCCGGGCTCGAGACATGGAAGGGCATGAGCTACCAGACCGTACTCTCGCCGCCCGAACTGGCGACCGGCAAAGCGATCTATCCTTACGAGAAGGCGGCGAACTAACGCCAGCCCTTGCGGCGAATAAAAACGGCGCGGGAGAAATTCCGCGCCGTTTTTTTTGTCCGTTATTCGGGGTGCGCGCTTCGCGCGGCCCGGCATGCGGGATCTACATTCCCAAATAAAACTTGCGGATTAGGTCGTTGTTGTTGAGTTCGTCGGCCGAGCGGCCTTCGAAGGCAATCTTGCCGTGCACTATGACGTAGCCGCGGTCGGCGATGCGAATGGCTTGCGTGAAGTTCTGCTCGGCCATCAAAACGGTGAGTTGATAGTGATCCTTCAGTTGCTTGATGGCGTCGATGGTGCGGCTCACTAGTTGCGGCGCCAGCCCGACCGACGGCTCGTCCACCAGCAGGATGCGCGGCGCCAGCATCAATGCGCGGGCGAGCGCCAGCATCTGCTGCTCGCCGCCGCTCATCGAGCCGGCGAGCTGGCGGCGCCGCTCGGCCAGGCGCGGAAAGGCCTCAAAGCAGAAATCGAGGTTGCCCTTAATTTGCGCGCGGGCCTTCTTGCGGAAGGCTCCCAGCAGCAGGTTTTCTTCGACCGTCAATTTGGGAAACAGCCGGCGTCCCTCCGGCACCAGGGCGATGCCGAGATCGACGATCTGCTCCGTCTGCAGGCCGACCAGATTGTGCTTTTCGCCATCGATCTCGGCGACGATGCTGCCGGAGGCAGGCCGCACGATTCCCATGATGCACTTCATGAGCGTGCTCTTGCCGTTGCCGTTGGTGCCGAGCAGGACCACCGTCTCGCCGGCATCGGCCCTGAGCGAGACGTTCTCGATCACCCGCACCGCGCCGTAGGCGGCGTGCACGTTTTCGATGGTGATGCTACTGGCCAATGTATGCCCTCACCACATGTTCGTCGCGCACGACGTCTTCCGGCTTGCCGTCGGCGATCTTCTTGCCCGAAACCAGCACGGCGAGCCGCTGCGAGAAACTCATCACCGCGCTCATAATGTGCTCGATCAGGATGACGGTAATGCCTTGCTCGTTCAGCCGCAGCAGCAGCGCCAGGATATCGTCGATCTCGGAATGCGACAGTCCGGCCATCGATTCGTCGGCAATCAGCAGCTTCGGCTCCGCCGCCATGGCGCGCGCAAGCTCGAGTTTGCGCATTTCGACCTGCGTGAGGTCGCGCGGAATTTGCTTGGCCTTCGCCGCCAGCCCGACCAGGTCGAGCAACTCATCGCAGCGTGCGCCGAGGTCGCTATGCGCGTGCAGCATCCCCTCTCGTGCGCGCACGGTGTAGAGCAGGGGAATGCGCAGGTTGTCGGCCAGCGACATGCTGTGGAACGGGCGCGGCAGCTGGAAACTGCGGGCGACGCCGCGATGGGTCCGCTGATGGGCGGCCAGCCCGTCTATCACCTGGCCGTCGAAGCGCACCGAACCGGTTTCATTGCGCAATGTGCCGCAGATGCAATTCACCAGCGTGCTCTTGCCCGAGCCGTTCGGCCCGATCAGGCCGAGCCGCTCGCCCGGCTGCACCTCGAGATCGATGCCGTCGAGCGCGACGAAGCCGCCGAACCGCTTGCTGATATTGTCGACGTGCAGTAGCGCGGTCATGGCGGGCCCCGGCGCAAGCGCTTCTGCACCAGCCCGATCAGACCGTTCGGAGCGATGATGACAAAGGCAACGAGCATCAGGCCGACGATCAACAGGTTAACCGCCGAGGAGATCGTCACCGTGGCATATTGCTGGGCGGAGCCGAGCAGAACGGCGCCGACCAGCGGTCCGACCCAACTGGTAGTGCCGCCGATCATCGGCATGGCGATGGAATTGACCGCATAGTCCAAAGCGAAGGCAGACTGCGGTTGTAGATAACCGATGTAATAGGGAAACGGCGCGCCGGCCATGCCCATGAAGGCGCCGGAGAGCGTGGTGGCGATCAGTTTCAGACGCAGCGTCGGCACGCCGCAGGCTTCCGCCGCCAGTTCGTCGTCGCGGATCGTGGCGAAACCGAAGCCCAGTTGCGAACGCTCGATGGCGCGCGCCGACGCCAGAGCGACAACCGCCAGGATGAGCATCAGCACGAACAGATACACGATGTAGTTGACCTTCAGTCCGGCAAATTCCAAATTTTCCGGGTGGAGTATGTAGGCGCCGCGCGAGCCGCCGACAAAGTCCCAGTTGATCACCAGCGTCTGCACCACCACCGCCATCGCCAGCGTGGCAATGGAGAAGAAGGCGCCGCGCAGCCGCAGCGTCAAATAGCCCATGCCGAAACCGACAATGCCACACACGACCGCGCTCATCAGCATCAGCAGCGGAATCGGGAGCGGATAGAGTTTGTACATGAAAACCGTCGTGTAGGCGCCGAGCCCGAAGAACGCCGCGGTGCCGAAATTCACGTAGCCGCAATAGCCGCCGAGAATATTCCAGGCTGTCGCCAGCACGATGAACTGCAGGATCGTGTAGCCGGCAAAATAAAAGTAATCGAGCCCCAGCCATTGCGCAAAAGCCAGGACCGCAAGTCCGACTGCCGTGGCGATTGCGGAGAATGACAGTGTGTTCACGAGGCTACCGTCCCATGAGTCCGGCCGGCCGGAAGGCCAGCGTCACAAGGAGCAGGCCGAACGCTACTGCCGGCGCCCATGAGGGGCCGTAAAAGGTTGCCGTCAGACTCTCGACCACGCCGAGCAACAGGGCGGCGATCAAGGTTCCCGGCAGACTGCCGAGCCCGCCCAGCACGCAGATCGCAAAAACCCGGCCGATATAATCACGCCCAACAGAGGGCTCGACCGGTTGAATGATGACGAGCAGGGCACCAGCGATGGAGGCGGTTGCAATCGAGATGCCGAAAGCGATGCGCTTGATGCGGATCGGATCGGCCGCCATCAGTTGCAGTGCGAGCTGATCCTGCGATACCGCCTTGATCGCGCGGCCGATGAAGGTGCGGGTCACGAACAGCTCGAGCGCGCCGAACAGCACGAGCGCTACGCCGCACGGAACCAGCATGCGCAGCGGCAGCTCGATCAAGCCGATATGGATGCTCGGACCGATATAGGCGGCTTCGACGTAGCGATAGTCGACGCCGAACACCAAGATGAGCGACACCTCGGTGACGAACAGCAGACCGAAGAAGAAGGCAAGCCCGCGCAGCGATTCCTGGCCGCGTTTTTCGAACGACAAATAGTAAACCTGATAGACCAGCGCGCCGAGCGCGTAGAACGCCGGCAGCACGAGGATGCTCACCACGATCGGGTCGATGCCGAAATCGATATTGATGAAATAGGCGATGTAGGAGCCGAGAATGATGAAGGCCGGATGCGCGATGTTGACGATATCGAGCATGCCGAACGAGATCGATACGCCGGCGGTGACGGCGGCATAGAAGCCGCCGAGCAGCAGCCCGGCGACGATCGCGTTGGCCAGCAGATCCCAGGTAATATCCATGCCGCTTTCAACCGGCGCATTCGATTAGGCGGATCGCGTGGTAGGGACGGCCACCGGCGCAGCATCGTGCGGCACGATGCGGATGGTCGCGATCTGCGTGTCGAAACTGGACGGCCTTCTTTCCCCTCTGAAGCGAGTTTTTTCTTGGCCCGGCTTGACCCCCGGGCGTTGCGCGGCAGTTTGCAGGATGCCCGGCGGCTTGGCTAGCCCATTGATCGATCAACCGAACCCGCCCACCTGCGGCAATATGAAACGCCCGCCGCCGGATCATGGACCGGGGCGGGCGCTAAAGGGAAATCGCTTGCTCAGGCGGCGGCTTGCGGGCGGACGCCGGCGGGCAACGCCATCGGCTTGTTGGCGCTGTCTTTGAATTCGACGGTCATGAACACCATCTCGCGGTCGCCGAGATTTTCCAGATCGTGCACCTTGAACTCGCCCTTGCCGTAGGTCTCGTGCCGCGTCTCGCCCGGCGCATAGGTGTATTCGACCGTGGTGCCATCATGCACATGTTGCCGGCCGCGGCCGCCGTTAACCGAGGTCCAGAAATAATCCAGCACATGGCGATGGAACCCGATGCGCTCGCCGGGGGCGAGACGGATGATCCATACTCGCGTGCGCTCGGTTTCCGAAAGCAGCGTGGAGCCGACGCAAGGATTCGGGTTCTTGGCCTCGCGCTCGAATTCGGCGGAGAGCTCCGCCGGCCATTGCGATTTGTCATTTTTCTCGGCGGCCTTGTCGAGCATGCTCAATGCCATGGGGATTTCTCCGGTGCTATTTGCCGTCATATATAGCATATTTCGGTAAACGGAAAGATTGAGGACGCGTCCATTGCCGGGGCCTAAAGCGGTTATCATCGGCGGCTCGATGAGCGGCTTGCTGAGCGCGCTGATGCTGCGCCGGTCCGGCTGGACCGTCGATATTTACGAACGCGTCGAGAGCGAACTGTCCGGCCGCGGCGCCGGCATCGTCGCCCAGCAGGAGCTGATCGAGCGATTGCGCCGCTTGGGGCTGGCAACCGACGCGCTCGGCGTGCAGATCACCACCCGCAAGATCCTCGACCGCCAAGGCCGCGTCACCGAGGAAATCCGCTGCCCGCAGGTGCTGACCGCCTGGGAACGCGTCTACCGGCTGCTGCGCGACGCGTTCTCGCCCGAGCGCTATCACCGCGGACGCGCCTTCGCCGGTTTCGAGGGGGGCGCCCATTCGGTGCTGGCGCGGTTTTCCGACGGTGAGGCGATCGAGGCCGATCTGCTGGTGGGCGCCGACGGTACGCGCTCGACCGTGCGCCACCAGGCGCTGCCCGAGACCGTGCCGCTCTATGCCGGCTATTGCGCCTGGCGCGCCTTGATCGCGGAAGACGCCATTCCGCCGGACACCCATCGCGACCTGTTCGAATACATGGCATTCACTTTGCCGCCGGGCGAGCAGTTGCTCGGCTATCCGGTGGCGGGGCCGGACAACGATCTGCGGCCCGGCCACCGCCGCTTCAACGTGGTGTGGTACCGGCCGGCCGACGAGAAGACCAAACTGCCATGGCTGCTGACCGACGAGCGCGGCACCACCCACGCGGTCTCGATCCCGCCGCCGCTGATCCGGCGCGAGGCGGTCGCCGAAATGCGGGCGGATGCCGAACGGCTGGCGGGCCCGCAGTTCCGCCAGATCGTGCGGCTGATCGACGAGCCGATCCTGCAGCCGATCTACGATTTGGAATCGCCGCGCATGGCGTTCGGCCGCGTGGCGATCCTCGGCGATGCCGCTTTCGTGGCGCGCCCGCATGTGGCCGCCGGCGTATCGAAGGCGGCGGACGACGCCGCCGCGCTGGTGCAGGCGCTACAGGCCGAGCCCGACGTGCCGGCGGCGCTCAGGCGCTACGAGGCGGCGCGCGTCGCTGAGAACTACCGCATCATCGAGCGCGCGCGCCATCTCGGCGCCTATCTACAGGCGACCCAAACGCAGGAAGAGCGGACCCGCGCCGGGCTGCACTCAACCGAAAGCGCGGTGATCGCTGAAACCGCGGTGCTGGATTTTTTGCGGGCGTAACGATTACAGGTTCAGCAGCTTCTTCAAATTGCCGCCGGCGAGCGCCGCGCGCGTTGTCGCGTCGAAACTTTCGACCGAATTGAGGTGGCCAATCGGATCGAATTCCAGCATGTCGAACGGGTAGTCGGTGCCCATGATGACGTGATCGACGCCGAAGGTCTTCACCAGCGCTTCCAATTGCAGCGGCGTGAACACCACGGTGTCGAAGTAAATCTTCTTGAGATATTCGCCCGGCGGCTTCGGCAGATCGGCCTGGCAGTCCGAGCGCGCGCCCCAGGCATGATCGATGCGGCCGGAGTAGGCACCGAGATAGCCGCCGCCATGCATGGCGTAGATCTTCAGATTCGGGTGGCGCTCCAGCACGCCGTCGAAGATCAGATAGTGCAGCGCGAGAGTGGTCTCGAACGGATTGCCGATGATGTTGTTGAAATAAAACCGCGACAGCCGCTGGCCCTCGGTGAAGCCATTGGGATGGATGATGACCAGCGCGCCGAGTTCCTCGGCC
>Ga0182024_10019420_pt1 | contig 12530 bp, 16 predicted proteins | sample P32metaG_FD_120480 | JGI IMG/M metagenome (GOLD analysis project Ga0182024, IMG submission 120480) | Permafrost microbial communities from Stordalen Mire, Sweden - P3-2 metaG (Illumina Assembly) | ecosystem: Environmental > Terrestrial > Soil > Wetlands > Permafrost | place: Sweden: Stordalen... | reverse complement strand
TATTCAGACCTCACCCACCGCATCCGTAGTAATGATCTGGTTGCGACAGGCCACTAGCTGCGGCGGAAAGTGCGCACAAGCAAATCACGTCACTCGCCAGTTGGGGCGCGCCAAGTCTCTCCTGACAGATTCATTTTTTGGCGGGTTGGCGGGATAGCTCCCGGTTGGTCGTCCTTCCAGTGCTTTTTGCAGATGGTCGGAGAAAACAAACTGTCGCGGTAGGGACGACCATCGCTGATCGCCCCCCGCATAACCCCACTCGGCGTAAGTCGCGGCAATGCGGCCAATTTCATTCGCGCCAGCGATCCTTATTTGTACGTCCTTTGTTTCGACACTTCGAGCCTGCATCCGCGAGGTTACGGTAGCATTTTTGCGCACGCCTCAACTTTTCATGAACTTGTCTTCGGAGGCAGGATTGCCTCGCATTGGGTGCACAGAAGCCTAAAAGCGCGATGAGCGCCCTTCTGCGCTAGGTTCGATCGATTGCGCAATCAAGTATTATCGTGATGTGAAGGAGCGACAGTCTTCGTCTCGAAAATCGACCCCAACGGCAACCTCCTCTTCACCGACACGTTCGCCGGCAAAGGCAATGACACCGGAATTGCCATCGCGCTCGACCCATCCGGAAACATCACCTCATCCGACTTCCCTTGAGCAACGCACTCCAAACCCAATCCAACGCTCTCGGCACCGGCTTCGTAATAGAAGGACGGCACGACGATTTTTTACTCGACTTACTTCGGAGGCACGCTTGACAAACAGTTCCGTCGCCGCACTCGCCACCGATTCACAAGGCAACCTCTATCTGACCGGCACGACGAATTCAGCCGATTTCCCATACGCCGGAGGACTGCCCTTCGGGTCCCAATCCTCTCGGGAGTTCGAACACTGCCATGTTTATGGCTTCGATCTCCGCCGCGGGCGACAAGATTATCTATTCCGGCGCGTTGATCTCTAGGCCCATTGCTGTCGCACCCGGAACGTACCTCCGACTGCCGCTGGAGTCGCCCGTCGAAGCCGCGGGCTACGCCTACTTTGCGGGTAACGTCGGCGGCGGATTGCCTCTGCCAGCGACTTCTGGCGTCGTGATGTCGACCGGCTCGTTCACAGGATTCGCCGCAAAGATAAATCCAGGCGGCAGCGGTTTGAGCTATCTCACTTATCTTCCAAAATTCGTTTCCAGCATCGCGCTCGATCAAGCGGCAGACTTATATCTCGCGGGAGCCAATCCCGATACTCCAATAGTCGCCTGTGTCTCCAAACTGAATCCATCCGCAAGCGGAATGCTGTGGACGAACAACTTGAACGGCCTCGCCGAAAGCGCACTGGTCAATGCTGTCGATTCTTCCGGTAACGTGTGGGTCACCGGCTCAACTTCTTCTTCAAGTTTCCCAATCAGGGTTGGACGAACGGTCCCCGAATTTCTCGTCGCGGTCAACTCAGTTGGTAATCAGATCTTCTCTGCGCTCTATCCCGCAGTGCATTGTCGATTCGATCGCCATTGATCCTTCCGGCCTTTTTCATATCGCAGGAAACTCTGGATTCCTCTCAACCACCAATCCAACCATGCCTCCCGCGAGCGAAATCTCATACTTCACCAACGTCTTCGGAGGAATGCCACCGCACGAGTTTCTCCCGCCGAAGTGATCTCGATCTACGGCCCACGCATCGGAACATCGACGGCAACCACAGCCACAATCAATAACGGCTTTTATCCGAAGACGCTCGCCGGCGTGCAGGTGACCCTCAACGGCATGAACATGCCTCTGCTCTACCTCTCCGCCAATAAGATTACCGCCGTCGTGCCCATAGAAATTGGGCCCGACTCATCCGCGACCATCCGCGTCAACGGAACGTCCGTCACGCCGGCATTTTCCGTCTGGATCGGTGACTCAGCACCCGAGGCGTTTCCAATCGTTCTCAACCAGGACGCGTTTCACGTTCGGTTTGGGTCAAGCTTCAATAAGGCCAATTTGCAATCGGAGAGACCGGCGGTGAAGAGACTACCCGATCCATATTTCTGCTTCGCTCAAAGCACTGACGAACGAACACAGAAAGTACTGCTTGCTGATCCCCGCTATCAGTTTTCCCAAGCGGAGCTGGACGTGGATGCATTCCGCCTATATAAGCTCGCTGCCGGCGAACCAGCGCATGTCGCGAAGTACGTCTTTGAACTCGCCCAAACGTTCAGCAACTCATCGAGTCGTCCGGCAACGGTCAGCGAAGCCTGGCCGCCTCGGTACTCTACAAATCGTCAAAAATGGTGGACTGGACACTTCGAGCCACTGCGCGCGATCTGCCATTGCCCCAATCCCAGTTCGTGTCTGAGTCGAAGTACTTGTTCCTGCGCAGGAGTAATCTCCTGGCCGACAATCTGATTCCTCCCTTTTCAGGAAGGTTCGCTTGCCGGGTTGTTATCCAGCGCCGCCTCTCCTCGGGCTGTGGAAATCGTTCCGGGATCAAGCCGATCACGAATCCGGGATCTGCCAATCAGTGATCGGCTTGCCGCCGAAATCGATGATCGCCTTCAACCCGCAACGGTGAATCGGAATCATCCCGGAACGCTGACCGCGTTCATCCCGGAATTACGACCGCCTTCCATTGCATCCCCCGCCTGTATGATAGGATACTGCAATATGTCAAGTAGCTGGTTAATCCGATGTAGTGTCCCTGGCGGGATGGCCTGCAGCGGAAGATTCTTGCCAGTGCCAATGGATCGTTGATGTATCGCCTGCTCTGATCGAATCTTATAATCGCCGCCTCCGCTATAATGAGAGACCATGAAAACTTTGCTCAAAATTTCGGGAGTCCACGGAAGGTTCAAGAATTCACACAACCTGCCTAGCTCTGACTCCGCATTGCAGACGAAATCCTCATAACGGATTCTGAAGGACCTTGCCGGCCATTCTTTTTCAACTGCCAATATTGCCTCCGTTTTTTCCGCCCAGCTTTCCACCATCGCCCTGACAAAGTTCTCCGGAAATCTAAACGCATACGGCTGAAGGCCCGACGTCAAACCGAACCGGGTTGCTTCAAGACAAGAAGCCGTGTAATCAAGGCAGGATCGATAGAGACAAATGTACCTCGCAGTCGGGAAAATGCAGTTTATGTTCGAAATAAATCGTAAATTCAACGGTGTTTTTTCGCACCAGATTCTTTTGTGGACCCGCTGTAAATACGAACTCATCATGCAAGAAATTAACTGACGAACTTCGCAACAGATCTCATCGTCGCTCCGCGGCATCACGAGATCTGGGGAAGGAGGTCGAAGTTGAAACAAAACCCGCATTAAGATACTACATAATTGTCCCAGTCCTATTTCTCCGGGGGACCCGATGTCATCCTGAGTATCGAGCACATAGCGAAGCAGTGTTGAACCAGACCTCTCCGCGGATACGATGAATAATGGTGCATTGTCGTCGGTTATGCCATTCATTGTGTTTACAGGACTGCGGGTTGTCTGATCGTGCGGTTAGACGCCCAGTCACTTTTCGCGGGATCGTGCACCTGAACGAGACCGGCCTTAATTAGCTCGTTTAGCCCTTCGTCAACTCCGTCGTTCCCAGAAGTGAAAAGCTCACCCAGTGAGTGTGCTTCAAAGTCATTGAGTTGTTCTAGGGCTCTTCGCATACCCTGAGGGAATTCCCATGTCCTGTTGTTGGCGTCAAACCGGACGCGGGCACCATCTACAACGTGAAAATGCAGGGGCCTAGAAGAATTTAGTCGCAGAAGGCTCTGGTCCGTAAGTTGATGACATCGGGCAGTTGGAAGAACCGGCAGGTGGACTGATGAACGCACACGTCTGGCACCGTCCTTCGCCTCCTGAAATCTTTCAATTAAAGGTTGGCACCACTCGCTCTGAACGATGGCAGAGATTGTTTCCATTGCGGTCTTCTGGGCCTGCGTTTCCGCAGCAATGTCCAACCGGCAAACCTCGTGCGCTTTTAACGACTCAACGAACCAATGCAGCATATCAATGAAGTTGTACCGCCGAATCGTGACCGTCAAGTGGAGCGTCGGTTCTTCAAGCGGTACGGCAACGTGCCACCAACCGCGAGGAATGTAGAGTATGTCACCTTGGTTCACAATTTGATCCCAGTACGGCTCTCCATCGGGCACAATGTTCTCCGCAACATCGTACTTCAAAGGCCAGTTTCTAGTTGGGCGGTATACCGTCCAGCGCTTCCTACCTGAGACTTGAACAATACAAGTGTCTTGAGGGTCCCAATGTAGCGTGAAACCATTTTCGGACCGCCAACCTGCATAAAGGTTCACTATTACATCGCAGCGGAACATACGTTCGACGGACGCGGCGAGTTGACGTACAGGACGGGAAAAGTCATCACACTGATTGAGGATCAGCGTCGCTCCGGAATCGAGCTCGCGCAATAAATCAGCAGACCGTATACGGCTATCATTCCATTCAGAGTCTTCAACATAATTGTTCGGTCCAATCCCCTGCCCTCGCTTCACAAGGCGAAGTCGAGGAGGCTTAAGGCCGGGCTGTTCGAGAATAGCTGATAAGTCTGCCCACGATATCAAGCCTTCAAATTTGTTGGGCTCACCCGAAATATGTACGAACCTCTGTCCCCACGACTCGCTAATGAATTCGCGTAAAGGCATCGGCCGCAGGATGTATTCAAAATGAGTGGGCATCGAGCTATCCACCTTAGCGCCAGACATTGTCAATGAGTGCCTCCTTTCCTTGCTAAGCTGGGCCGATAGTGTGGTATTCTGCACCCTCAACTCGGCCCAGCGCTAACGAGAAAGATTGTACTTTCAGAATTCCTTTCCGCAATTCTACTTCATCAGCAACCGCTTGCCGTTGACGCCAACAAGCACTGTGCCAGACGGCAGATCCTTTGCTGACACACTTCCGAACACGCGGCTCGCTAGAAGCGTCCCATCTGCCATCTTTATGCCGACAGTCTGCACGAAGCGTCCTACGGCAAGATCAGAAGAAGATAACAACTCATTTCCTTGCCCGAGAGTATTTGAATCCACAACAGCCTTGCGAATCCATTGACGGTTGCCGCGGGTTACAAGGACTTCGTATTGATTGGCAGTAACGCTCACAATCCTTCCGTAAAATCCACCAATATTTACCCACACGTCCGTTGCTACGAAAGTGCCCGAAAAATCCAGGCCGCCGCGTACGACAACTCTATCTCCGATTTGGACAGGCGAGAGATCATAACTGATGCTTCTCTTCCATACCTGCCCGCCGTTACCAAGGATCGCTGTAAGTGGCCCCTGGAAGGTTTTTAAATAAAGAGTATTATTTTCGATCGCAAGAACGGTCCCGGCTCTGGAAGGCGCCATTTGTTGTTGGGCCAGCGCCTGTCGTGGTCCGCCGAGGGTGGCCGCAATCGATCCAATCATTGCAGCCCGAATTACATTACGTCTTGATATTGGATACGCCATATTCATTCATCCTTTCTGGTGAAAGATACTACTTTGCCTCTGCAATCGCGCCATGCATGCGCATTAGGTGTCTCGCGTGCCGTGACGACACGGGGCGTTAGTGCCCATACTAAGGAGTGATCTCTAACATCACCCTGCCATAAGTCGCATTTCCGCCGACGTCGGAGTATGTAACCGGCGTTAAATCAAGAAGTCTATAGCCTATTACAAGCGGCTCGCACTCAAGATGGTCGCGCGTGCAAGCAGCACCGGGGCCATGATCGACGATAGGTGTTAGGACGCCTCCGCCCTTACAATAATTCGTCAGTGAGAGATAGGTTCCACACGATTCGTACGGCAAATAGCCAGGACCAGTGGAGGTGTTACAACAGTAAGGGACACTGCTGTTACAGCGGCCGTTAGGATTGCTCACCGAGTAAGGCCTCTGGTAATCACCGGGAAAGCCATTCACGGCGGGATAAGCGACTCCGCCATCATCCCACCGACAAGTCCCGCAGGCACCACACTTGCAAGTATTATTGTTGCATGTGCAGCTATCGTTAGCTGACTTGCAACTGCTGAACATCGTAGCATTTCCATAAAACGCCATATGCACCTCTTTTCTAAATCCGACAACTGCAATAATACGCTTTCGAAGTCCTGTAATCGCGGCACGACATGCACACTTAGCGTCATGGTTTGAGAATCTATGGACTGCTTGAGACAGGACTTTGAGAACCGGAGGTCGCCCTGAGCTCGACATTATGACGTTTTGGTGCGCCCGACAATCTGGGAAATCGACTTGCGCTTAGTTGCTGTTGAACGGCACGAACGAAAGCGCGATGGTGCGGAGTCCATTCAGCGAGGAGCAGTCGTGCATGCGATCCATGAGCCATGCAAGAATCTTTGCCGCTATCTGTCTTAGTCAGACAACCAAGCGACCTTTTGCACCTGGAAAAGGCAGTAGGCCTGAATCGGTGTTGCCGACCTAACATCCGACGTTGAATCGAAAGAGTTTTCGATTCTGCGGGAGGTGACAAAAAAGCCGGCACAATGGCAGGGGCGGTGGATTGGGTGGCCCTTACCGATAAAATCGCGCCGCAGATCCGTCACTCCGGCGCCGATTCAGATCTGAGCGTCCGCAGGGATCATGATAATGCCAGCGTTTTTGTCCATTACGAGCCGTAGACACATCGGGTCGACTGCGCCCTCGATGCGCGGCCGCGCTTTGGGCGATTGCGGCATTGCTGCGTTTGGCAAGAATACCGAAATCAATTGCAGCTGGATCGTTGGGTAAGCAGAGCAAACAGGCTAAGAAGTCGACAACGTGATCGAACCAACGCAGCAAGCGGTGAATCGGAACTCGTCACCTGCAGAAGTTTAGTGGGTTGTGCCGCGCCCGTACCGCCCAGCCGGCCGCGCTGATACACTAGTGCTCTTCAATATCCAAAATGATCTTCTGCTGCAAGCTTACGCAACTGCTGTACAAGAATTAGGGTAAACCGAGCGCTTTAATTAGGCGTCATTAGAGGAACTCGAGCAGGGTCAGCGCGCATTACGCTCAAAGCCCCTTTAGCAACTCCATGTTATTTGTATGGTCACAAACCTTACACCACGCAGTATCTGCATGACTTATGAACTGTTTAAAGGCTTGTTGGACGGTGGCGCTCATTGAAAGGAATTGAAACGTGATAAATGCTTTGGATGAAGCGTGGTTTATGTTAATTACTTCAGCCACGTCAATAGGCATAGTAAATAATGGATTGACTTGCAAAACAAGGCGTACTTGATCACCGACAGAGACGCCACTCTCATGACCGTGCCTTAAGATAACACCGACAGGTATGCCGGGTCCCTCGTGGGTGAATAAGAAACGGTCTCCGTTCCTCCAGTCAATGTTTTGTACGAACACCGTTCCTCGCAAGGAGCTTTTGGATTCTAGGAACATCAGACGTTCGGCAGTCGACCTTGCCAATCTCCTCAAAGTTATCTTCAGTCGATCGTCCAAAGAACCGGCGATATTAGGGGGCAAGCACGCAATCCAGTCCTTGCTAACACCTTTTCTTATAAAAGGTGTAGGGTCGACCCTGAAAGTGATACGACTCGCGTCGAACTTCTGGTTATATTGTTTCATGAAGTCAACGCTGCATCGTTCGACGATCTGACTACGCTTCCTTTCGTCGGGGCACTGGCCGCAAAACGCAGCAACTCTGTCAACGACGGCTGGCAAATCTGCACAGAGATCGTCATAATTCACAAGAAGCACGTCACGCTTCTTCAGCTTGTTGGCACATCTTGTCAAATGCTTAAACCATGAACCCCAACGCGTCTTCCCTTCCAAAAACATCTTGCCGAACTCAGGGATTGATGCATACAGACCTTCGAGAGACGTAAGGTGGTGATAATAGGAAACGCATGAATCTTTGGGATTTCGCAGCATGTATATACATCTGGCCTTCTTTGGCAATTCAGCTAACGTTAAATGGGTCTTGAAGATGCGCGGGGACGGCAAATACGTTATGAACTGAGAACCTCTAAGAAGCGCTGCTTCGAACCAGGGGGCGACGACTTCAATGTGCGGAATGTCCATTCGCCCGTCTTTCAACAATTGGTACAGCATCATTTGCATGACGGTAGCACCGGCTTTTGGATAAGATACTATGAAAAGATCATCGCATCGTTCGTCGTACACGCTCCATAACAAGCATTTGTACACAAGCGAAGTTAGCTGCCTTTGAAGAATGTTTGCTAGGCGGACTATGCGATACACGACCGGTACAAGCACGTGCATTCGGAACGCTTCTGGCCTGCCTACTTTTCGCACAACGGATTTACACTAGTTATCGGCCAACTGTACCGACATTTTTCTATAGCTTGAAGGACCTTCAAGACGCTCTCTGACTGCGTCTCTTGCTCCGTATGACACTCCACTTCTGGCGCAAGTGGTGGATCATATGCTAGATCAAGGCCCGTAAAGTCGTGAATCTCCCGAAGTAGAGCTTTTTTATACAATCCCTTTACATCGCGCTGGGCACAAATGGAAACAGGAGCTTCGACGTATACTTCTATGAACCGATTCCAGCAATGGCGGATCGACTCGCGCGTTCGTCGACACGGAGACATGGATGAAACTAAAACAATATCCGTCTGACTCGCGATCGCGAACGCAAGGGCAGCAAGTCGCTTTACGTTCGCTTCGCGCTCCGTAGGCGTGAAGCCAAGATCAGGGCTTAAATACCTACGAATGTAGTCACTATCCAACAGACAAACGGAATACCCACGTTTCGATAGGTGGTCGTGTACTTGGGACGAGATTGTACTCTTACCTGCACCACTCAGTCCGGTGAACCATACGATGAGCGCGCCCGAGCCATTCTTCTGTTCGAGAATACGAGAACTGGCCTTAAAGAATATACCCGTAGCAAATATAATCCCGGTTTCGTGATCGACCAATTCGACACCAGTTGCCCGCTCTTCAACTTGTGCTGGGACATCGATTTGAAAATGCAAATGCGCCGCTACGAGTGTGATGCTTGTGATACCGGCTTGCACCAACTGTGGCATGACCACATTCGATACAGGCTGCTCAACGACCACAGGAAACGTGTGACCTGCCAATCGGGCAATACACCGCTGTGGAAGACAAGTGAAAGTGTGTACTTGGCCTACTAGCATTCCGTTATAGGGTTCTTGGCTGACATCGGTCTGCGAACCACTCCGTTCGCGGTATAATCCACAGGGCATAATCATATGCGCTCAGGGTCGGGCGATGATATGTCACTCAACTCAATCACAGTAAAGCCCTGCTCTATATTTGCCATCAACTTGCGTACTTCTACTGCGCCATTAGGGTGCTCAAACGTGAATACTGCGATAGCATTGTCTGTACTCATTTCGAATACAACAAACCACCTACCCTTTTCCAACCACACGTCACTAGCCGCCGGTCCTGACAATTGTTTCCGTACGGCGCGATACTCAGGTGTGTGCTTAACGAGGCTGATGGCAGCGTTCGTCACCCGAGGACAGTCGACTTCGCTAACTGAATCAGCTCCACGAGCTGACAAGCTATCTGCTCAAGGTTGTCGTTGTGGTTTTGTATTGTCCATGCTCGCACTCTCCGCGTGTGCGCGTGCAATAATCAGACTAATAGGCACGCGTGCTTTCGATAACCGCTCGCAGCAAGTGTACATCTGCTTAATTGCAAGGTGCTAGGCAATAATTGTGATCAATTCGGCGAATTCAGAGTTTCTTATGTCGCGATAGTGTTCCGGCTGGCCGTTGGTCGGACCCGTTCTTGATCTGGAAACGAATACGGGTAGCTGAACCGAACCGCCTGATTCAGCCCTGGGAATATCGCCAGGTTTAGATGGGTACGATTTGTTTCAGCTCTTGTAAGCGTAAAAATGTCAGCGCCAGTGCAAAAATCCTCATAGTGCCGAACGAAAAATCCCCCACCCCTGACAAAGGGTGAACCCGGCACCGACTCTGGAAAGAGGAGGGCCGGCCTGTGTTGAGGGGGAAAGACATGCAGGAGATTGAGGAGCTGAAGCGACAAGGGCTGAGCATTCGGGCGATCAGCCGGTTGACGGGCTATGATCGCAAGACGATCAGCAGGTATCTGATCTATCCCGAAGGTATGCCGGTGTATGGGCCGCGGGCAAAACAAGCGGGCAAACTGGACCCGTTCCAACCGTATTTACGGGAACGAATGCAGGCTGGCGTGTGGAACCGGCAAGTGTTGCTGCGGGAGTTGCGCGAGCGAGGTTAATTGAGCGGCTGCTGGCCGACTGGCTGCGGCCGCAGCGCGAAGCTGCGCGCACAGTAGCGGTGCGTCGGTTCGAAAGACCGCCAGGTAAGGATTATGGTGAGTCCGGCGTCATGGTGAGAACGCGGCGGCGGTCGGCTTTTGGCGCGGGCGCGGCCGCTCACGTGCCTCTCCTTGGCGCTACATAACGCGCTCACAGAGACTCGAGCCACTCGATCAGGCCTGAGGGTAGAGCTTCGGCTGGCTGGGTAGGCTGCGGACCAGTTGCGGACTCAAGGGCCTTGCGCTTCATTTCGAGATCGGCCTGCACATAGACTTCGGTGGATTTCATGTCCACGTGGCCGAGAAAATCCTTCACCATCACGAGCGGAACGCCGGACTGAAGAAGGTGGATGCCCTTGGTGTGGCGGAATGTGTGCGGGCTGATTGCAGGGCGCTCTAGGCTGGGCATTGACCGGGTGCGTTTGGCGCAAGTACTTCAGCAAAATGTATCGCGCGCCGTGTCGCCCCAACCGCATCCCTAGCCCGTTCTGGAGCAACGGCTCTTGGCCATCGGTGGGCGGCCGTTGGTGACGAGGAACTTACGAATGAGTTGAGCCGATTGTGGCAACAAAGGGCAAAGCCGCTCACACCGTCCTTTGCCACGTAAGCGGACGAATGGCGGCGCATCCAGATGGAAGTCACAAGGCTTCAGGTCAAGAAGTTCTTGGACACGCGCGCCAGTGTCGTAGAGCACGCTGAGGAGCACGTAGTCACGTTCTCCGTGCCGGGCCGTGCGATTAACCTGCGCCAGCAAGTGGCCGAGTTCCTGCTCGCTCAGATAGCCCAGTATAGGCCGGAGAGCCTTTTTCGCCGGAATCGCCAGAACATGGCTGCACAAAGCGGCCAGTGAAGGTTGTTGGCCGGCGATGAGACCCCTGCCCCGGAGGAAGTTGGGCACAGGCCTGCAGGAAACGGCTGTCCTCATCTCGGCTGAGCACGCGCGGCAGAAACTTCTCTCGCACGATCTGCAAGGACCGGCGATTCGGCACCACCACACGGGCATCCTCCAGGCGCACGAACCGGCAGACCTCCCGGATGAGCGTCAGGCGGTGCGCACGTGTCGTCTCCGATTCGGCGCCTCTCCGGGCGACGTACTCGTGCACAACTGCGGGAGTGACGAGAGGATCAGCTGCGGACAGGCGAGTGCTCAGAAAACGGTCGAGGTCGCGCAAGGCGCGACCTTCCTCTCGATAGCGGTAACCCATTGCATGCTTCAGGGCGAGGAACCGCGCGAGCTGTGACCCTAATGGCGAGACGAATCGGCAATCAGACGCTTCCGGTGGTGCGCTCATCGGCTCACCTCCTCTTCGGAGATGGCCACCGTGCGGAGTCCAGCGAGATCGACACGGGTATAACCGTATGTGGTGTCGGTGGACGCATAGCCTAAGACATCGGCGATTGTCTTGAGTGGGTGCCCGCCAGCCAGCAGCCGTGTGGCGAGCGTGTGGCGGAACAGGTACATTCCCCGCCGACCAGTTCGTCCGGCGAGGCCCGCGCGATCAAGGGCTCCTCGCATGTTCGCTATCAGGTTGTTCTCCGGCGCAAACGGCTCGAATGGCGCACGGTGCCGCAGGAAGATGGTGCGGTGGGATGAGACCGGCTGCCCGTTGCGAATGTATTCACTGAGTGCGATTGCCACATCAGGCAAGAGCGGAAGTGCAAGGGGTCTGCCAGTCTTCAGCTGCCGGAGATCAATGCGTCCGGCACGCCAGTTAATGTCATCGAGCGCAAGCTGTCGAATATCGCAAGGGCGCAACCCATAACGGGCCGCCAGCAGTAGGATCGCGTAATCCCGGCGGCCGAGGGCGGTCGATTGGTCCACCTCGGCTAGGATGCGCTCGACCTCTGTTGAGCCGAGGACATCTGGAAGGTTCACATGCCGATATTGTCGCGGCCTTGGAACCGCGTCGCCCAGGGAGTCCGCTACCCAGCCTTGGACGGCAGCCCAGCGAAAGAAGACGCGGAGGGTGGAACCGTACGAGCGCCGCGGCCCGGCGTGGCCCGCGTTTTCATAAAACTCTCGAACGTGCCCGGGCGTGATGCAACTTAGTTGGGCCACGCCAGCGTCCTCCAGATATTGAGCGAACGCCGATAGCTTTTGGATGTACTTCCTTGCTGTCTTCTGAGCCAGCCCACGATGGCTTCGCACGAACTCCAGGTACAGTGTCAGAATCGGGCCGAACCACGGCGGGGTTAAATGTGGGCAGGAGACGCGCCGGCGAAAGCGCCCTTGCTCATCTGCCTCCAGAAAGATCCTGACGGAAGCCCGAAGAACGCGGGATCGGCTGGCGCTGCAACCCGCCACGCGCTCGGCCAC
>Ga0182024_10019419_pt1 | contig 12532 bp, 8 predicted proteins | sample P32metaG_FD_120480 | JGI IMG/M metagenome (GOLD analysis project Ga0182024, IMG submission 120480) | Permafrost microbial communities from Stordalen Mire, Sweden - P3-2 metaG (Illumina Assembly) | ecosystem: Environmental > Terrestrial > Soil > Wetlands > Permafrost | place: Sweden: Stordalen... | reverse complement strand
CGCCTCCCTCGATGGCGCCTGGACCACCCGCCGCCGCACCCAAACGCTCGTCCTCAACCCCACCACGCGCCCGGTCCACCACCTGCTCGGCCCAAGCGCCGAAGGACCAACCATCGACATCCCGCCAGGCGAAATCGCCGTCGTGCCGGCGATACCTTGAGCCTCCGGCGATGTTTCTCAATGTCCCTCAAGTCCTGCGCCCGCTAACAATTTCGCATTTGGTTCTTGTGCGGAGGCCGGCGTGATGCTAATAATCTAGCATCGATGAGGAGGCTCATGTCGGAAGGATCACGGCGCAGGGCGGACGGGGAGTTGAGCCGGCGGGAGAGGCAGATCATGGACGTGATCTACGCCGCGGGAGAGGCGACGGCGGCGCACGTGCTGGGGGCGCTGCCGGACCCGCCGGGGTATTCGGCGGTGCGGGCGCTGCTGCGAATCCTCGAGGAAAAGGGGCATCTTCGGCACCGGAGCATCGGTGGGAAATACATTTTTGCTCCGACCCGTCCGCGTACACGAGCAGGTCGGTCGGCGCTGCGGCGCGTGCTGCGAACCTTCTTCGACAACTCTGCCGTCAAGGCCGTCGCGGCATTGATCGACGTCTCCGATGCTCAACTGAGCGAACGGGAACTGGCCGAGCTCTCTGCGCTCATCGAGCGCGCCAGATGCAGTCAACGGAGGTGAATCGTGGACGCACCGTCGATTCTGGAACTTCTGACTGATGCGACGGTGAAAGCCGCGGTCCTCCTGCTGGTGGCGGCAATGCTGACATTGCCGATGCGAACGTTGTCCGCTGCGATGAGGCATTTCATCTGGACCCTGGCGCTAGCCGCCGCGCTCCTGTTGCCGATCGGCTCGACGTTCCTGCCGGCGTATCGCATCCCGCTGCTGCCCCATCGATCGGGCGCGGTGCTTCCAGCTTTAACTGCATCCGTGCAGACATCGTCCACCGCTGAGGCGATGTCGTCGTTCGATCGTGACAGAATTGCCGGATCGGAACACAACACTCCCGCGCGGGCCGCGTCGGCCGTCCCAATGTCATCATCGAAGGCTCGGGGCCGCCGGGCCCCCGCACCGTCGTGGGAACCATGGCCTCTCCCAATCGGCGCTCCACGAATCATCGTGTTCTGCTGGGGGTTCGGGACGATTCTCGTCGGCGCCTATTGGCTCGTCGGCTTCTTTGCGGGCAGACGTATGAGGCGCGGGGCAATTCGCATCGAAAGGGGTCCGCTCTTCGATGCGCTTCAAGCCGCACGGCAACGGCTTGGCGTGCGGCGGATCGTGAGGTTGTATGTCGGGCCGCTGATCCCAATGCCAATGACGCGCCGGACATTGCGCCCGGAACTGCTTGTGCCGGTTGCGGCCGCGGAGTGGCCGTCCGGGCAATTGCGATCGGCGATGCTGCACGAAGTGGCACACGTCAAGCGGCTGGATTGCGCGACGCAGTGCCTGGCAAATTGCGCGTGCGCGATTTACTGGTTCAATCCTCTAACGTGGCTTGCCGCGGGCCGGCTCTGGGTCGAGCGGGAGCGGGCCTGCGATGATCTGGTGCTCCACCACGGCGATGCGGCGCCGGCCAGTTATGCCGAGCATCTTGTGGCGGTCGCGCGGACGCTGCAAGCGGGGTGGTCGCCGCGCACGGGAGCGATCGCAATGGCACGGTCTTCGGGCTTGCGGCAGCGGGTGGTGAATATCCTGGACGCCCGCACCAATCGCCGGGCGGTGTCGGCGCGAGCGGCCCTGGTCGCCACGGCGGTCGCGCTGGCGGCGGTGGTTCCCTTATCGTGCGCGCAACTCGGACAGCGAGGAACGGCAGCCGCGCCGCCCGCGCAAACCACGCCGTCGGCGCAAGCCACGCCCCCGCGGCCCGCGAGGCCGGCCGTTGCCGCGCGGCCGGCGACCCAACCGATCGACCTGCCTGCCACTGAGCCCAACTCGCTGGGGACACCGCTGCCGACGCGGACCATCCGGGTAATCGCGCTCGACAATGCCACCGGGCAGCCGCTGAAGGATGCCAACGTGGACTATGTGAATATCCCCGAGGATGGCCGGGTCAAGACCGACGCCCGCGGGCAAGCTACCCTTGTCCTCCGCGACGGGGCCGATCCCATCATCTCCGTCTGGCTTTCGCACTACATCAACCAGCGGATTCGGTGGCGTCTGCAGAGCGGAGAGCCGCCGCCCGCGGACTATGTCTTTCGACTCGATCCCGTCAGCCCAATTGGCGGCAAGGTGGTCGATGACGCGGGCCAGCCCGTGGCGGGGGCGAACGTGGAGATCTACATCAACGGGAAGATGGACAACGTCGGGGCGTTTTTTATCGAGTGGCCGTGGATCAATCGAGCGGTGGTGACGGCAGCGGATGGGACGTGGAGTTTCGATCGAGTGCCGCCCGACGTCACTTCGATCAAGGTGGCGGCATGGGATTATCATCACCTCGAGAGCGATTACTTCCTTCTAAAACCTTACACGCCGGTGTCCGCGCTGCGGACCAAGACCGCGGTCCTGACGCTCCCGCGCGGCGTGGACGTGACTGGCACCGTGCTCAATCCGTTTACTGGCCAGGCAATCCCCAATGCGACGATCACGTTTGGCGCCGACCAATCGGTCAGCAATAAGATTCCCCCGCTGACCGCCGGCGCCGATGGGAAATTTTCACTTGGCATTCACCCCGGCGCCAAGTTGTTCATGACTGCCTCCGCCGGGGGATATCGGCCGGAGGTGCATGAGGAAGTTGTCGGCGAGAAGCCGGAAACCCTCGAGTTCGACCTGAGCCCGATCCACTTCGTCAAATAAAGCCGGCGCACCAGTCGGCTGGCCTCCCCGCCATCGCGTCTCGCCTGGCAGCGTCTGGCGCCGATTGCCCGTGGGTGCGGTGTTTGGAACATTTCGGTCGCCCCGCGCTTGCCGGGCGGGGGCGGGAAGCTAATCAATCAGCTCTCTTTGGTGCGTTGTCGTTGACCTGCTAAAATGAGCGCTCGATGACTGTCGCCCCCTCGCAATCCTCGGCTTCTGCAATGCGCGGACCGGGCCACCGCCTGATTGAGAAGGTAGACGCACTCCGCATTCAAACTTTCGAGAAATGCGCACCCGAGCAGCGAAAGCTTTTGGGGCAGTTCCACACGCCGGTACGCCTAGCCAGTTTTATGGCCTCTTTGTTCGAAGCGCCTCGCACGTCGATCCGGCTGTTGGACGCTGGTGCAGGCGTGGGTTCGCTGACCGCCGCATTCATCGCGTCAATCTGTGAGCGCAGTCCCCGACCAGCGAACATTGTTGCAACGGCGTTCGAGGTTGACTCAAATATCGCGCAATCGTTGCGAGACACGCTGACGCTTTGCGAACGCGTGTGCCATGAGATCGGTGTGAAATTCGATGGCCGGGCTGGTCAAGACGACTTCATAAGAGCCGCCGTCGATCTCCTGGACCATGGCTTGTTTGATGGCGGCGCGGCACCTTGCTTCAACTGCGCAATTCTGAACCCGCCATACAAGAAGATTAGTACCGATTCCGAGCACCGTCGGCTGCTGCGGAAGGTCGGGCTCGAAACCACCAATTTGTACACGGCATTCGTCGGACTTGCCGTATTGCTGTTGGAGCCCGAGGGCGAACTCGTGGCAATCACTCCTCGAAGTTTCTGTAATGGACCGTATTTCAGACCGTTCCGCGAGCTATTCCTGCGCGAAATGTCGTTGCGCCGGATCCATGTCTTCGAATCAAGAAGTCAGCCGTTCGCGGAGGACGAGATACTCCAGGAAAACGTCGTCATTCATGCAGTGAAGAGCAAGCAGCGGCCGACCACCATTGTCGTCAGTTCGAGTCTCGGACCCGGGGAGACGCCGATCCTCCGCCGGGTTAAGTTCGAGGACTTGGTCAAATTGGATGACCCTCAGAAATTCATCCACATTGTTGTAAACGAGTCGGGCGGCAGGGCATCGGAATTGATGGGAAGGCTGAACCACTCGCTCGAAGAACTCGGGCTCTCGGTCTCGACGGGTCGCGTCGTCGATTTTCGTTCCCGATCGCTTCTTCGATCTGATCCCGGTTCGGACACAGTCCCACTGATTTATCCGACACACTTCTCGGGCGGCTGGATTGCATGGCCCAAGCTGAGGCACAAAAAACCCAACGCATGTGTCCGCAACGATGCGAGCGCTCGATGGCTCATACCCGCGGCGGTTCACGTTCTTGTAAAGCGGTTTTCGGCCAAGGAAGAAAAACGCCGGGTCGTCGCCTCAGTTTTTGACCCGAGACACGTTCCGTGCGAGCAGGTCGCATTCGAGAACCACCTTAACTACTACCACGAGAATGGCCGCGGGCTTTCGCTTTCGCTTGCTAAAGGACTGACGGCATTCCTGAACTCCACGGTAGTGGATACCTACTTTCGCCAATTCAACGGACATACGCAGGTAAACGCGACGGACCTCCGAAGTCTTAGATACCCCGCACGCGGGCGGTTGGAAGATTTGGGGGAAATGATCGGCGACACGTTTCCGGATCAGGCGCAGTTGGATCTTCTAATCGGAACGGAGCTGATCGGCGCATGAGAAAAGGCTCGCGCGCAAATTTGGTAGCCATACGAACGAGAATCGAAGAGGCGCAGGCGGTCTTGGAAGCGCTCGGACTACCGGGTGAACAGCGAAACGAACGGTCCGCCTTGACACTCCTCTCATTGCTGGATTTGAAGCCTGACACGCCGTGGTCACAGGCGAACAACCCGCTGCGTGGAATTACGCCGATGATGGAATACTTTTCCGCCCATTATCGCAAGAAATATGCGCCGAACAGCCGTGAGACGGTCCGACGCTTCACCGTTCACCAATTCGAGCAGGCGGGCATTCTGGTTAAGAATCCTGACGCGCCGCGGGCGATCAATAGTCCTGACAACGTATACCAAATTGAAGCAAGCTCGCTCGAGCTCCTGAAGACCTTTGGCACGCCCGGCTGGCAGACGAACCTGTCAGCGTATCTTCAGACGAGAGAGACGCTGATGCAAAAGTACGCGGTTCACAGGGTGATGCATCGGGTTCCGGTGACTTTGCCCGGCGGCCGGAAGATCGAGTTGTCGCCCGGTGGCCAGAACATACTGATTAAGGAAATCATCGAGGCCTTCTGCTCGCTGTACCTGCCCGGAGGCGAATTGCTGTACGTCGGCGATGCTGGTAGCAAGTTTGCGATCTGGGAACGCGCCGCGCTGAAGGAACTCGGCGTCACAGTGGACGAGCATGGAAAGATGCCGGATTTGGTGGTGTACTACCAGGATCGGAAATGGCTGGTGCTAATCGAGGCCGTCACGAGCCATGGTCCGGTCAATCCGAAGCGGCATCAGGAATTAAAAGAGCTCTTCAGCCACGCCAACATCGGGCTGGTATTCGTGACGGCGTTCCTCGACCGCAAAACGCTAACCAAGTACCTGGGCGACATCGCATGGGAAACCGAGGTGTGGGTGGCAGATGCTCCGACGCACTTGATTCATTTCAATGGTGTGAGATTTCTGGGCCCGTATTAGGGGCATTTCCAATTCGTGCTTACACCAACGCGCCAACGATGATCGCCCCGCGGCGGTAATACGTCCAACGCCCAACCCAGGCCATCTACAGGAGCAAAGCGGATGATCAGAACCTCTCGCGCCGTCATCGTCATTGCACTGTCCATTTGTCTGTCCGCGATATCGGCCCGGGCGGCCGACGAGCAGCCGCAGCGGCCGGGGTTGCCAGCCGGGGCGGATTTGGCGGGGAGGAAGAAGATCGTCTTCCTCTCCGGCAAGCCCAGTCACGGCTACGCGCAGCACGAGCAATATGCCGGGGACATGCTGCTGGCCAAGGATCTGAACGAGAATGTGCCGGGCGTGGTGTGCGAGGTGTATAAGCACGAGTGGCCGAAGGACGAGCACGCCTTCGATGGGGCCGCGGCGATCGTCATCTTCTGCGATGGTGGGCCGGGCCACATGGCGATCCCTCACCTGAAGGAACTGGGTGAACTGATGGACAAGGGCGTGGGGCTTGGCTGCATTCACTATGCCGTCGAGCTGCCCAAGGGCAAGGCCGGGGACGATTTCAAGAAGTGGATCGGCGGGTACTTTGAGACCTTCTTTTCAGTCAATCCGACCTGGACCGGGCACTTTGCCGAGATCCCGCAGGAGGAAGTGACCCGCGGCGTTCACCCGTTCAGCACGCACGACGAGTGGTATTATCACATGCGCTTCCGCGACAACATGGAAGGCGTGACGCCGATCCTCAGCGCGGTGCCGCCCGACAGCACGCGGCAGGGCAAGGACGACGCCCACGGCGGGAACCCTGCGGTCCGCGCCGGGATCGGCAAGAACGAGCCGGAGACCACCGTGTGGGTCGCCACGCGCGACAACAACGGCCGCGGGTTCGGCTGCACGGGCGCTCACTTTCACTTCAATTGGGCGCAGAACGATTTTCGCAAGACGATCCTGAATTCGGTGCTTTGGATTGCTCACGTCGAGGTGCCGCGGGACGGGGTGCAATCCAAGACGCCGACGGTGGATGAGCTGCTGGAAAACCTGGACCCGAAGGCGGAGCCCAAGGATTTCAGCAAGGAGAAGCTACAGCAGGAGATCGAGGAGATGAATCGGGCGCAGGGCGCTAACGCAGCGAAGTGAATCGATTGAAAGTGGTAAATGCAGCATGCCCTTCGCGAGGAGAGACTTCTTCCCGCGAAGGGCAAGCTGTTTCATGGGTCCCGATCAATCCGCGGGCTCGCGCGAGGCGCCTTGCGTCGTCGGCGCGGGGTTGGGGTTCTGCCACGGGACGGACCCGGACTTGAGGACGTGCAGCTTCAGCGCGTTGAGCAACTGGTTGCGAATCTTGGGACGCGCCGCGGATAAGTCGTGTTGTTCCTGAGGATCGTCTTTCAGGTTGTACAACTCAATCGCGTGGAATGGCGCGTTGTGGATCAGCTTCCAATCGCCCCGCCGGACGGCATGGCTCGTCAGCGCGGCCCAAGGCCCGCCTTCGCGACGGACCCAGTACAGCTCGCGCGAGTCCGTCGCATCGCCCGCCTTTCCTTCAAGGATCGGTAGCAGGCTCACGCCATCAGTGGTCGCGGGCGGCGCGATGCGGGCCAATTCGCAAATCGTCGGCATCAGGTCCATGTGAATCGCGATGCGGTCGGTCTTTGAACCCGGCGCGATATGCCCCGGCCACAGCCCCGCCGCCGGCTCGCGAATGCCGCCTTCGTACATATCGCCCTTGGTCCCGCGGAGCGCGCCGTTGCTCGCGCCGACGTTGAGCTGGCCGCCGTTGTCGCTGGTGAAGAAGACGAAGGTGTTGTCGGACAAGCCGGTTTCCTTGAGGGCGGACATGACCTTCCCAATGCCGTCGTCGAGGTGCTCGATGAGCGCGACGATCTTGGCGCGTTTCTCCTCGATCCCCGGCTCGCGCTTCTTCACGCGATCCAGCCACTCCGGCGGCGGCTGAATCGGGACGTGCGGCGCGTTGTACGCGAGGTAGAGAAAGAATGGCTGCTCTTTTTCCTTCGCCCGCTCGTGCAGGTAATCGACCGCCCACAGCGTGAACAAGTCGGTGGCGTGGCCCTTTGGATCGATCTCCTGACCATTGAGCCGCATGTAATTGTGGCCCTCGCGGAGGTGGGTCCAGTAGTCCATCATCATGTCGCCGAGAAACCCGTGGAAGAACTCGAATCCGCGCGCATTGGGCGAGTTCTCCGCTTCGAGGCCGAGGTGCCACTTGCCGACGATCGCGGTGTGATAACCCGCCTTCTTCAGCAGCGCCGGAAGAAGAACGGCGCGCTCGGAGAGATACCCAAAGTTATCCTCGGGATTGGTGCGAATGACGCCCGGCACCCCTGCGCGATCCGGGTACATCCCGCTAAGCAGCGCCGCCCGCGACGGGCTGCACACGGGGCAGTTCGCGTAGAAATTGCTGAACCGCATCCCGCCCGCGACGATCGAATCGATGTTCGGGGAATGAAGAGCCCTGGCCCCGTAGGAGCTCAGGTCACCATAGCCCATGTCGTCGACGAGGATGATCAGCACGTTGGGACGGGGCGCGGCAAAGGTTGCCGGAACAAAGATCGTTAGAAGAAGGACGAGAACCCACAAAATGAACGTGCCTGCACTCTTACCCTCTCCCGGTACGCCGGGAGAGGGCAGGGTGAGGGTTTGCCGCGTAAGCCTACGGATTCGAAAGGGAATCCACCCCGAATAAACCCTCACCCCAGCCCTCTGCCGGCGTACCGGGTGAGGGAGTAGGTGCGCGGCTGCTGAACATTGCATGTCGCGTTACCTCATCTTGACCCCGCCGCATCCGGCTTCTCGGCGCGCGGGCGAGGGCCGGCGGTCGAAACGTCGAACGGAACGAACCCGGCCAAATCCCTTTCCGCCCCGCTCTTCAAATGGAAGTCTGCATGATCCGGATCGACAAACCCGGGATCGCGAATTTGCCCGTGCTCGTCCATCCCGGCCTTGTGCCACTCGTCCCAGGTCATCTTGGCGAACTTAAAGTCCTCGCCACCCACGTGCCAGTAGGTGTTGTTGTCGAATGCGACGTTCAACTTCGACCAATTGCCGTCCAAAAGCGTCCCCTGTTTCCAATAGACCAGGTTCTTCTCGAACGTGAAGCTCAAATGATCTTCCACCCGCGTCCGGCGGATCTGGGCGTCCCGGCCGAGGGCGAAAATATTGTTGCGGACGATGTTGGTCTCGCCATAGTGCTGGTGAAATCCGCCGTGGGTCGTGCGGTACACCAGATTGTTCTCGGCCAGGATGCCGGTGCTTCCCTCGTCGAAATAGATGCCCCACCCGCCGTAGCGCAGGCCGGCGATGTCGTGAAAATGGTTGTTGCGAATGATCGTGCCCGGCTGCTTGCCGAGGGTATAGATCGCGCCCATGTCGCTCAGGATCGGCTCGACCCCGTCGGCGGGCGAGCCGATGTGATGCACATGATTGAACTCGACAATGTTGTCCCGCGCCAGCGAATTTCCGTAGCCCCAAGTCCAGCCGATTGAGATGCCGGTGTACCACAGGCCGTGGATCTCGTTATGCGAGATCAGATTTTGCGATGTCTCCCCCAGCCAGATCCCGATTGCGCTGGGAAGCGTGATGCCGCAGTCGGCGATCGTGCAATCCGAAATCTCGTTCATCTTCGTCTGCTCGGCGTCGTCGTTGCGAATTCTGGTTTCTCCCAGCTTGATCCCGCCCGCGCCCAAGTCCGTCAATGTGCAATAAGTAATCTTGTTGTGCTGGCACCCGCGGCCCAGCTCGATCCCGTAATTCCCGCAGTGCCAAACAATGCATTGATCGAACACGCAATCGCGCACGCCCTCGCCCCACACGGCGCCTGGCACACCCCACTCGGCCTGGTTGAAGCCGGCCGGCTTCATTCCCGCAAGCCTAGGCTTGCCCCGCGGCACCTCCCACTCGCTGTTGGCGAAGCTGATGCCCCGAAACGCAAGATGCTCGACAAATTCGTCCTTCTCGGGCGAGCCGGTCAGCCGCACGATCTGCTCGTGCCAGGGAATGACGATCTCCGAACCGAGCATCGCCTCGCCCGGCATCGGAAAATAATAGAGCGTGGCGGTCTTTCGATCGAAATACCATTCTCCCGGCTCATCGAGCAGCTCGGCCGCGCCTTGGATGAAATATCGATCACCCACCGCCATCTTGTGAACCGTCGCCTTTGTGAAATGAACCAGGTGCTCCTTCTCGTCGATCGACTCGATGGGCAGGTGCGACTCGGCCCAGAGGCTCATCAGCACGACCGTCGCGTCTGGCACATCGGGCCAGTTCTTCAACTCATCACCGGTGTAATGAAAGCTGTTCTGGCCATCTTGCTGCTTGGTGTCCTTGGTCAGCCCGGGGACGTCGCCGGCCTGGAAATATCCCGTGTTGGGCGAGCGGGCCATGTGCCGGCGGTGGCCGTTCACCCACATTTCGCCAAAGACGTCCTCGGCTCCCTTCAATTGCGGAATGTTGGCCGCCCACACGTCGTGCCCATTGAGCGTGGCCTTTCCCCAATGTCGGACCGGACGGCCGGCGCTGAGGATGGGCTTTTCGTTCTGATAAGCGCCGTATGTGATCGGGCACTCGGCCGTCCCCGAATCCTCCGGCGTGAGCACAAACGGCCGGGCAAGCCAATACGTCCCGCCGCGGAGCATCACATCGACTGGATGAGGAAGCTTTCCGCCGTTGGCCTTCCGAAGCGTGCGGATCAGCTCCCGCGCTCTGTCCAGCGTGGCGACGGGACCGTCGGTGCGGCGGGCGTTGTTCCGGGCCATCAACCCGCTGAAGGCGTCGCTTCCATCGGGTGACACGTAAAAATGAATGACATCCTCCGCCTTGCTCACCCGGGTCGATCCGAGCGTCAGCAAGACCGCGGAGATGATCGCCAGGAAGGCGCACGCACAGCGGAGCCGGCTCGGTTCCTGATTCTTTGGAAAAACGGACGGACATTTCATTGCAATGACCCTTTGCGATGCTTTTTCGGAGTCTCTGAAACTGATAGCATTCTGTTCGCCAACCGTTGTCCGGGTCCGCGTCGGCTGTGGATCGTCTTCTGCCGATAAAGCAGTTACAGGTCGTCCCTCGAGGTCGCATGCTGTCGGCTCATGCCTATTCATTCCGTCAGAAGTCGCGGCTGGCGATCAGCCTTTCGTGGGTCGGCGGATATACCAACGTCGTGCTGTACAGCTTCGGTGGGGAGTTCGTCTCCAACATGACCGGCAACGTCACGTCGCTGGCCAAATCAACCGCCGAGGGCGCCCGCGGCGGTGTCATCGTCTTCGGATCGTTGTGGGCGGCGTTCCTGTTTGGAGCGATGTCGTCGTCAGTGATGACCGAATCTGCCCGGCGACGCGGATCGGCATCGAAATATGTCCTGCCGCTTGCGGTCGAGGCATTGCTCCTGACCTTGGTCGCGCTGGCCATTCGGCTCTATAGCCCTGGGTCATCCATCGCGCCGACCTTGTTGATCGGATGCGTGGCGGCAGTCGCAATGGGCCTTCAAAACGCGACGATCACGCGGATCTCCGGAGCAGTCGTCCGAACGACCCATCTCACTGGCGTGACGACCGATTTCGGATTGGAAGGCATTCAATATTTATTCTGGCTGCGCGACCACCTGACCGGCCGCGGCTGGCCGCGAGCCTCGCGAATGCTGCGCGTCTCGCACCGACACCCGGAATTCCAGCGAGTCGCACTGCTGGCAACGATCATCGGATCGTTCCTCTTTGGCGCCGTGGCGGGGATGACGATCTTCCTGCACCGGCCCGGTTTGGCGATGGTGGTTCCGGTGATCTTCCTGCTTGGGATCATCTACATCGACTGGCGGATGCCCATCGCCGATGTGCGCGAAATCGATTTGTTCGGCGACCACGAATTGAAATTGCACGGCATCGTCAAATCGCTTCTCCCCGAGGGGCTTGGCATCTGGCGGGTGCTCTGCAAGCACAACGGCAAATGGCACAAAGCGCCGGATTTTGAGCACTGGGTCGAGATCATGCCGCGACACTGGCAAGTAATCATTTTGTCGCTCAGCCCCTTAACGCGACTGGAGGCAAACGCCTTGCTCAATCTCGCCGCGGCCGCGCGCAAGCTCCAGACCCAGGGACGCCGGCTCGTACTCGCCGGCGTTTCGCCCCCGCAATATCGAACGATCGAGCCGAGCGAAGCGGGCCGGCTCATTCAGTCGCAAAACATCTGTCCCGATTTGGAATTTGGAATCGTGCGCGGGATTGAGTTGATCCGGGCCAGCCATGAAGTGAAATCTGAAGCGGTCTAGAGCGGTTTTCATTTTGCTGGATCGCCGGCGAATCGCGTCTTATCCCCTCTCCCTCCGGGAGAGGGTTAGGGTGAGGGGAAACCGGCGGCGCGTTCCCTTGCCAATCAATGTCTACCGCGACTTCCCCTCACCCCGGCCCTCTCCCGGAGGGAGAGGGAGGAAGAGGGAGAGCCGCCACGAAACCGCGCCATCTACTTGGGAAACGCTCTAACGGCGCGCCCGGCGGGTTGTCATCCGCCCTGTACTCGCACCATGGCACGCGGGATACGGATGTGTAACGTCATTCCCGGCAGGCCGATGTTCCTTCCGGGCAAATCCAGCAGAAGGTCGCCGATAGGACCTGTCGGCGGCTCAAAAAGCAGGACATCGGACGTGGGCCTCGGGCCGAGCAACGCCGGCTCGCGAAGGGCGCCGGCGGCCAGCCAGTGCTCTTCATCGGGGAACGCCCACGCATCGGAGGCAAGCACAATGCCGTCGGATCCGGTCAGCACGATGGATTCGTGGCCTTCGGAGTCTCTCCGCCAGGGTTGAAACACGGTTCGGTCAGCACCAATCTTTTTCAGTTCCAGCGTGATTTGCAGCCGGCGGTCATCGGCGGTGCGGAGCGAGTCGTAATCTCCCTTGTAGACAGCCGGCCGCAGTAAAAGGACGGACGTAACGCGGAGCTGAACGTGATCGAGAATCAGTGGAGACGTGGCCGGCACGTATTCGACGCTCGCGACGGCTTCGTTACCGGCCGGCTGCGTGTTCGCGACGAGCGTGACCGAGGGCGT
>Ga0182024_10019418_pt1 | contig 12532 bp, 11 predicted proteins | sample P32metaG_FD_120480 | JGI IMG/M metagenome (GOLD analysis project Ga0182024, IMG submission 120480) | Permafrost microbial communities from Stordalen Mire, Sweden - P3-2 metaG (Illumina Assembly) | ecosystem: Environmental > Terrestrial > Soil > Wetlands > Permafrost | place: Sweden: Stordalen... | reverse complement strand
TCCGAGCCGAGAAAAACGCGGGGCTGGATGGGTCTGTCCCGTCAATATATAGGGGACTCGTTGCCGCAATCAAGAATTGAAGCGGTTGCACAATGGCTTTCATGCCGCCGATCATCCCCGGTTATAGTGTCGGTCGCCATTGGGACATTCCGCGACGCGGGCCAGTTAGAAATCCAGGTGACACGCAGAGGGACCCAGACGCTACCAGTGTGTAAGCCTGAATCAACATACACGCCAAGCGGTTCAATTGTGCCCTGAATAGAGCGAATTCGGGTGCTGATGCGCTAAAATGGAGCTGTGATTGGCACCGGAGTTGAGCGTGGCTAGTTGCCAATGCGCTCTACGGAACGTGCCCAGAAACGGATTCCCGGCACAGGTTCAAATTCCTGTACGCGAACGTGCAAACCTTCCCAGCCGAAAGGACCGATGTCGAGGATTTGGAGTCGCTGGTTAAAATTTGGGAAGCCCGCGTCGATTTCTAAATCCTGAACGCCTTCAAATCGAAGCCGTACGGAGGTTCCATCGCGCGCAAGTCGCAATTCGAGCCAACTATTCAATTGGGATGATTGGCTAAACTCCATCTGGATGCCGGCAACCGTATACGTCCATGGTTCGGCAATAACCGCATGGTCTTTGGCGTCGGCGAGGTTCGCTTTGGAAAGTCTGCTCATAGCTCACGCAGGTCTCTTCTCAGCCGGCGGCCAGGGGTTAGGGGGCGATGGCTGATTCTACCTCAGCGGGGTATTTGTTAAAATAGTCGCGCTCCTAAGCGACCCGGACTATTGTCGCTTAATAATTTTTTCTCTGCCGTCCGGATAGGTCACTTTAACGGTTCCATCGGGATGTCGCTCCTCAACCCTTCCGTCAGCAAGTAGAAAATGCATTGTTCCATCCGCGTCTTTTTTGATGGTGGGATTAGTTGCTAGGGCGTCGGATTCTCTTGGCCGACAAAAATCCGGTGCATCCCATGCCTTAAGCCAACCATCGTCGCTGCTGGTAATCATGCGTTTGCCATCGTCGGAGAACTTAATCACATCGACCCCTTCGTGTTTGTAAGCGACCTTGGTTTCTAGACGGATTGGCTCTTGTTGATCCCACGATTTTACTTTCCAGAATTTCACTTCCCCATCATCGCCAGCCGTAGCAAACACATCCCCATTAGGGGTAAATGCGACGTCGTAAACATGGTTTGGGGCAACTTGCAACGAGGCAACCTCTTTATGCTGCGCCACCTCCCAGAAGACGACTTCCGGCGAGCCATCCCAGGTGACAATGTAATCGCCAACCGTGGTCGTACGCCCATCGACCACGCCGTGCATCCCTTCAAACCGCCGTTCTTCATGCTGGTCAAGGTCGTATTGGAGGAATTTTAACTGAGAAGTTTTTGTCTCATCGGCATTTTCCAAGAAGGCCAACAGCGTGCTGCCGTCAGATTCAAATCGAAGCGCCATGATCCGCTGCGAATCAGGCACGTTCGGCTCCCAATTAAATTCTTCGGCGCCATCCTCCGGCGAACGGAAATGAACGCGGTGATTAAATGCTGTCACCAGCCAGTGGCCATAAGGTGAAAAAGCTACAAATTCGCCGCGTGTGACATTCCCCTTGTCGTCTGGCGAATAACAGGGAAACGAAGCGATTTCTTTTCCGTAATTCGGATCGGGGAAGGGAAGAACCGCCGCCCTACGGTTGGCGCCATGAGCTGTGGCTTCCAGATCCCAAAGACGAATTGTGCCGTCATCGCTACACGAAGCTAATCGATTACCGTTTGGCGAAAGCACCAATCGCCACGGTGGCTGACTATGCCCAATCAACCTAACCTCGGCTGTGCCATGCCACGCCGACGACTCAAGCAGCGGTATATTTTTCCTTGGCCATTTTGGATCGTTGATCGCGGCAAACTTCCATACAACGTTCCCATCCAAGTAAATGATGTCGGAATCACTTGGTGACGGGTTTTCACCTCGTTTAATCAAGACAACACTCGTTGCACTCCGATCAGTACTAAGCTCAAGCAATCTTCCATCCAAAGCGATAGAGTTCCGGGAATTCGCTTTTCCGGTCTCCCAACTTCGCATCGTCAACGATTTATCAATTGGAATTAGTAATCGTTGAACTTGAACCGAGAACATTGAGGATCTCCCAAGCAGATTGCTTTTCCGCGAGGTCGGCGCGACGCGTAGTTTCCATTTGGCCCCCGATTCATCGGGCAATGGTTTGGTCGGATCGTGTTCCTCGATGCTCGGTTTGTCTACAGTTATAGCGCTCGTTTGTGGTGAAGGTTCCGTGGCGGCGCAGTCGTTGCACACCACCAATGTAAAGAAGATTGCAAGTGAAATCGCGCAACCCACAGCACGTTGCATGGACCGCCTCCCGATGAGTATGAAAAACGCAGGGACCGCAAGAAATTCCGCCCCTAATCCCGATGCCGCCCATTTTAGCGGGTAAGTGGGTTGTCTCAATCCCCGGTGTTTCCTGCAAATAAAAAGGTCGCGTCACTGCGCCAAGTAGTTGATTGGCTTATGAAGTTTTCGCCGCCGTTGTTGCGGCCAGATTTGCCGATATTGCCTCCACAAATTGAGTGTCGCACTCTACGGCACCGGCTGCATCGTTGGCGAAACCGGTTGTCCCCGTGTTGACGGATTCTGCCAAGGTATCATGGGCGCAGGCGCGGGCATGACGCTCTCATTCGGTTGTGAATCTACCTGGCCAATTTCGTCTCTATTCGGGGGCGGAGCCTTTGGCAACAAACCGCCGCCGCCAATGAAGCCGAGTGCGACACCGGTTGCAAATGATGCCAGCTTTTCTATCTGCTTTTGCGTATCTTTGGTGTTTGCGTTCGGACGCGCATTCGTAACCTTGTCACGACCATACGCGAATAAAGTAATGCAGGCCCACAGCGTCAGGAAAATGCCTACTCCGATAATGAAATAGGTTTTCAACCATTCCAACTTGTCCGGTTCATGGACATTCGTTTTAGTCTCATAAACCGGCATCTGTACCGTGTAGGGGACTTCAACAGTAACCTCAACCTCTTGACCATTGACCGTCACTTTTTTCGTTTCCTGACGGGTCTTCATCTCAGGAACCCAGTGCATGATCGTTGAAATATAAGGTTCGTTTCGCGGGTACTGCTGATAAGCAGTGATTCCGATTACTGCGAGAGCAAGCAATACAACAATCGCAGTAAAGATGCGTAAAAATGGACTAACTCCCTGTACATTGCGAAGGAAAAAGAAAAACAACGGCACAGTTTGCTACCTTTGTTAGAGCAGCCGCGCACGATGAGATAATACGGGTAGCGCGGAATTGCAGGCCGCCGATTATATCGCAGCCGTATCCCCTCTTACAAGCTAGCTCCAGCAAGCCCTACAAGTGAACAGGGGTTAGTTCCTTATCCAGCCAGTTCCAGGGAATTGTCATGCGTCCCCTCCCTTCCCACCCATCCCTACTCTATTCTCTGTTCCGGGGGCGTGCGCCGATGGCATGTTCGTCAACCCAGGTTTTAAGCGATAGACGTTATGATGATCGCGAGCACCCTGGCGAGCTATTCCTCGTCACCATAGATCACTATTGCCGTGCCGCTTCGGCGGCAATGTGACCTGCAAAACTGGTTACAAAGGTCTGTAAGCTGGTCATTTCGCTCACATTTGAGAACGTTCCGTCGTTAACTGCGGAGCTGGGAGAGGATATGACGGAAGCAGCCGTAAAAAGTTGCTCTTTGACTAGCTTCTGACACAGCAGATTGTAACGCTGCACATACGACGCACCCTGAAACTCTGGTCGCACAGGGAAATGGTTGGATCGGTCACGAACGGGCGAGCGAGAACTCGGTGCGTCCTCGACGAGCATTAGCCAGCCAACAAACGGACGCGGAGTGTCACCGAATGAGCCTTCGCGAAAAGCGGTCCAGAGATCATGTGCAGTGCCAATCGCCTCTTCGGTGCGATTATTAAAGTTATTTCCAAAAGCACCGACGTGCGATTTCAGCTCAATCGCGGCGACCAGCCTATCTTTATACAGCACCAACATATCCCACATTTTTGTCGGTCGAAAGAAACCGGGCAGCGTGAGCGGGATGCGTCCTTCGCGAATGACTTTAGCATTACTCAGACCATTTGCTTCAACAATATCCATCATTAAGGCGACAAAACCATCCATATTTTTTCCGGCAGTGACGGCGCCGCGCTGGCCTTGGTCCGCCTTGCCAGCTTCAACTTGCTTCTGCCTCGCCGCTTCGCGGTTACCCCAGAAGGCTTTGACGGATTCTCGGGCTTTGATTTCGTAGTTTGCAAGCTCGAGCGCCATGCCTAATCCCCGTTTCCACCCAAAGCTGACTTTTCGGCTTTGGATAGCCCATACACTTTGAACGCCGCAGCATTGCAGGCGGCAACATCCCCCATTTCGGCGGCAGCGACGAGGTTTGCACGTAAGGCCATCGGCACATCTCGCCAGCGTGGAATGCGAATCCGGCGAAGATACTGTGCTTGAAATCGGAGATAGCCGCCGCGCATCTTTGTCGAATAGATCCCAACAAATAATTTCGCAATTCCCGACATAAGCAGGGCCCGCAACGCCTTCAATTCCCACTCGTCGGAGGTGATGAAATAGAGATTGTGATGCGGATAGAGCCGTCCGTCTTCGTATACGATATGAGCCTCACCCTTAATATCCGGGATAAGCAGCTTCTGTTTTTGTGCAAGCGACGGCGTGATGCGATCGATGGTTCGATACCAACCGTTTGGGTTCTTCTTAGATACATGACGCGCCTTTATTGTCGCGCCGTGTTTTTCAAGATATTTAGCGAGCTTCGGAAACTCTGCTAGTCGAACCAAGCCGCCGTCATCCTTGAATGGATTGATGACTCCATAGCCGCGCCAATTTACAAATCCATCGAGAATGTCGCGAGTCATCACCAAAGGCAGCTTGCGATCGGGCTCAACATCCAATTCGTCGAAACGGCCAATGAACACTTTGTCAGCGCCTGTTGCGACGCCAATTCCGACACTGCATCCAGCGTCTTCCAGAGCGGGAAAGTCCTTCTCAAGCCTGCGGACGATGGCCAGTTGGTCTGGAGATTCTAGAATCCAAGGCTCATCACTGGAGGCCACGCAGCTCATTACTTTCACATTTTTGCTTGCCGCGTTCGCGCCAGTCATTTCTTGCGCGAGGTCGCCAAGGGTGTCCCTATCGATGGTTGGTCGATGAGCGACGCGGGCAGTTCCGCCTTTCTCGCGGGTAATTACCGTAATCGCAGGATAGGCAATGACTTCAGAATGGAAAGCCGGCGTATCCATCATGTCGACATAGAATTTTAGTCGATAGCCTTCGGCAACCATTCGTCGCAGAGGCCCGCCATAGCGATTCTTCATCCAGCGATCGGCGCAGATAAAGCCAATTGCGCCCTTTGGCGCCAGCAGCGTCAAAGAGCGTTCGATGAAAGGGATATAGAGATCCGCGCGGTCGAAAATTGTGGAATATCGCCGCCGATATTCGGTGAGTAAGGCATCTGGAATGAGCTCTTGCCGCACATATGGCGGGTTACCCACAACGAATCCGAAGTCGGCTTCAAGCGGTTCAAGCAGGAAATCGCCGTTGATGAGCCACATGTCTATAAGGGCAGTCCGCTCCTTGACCGAAAACCCCGCTCGACCGAGATCGTCAACTAGTTTTGCTCGCGTCGCTAGAAAAGTTTTCTCGTGCAGCTCGACAGCGCGAAGCGATGCCTTAAGGTGCTCAAAAGCCTGCTTGCCTCCACGCGAATGCCGGCGATAGGAAGAAATGAGGCGGTCGACGACTGGAAGTAGAAAATCGCCCTCGCCGAAGCAAGGCTCTAGAATTCGGTGGTGATGGAGTGGCTTTTCGCTAGTGTAGCCGACAAGATCCAAGATAAAATCGACAACTTCACGGCGGGTGTAGATCGCCCCACGCTCTTCGATGGTGCCGGCGCCCCAAGGAGCCAAAGCATTGAGAACGTCGCCAGGAATGGATGGCTCGTCAACGGGGAATGGCAGTGGTAACGTTCCTTGTCGCATGAGTCTTCAACTGCCCCGATGCCAGGCGTCCACCGCTTCGACGATTCACTCGTCAGAATGCGTCGCCAGCAATCCAATTGGACGTTTTTCGAACATGGATAATACCAGTGTTCTATTCGAGAACCAAGCGTGAGCGGGTACTGATACACTTTGAAAAATAAACTTTTGCGACTAGCATGGTAGCGATAGTAATAGCTGAGGCCGCCGATTGAGGCCAGATCAGCACCATTGCGCAGACGATAGGGAACGAAATAAGGATTGCTTTTGGTCGCATGCCCGCCATTGTGGTGGGGCGATTTTCGTTAGTCAAGTATCGCCAACCCATCGCCTGGCAGCCCCCGGCCTGCGGCAAGAAAGGAGTGTGTGAATCATTCCAAACGTATTTCGTCCAAAGTGCTACCGATAGTTACAGAAAATGTTCCCCTGCTGACCCCAAAATTGTCCGAGGCTACCAAATATGTGAATTCAAACTGTCCGGGGCCTTCGGGTACGTTTGGGAATGCTCCGAAATAGTCGCTGTGTAAATTGAAACGCAACTTTTGAGGTGCGTCATGATAAACGTAAAAGGCATCGAATCGCCGCGTTTGATTAGCAAGGATTATAGCGGACGGAAATAAATATGCCTCCCACTTAAATTCAATATTCATCGTTGGAATACTTTCACCCGTTTGCAAATTCTTGATGCTTTCCAGGTATACGAAACAGTCCTGGGCAATTTTCCTTCCGTGGTTGTTTTTAACACCGATCTGATAGAAACGATTCGGCCTCCTACGCCCCTGAACAGTGTGATGTGCGTCTGTGTATTGAGCTGGATTGCGCTCCATGGTTAGTGTATTGAAACATTTTGGTTGCCAACCGCACTTATTAATTTTTTGTGCGATCGCGGCAGGCAGTAAACGTCTGTCAGAGAATGGGGCAAAGTTTGCTTGGATAAACTTTGCAATCCCGTCGTCCGATTTCACACCATCCTCTCGGAATCCAATAACGGGTATATCAAGAAACGAAGCGATGGCGAGTTCCTGATGGCTGAATAAAGAGCCGCGGCGCAATTCAGAAGCGTCTAATACTTCTCGCTTTAAATCTACAAAAACAATATAGTCAGACGTCTCAAGTTGTCGAAAAATGTTGTCTTTTAGGCCCGCCAGCGTCTGCTCATTGACCGCAATATAAATATCAAAACCTATTGCGATTAGTTCTTCACCAATCGTGTGTGCTATTAGGCGCTCGTCGTTTTCATCGCTTTGCCCACAGGATATGAAGACTTTCGCCTTTCGTCTTGAATTGGTCATGATCGCGTTCATTCACCAATTGCAATGATCAAACCAGATTTCAAAGTATGAATAAACAGATTGGCCGATTACACCCCTGTGCGCTTCGGATTACACGCCGGGTCGGGGTATCTTCGAAGGCAGAGGCGAACCAGCGGGTCAGCGGCGATTGTAGCACTGATTCTACCTCAGCGAGGTAGTTGCTAAAATACTCGCCGTGCGCATCGGTTGCTGACCTTTCGCGACCGTGCCGGTGCTCGGTAATAATTGGTCACCCAAGGCGTCGTACAAATAGGTGGCTACTACGAGCCTTGATTGGCATCAGGCTCGGTCCATCTGGGAAATGTCGGCCAAAAACCGCAAATGAGCATCGTGAAGATATTCCGTCAAGCGATTGACAAGTGATTGACATCCTTTCAGGGAGATAGCCACAATCATGAGCTGTCGTCCGTCAACGAGGGAGGCAAAACAACACTTTTCGGAGGCACGAATCATGCCACGCGGACTGCAAATAGTGCTTTTGTTTTGCCTTGCCGCATTTAGCGGCTTAGTCAGTTTCGGAGCCGATGCACGCGGCGAAGCACCGGACGTCAGTCCGGCGACGGGAAACAAACTCGATTTGAGTTTCGTGCCGGTCGATGCCGTCGCCATCAGTGTGATCCAACCGCACCGATTGTTTACCGGTCCGCAGGGACCAGTGCTCTCGTTTTTGATGCAGTCTGCGGGAGGAAAACAGAAAATTGGATTTGATCCCAGTGATATCGACCAGGCAATGTTGGTTGTCGGATTGCCTGATTTCGCAGCGATGCCTTGCCAGCGCCAACGCTTCGGAATTGTGGTCCACTTCGTCAAATCCATTGATCAAGTGGCCCTAGCAACAAAAATCGTTCCACTAGGAAGCGAGGCATCGGTGGAAGGTCGCAAAGCCCGCATCAATGCTCGTCCAACCGGATTATCTTGCGCATTTGTGGATGCAACCACGCTGTTGATTTCCCACGAACGTGGATTGCACTGGCTGCTGACTACCAAGCCGGGAGATAGTCCGCTTCGTAAACTTGCAGCCGATGCGGACGATTCGCCCGACTGGCAGTTGCTGCTGGCAGTCGCGCCGCTTCGGCCGGTGATCGAAGCAGATTTCACGGAAGCTGCGAAGCAAAGTCCGCAACTTTCATCGCTGCCGAAAATTCCGAATTTGGCGGACACCGTCACTGCCAGCTTGCGACAAATGCCGCACGGCGCGATGCAATTCGATATGTCGGCCGTCGCTCCCAGCGATGCGTCGGCGAAGGAATTGGCGGCTGATGTCAAACAGTTGCTCGACGCAGGCCGGAACCTGTTTCTTGCACAGCTCAATAGCGCTGCCAGCAATGTGCCTCCCCAAATCATCAATCAGATGCGCACGGTCTGCGACAACGTAGTGGCAGCGCTGCAGCCGACTCAGGCAGGCAATGGCGTGAATTTCCATGCCGACATCCAATCCGGACCCGCAGCAATCGGCATGGGAGTCGCGCTGTTGTTGCCGGCGGTGCAAGCGGCGCGCGAGGCAGCCCAACGTAACGAAGACGCAAACAATCTGAAACAGCTTGCACTGTGTCTTTTGAATTACGAAGACCAAAACAGACATTTGCCGGCACAAGCGATTTACGATAAGCAGGGAAAACCCCTGTTGAGTTGGCGCGTGATGATGCTCCCCTACTTGGAGGAAGACGCCCTGTACAAACAGTTTCACCTCGACGAGCCCTGGGATAGCGAACATAATAAACCGCTGATCGACAAAATGCCCGACGCCTACATGAATCCTAAATTCAATGAGCCGGGTAAAACGGTGTATCAGGCAGTCGTTGGTAAAGGTTGCGCCTTCGAAGAAACGGAAGGAACTCGCTTGGCAAGCTTCACCGACGGCACGTCGCAAACCATTTTGGTTGTCGAGGCGGTGCCTGGCAAAGCGGTTCCTTGGACGAAACCCGAAGATTGGATACCCGACGACAAAAACCCTATGCAGGATTTGGGCGGCCTATTTGCGGGAGACATCGTCAACGTCGTATTCGCGGATGGCCATGTGGAGGCGCTTTCGACCAAAACTACCAACCCCGCCACTTTCAAAGCCATGCTAACTCGCAACGGCGGCGAAAAGCTGCCTCCCTAGAATCGCCAGCAAGGTGGCAGGCGATTTCGGACAACGCGAGTCAAAGATGTGATTGTCATACCGCCCCGCCACGCAGATGAAGTGCATCCGCTATAGATGTCCGCCTGAACCAATATTAACGCCAAGCGGTTCAATTGTGCCTTGATTCAAGCAATTTCGGGTACTGTCTTAACAGAATGTTGGTCAGGGCGGCACGGGAGCTGGCGGATCATGAAGCGTAGACGCATGGCTAAACGCGCTCCAATTGTTCCGGCTGGAAATCTGCCAACCATTCCGCGCGGCCATCTTTAGCGATGCTTTCCACTGTATAGCCTTCCTTCGGTGAATCGTATGCCATTACAACCACGCCAATGTCGCCGGCACAAGGCGTATGCACGCTTAAGGAAACGTCGTGGACAAGCGGCGGTTTCACAACTCGCACAGTGTCGTAAATGGAAAACATCGGCATAGCTCACCCGGCGGGCAGGGGTTAGGGGAAACGGCTAATTCAGTAATTATCAGCGTCCGACGCGCCCCACAAGAAGAGGTGGTTTTACTCGCATATCAACAACGACAGTCCCGAGGGGCGGATTCAATCCTGCCAACGAAAAAACACTTTGAGGTAAATCTGCATTTACGCGACTCCAAGTAAGCTCGAACGAATACCAATCGGTTCTGGTGCCAATGACTTGCTTGTTTTTAAAAGCTCGTAGATATCTTTCTAGCTTGGCTCGTACCGGAACCCAATATCCTCCGACCATTTTCCAGTCGCATGTGGAAAGGGACAGCACCCGCAGATTATTTTCATTGTCTGCCTTTGCCAATTGGTGACAAATCGGTGTGAAACCGTGTCGCGAATCGACCCAAATCGTACTTTGGAAGCCATCAATATATTACCGAGTGAGAGTGTACATTCCATTTTGCTCATCACGCGTCTCGATCTTGGCTCCATCAAAATAATGCGAGAGCATCTGAGGTATGATTCCGGCGATGGAAACCCTGGAAACCGGAGCCGTGGGCGAAAAAATGGATAAAATTTTGCCGGCGCTAGACGCGGGGGGCGCGTTGCTACAATCGGGGCTATTGTGCGCCTGGATCAGCCCCAGGCTCGGTCCACATGGGAAATGTCGGTTTATTGCATCCCCCGTTATACGTCGGTACGATGAACCAATGGGCAAGAAGTTCCTAATCGTTGTGGTTTTAGTGTCGCTGGCTTCCAAAGCGCCGGCCGATGACACCATTTATGTTTCCTCTGCCGGGGGGAACTTCATTGAGAAACTCACCACAAGCGGAGCTGCAACCACTTTCGCGAGTTCTGGTTTGAGTGGACCAGAGGGCTTGGCCGTCGATAGTAACGGAAATCTGTTCGTTGCCAATTTCAATTCCAACGTAATCAACGAATTTGATTCAGGCGGTACAAGCACTGTCTTTGCTCAAGGCGGTCTTCAAGACCGGGGTGCAATGGCGCGCGACACCAATGGAAACCTGTATATCTCTAACACGAATCAGGCCTCTATCGAGAAGATCACTCCAAACGGTGCAATTTCAGTCTTCGCAAACAACTTGGTCAACCCGTATGGAATCGCCGTCGATAAAATGGGGAACGTCTACGTCGCAATACAAGAAAACAATGAAATCTTGAAATTCACGCCCGACGGCAATCCATCCGTTTTTTATAATCAAGGACCAACTTACACGCCCAATAGTCCGCTGCTTCATCCCAGTGGCCTAGCGTTCGACAGCTCGGGGAATTTATACGTTGCTAACCACGACGCTGATTGGATTGAAGAATTCACGCCGGACGGTACCCCGTCGCGGTTTGCCGTCTCAGCCGATTTAGATGTGTGTATAGGCTTGGCTTTTGACAGCACCGGCAACCTGTACGCCACTAATTCCGGAGGCGTTGTGAAAATAACTCCGAATGGAGTAGTGTCACCATTTTGGTTTCTGCCTGGCGACGACACTACCTCTTATATTGCAATTGCCGCCCCCGAACCAAGTACACTCGCGCTCCTCGCCCTCGGTGCCATCGGGTCGTTTTCTGTTCGCCGCCGCATCCGCTGAACCAATTGCTTGCGCGGGATGCTTTCTGGGGATATGATCGGAGCGGAACAATTCGGCAGAGGCTCGTTTAATTCTCTCGCAGGTGGGCCTACATGCTGCGTTCCAATCTAAGAGGCTGCCAAATAACTGACTCGGCAAGCTAGGAAATCCGGCGAATCAATCATAGTCAGCCGGGTTTTTTGTCAGCCTGTAAGTATTTTTGTTTTGTCGGTAGCCGCGATGCTTGGAATCGCTAAAACAGCCTCGGCGGATTTTGCCGAATAATAAGTGTTAGAGCGTGTTTGGAAATTAGGTTTTGAGCCGTACTAGACGGCGTGACATGAGGTTGATCATGCTGATGTGGAGCATGGCTTCGCTGGAGCGTGTGGTTCGTTCGTAGTCCTTATTATTGCGACGACAGCGTCCCAGCCAGGCAAACGTGCGTTCGACAATCCAGCGTTTCGGCAGCACCACGAAGCCTCGGATGCCGACCGGCCGCAACACCGGTTGCAAAATCCAACCAAACGTGGCACGCACCCAATCGGCCAAGCCACTGCGAGCATAGGCCGAATCGGCAAACAGAACCTTCAGTCGTCCAAAGCCCTGGCGCATCTGTTCGAGCAACAACCGAGCGCCATCCTGATCTTGCACATCGGCGCGATGCACCACCACGGCCAGGATCAGTCCCAGGGTGTCGACTGCCAAATGTCGTTTGCGGCCGGTGATCTTTTTGCCGGCATCGTAGCCACGAATTCCGCCGACTTCCGTGGTTTTTACGCTTTGGCTGTCGAGAATCGCGGCGCGGGGTTTGGCCTTGCGACCTTCTGCGCGACGGACTTGTTCGCGGAGTGTGTCGTGAATCTCCTGCCACAAGCCCCACAGTTGCCATTGCCAGAACAAATCGTATACCGTTCGCCACTTGGGAAAGTCGCGTTAAATGTTACTAGAGCTGGTTTCAAAACCTGCTTGAATTAAACTTGCGCCCTGCTTGGAGTTACGTTATCAAGGCTGTTGAAAGGAGACCTTTCAATGGCTCGACGACATGAACTCTTTGTCAGCGATGA
>Ga0182024_10019417_pt1 | contig 12533 bp, 12 predicted proteins | sample P32metaG_FD_120480 | JGI IMG/M metagenome (GOLD analysis project Ga0182024, IMG submission 120480) | Permafrost microbial communities from Stordalen Mire, Sweden - P3-2 metaG (Illumina Assembly) | ecosystem: Environmental > Terrestrial > Soil > Wetlands > Permafrost | place: Sweden: Stordalen... | reverse complement strand
GCGACCGCGACCGGGACCGACTACTGGGTCGCGACCTACAACGGCGACACCAACAACAGCAGCGTGACCAGCAGCGCCGCCAGTGAGCCGGTGTCGATCACGGCGGCCTCCCCGTCGATCAGCACGACCCAGCAGCCGGCGTCGGCGACGGTCGGGTCCTCGATCGCGGACAAGGCGACTGTGTCGGGCGGGTATAGCCCGTCGGGGACGGTGACGTTCAAGCTGTACAGCAACTCTGGCGGTACGGGGACGCCGTTGTTCACCGACACCGAGACGCTGTCGGGCGGCACGGCTACCTCGAAGGGCCACACCGCCACGGCGGCGGGGACCGACTACTGGGTCGCGACCTACAACGGCGACACCAACAACAACAGCGTGACCAGCGGCGCCGCGACGGAGCCGGTGTCGATCACGTCGGCGGCGAAGACGAGCTTGGTCGCCTCGCCGCAGCTCGATCTGCGCGCGCCTCGACTGTCTGTCGGGCTGGACAGGGTCAGCGCGACACTGACCAGCGCGGGCGGCCCAGTCGCGCACGAGACGATCACGTTCACGGTCGGCAAGACCACGCTATGCACCGCGACGACAAACGCCAGCGGGGTCGCGACCTGCACGCTGACGTCCAAACAGGAGGTGGCGGTGCTGCTCGCCAACAGTTACACCGCGACGTTCACCGCCAACGGCAACTACCTCGGATCGACCGCCAGCACCCCGGCGATAGTCCTCTGAATCCCGACACGCCCAGCGTCACTCTGGTTTGCTCCCCCGACACCAGAGTGCCGCTCGCGCGTGAAAGGAGCCGCGCCGTCCGACTACTCCTTCTCGCGCGGAGCGACAACGACGCCGGGCGAGCAGCGCGTTGTCGCTTCCAGAATTTGCGGTCGTCGGCGAGTAGCTTGTAAGGATGCTTAGGGCGAGGCGTTGCGCGCTTGCGGCGGTGATCGGTGCGGCCGTTGTTTGCGGCGGACTCTCGACCGCGGTTAGCGCAAACACGACTGGCGGGCGGCCGGTGAGCGCGGCAGTCCGGGCTCGCTTGCGAAGCATCATCGTGAACTCCGCGCGACAGAGCGGCGATTCGCATCCGACGGATCTGCGCATGGTCGAGACGACCTCGACTGCAGTCGGAGCCGGCGACGTGGAGGGTCAAGGCTCGTTTCCCGTCTATGACGTGGCGGCCAGCGGCCACTTCGTCGCCAATGACGCGAGCCCGCCCTCGCCATACTCGCCGACGCCGACAGGCATAGGCCTCTGGATGGTTCTGGAGCGCAACAACAGCTTCAGGGTCGTCGGCTGGGGCGTCGACCGGTTCGCTGTGAACCTTCGCAAGTTCGGAAAGGTCCAGAACCTCTAGAGGGCGCCGCTGCTGCCTATCGCGGTGGCTGTTGCATAAACCCCTTCTAGAGGGGTCCGGTGGGAGGCAGACACTCGAATGTGGCCCGGAGCGGGGTGCCGTCCCATTTTGCGTTGGCTATGGGCGCGTTGGTGTGGCGCTCTCCCACCGGCTCCGAGTTATGCAACAGCCACCGCTCGAAGCACCACTCGCCGTTGGTGTCTGAGAAGCTGTTGTTTGATGGTCAGCCCCGAGACCGTTCGGCTTCTCCGCTTGCACGCAGGCTTTGAGGGCACGGCTCCTGAATCCCTGGCGGGTGCTGCGTTTAGCGGGGAAGGGGTGAGCGAGGCAGTCACGGCGTTCGTCGCTGTGCTCGAGCGACTCAACCACGAGCTCAACGGCCCACGCCCGTCCGAGAGCTTCGTTGGGGCCTCCGACGTTCCACGCGAAGTCGCCTACTCCGTTTCCGAGGTGACGGGGAAGCTGCGTGATGCGGGCCAACACGACGCGGCAGAACGCGTAGACACGGCATGGAATGCGGTGCTCGCGGGCGACATTGACGATCTTGCCAAGCACATCGAAGATGAGCATCGCCCGGCCGCGTAACGCACCGCGCGCTCGCTTCTCGCGCAAACCGGCAACCGAAAAGCGCTGTTCGCGTGGCAGGGGGTGTCTCCAGGTTGGTTGCTCATGTCCCCGGTTCGTTGGGTCGATGACTCTCTGGTGTGCGAAGACCCCAGGAACCGGGGGCGCGGTGATCCTGACTGCGCGGGAGGGAGTTCTGGGTGCCCGTACGCGTCGGGCATATGCAGAGGCACGGCTAGGCGTGCACGGGTCGGCGCGAGTGCCTTGGCGGCCGGCGTGCTGGTCGCAGTTTCCGGCGGCGGCTTGGCGTTAGGCGCGAGCGCCGGCTCCTTCGCTCGCACGGCTGCCACCTCGGCGCCGTCTCTCGTGACGCCCGCGGCTGCAACCTCTGAGCTGGCCGCGATGTGGCCCGTGCGAGAGCAGGCACTGCACGATGATGACGTCGCCGTCCTCAAGCGCGTTGACACAGGTGCCGCCCTCGACCGCGACGTCGGGCTTACGCTCTACGTAAAGGGTCTCGGCGCCACGAGCCTGCGAGTGCAGCGCCAGCTTGGCCGGTCAGTCGTTGTCGTGCCCTACCAGACTAGGTACCCGATTTCGTTCCTCGCTTTTGTCGAGACCAGCAGCGAGTTCAAACCCAACACGCAGGCAGCAGCAACCGTCGGCTATGAAACCGACACCCTCGTGTTCGTGAAAGCGGCGGCGTCCGCACCGTGGCGCGTCGCGCTCGCCACCCGGCAGTTGGGCGGATTCGCCTTCACGCCTCCCCCGCGACCCGCCTACGCTCCAGCGGCGCCCTCATCCAGTTGGATCAGCCCGACCGGGGCCCTGCGAGCCCTCTCACAGTTCGACCAGGAATCGGTTGACGAATCGAGTGCCCCATCGGTGCCGTTTGACGAGGGTCCGTGGACGACTGGTGTCGACTCAGCCTTTTCCAGCGAGGGTCCGAACGGCCTCACCGACCGCGGCGGTGTGCGCCGCGTCCACACCTATTACGTAAGCCCGGACACGGACGGCGTCTACCACTTCGACGCAATGGGCACCGACCTCGTCTGTGGAGCCGTCCGCGCCCACGGAACGCTGACACCATCGAGCCCCGCTGGCTACCTCCTCCAGAACCCGGCCCGAACCAACTGGGGCGGCTGGCTCGCTCCAGGCCGTTACAGCGTCGTCCGCACGTCAGAGCTCAACCAGGTCTGCCTTTCGATCCCTGCCACACGCGACAACGGGATAGACGTCGTGAGCGGCGAATACGACCTCGACGAGTGGACAGCCACCGGAACCCACTCGACAACCACAACCGGGCAGATCGCGTCCACACGCGCCATGAACGGGGCATAGCGGCCCGGCGCACTCAGTCTCGCGTGAGCGGCGCCGACCCACCACGTGCCGGCTCGCATCGAACCTCTCCGGTGAGTGTCGCTCCCCGCGTGAGGCTGTCGCACAAATGGTTTGGCGTGGGCTGGCGGCCCACAAGTCGCGCGCGAAGCCCCTGATAGTGGGAGACGAGCCTGGGTCGAGCGCCTCCTCGGACTCCGTCTCCAACCACAGGCGTCTGGGCGGTGTTTACGCGACAGCCTCGCGTGAAGGGAGTCGTCTCGTCCCACGCCGGTCAAGCGTCTGCTGCGGACGAGGTGGAGGCGTCGACCTCCACGTGGCCTGCGCTGTCGCTTTCGCCAGGCCAAAGCAACAGCCCACCCCGATCGACCCACGCGACTGCTCCCGCGTGATTGCGACAGCGCCGGCGAACGCACATTTGGCGCGTGTGGGCGTCCTGCCGCGCCCCCGGTAAGGGCGCCCTGCACGTGCCGCGGGGATAGCCGAGCAGTTGCAGCGCCTTGCTCGCTGCGCCGGCTGCGGCGCCACACCACGATCACGGAGCCAAGACGACTTAGACCACGACGACCAAGACAAGACGACAAGACGACGATCAAGCGACGACTAAACGATCAAGATCAAGACGACCAAGACGACCACGACGACCAAGACGACAAGACGAAGACGAAGACGAAGACCAAGACCAAGACGACGAGAACAGCAACAACGACAATGAAAGCCAGATGCGAGCATCACACAGTATCACCTGATGTGACATCGTAGACGGCGTATACAGCTCTGAGGTCGCCGTCAGCGCGCGATCCGGCGCGGCTGGACCGAGAGGTGGTCGTCGCCGAGCTTTCGCACCGCGGCGTAGTCGCGCTCGCGAAAGACAGTGCGGTGAGCCTTGCGCATGCCGGTGATCACAGCGATGGCCGGCCGCGCGAGGCCGCGTTTGCGCATCTCCGCCGGGTCGGCGTTCTCGAGGATGCAGAACAGCCGGAACTGCTCGCGCCCAGGCCCGGTCAGACGGATCTCGTAGTAGCCGCCCATGGAGCCGTGCATTGCTTCCCACTTGCCGCCGCCTGAGAACGACGGCGGCGGCGCGGCAGCGACGGCATCGAGGACCGCGAGGATCGTGCCCCGGATCTTGGCGGGACAGCCGTCGAGAAAGTCGGCTGCGGGAACGTCGCCGCTCTGGGTCTCGTAGAAGATGACATCCCACGCCACGTCCGTCCGAGGCTATCGACGCGCTCGGCGTCCGAGCAACCGCTACGCCGGCACGCGCGTTGCCCGACGGCTCGACCGTGTCGGTTCGCGGGCGGTGATCTCGACGCGTGCGCCGAGTTCGTCGGCGATCGAAACGATCAGCGGAAGTTCGGGCCGGGCGGCCTGCGCGGTGAACAGCCGCCGAATGCTCGAGGGGTTGCGCCCGATGCGTCGTGCGAGCTCCGCCTTCGAGATCCCGGCATCGACGCGTAGTTGGTCGAGCGAGCGGATCACCGCGTCGATCTGCTCGATCTCTCGGCGCTCGCGCTCGTAATGAGCACGCGTCTCGGGATCGTTGAGCCACGCCGCTTTACGGCGTTCGTAGTAGTCGACCTTACTCTGCGGCATCGTGGCGTGAACCTCTCAAGCGTTGCTCATGCGATACGTCGCAGCGTACCACAGACGCAACGCACCGGGCGCTCGCGCCGCTCGAGCGGCGACCATCCCGTGACAACATCGTGACAACGTCCGTACATTCCAGGGCGTCAAATCAGTCCGCGGAAGGCCGCAATTTGGACGCATTGGACGCCCGCAGACGCATCTGCAGGGCCTTGATTCGGTTCAGGTCCGTGTGGAGGTAACTCTGTGGAGGTTCGAGTCCTCTCATCCGCATGGGCAAGAGCCCTGTAAGCGACAGATCTCCTCATTCCTGGTGGTGGTAGCGGCGTCGGGCGTTCGTGTCGGGATACTGGTGCCATGGGCTATTCGATCGTGAACACGCAGGAAATCGAAGGCGCCGGACCGGGCGGCGCTGTGCGTTTCGTCCGAAAAGCGCTCGGTGTCGAGGCATTCGGCATCAACTGGTTCGATCTGCCGTCCGGCGCGGAAGGCCGGGAGCACGACGAGTCGGAATCCGGGCAGGAAGAGGTGTCGGTGGTCGTTCGCGGCTCCGGTCACTGGCGTGTCGGCGGCAGCGAAGTTCCAGTGCGCGTCGGCACCTTCATCCGATTCGACCCCGACACATCGCGGTGTCCCGTAGCGGGCCCCGACGGAATGACCTTCGTATCTGTCGGCGCCCGGTCCGGCTCCTACGAGCCTCGCGGTCCATTCTGAAACGCTGGCGCTGAGCATTGCGTTTGAGAGTGCGTACCGCAGGACGACTGGGCGAACCCTCACATAGATCCTGACGCAGACCGACGCCACCGCTGCTCCCCCGCCCCCGGCGCTTGGTGAGCGAGGGCACCGCGCCGGCTTCAGTCGCGATACACGTGCTCGACGTAGTCGCGGAGCATCCGCTGGGCGCTGAACTGCGCGGCCAGCGAGCGCAGCGAGGCGCGCATCATCGAGAGCCAGCCCCGTGGCAGTCCGTCCGCGTCGCGGTCGTAGAAGAGCGGCACCACCTCCTCGCGCAGCAGCCGCCCGAGCTCGGCGCCGTCCCGTGCATCCTGCGCCTCGATGTCGGTGTCGACCTCGCCTGACAGCGCCCAGCCGTTGCCGTCCCGGTGCGCCTCCGCCCACCACCCGTCGAGCACGCTGAGCTGCAGGCCGCCGTTGACCGCGGACTTCATGCCGCTCGTTCCGCTCGCCTCGAGCGGCGGGCGCGGGAGGTTCACCCAGACGTCACAGCCCTGTACGAGCAAGGCTGCGCTGGCGAGGTCGTAATCGTCGAGGAAGACGACGCGGGCGGCGACCTCGGGCAGCGCCTTGAGCTCGAACAGCTCCGCCAGCATGCGCTTCGCGTCGTCGTCGCGCGGGTGTGCCTTGCCGGCGAGCACGATCTGGATCCGGTGCCCGCCGCGAAGCAGGTCGCTCGCCGCGTCGCGATCGGCGACGAGCAGGCGCAGGCGCTTGTAGGTCGCGAGCCGCCGCGCGAAGCCGACCGTGAGGACGCTGTCGTCGAAGCCGGCCGCCGCCGCCCGCGCGTAGTCGAGCCCGTCGCCGCGCCCGAGGCGCTCGGCGACGCTGCGGTCACGAACGTGCTCGACGAGCAAGGTGCGCTGCTCGTTGCGCGCCGCCCACAGCTCGGTGGCCGGTATCCGCTCGACCGCGTCCCAGACCGCGGTCTCCCCGGATCCTGCGAGCCATCCGTCCGGCAGGTATCGGTCGAGTAGGTCGTGTATCGGCTTGCCCAGCCAGGTCGCCACGTGCACGCCGTTGGTGACGTGGCCGATCGGCACCTGCTCGATGGCCAGCCCGGGCCAGAGGTCGCGCCACATCTCGCGCGCGACCGCGCCGTGGCGGCGGCTCACGCCGTTGGCCCGCGACGAGGTTCGCAGCGCGAACTGGGTGATCCCGAACAACTCTGCGGTCTGGGCCGGGTGGGAGCGTCCGAGCTGCGCGAGCGCGTCAAGTCCGATCCCGGCCTCATCCGCGAAGCCGCCCGCCACCGCCGCGACCTGTTCGAGCGGGTAGGAGTCGTTGCCCGCCTCCACCGGGGTGTGCGTCGTGAAGGCAACCCGCGGTCGCACGACGTCGAGCGCCTGCTCGAGGCTCGCGCCCGCATCGAGCTGGGCGCGCGCGAGCTCCAGGGCGGCGAACGCCGCGTGCCCCTCGTTGAGGTGAAGCCGGCTCACCTCGATGCCCATCGCCGCGAGCGCCCGCACCCCGCCGACGCCGAGCAGCAGGTACTGCGCCAAGCGCACCTCGGCGGTCCCGACGTACAGGCGCGAGGTGATCCAGCGGGCAGCGCGCGTGTTCTCCGGCCGGTCGCTGTCGAGCAGGTAGAGCGGGACGCGGCCGACGTCGACCCGCCAGATCTGGGCGCTGACACGCTCGCCGCCGATCGGCACCGCCACCGTCAGCGGCGCGCCGTCGGCGCCGGTGACGAGCACCGCCGGAAGGCGGTCGGGGTCGGTGTCGACCCAGTACTCGTGCTGGAGGCCGTGCGCGTCGACGCGCTGACGGAAGTAGCCCTCGCGGTAGAGCAGGCCGATCCCGACGACCGGGAGCGCGTCGTCGGAGGCCTGCTTGAGGAAGTCACCGGCCAGCGCGCCGAGGCCGCCCGAGTAGATCGGGAGGGAGCGGTGAACTGCGAACTCGGCGCAGAAGAACGCCCGCAGCCCGGCGGGCACGCGCGGGTCCGTCGCCGGCGCACGCGCAAGATCGGCGGCGAGCTCCGCCTGCGCCCGCGCGATCCGCTCCAGCAGATCGCCGTCGACGGCAACCCGCCCCAGCGACTCAGGCGTGACCTCCTGCAAGAGCCGAACGGGGTTTCCAGCGACGCTCTCCCACCGCGGCGGATCGATGCCGCGGAAGAGCTCCTCGCCGTCGCGCTGCCACGACCAGCGGTAGTTGTAGGCTAGGCGTGCGAGCCCGGCGAGCGACTCCGGTAGACGGGCCGCGAGGCTGGAGGCGGCGCGCTCGCAGTCGCGCTTCCCGTCGAACCCGGCTGAGGTCATCGCGTCGGGCGTCGGAGCGGCGGCGTCCAACGCGTTCGCCGCGGCGCGAGAACGCGGCGGCGCCCCCGACTGGTTGACGCTGTGAGCCCGGCGCAGCGGGCGACCGGACGCACACAGGGAGTCTATCGGCGCCATCGCGGCCCGCTTGCCGGGCCCCACCGCGTGGCGAAGGTCAGGACGCAGCCAGCCGCGGCACGTCTCGCACGATGTCCGACGGCGCGAAGCTCGACGAGTAGATCGTCCTGATCCTGCCGTGAGCGGTGATCCCGTAGATCAGCGCGGTGTGCGCCACGAGCTCCGGATTGCCGGTGTCGCGCCGCGAGCCGACACCCCACGCGCTCCACACGTGCGCCAGCACGCTCGCGCTCCCAAGCAGGTACTGCATCTTCCCGGTCATCTCGTGGGCCGCCAGGAACTGCGCAACCGCCGCCGGCGTGTCGCCGCGCGGATCGACGGAGACCGCGATGATCTCGACCTGGCGGCGCTCGCTCGCCGACATCCGGACCAGCGCCGAATGCAGCTTCGACGTGATGATCGGACACACGTTGGGGCAGTGGGTGTATAGGAACGTCACCAGCACCGCCTTGCCGCGATAGTCGGCGATGTTGACGGGGACGCCCAGATAGCTCTTCAGCGTCAGCGGCGGCGCCGGCTTGGCCGGATTCAGCTCGTAGCCGGCGTAGGTGCTCGTCTTGACGGAGCTCGCGCCGAGAACCGTCGGCGCCGGGCGCCCGTGGATCAGGACCGCGGCAAGCGCCCCCACAACGACGAGGAAGACGAGGGCCAGCAACAGGTCGCGGCGACGGAACGCCGAGCCACTCGGCTTGGGACTTCTCGCAGCACTTGTCGGCTCTGAGTCGGTCGCCATGGCGGACCTGGGGCGAGTCTAGCTGGTGGCCCGCGGTCGGTTCGCACCGCGCGGCGCGCCGGCCAGACGGCGGCCGTTTCCGCGCACGGAGCGCACGCGCACGCCGCGGATTTTGCGAGGTCCCTTGCATTGGTCCGGCGGGCGAGGTAGAAAGCGCATTGTGAGGGTGAGGGCTCTAGCGGTGGCTGCGACGTTCGCCGTCCTGATCGGGCTCGTCGTCGTCTACTTCATCTTCTTTCTGCAGTCCGGACCCGCCGCGATCGCGGCGGCAGCGGAAAGCGACGGCAGGGTTCACCTCACGCTCCAGACGGTCCCGACCTACGGGCACCACCCGTTCCCGGACTGGGTCAGCTACATGGCCAAGGACCCGGCCGGAAAGTGGGAGCACACGACGCTCTTCAAGGTGCCGGCGCACACGCTGGTCACGGTCACGATCTACCAATACGACGGCGCCAGCGGCCTGCGCAACGCGTTCCTCTCAGGCGTGAGCGGCACCACCGGCGGCGTCGAGACGATCAACGGGACGCCCGCACGCGCGATCAATCCCGACGATGCGGCGCACACCTTCACGGTGCCGGACCTCGACATCAACGTGCCGCTGCCGGGCATCAACCCCAACGCCAAGAACCCCTGCAGCGTCGCCCCGTGCACACTGACCGAGGCTCACAACACGATCACCTTCAGCTTCCGCTCGCCGGGACCGGGCACCTACCGCTGGCAGTGCTTCGTCCCGTGCGGCGCCGGAACGCTGTTCGGCAACGGCGGGCCGATGCAGACGATCGGCTACATGAGCGGCCTGATCGAGGTCTCGTGAGCGAGGCGGCCGCCGTCACCGGAGGACGGGGCGCCGAGCCGCGCCACGGCGTCCGCATCGCCGCGATCTGGGCGGTCTCCACGGCGATCGTCCTGCCGCTGGTGATCTGGGTCGTCGGCCCGCACATCCCGCCGGGGGCGATGAGCCAGCAGACGCGCGACCAGCACACGGTGGACGTGGCGCTCACGGCGCTGGCAACGCCGATCGTGCTGATGATCTGGGTCTACTTCGGCTACGCCGTCAGGGTCTTCCGCCAGGACGGTGCGGCGATCGTCGACGGTCCGCCTATCAGCGGCCACAGGCGGATCGAGGCCACCTGGCTGATCGCCACCAGCGCGCTCGTTGTCGCGCTCGCGGTCTTCGGCACGGCGGACCTGCTCGGGACCGGCGGCGCCGGCGGCGGCGAGGGCCCCAACCCCGTTGCCAAGCCGGCCGACGCGCGCAGCGCCCTGCAGATCCAGGTGATCGGCCAGCAGTGGCTGTGGACCTTCCGCTACCCGAGCTACGGCGGCGTCGAGACCAAGGTGCTCGATCTCCCAGTCGGGCGCGAGATCGAATTCCACGTCACCTCGCTCGACGTCGTGCACTCCTTCTGGGCGATCGAACTGGGCGTGAAGGCCGACGCCGTGATGGGCGCCGACAACATCGCCTTCGACAAGCCGCTTGAGACGGGTCCGTTCCAGGTCCGCTGCGATGAGCTGTGCGGCCTGTGGCACGGCCACATGAACACCACCGGACAGGTCCTGAGCGACGCCGCCTTCGCGACCTGGATCACCAACGAGGAGCGCCAGAACGCCGCGCTCACGAAGACGCTGCCGCCGTACGCCCGCGTCTATTACCCAACACCACTACGGAATGCGTCCTGACATGGAATCAGCCAGCGTCTCTGTGAGCGAACGTCGGATCAGCACACCATCGGCGTGGAGCCAGCTGCTCGGCTTCAACGTGATCTGGGCGGTCGCGCTGAGCATCGGCGGCTACGTCCTCGGGCACTGGCTCGGGACGAAGATCGGAAGCAACTCGAGCGCTCAGACGGAAACCGACCAGGACGACGTGGCGATCCTGATGGGCATGGGCTTCGCGATCATCGGCTGGCTGATCGGCCTGGGCTTCTTCAACTATCCGCTGTCGCGGATCGCCGGCCGCCCGGCGACGCTGCGCGAGCGTGAGGAGCACGGAGCTTGGCGCTACTTCCGGCTCTGCACCGACCACAAGGTCGTCGCGATCCAGTACCTGGTCGCGGTGCTGTTCTTCTTCTTCGTCGCCGGCCTGAACGCGATGTTCATCCGCACCGAGCTGACCAGCGCCAACGCGACCCTGATCCCGGCCGGCAACTACCTGTCGCTGGTCGGATTGCACGGCACGATGATGCTGATGATGATGTCGGCCGGAATCCTCGGCCCGCTCGGTAACTATCTCGTGCCGCTGATGATCGGCTCGCGGCGGATGGCCTTCCCCAGGATCGAGTCGCTGACGATGTGGCTGACGGTGCTTGCCGGGTTCGTGCTGTTGTCGGCGACCCTGCTCGGCGGTTTCCCGACCGGCTGGACGGGATACCAGTCGCTCGCCGACCAGGCGCGCTCCGGCATCGACGCCTACATCGTGTCGTTCGCGCTGATCGGCATCGCGCTCGCGCTGGTCGGCGTCAACATGATCGTGACGGTGATGACGCTGCGCGCGCCGGGGATGCACTGGAACCGCCTGCCGATCTTCGTCTGGGGCATGGTGACGACCTCGATCCTCGCTGTGCTCGCGGCGCCGGTGCTGCTCGCGGCGCTGATCATGGTGGTCTTCGACCGCGCCGTCGACACCACGTTCTTCATCCCGAGCTCCGGCGGCAGCCCGTTCCTGTGGGACGAGCTGTTCTGGTTCTTCGGGCATCCAGAGGTCTACATCCTCGCCCTGCCCGGCTTCGGGATCGTGCTCGAGATCCTGCCGGTGTTCGCGCGCAAGCCGCTGTGGGGCTACCGCCTCGCCGTGGCCGGGATGTTCGGCGTCGCGCTGATGAGCTTCATGGTCTGGCAGCACCACCTGTTCATGAGCGGCATCAACTCGGACCTGCGCCCCTTCTACATGTTCACGACCGAGCTGATCTCGATTCCCACAGGCATCATCTTCCTCAACGGGATGGGGACGCTGTGGAAAGCACGGATCCGCTTCACGGTGCCCATGCTGTTCGCGTGCGCGTTCTTCTTCAACTTCCTGATCGGCGGCCTTTCGGGGGTCTTCCTCTCCGACGTGACGAGCGACGTCGTCACGCACGGCAGCTATTTCGTGATGGCCCATTTCCACTACACGATCATGGGCGGCCTGGTCTTCGCGCTGATGGGAGGCATCTACTTCTGGCTGCCCAAGATCACCGGCTTCAACCTCAACGAGAGGCTGGGCAAGGTGCACTTCTGGGCGATGTTCATCTTCTTCAACCTGACCTTCTTCCCGCTGTTCGCGGCCGGCATGCTCGGCATGCCGCGGCGTGTGTCCAGCTACAACGCAGACCTGCACACGCTGAACGTGTTCGTCTCGATCGCGGCCTTCTGCCTGGGCGCCTCGATGCTGGTCTTCCTCGGCAACCTGATCTGGTCGGTCGTGTTCCGGCGCGAGCGCGCCGAGGCCAACCCGTGGCACTCCAAGTCGCTGGAGTGGCAGTTGCCCTCGCCCGTGCCGGTCTACAACTTCGAGCGCATTCCCACGATCACCTCGCACCCGTACGGCTACGGCTCACCCGAGGCGCCCGCGGTCGCCGATTTCGGACCGCGCGTGATCGCCGGCGAGGGAGGCTTGGCGTGAGCACGCACGAGAACCTCCTGGTCGCGGACCCCGAGGATCCGGCGGTCCTCGGGCGCAACCTCGCTGTGGGTGCGCGGCTGCTCGCGAGCGGCGTCGTGTTCTTCTTCATGGCGTTCGTGTTCGCGTTCTTCTATCTGCGGGCGCTGAACACGAACCACGACTTCCATCCCGCGCACACCAATCCGCCTACCGGCTGGGGTGTGGCGATCATGCTGTGCGTGCTCGGCT
>Ga0182024_10019416_pt1 | contig 12534 bp, 9 predicted proteins | sample P32metaG_FD_120480 | JGI IMG/M metagenome (GOLD analysis project Ga0182024, IMG submission 120480) | Permafrost microbial communities from Stordalen Mire, Sweden - P3-2 metaG (Illumina Assembly) | ecosystem: Environmental > Terrestrial > Soil > Wetlands > Permafrost | place: Sweden: Stordalen... | reverse complement strand
TCGCTCGAAGGCCAGGTCAACGCGCCGCGTGGCGGCGTCTCGCTCGATTTCCGCGACATGAACAGCGTGCTCGCCGTCCACGCCGAGGATCTCGATTGCGTGGTCCAGCCCGGCATCACGCGCAAGCAACTGAACGAGCAGTTGCGCGATCGCGGCGTATTTTTCCCGATCGATCCCGGCGCCGACGCGTCGCTCGGCGGCATGGCGGCGACGCGCGCGTCCGGCACCAATGCCGTGCGCTACGGCACGATGAAGGACAACGTGCTGTCGCTCAAAGTGGTCCTCGCCAACGGCGAGGTGATGTCGACCGCGCGCCGCGCGAAGAAAACAGCGTCGGGCTACGACCTCACCCGTCTGATCGTCGGATCGGAAGGAACGCTCGGCATCATCACCGAGCTTACGCTGCGGCTTGCCGGCATTCCGGAAGCGATCTCGTCGGGAGTCTGTCCGTTTCCCTCGGTCGAGGCGGCGTGCAACGCGACCATCATGACGATCCAGTCGGGCATTCCGGTGGCGCGGATCGAGCTCCTCGACGCGCTGCAGGTGCGCGCGTGCAACCTCTACTCCAAGCTGACCTTGCCCGAGACGCCGATGCTGTTCCTGGAATTTCACGGCACCGAGGCGAGCGTCGCCGAGCAGTCGCAGCTTTTCGGCGAGATCGCGCAGGAATTCGGCGGCGGGCCGTTCGATTGGGCAACGAAGGCCGAGGACCGCTCGCGGCTGTGGCAGGCGCGTCATGACGCGTATTGGGCGCAGCGCGGGCTTCGCCCCAACACGCAGCCGCTGGCGACCGACGTCTGCGTTCCGATTTCGCGGCTCGCCGAATGCCTGGCCGCGACGCAACGCGACATCGCTGAAAGCAATCTGCTGGCCCCGATCGTCGGCCATGTTGGCGACGGCAATTTCCATGTCGGGCTGATGGTGGACGTCGGCGACGACGAGGAAGTGGCGCGGGTTCGCGCGTTCCTCGAACGCCTGACCGAGCGGGCGCTGGCGATGGACGGGACCTGCACCGGCGAGCATGGGGTCGGCCAGGGCAAGATGAAATATCTCCTGGCCGAGCACGGGGAACCGGCGCTAGAAGCCATGCGCGCGATCAAGCGTGCGCTCGATCCGCTCGACATCATGAATCCGGGGAAGATCATTATCCTCTGAGCAATCGCTCCGAGCCCTCCGAGCCAATCGCTCCGACCCGACACAGAATCGCCCGCAAATGCCGCTAAGTGCGGCCCCGTAAACGTGCATTCCGCACAGGCTTGCTCTAGGCTTCGGGCGGCTCGCGCGCGGGGTCATTTAAGCGATCACAAGGGAAGCTTGCCGTGCAGACGACGCTGCTCGGAGTGGCCATCGCTATCATCCTGGCGCTCGTGTCCGCGCTGGTCGCTCCACTTGTCGTCGATTGGAATAGCTACCGTTCGGCATTCGAGGATCAGGCGAGCCGGCTGACCGGCGTGGCCGTGCGGGTTAACGGAACCATCAACGCGCGCATTCTACCGACCCCGCATATCACGCTGCGCGATGTGGAAGTCGGCGAGGCCGGTCGCGAGCCGCAATTGCGAGCCGCCACCATCGAGCTTGAAGTTGGGCTTGGGCCGCTCCTGCGCGGCGACGTGCGGGCCACGGAGCTACGCCTCTTTGCGCCGCAGATGACGCTTGGCCTCGACAGCTCCGGGGCCATCGAGGCGCCCGCTTTGTCGCAGGCATTCCCCGCAGACGCGCTGACCACGTCACGCCTCAAGATCGAGGACGGCAGCGTCATTCTTGTCGATGCGGCGTCCGGCTCGCGACTGGTTCTCCAGAAACTCTCGTTCAACGGCGACATCCGCTCATTTCTTGGACCGTTCAAGGGCGAAGGCGCCTTCGTCGTCGTCGGCGAACGTTACGGCTATCGGATATCCGGCAATCGTGGCGACGAAGACGGCAGCCTCAAACTGAGGCTCACAGTCGATCCGTCCAATCACCCCCTGACGACCGAGATCGATGGCATGCTCAGCTTCGATCGCGGCGTCCCGCAATTCGAAGGCGCATTCTCGCTGGCGCGCCCGGTCGGGGCCATGCTCGCCGGCGGCGCGCGGGTGATGAGCGATCCCTGGCAACTCGGCGGGAAGGTGCGCGCGACGCCGGCCTCGGTGGCGGTGCACGACCTCGCTTTCCAGTACGGACCCGAGGAGCGAGCGGTCAATTTCACCGGCTCGGCGGAACTGACGCTCGGCGAGCACCCGCACCTCAACGGCGAGATGTCGGCACGGCAAGTGGATGTGGATCGCATGCTCGCCGCGCCGGACGTGACGCACCGGCCGCCGGTCGTGATGATCAAGAGCTTCCTCGACGCGTTCGTTGCAACGGTCACGCCGCCGGTGCCGGTAGCGGCCGATGTCACCGTCGATGCATTGATCGTCGGCGGCACTGCCCTGCAATCGCTGCACGGCGAGGTTCGCTTCGATGACAAGGGATGGGGCCTCGATGACTTCGCCTTTCGCGCGCCGGGCTTCACCGAAGTGAAATTAAGCGGCCGGCTCGGCGATGGCCCGCAGGGTGTTGCGTTCAGCGGACCCGCCAGTATTGAAGCCGCCGACCTTAAAATGTTGATGGCTTGGCTCGAGGGCCGTGGCGACCAGCCTTCGGGTCCGATCAAAAGCTTGGCCGTGCATGGCGACGTCACGATCGCCAGCGACCGCTTTGCTCTAGATCGCCTGTCAGGGTCGCTCGATCAGGAGAACGTGGAGGGGCGGCTCGCTTATACTTGGGCAATAGCCAAACGGCCGGCCGCGCTCGATGGCGAACTGCGCGCGGCGAAACTCGACGTCGATGCGCTGGCGGCGTTTGCCAAGGCGGCAGTCTCGGACGGCGCCCTTGAGGTGCCGCGCCAAGTCGCCCTCGTCCTCGATATCGGCAAGGCGACGTTCGCCGGCGTCGACGCGCGAATGGTCAACGCCCGGGTCAAGTTCGACGCTGGCATACTGCATATCGACCGGCTTTCGATCGGCGATTTGGGTGGAGCCGCGCTCGACATCAACGGACGCATCGACGAGCTGTCGTCGCAGCCGCGCGGGCGCCTGACGCTCGACGTCGATGCGACGACGCTCGCCGGTCTGGCGAATATCGCGGGCCAATTCGCGCCCCAGGTTGCTGACTCGTTCCGTCCTTTCGTCGACCGCTTGGCGCCGGCGAAGGTGCACGGCGTCCTGACTGTTGACCGTGCCGCCGCCGCTAAGACCAATGCCAAGCTCGACCTCGCCGGAAACCTGGGGGGAATACGTCTCGCCCTCAACGGCGAGGCGACCGGGGAGGCGGCACATCCGGCCGCGGCCGTCGTGCGCGTCACCAGCCGGTTCGATGCCGACGACGGCGGCGCGCTGTTGCGGGCGCTCGAGCTCGACCGTGTCGTCGCGGTTGATCAGTTGCCGGGCCAGATGACGATTTCAGTCAGCGGCCCGTTCGATGGCGACCTTCACGTCAACGGCCTCGCCTCAGCGGGCGGTTTTTCCGCTACCACGGATGGCGTGCTGCATCTGAGCGGCGCCGAGGCGCCGACGGGCAGCCTCCGATTGAAAGCGTCTGCCGCCGACCTTCGGCCGCTCCACCGCGCCATGACCGGACAGTCCGGCTCCGCGGTTCCGATTTCGGCGAGCGCGATCATCGGCATCGCCGGCGTCGATCTGACCGTCACGGACCTGGCGATGACCGTGGCAAAGTCGTCGGTGCACGGCCGTGTCGATCTCAAGCTATCGAATCCTGTGGGCATCGGCGGCGACATCGCGGCCGACAATGTCGACGCTGCGGCAGTTGCGGCAATGCTGCTCGGGCTGCCGAGCGTGGAGCCAGGCGCGGGAAAACTCTGGTCGCCCTTACCGCTCGGCGCCGGCGGCTTCGCCGCGATGAGCGGAGCCCTGAACTTCAAGTTCGATCGCGCCGGTTTGACGCCGGCACTGATCGCGCGCGATCTCAAGGGTGTAGTGCGGTTCCAGCCGCCGGAGATCGCTTTGAGCAGCATCGACGGAAGCCTCGCCGGCGGACGCCTCGCCGGCGCGCTCACCTTCCGTCGCGATCCGCAGGGGGTAGCCGCGCAGGGGCACGTCGAGCTTGCGGGCGCGAATGCAGCCGCGATTGTCGGATCCGGCAAGAATGCCGTCGACGGGCTGCTCACGGTCAAGCTTCAGGGCGAGAGCCTGGGGCTCAGCGCCGATGGCCTCGTCGGCTCATTTCATGGCAGCGGCACGATCGCGCTCGCCAAAGCCCAATTCGCGGGGGTCGACCCGGCGGCGTTCGACACAGCGATCCGTGTGGCCGACCAGAGTGCTGAGATTGACGCGCCGAAAATCCGGGTTGCGGTGGGCGCCGTCATGGACACCGGTCGGCTCGCAGTGCCAAAGGGCGAAGCGGAAGTGACGGTCGTCGGCGGACAAATTCGCCTGACCAATGCGATGCTGCACGGGCAGAGCGGAGCCGAGCTTTCGCTTGGCGGGGTTCTCGATCTCGACAATGAAATGATCGACGCGCAGATGACGCTCTCGGGAGAGCCGGCAGCGAATGCTTTGATCCGCGCGCGGCCGGAGCTTGCTGTCAGCGTGAAGGGTCCGCTCGCCGCGCCCGAAAGACGGCTCGATGTGTCGGCCCTGGTCGGATGGCTGACGCTGCGTGCAACCGAGCAGCAAACAAGGCGGCTTGAGTCGATCGAGGCCAACCGGCGCCCCGACGTTTTAAGCCCGGTCGTCCGCCCGGCGCCGGCTTCCGTGCGATTCATCCCGCAAGGTACGGCGCTGGAAACAACGAACCGCACGAACGGGCCCCCTGGGCCAACGCTCGGCGCGAATGGGTTCGACCGGCTGCGGCCCGAAGTTCCGCCTGCCATAGCGCCGATAAGCCGCCCGGAACACGGCGCGGCCGCGGCGGCGTTGCCCGCGCCGTCACCGGCCGGGATCAAACCCGTGCCCCCGCGCACAGCGCCGGCGGCGGACAAAACCACCGCGACGGCGGGAACAGCCCAGCCGGCGCCGCAGCCCGCGGTGCGTAATCCGTTCGAATTCCTATTCCGCTCGCAGAACTGACGCGGCTGGCGGTGGCGCCGTCGCGACCTCGCCCGGCTGCTTTTCCGGTTGGCCATCACCGTTGGGCCGCGCTTGATAGTGATCAAACACGAACAGCCGTATGGCCGACGACAGATTGCCCTGCGGGTGCTCGGAATCGATCGCGCCCACAAGATCGGACAAAGTCATACGCCGGGCCGCGGCGATGTCCTTCAGTCCTCGCCAGAAGGCCTCCTCAAGACTGATACTGGTCTTGTGCCCGGCTATGACGATTGAGCGTTTGACGACCGGCGATTTCACTCCCGGTCTCCCGTTTCGATACGGTGTTGGTCGAGAACTCTACGGGCTTTGTCGCGCCGAGACTCTTCCAGGCCCCGTGCGGCCTTTGAACGCCCATGCACCCGCCGGTTGGAGGCGGCCTTCTGCGCTGCCTGTCGCCGCTTGGCCTGTTTGCGCGCCGTGCGGAGATTGACGAGGTCGACCATGCAAAGCCCGCCGGTAAGTAGATGTTCGCTTGGCCATTTTGGCCTTTGGTTTGATCTCGAAGAATTACGCCGACTCGATGACCGCCAACAGACACGAAGCCGTTATCGGGCGACGATCAAGAATCCGGCCGGGTCATGCGCGCCGGCCGCACCAGGCGATCGAATTCCTTGCCCGATACGAATCCGAGCTTGATGGCCTCTTCACGCAACGTCGTGCCATTGGCGAGTGCCGACTTGGCGATTTTCGCCGCCTTGTCGTAGCCGATGCGCGGCGTGAGCGCCGTGACGAGCATGAGCGAGCGCTCCATCAGCTCGCGAATGCGCGGCTCGTTGGCGCGGATATCGACGACGCAATGGTCGGTGAACGAGACGGCCGCATCCGCCAGGAGCCGGATCGATTGCAGCGCCGCGTAGGCAATGACCGGCTTATAGACATTGAGCTCGAAATGGCCTTGGCTCGCCGCCACGGCGATCGTGGTCTCGTTGCCGAAAACGCGGCAGCAGACCATCGTCAGCGCTTCGCATTGGGTCGGATTGACCTTGCCGGGCATAATGGACGAACCGGGCTCGTTCGCCGGCAGGATCAATTCGCCTAAGCCCGAGCGCGGACCGGACCCGAGAAAGCGAATGTCATTGGCGATCTTGAACAGATCCGCGGCGAGCGCGCTGAGCGCCCCGTGAGCAAAGACCAGTGCGCCGTGTGAGGCGAGCGCTTCGAATTTGTTGGGTGCGGTGAAGAAGGGCAGGCCAGTGTCCGCGGCGACCTTCTTGGCGAACAGCTTGGCGAATTGGCGCTTGGCATTGAGCCCGGTACCGACCGCCGTGCCGCCTTGCGCCAGCGGGTAGAGTTCCTTCAGCCCCGAACGGATGCGCGCGATGCCGGACTTCACCTGCGCCGCATAGCCGGAAAATTCCTGGCCGAGCGTCAGCGGCGTCGCATCCTGTGTATGGGTGCGGCCGATCTTGACGATGGACGCGAACGCCTTGGTCTTGGCCTCGAGCGCCGCTTGCAGATGCGTCAACGCCGGAATGAGCCGCTCCGTGATCTCCTGCGCCGCCGCGATGTGCATGGCGGTCGGAAAGCAATCGTTCGACGATTGGCTCATGTTGACATGATCGTTGGGATGGATCGGCGATTTCGAGCCGAGCCCGCCGCCGAGCCGCTCGTTGGCGCGGTTGGCGATCACCTCGTTGACGTTCATGTTGGTCTGGGTGCCGGACCCGGTCTGCCAAACGACCAAAGGAAACTGATCGTCGAGCTTGCCGTCGACGATCTCCTCGGCGGCCGCGGCGATGGCCTTGGCGCGGCGCGTGTCAAGCGACCCAAGCTCGCGATTGGCTTCCGCCGCTGCGCGCTTGACGATGGCGAGCGCCCGAATGATCGCGCGCGGCATAAGCTCCACGCCGATACGGAAATTGTTGCGCGAGCGTTCGGTCTGCGCCCCCCAATAGCGATCGGCGGGAACTTCGATCGGCCCAAACGAGTCGGTTTCGGTGCGCGTTTTCATTTGGAGTTCAAAGGCTCAAGAATTGGCGACCGCTTCGGAATGTGTTCGAGGCCGTTTCCGTCCTCACTTCTTCCTGAAACGGTCAAGCCGCACGACCTCGCCACCGCCGCTGGAGCCGCTATCGGGCGGCGGCGCGGCTGGCGTTGTCGCGGCGGCGGGCGAGGGGGCCGGCAAGGCGTCCGGCTTGTTCTCTTCGGCCGACAGGCGGGTCACGGTCCCCGTCGATCTTTCCGCCGACGGCTGGCCGGCGTTGGCGCCGGCCGCGGCTTCGCCTTCGATGGTCTCGAATTGAAAGCCGAACTGCACCGCCGGATCGAAGAAAGCGGTCACGGCATCGAACGGCACCAGCACCCATTCCGGAACCCCGCCGAACGACAAGCCGACTTCGAAAGCCTGTTCGGTTACGCCCAAGTCCCAGAATTGATGCTGCAACACGATGGTCATGTCCTGCGGATAGCGCGCACGCATCCGGTCGGAAAGCCGCACGCCCGGCGCGGTGGTGTTGAAGGTGATCTTGAAATGGTGCTCGCCGGGCAGGCCCTTCTTCGCCGCGTCCGCGAGCACGGTGCGCACAACTCCGCGCAACGCCGCTTGCGCGAGAATGTCGTAGCGAATGTGATCGGTCGCCATGTCAGGAATCAGAGCTCAGGTGTCAGGGCTCGGAGATCAGGTGTCATTAGTCAGATAAGCAGCGAATCATAGTGGTCCAGGTCACTTCTGTCCCCCAACTTCTGATCGCTGACCACTGATTACTGGAAAGTGGAGGCTTCTGTTGCCAGGTGCCTCCGAACCCCGCCTGACGCTGCTAAGACGTCAGGACTTCAGATCGGTTTTTCGCACCGCTTACGCGGCGAGAGCAACCGGAGCATAGTTGTCGTTGGCAACTATGGAATGGCCCGATAACGGCGGAACCATGCCGAGCAAAAGCACGCCCTTTACGCCCTCGTCGATCCTATTTCGACCCCGTAAGCAGGGATCAGTTACTCAGGTATCAGGCATCAAGATTGCTTACGTCTATTGATGCCCGATTCCTGCTACCTGACCCCTGGAATTGGTGGAGTCGCCGGGTACTGCCCCCGGGTCCGAAAGGTTTATTACGACGCCCGTTTATCGCCATATCCGGCTTGCGCCGGCTCACGGAATATAGGCGCTAAACGTTGACGAAAAAAGAGGGAAGATGCGGCGGCGAATAGGGAGTGGCGAAACAGCGAATAGTGGCGACCAGCCGGCCTCCACCACTCGCTATTCCCCATTCGCCCCTGCTATTGCAGGCTCAGCGCTACGAAGCGGGTTTCGCCGTCGGCGTTGGAGACGAGCAGGACCGCCACTTTCTTACCTTGCGTCTTGAGCTGGTCGATGCGGGTCTGCAGATCGGCCGGATTGCCGACGCTCTGGTATTGCACCTCGACGATAACGTCGCCGGGCGCAAGCCGCTTATCGGGCGCGCCGGACGAGACGCTGGAATCGACCCCGGTGACGAGCACGCCCTTGACGGTGTCGCGCACCTTGAATTTTTTGCGCAGATCGTCGGACAAGCTGGAAAGCTCGAGCCCCAGCGTCTTTTGCACGACGGACTTCTGCGCCGGCGCATTGTCCTTGCCGGCATCTGCCGCCGCCTGTTTTTCCCCGTCTTCGAGGCGGCCGATCTTGATGGTGTGGGTTTCTTCCTTACCCTTGCGAATAACGACGACCTCGACCTGCTTGCCGACGGGCGTGTCGGCAACGATGCGCGGCAGGTCATGCATCTCCTTGACGTCATGACCGTCGAATTTCACGACTACGTCGCCCGGTTCGATGCCGCCCGGCTTTGCCGGTCCCTTGTCGTCGACGCCGGCAACGAGCGCGCCGTGCGGCGGCTTGATGTTCAGGCTCTCGGCGATGTCGTCGGTGACCTGCTGGATACGCACGCCGAGCCACCCGCGACGCGTCTCGCCGTATTGCCGGAGCTGGTCGATAACGGCGACGACGGTATCCGAAGGCACCGCGAAGCCGATACCGATCGAGCCGCCGGAGGGCGAGATGATCGCCGTATTGACGCCGATCACTTCACCGTTGAGGTTGAACAGCGGGCCGCCGGAATTGCCGCGGTTGATGGCGGCGTCGGTCTGGATGTAATTGTCATAGGGGCCGGAATTGATGTCGCGGTTGCGCGCCGAGACGATACCGGCGGTCACCGTGCCGCCGAGACTGAACGGGTTGCCGATGGCGATGACCCATTCGCCGAGCCGCAGCTTGTCGGAAACGCCGAACTTCACTGCCTTGAGTGGTTTGTCGGAATGCACGCGCAGCAACGCAAGATCGCTCTTTGAATCCTTGCCGACCAGCTCGGCCGGAATCTTGGTGCCGTCGTTGAGGATGACGTTGATCTCGTCGGCGTCGGCGATGACGTGATTGTTGGTCACGACCAGGCCGGACGTATCGATGATGAAGCCCGAACCGAGTGAGTTGACGCGTCGCGGAGTGTGATCCTGGTCGCCTGGTCCCCCTTGGCCGCGGCGGTTCTTGAAGAATTCGTCGAAAAATTCCTCCATCGGCGAACCCGGCGGCAGGTCAGGCATGTTGCCCATGCGCGCGTCGACCTTTTGCGAAGTCGAAATATTGACCACGGCGTCGATCACCTGTTCGGCGACGTCCGCGATGTTCTCGGGTCCTCGCGCCGCGGCAGTCCAAGCCGGCAGGACGACGATCGCCGCCACCAGCGCGGCGGCTACCGAGCCGTGCCGCACAAATCGGGGGAGATGGTGAGTCTTAAACAAGCAAGACATGGATGTCTCTGCTCCTGAAAGGATTAAGTCAGCAATTAGGGACCGGATTGGGGCGGAAAAGCGACTCATTACTAGTACACCGCTCAGTGCCGCACCAGCCAGACGATGACGACGCCGACCAACGCCGAAACGATGCCGGCGATGCGTAACCGGCCATCCGGCATATCGAGCGCAGCAGCTATGGCGCGTTTGGCGCCGAGCGGGAACGCGGCGAAAAGTATTCCCTCGATCGCGAAGAACAGGCCGATCGCGACGAGGAAGTCGGACATGAACGCGGAATCCGCTAGCGTGGCGCAGCCGTGCGCCGGGAACTATTTCGGGCCCGGCGCCGTGGACGGAGTCGAGGCTTGCGGAGTGGGCGCGGCCGAAGGTTCCGGCGGCGCCTGGCCCGACGGATTGGAGAAAAAGCGGAAGAAATCCGTATCCGGTTTGAGAACCATGCGCGTATCGCCGCGCTGCATGCTTTTTTCGTAGGCCTGCATGGAACGGTAGAAGGCGAAGAAGTCCGGATCGCGATTGTAGGCGTCGGCAAAGATGCGGTTGCGCTCGCCGTCGCCCTGGCCGCGGATCTGTTCGGCCTGGGATGTCGCGTCGGCCAGCAGAACGGTCACGTCGCGGTCGGCCCTGGCGCGAATTTCCTGAGCCTTCTGGCTGCCTTGGGCGCGGAACTCGGCGGCCTCGCGCTGCCGCTCGGTCTGCATGCGCTGATAAACGGCTTGACTGTTCTGTTCCGGCAAATCGGCGCGGCGGATGCGCACGTCGATAATCTGAATGCCGTATTGCTGAGCCTCGTGATCGAGCTGGATGCGCATCTTCGCCATCAGCTCTTCGCGCTTGTTGCGCACGACGTCCGCGAGGGTAGCCGCGCCAAGTACGCGACGCGTCGCCGAATTGAGCAGGATCGCGAGTTGCGCATCGGCGCCGGCGGGCCCGACGGTCTGATAATACTTGAGCGGATCGGTGATGCGGTAGCGTGCGAAGGTATCGACGACGAGCCGTTCGCCGGCCTGGTCGACGCCGGATTTCGAATTGTCCTGGCTCGAGGCGATCACCTCCTGCGCCGGCGTTTCGATGTTGAGAATGCGCTTGTCGATATAGATCACGCTGTCGATGAACGGCACTTTCACGCTCAGTCCGGGCTCGGTGATGACGTGCACGGGCTTGCCAAGCCGCACCACCAAGGCCTGTTGGGTCTGGCTCACGGTAAAAAACGTGCTGTAGCCGAGGATGACAGCTATCAGCAGGAGAACGGCGACCGCGCCGCCGGTAAGGCCGAGCTTCATGGATTGCCTCCCGATGACGGGGCTTTGGTCGGCGGCTGGCGCGGTGGCAACTCGGTGAGCGGCAGGTAGGGCACGACCCCCGGGCCGGCCTGCGGGCCGGTGTCGATGATCGTCTTGCTGTTCTCGCCGAGGATGCGTTCCATAGTCTCCAGATACATGCGCTCGCGGGTCACGCCGGGCGCTTTTATGTATTGGTCGTAGATCTGCAGGAAGCGCGAGGTCTCGCCCTTGGCCTCGGCGACGGTCTGCTCGCGATAGGCTTCGGCGTCCTGGGTGATCTTGGCGGCGCGGCCGCGCGCTTCCGGGACGACGCGGTTGGCGTAGGTCTGCGCTTCGTTCTGCGCGCGCTCGAGGTCCGAGCGCGCCGCCTGCACGTCGCGGAACGAGTCGATGACCTGGGTCGGTGGGTCGACCTTCTGCAGCTGCACCTGCTGTATCAGAATGCCGGCGCCGTAATTGTCGAGCGTCTTCTGCATCAGCTCCTGCACCGCGGTTTCGATGGTCTGCCGCGCGCCGGTCAAGACCGGCTGGATGGTCGAGCGTCCGATCACCTCGCGCATCGCGCTTTCGGCGACGGCCTTCACGGTGCCCTCGGGGACCTGGATGTTGAACAGATAGTCGCTGACCCGGCTCGGCATGACGCGCCATAGCACCGAGAAATCGACGTCGACGATGTTCTCGTCGCCGGTCAGCATCAAACTTTCCTCCGGCAGGTCGCGCACCGAGGTGCCCCGGCGGATGTCTTCGACGGCACGGATGCCGACATCGGTCTTGTTGACGCGCAAAGCCGGCGGTGTGAGCGCGGTCTCGATCGGATAGGGCAGGTGATAGTTGAGCCCGGGTTGCACCTCACGGACGAACTTGCCGAACCGCAGCACGACGCCTAGCTCGTCGGGCTCGACGCGGAAGAAGCCGGAAAAGCCCCAGAGCACCACCGCCGCCAACGCAATGAGCGCGATGCCGCGGCTGCCGAGATTGCCGGGGAGAAGGCCACGCAGCCGGTCCTGGCTCCTGCGCAGGAATTCCTCAAGATCGGGCGGCCGCGACCCGCCGCCCGATTGCTGCGGTCCCGAGCCCCATGGGCCGCGCGATCCCGAGCCCCAGGGGCCACCGCCGCCGCCGCCGGACTGGTTGTTCCACGGCATCAAATCTCTCCTAGCGCCGGCGTGTCGCCGGCTTCGCATTCCGGGGGGTTATAGGGGAGCGTTCCAACCCTTACAACGCGGCTCCCGCCGCGGACGAGGCGGGTGGCACGCGTTCATATGTAACGAAGGCAAAAGCCGCTTCGTCGCCGGCCGCAGCTGCGTGTTCATCGCGGGCGATTTCGCGCCAAACCCTCCCATCGATCGCTGGAAAGAATGCGTCTCCTTCGACCGCGGCGTGGATATAGGTAATGACAAGGCGCGCGGCCAGAGGCAAAGCCTGGGCGTAAATGTCGGCGCCGCCGGCGACAATGATTGCGTCGG
>Ga0182024_10019415_pt1 | contig 12534 bp, 11 predicted proteins | sample P32metaG_FD_120480 | JGI IMG/M metagenome (GOLD analysis project Ga0182024, IMG submission 120480) | Permafrost microbial communities from Stordalen Mire, Sweden - P3-2 metaG (Illumina Assembly) | ecosystem: Environmental > Terrestrial > Soil > Wetlands > Permafrost | place: Sweden: Stordalen... | reverse complement strand
GCCGTGGTCATCAACGCTGAAGTCCGAAAAAGATTGTCGAACGAGCCCACTGACAGGAGCGGACGGAGAAGTGCGCGCAAAAACAGTTTGACAGGGCCGACATTGTTAGAGATGTCCGATTAGCTCTCGGGCTCAACGATCGTTACAACACCTCCGGGAACTTTACTCGCAGGAATCTGAAAGCCCAAAGTTTTTCGCAGACGTTGGTTTGGAAGCGGCTTTGTCCAGTTGGAAGTCCGACTCTCCGCGTGAGGTAAGCTACCGCCAATTCCCACAGGCTCCGCGCTTCTCCATTCCGCCCGCATTCCACCCATGCTAAAATCTTACTGGTGGTGGGCGTAGCTCAGCTGGTAGAGCGTCGGTCTGTGGCACCGAATGTCGCGGGTTCGAACCCCGTCGCCCACCCCAAATTCCACAATTTTTCCACCGAATTCCACAGTTAACCCGCATAAATCCACAGCTCCCCTGCGCATTTTCTTTAGTTTCCCAAAATTCCCGCTGATCCTCCGTGACCATTCGTGGAAAAATACCATCATTTTAACTGTAGCTTTTATTAACTATTATGGTAACACACATCCGATATACTCGACGTGAGGTTAACGACTTTTATATATGTCAACTCCGTTCCGCCCGGAGATAAATCTGCGAATGCTTACAACCCTATTTTGGAGATTCGAATGCCAAATGCCGCGGAAACTAACAGGATGAACCGCTCCGCTCGCCATCCCATCGGCGAAACTCTCTATCACTGCTCCCCTTCGTCTTTTCATCCCGTTGACGAACTGGAGCCCGTCGGTGGCCTTCCGCATCTCGTTCCTGCGCCAGCGACCGCTTCATCTCTCAAAACTCGCGCCGCTTTACTCCGGCTGGGCGACTGCCCCTCTGACTCTTCCGCTATAAATATCCTGTGGGAAGAAAATCATGAGGTGATCGAACAACAGATGCGGCGCCATTTGCCCTGCTCCTCAGACGCCACACTGCGTGAACGCGTCCTTTCCGACGTGATTTTACAGGGCAAATATTTTGCGACGAAATCGATGACCCGCTCACTTGGGTGGCCAGATGTGCCAACCTTGCCGCCCGGCGCGTCGCGCTTCGACAAACAAAATAATTTCCTCCCGCAACGATTCGCCCCGCGCTCGATCCGGGCTGCCCGCGACAATCACCCGCCCGCCATCGCTTCATCACACATTTGCGCACCCTCCCCTACACAAACTTAATTATCATGTTGGCCATGGAAATTCGTTGTCGTGCGCTCTTGTTCGATATGGATGGCGTCCTGGTCGACTCCACACCCGCAGTGGCTCGCGTGTGGGCCGCGTGGGCCGGCAAATATGGCTTTGAGCCCGCCGAGGTAGTACGCCGCGCCCACGGTAGACCCAGTATTTCGACCATCCGAGAACTCCTGCCGCTTGGCGATCATCACGCCGAAGACCAGGCCATCGAAAAAGCCGAGATCGACGATGTCGAAGACATCGTGGCCTTGCCCGGGGCCGCGGAACTTTTGTCGGCGCTATCTCCCGACCGCTTTGCCGTCGTTACCTCGGCCACCAGGCCCTTGGCTATCGTGCGCATTCGCGCCGCCGGATTTGCCATTCCAAAACATCTGGTCACCGCCAGCGACATCCACCGCGGCAAGCCGGCCCCCGAACCTTACTTGCGCGGAGCTCAGGCCTTGGGAATTTCGCCTGCCGAGTGTGTCGTAGTCGAAGACGCTCCCGCCGGTGTTCAGTCGGGCAAAGCCGCCGGCGCGCGTGTCCTCGCGTTACGCACCACTGCGGAAGATTCCGAACTGCTGCGCGCGGGAGCCGATTGGATCGTTGCCGACTGTAGCGCCCTTTCGCTTCAACGTTCACCAGGTGACCAGGAAATCATCCTGGTGTTGCCAGACCCACGCTGAGTTCTTAGTCCCGCGCCACGGCGGCTGAAACAGTCCCATCAGTCCAGCCTTCCGCAAAAATAAAACATCCCCGGGAAAACTCTTTGCCCCGAAGTCGTTAGTAATCTTCACGCTATCTTTACCGAACCGGTTCCAATCCAGCCTCTCCCTCCACATTATGATGGGAACGCTACAGCCGGTACCTCTTCGCCGGCCAGTCGGCCGCGCAAGCTCAGGCCTTAAAAGGTGCATTTACTTGGGATCCACAACGCAAACGCTACCGCCGCAGGCAAACCCATCTCCAACTCCGGCGCAAACGCCCCCACCGGCCCCGGCACCTCGAAACATCCAGACCGCGCAACTCATCACCGCCATGGTCAAGGCCCACGACCGCGTCAGCGACCTGATTTTTTCGCCCGGGCGCGCTCCGCAGATTGAAGTCAACGGCCAGCTCGTCGAGCTGAAATATAAAGGCCTGGAGTGCCTCACCTCACAAGACACGCTCAGCATCGCCAATGACATCATGGGCAAGAATCCAACGCCCCAGCGCAAGCTCGAACTGGAAGGCGCCGCCGACCTCTCTTATGGCGTGGCCGGTGTGGCGCGTTTCCGCGTAAATATTTTTCGCCAGCGCGGCAGTTGTGCCATCGTCATGCGCGTCATTCCCGACAAAATTCCCGGTTTCGAAGAATTAAATTTGCCCGCTTCGCTTCGTGAAATCGTCAGCCTCAGAAATGGCATCGTCCTGGTCACCGGTCCCACCGGTTCCGGCAAGTCCTCTACGCTCGCGGCCATACTAGACAAGATGAACGAAGAGAAGGCCTATCACATCCTCACCATTGAAGATCCCATCGAGTTCCTGCATCGCCACAAAAAATGCACCATTCACCAGCGCGAACTCCACACCGACACCCCCAGCTTCGCTTTAGCCCTTCGCGCCGCCTTGCGCCAGGCCCCCAAGGTCATCCTTGTCGGCGAAATGCGCGATCGCGAAACCATTGAGATCGCTCTCGAAGCCTCCGAAACTGGCCACTTGGTCATGTCCACGCTGCACACCATCGACGCTTCCAAAACGGTCGAGCGTATCGTCGGCGTATTTCCGCTATCCGATCAGCAAGCCATTCGCACTCGTCTGGCTAAAGCATTTCGGTTTATCGTTTCTCAGCGCCTGCTCCCCAAGAAAGACAACAAGGGCCGCATTGCCGCCGTCGAAATCCTCAAATCCACCATGCGCACCCGCGATTACGTCGAAAAGGGCGAAACCGAGGGCAAGTCCCTGCTCGATGCCATGCGCGATGGCAACACCGAAGGCATGCAGCACTTTGACGGCGAAATCGAAAAAATGATCCGCAACGAGTTGGTGGACTTTGAAGCCGCTCTCTCCTACTCCACCAACGCCGGAAACCTGCGCTTGGAATTGGCCGACTACCTCGAAAATCCCAGAGGCCATGGCGCCAGGAAAAAACAGGAAACCGAAATCGAAATCGAGCGCTAGCTGTTTCGCAACCGCACTGATCAAGCCGGGCATTTCGCCAGACGGTCCCACTGCCCGGTCCACACTCTCACCAAATCAGTTATCCTGTGCCAGGCATAATCCAACAAACTCGTGTCCCATATTTTTGCTTTGCACAATTCGATCTTGTCTGCGTTCGTATTTCTCTCTCATCCTTCGCTTCAAATACTTCAAACCCTGTTGCTGGCTCTCGTATTCCTGCTTGCTGCTCTTCTCGCTCCGCGCCGCTGCCAAGAAATCTTTGACCGCCTGGAAACATTCTTTTCACGCTTCGCCGCACGCCGCACGACGGTATTGCTTACTCTCTTTTTTGCCTTCTTAGCCCTCCGCCTGGCGCTTCTTCCCGTGCTGCGCGTTCCCGTCCCCGGCATCCACGACGAGTTCAGCTACTTGCTCATGGGCGACACCTTCGCCCACGGACGCCTCGCTAATCCCACACCTCCGATGTGGCCCAGCTTTGACACCTTTCACGTGAATTTCCTCCCCACCTATTCCTCGATGTATCCGCCCGCCCAGGGATTCGTCCTCGCCGTTGGGCAACTGCTCGGCCATCCATGGATCGGCGTCCTTCTCAGCGCTGCCGCCATGTGCGCGGCGATCACCTGGATGTTGCAAGCCTGGATGCCTGCGCGATGGGCCCTTCTCGGCGGCACACTGGTTGGCCTGAAGTTCGGCGTCGCCAGCTATTGGATCAACAGCTACTGGGGCGGCACCGCAGCCGCCATAGGTGGCGCGCTGGTGTTGGGCGCGCTTCCACGTTTATCACGCCGCCCAACGGCGGGACTCGGCCTTGCCATGGGCTTAGGGATCGCCATACTCGCCAACAGTCGCCCCTACGAAGGCCTGGTCTTCTGCATCCCTGTGGCGGTGTGGTTTCTCTGGTGGCTTGCTGGAAAGACGAAACCTTACGCCACTCAACCTGTGCGTCGCACAGAATTTCTAGCCTCACTGTGCATCGTGCTTCTGAGCACCGCTGCCTTCATGGGCTATTACAACTGGCGTCTGACCGGCAACGCGCTGCTCATGCCCCACGTGCTCAGAACCCGCACCTACCATTCCTCCGCGCTCTTCCTTTGGCAATATCCGCCGCGTCCGGCGTTGCACTACAACAACGCTCAATTCGACGCCTTCTACAACGGTTGGGAGCGCGAAAATTATCACCACACCTGGGACGACGCCTGGCGCGTGACCGTCGAAAAATTTAAGCGTGACGGCCACAACTTCCTCTGGTGGGGGGTTCTCCTCCTGCTGCCCGCTGTGCCATTTGCCTTTCGAGACAGGAAAATGCGTTTGATCGTTGCCCTTGCTGCCCTCGGCGCCATCGGCATTTTTTCCTTAATCTGGTCGTTCGCGCATTACGCCGCGCCTTTCACCTGCGTCATCGTGGCTGTTCTGGTTCAGTCTATGCGTCACTTGCGTACCGTGCGCCTTAAGCGCTGGCCGCTGGGCCAATGGCTCGTGCGCGCCACCGTCTTTCTGCTCATCTTCGAAACCGCCGGCTACCTGATGCATCGCCAGTGCGATCCCCTCGCCTGGACCTGCCAGGGCGACCCCAGCAGAGCCGCCATCCAGGACCAGCTCGCTCATACCCCTGGTAAACATCTGATCCTCGTCCGTTACGACCGCGAAAATCACAACGTTCACGATGAATGGGTTTTCAACGGAGCGGACCTCGATAGCGCCAAAGTTTTGTGGGCTCGCGAACTCGACCCTTCACAAAACGCCCGCGTGCTGGCCTACTTTAAAGATCGTCAGGTGTGGCTCGTGGAGCCCGACACTGACAACACCGAACTGGTCCCCTACTCGGCGCCCAAGGAATAATCCCCGCTTGTCATAAAAAACCTTCCTGCTTTGCATTTCCCCCGACCGCCATTATCATGCTCACGCTCCCGCAACACCCGAGAGAATATTGCCCATTACACCCGATCAACCCTCCAATCCCGCCACGCTCATCGTGGAAGGCGCTGCTGGCCCGGCCAAAGTCTCTCGCGGAAAATTGCTCCAGGTCCTGGGCATGTGGTTCGGCATCGCTGCTGCCGTCGGCAACACCATCGCGGCAGGCATCGTTCGCACTCCTGGCGACATCGCGCAAATTCTTCCCAATCCTTTTTTCTTTCTGGGCGTGTGGGTCGTAGGCGGACTCTATGCCTTGTTTGGCGCATCTTCTTTGGCCGAACTTGGCGCGGCCATCCCCCGCAGCGGCGGACAATATAATTTCTCGCGTCGCGCCATCGGCGACTATGCCGGCTTCATCGTCGGTTGGAGCGACTGGCTTTCCAGTTGCGGCACTCTCGCCGCTGTCGCCATCGTCATCGGCGAATACAGCGCCAAATTAGTCACCGCTCTTGCTGGAACTGAAAAGACCATTGCCGTCTCGGTCATCGTGGGTTTTGGAATTTTGCAATGGCGAGGCGTTCGCTGGGGCAGCCGCGCCCAATTGCTGACCGCGGCAATGAAAACCGCGGCATTCGTGATTCTGGTAATTGCTTGTTTCGTCTTCGGCGGAAGCGCCCATCGCGCCTCGTTTGTTGCTGACACAGTGATGAAATTAACCTTGCCCAGAGGCTGGCCTCTCGCTGTCGCGGTGATGCTTGGGCTCCAGGCGGTTTTCTACACCATCGACGGTTGGGACGGTGTGATTTATTTTGGCGAAGAAGTTCGCGATCCCGGCAAAGACGTTCCCCGCGCCATTTTCGGCAGCGTTTTCTCCATCATGGCCATTTATCTGTTGCTGAACGCTGCCGTCCTCTACGTTTTGCCTATGAGCCAGATCGCCGGCAACAATTTTTCGCTGGGCACTGCCGCGGAACGCATCTTCGGCCGCTACGGCGACCCCATCATCCGTTCCATTATGGTGATCTCGCTCCTCAGTTGCATCAACGCGGTGCAATTATTCTGCTCCCGCATTCTCTACGCCATGAGCGCCGATGGCCTGTTCTTTCGCGCCGTCGCTCGCGTAAACGAGGGCGGCACTCCCACACTGGCCCTGCTTTTAAGCACCATCGCCGGCGTCCTCTTCGTCCTCGGCTCTTTCGAACGTGTCATCGCCATGCTCTCGTTTTTCTTCGTAGCCAATTACACCTTGTCCTACACTTCTCTCTTCGTCCTGCGAAAAAAAGAACCGGACATGCCTCGCCCCTACCGCGCGTGGGGCTACCCTTGGACCACCGGCATCGCTCTCATTGGCTCGGTGTTATTTTTGGTGGGTTCCATTCTGACCGACCGCGATAACGCCCCGCTCGCACTCGGCATGCTCGTCCTAAGCTACCCCGTTTTCCGCATCCTGAAGTGGGTCTCCGCCCGCACCACCGCCGCCTGACAGAGAAGACCTATGCTTTTTCCGGTGCTTTTTAATTTACGATATCTGTCGAACGCCGGTTTGAAGGACGGCGACGAACGCTGGAAGAACGCTTGGAGGGTTTTTCGGCCTTATTGGGGCCAATCGTGATGGCAATCTGATGTATCTGCTTCAACCTCAGAGACCGTTCTTCCTTCGAGAATTGGCCCAATGACTCTCGCATTAGCCCGGCGATATAGCCGGCTGCCTCTTTTTGTTTTGCGCGCTTTTCTTTGACGTCCACGAGCTCAGCGTATCAATTACGAAACCTTCTCCGCAATCGACTTCGCCTGCATGAAGTGCAACAAATAATCCTTCCCACCCGTTTTTGAGTCCGTCCCGGACATATTAAATCCGCCAAACGGATGCGCCCCCACCATCGCCCCGGTGCATTTCCGGTTCAAATACAAATTCCCTACGTGAAACGCTTCCTCGGCCTTTTCAATCTTCAGCGCGTTTCGCGAATACACTGCCCCCGTCAATCCAAACTCCGTATCGTTCGCAATCTCCAGCGCATGATCAAAATCCCGGGCCTTGATTACTGCCAACACCGGTCCGAATATTTCTTCCTGTGCCACGCGTGCCTTGGGCGGAACGTCCGCAATAATCGTCGGCTGAATAAAATATCCATCGCCCGGCGCCCGATCCCCACCCAGCACAACTTTTCCTTCCTTCTTCCCTACGTCGATATATCCGAGTATTCCTTCCATCGCCAGCGCGCTTACCACCGGTCCCATGTAGTTCCCCGGATCTTCGCTCGGTCCCACGGTAATTTTCTTCGTGCGCTCCACCAGTTTCTGCACAAACGTATCGTAAATTTTCTCCGACACGATCGCCCGCGAACACGCCGAACATTTTTGCCCCTGATATCCAAACGCCGCCAGCGCCACGCCTTCCACGGCTGCGTCGATATCCGCTTCGTCATCCACGATGGTCGCGTCTTTGCCGCCCATCTCCAGCACCGCGCGCTTGATCCAGATCTGCCCGGGCGCTTTCTTCCCCGCCGCTTCGCTGATCAGCAACCCAACTTCCTTCGATCCCGTAAACGCTATAAATCGCGTCTTCGGATTTTTCACCAGCGCATCGCCGACAATTTCTCCCGCGCCAGTCAGAAAATTCAACACCTCGCGCGGCACGCCTGCTTCGTACAAAATCTCCACCACTTTCGCCGCCACGGTGGGTGACTCCTCCGACGGCTTCAGCACCACGGTGTTCCCTGTTACCAGCGAAGCTGCGGTCATTCCCCCCGCAATCGCCGCAGGAAAATTCCACGGCGGAATCACCACGCCAACCCCGAGCGGGATATACACCAGGTAATTTTTCTCGCCTTTCATCGGCGTTACTGGATGCTGCCCTGCAAAACGCAGCATCTCGCGTCCATAGAATTCCAGAAAATCTATCGTCTCCGCCGTATCTGCATCTGCTTCAATCCACGATTTGCCCACCTCCGCGCAAATCCAGGCCGAGATTTCAAATTTCCGTTGCCGAAAAATATTCGCCGCACGAAACAGAATCTCTACGCGCTTTTCAGCCGGCACGCGCTTCCACGACTCAAACGCTTTTGCCGCCGCGTTCACCGCCAGGCTGGCGTGCTCTGCCGTCGCCGTCTGAAACACTCCAATGACCTGCTGCGGGTGCGACGGGTTCGTCGACATCATCTTCGCCGTGGTAATAATCTTTTCCCCGCCGATGTACATCGGATATTCTCGCCCGAACTCCGCTTCCACCTTCTCCAACGCCGCTTCCATGGCCCGTTTATTTTCGGGCTTGGAAAAGTCTACAAACGGCTCATTGGTGAATTCCGAAATGTGCAATTTTGTATCTACGGTAGCCATGCGAAAAATCTCCTCATCAGTCAACTACCCATTCTACTGCTTCGCAAAATCGCGCCACAAGCGGGCAGTGGCCAAACAAAAAATCAAAACGCACTGAAGATTGACGGGAGCATCAAGAACTACATAAAAACACTTATTTCGCCAGCGTCCACTTCGTGCGCGTATACGCTATGCGAAAGCCCTGCCGCTCCGCATTGCGCTGCGAGGAACTCCCCGGCTCCGCCACCATCATCGCCAGGTCGCATCCCGCTTGCAGCGCATATTGGAATCGCGTTTCCAGCAAAGCCTGTTGAGCTCCACGGCGTCGCCACGCCGGAATTGTGCTGGCTCCCGCAAAAATCGCCACCCCATCGTGCACGGACAACGATCCTGCCCCGATCGCTTGACCATCCAGTTCTGCCAGGAAAGATGTGTTGCCCTCCGCGGCGACCACCACTCGGCCCATTTCAAAAATCAAATCCTTCAACGCCGGCGTCTCACTCCATCCCTCCGCCGATGTATTCGCCCACAACTCGCGCTCTTCTTCTCCAATTACGCGCACGGCTACTGCGCCCGCGTCGCGAGCCACCGCCGCAGACGCTCGGGCCGCTAGCGGCAAAAACAGGACGTTGCTCATCTCGAATGGCCGGTAACCGCGTTGACTTAGCACTGGCAAAAGCGCTTTGTCCGCCAGCGGGCTCACTTCATGAAATATCGGCGCGCCGCGCGCTTTGAAAAATTTCTCAATCTCACTCAATTCCTCTTCGGTGGGCGTGTGAAACAATCCCAGCCCAAACGTTTGAGTGCACGGCGAATTCACGCCGTCAAACATCGCCAGCGCCCCGGCCACGGAAATCCACTTCGCGCGCGATTCCGGCATCAGTCGCGCCCGCGCTTCCACAAATCCCGCGTTCGTCAAACCTTCCGCGCGTTCCAGCCGGCAAGCCAGCGCATGATCGGCAAGTACTTCAGGCATCATTGAAGTTTCGCAGGTATCATTGAAGTTCCGCACCTTATCACACATAAAGCGAACCCGCAGTTCGCAGCGCAAGGCAGGCTCGGATGCCCCGCTCTTCGTTTTTTAAACTACGGTTTAACTTTTCTTGCCGTCGGGTACGCCGACGCCACTTTGCGTATAGGGTTTTTGGCAACGAAGGGAGGCTAGCGCCGGAATTGAGAGAAAATCCAGAACATTAACGACAAGCCAACACTCAGCAGCAAACAGGTAACAATCGGAAAATAAAAAGTGGTGTGTTGCCCGCGATGCACCACATCCCCGGGTAAACGCCCTAGCTTCAGCGGCAATCGCCCGCTGAAAAACAGGAACGCGCCCACCACCACCGCCACTCCGCCAAAAATCAGCAGCGCCCGTCCAAGCTCGCGGATCGGATCCATATGAAAATCTTACCTGAATCTAAATCAACTCGTGTCCTGCGAAGAAATACCCGATCTCAAATGCCGCCGTCTCCGGAGCGTCTGACCCGTGACTGCAATTATTCCCGATGCTGGTCCCCAAATCGTGTCGAATCGTCCCGGGCGCCGCTTTCTTGGGATCGGTAGCCCCCATGGTGTCCCGCCACTTCGCAATCGCTCCATCCGCTTCCAGCACCAGCGCCACAATTTTCCCCGAACTCATGAACTCTGTGAGCTCTCCAAAAAAAGGCCGCTCTTTATGCACCGCGTAAAATCCCCCCGCCTCATCCTTCGTCAGCCGCATGGTTTTGATCGCCACGATCTTGAATCCCGCATTATTTATCCGCGAAAGTATTTCTCCCTGCTGACCCTTGCTCACCGCGTCCGGCTTGATAACTGCAAATGTGCGTTCCAGTGCCACGAAAATCCTCCGATTCAGAAATAAGTTTGTAAGTCAATAATTTTATTACTTGAGAGCGGCAGCCACGCTGGAACCCAGGTCAGCAGGCGTCTCCACGCAACGAATTCCCGCGGCGCCCATCGCCGCGTACTTGTCTTTCGCCGTCCCTTGCCCGCCGCTGATAATTGCCCCCGCGTGGCCCATGCGTCGTCCCGGAGGCGCGGTTTGCCCGGCTATAAATCCCACCACCGGCTTTTTGACATTTGTTTTGATCCACGCCGCTGCGCGCTCTTCCGCGTCTCCGCCGATTTCCCCGATCAAAATGATCGCGTGTGTATCCGGGTCTTCATTGAATAGCTGCATCGCATCCAGAAACGACGTCCCGACAATCGGATCTCCGCCAATCCCAATGCACGTGGATTGTCCGATCCCCAGCCGCGTCAACTGATCAACCGCCTCGTACGTCAAAGTTCCGCTGCGGCTCACCACGCCAACATGCCCCTGCTTGTGAATCCGTCCCGGCATAATTCCGATTTTGCATTTTCCCGGCGAAATGACTCCCGGACAATTCGGTCCGATCAGCCGCGTCTCCTTGAAATCCACCACCGCCGCCACCCGCACCATATCCAGCACCGGGATTCCTTCCGTGATGCAAATCACCAACGGAACCTCCGAGTCCGCCGCCTCCAGAATCGCGTCCGCGGCAAACGGCGGCGGCACAAAAATCACCGAAGCATTGGCCCCCGTCTCCTTCACCGCATCACCAACCGTGTTGAAGACCGGCCGCTCCAGGTGCTTCGTCCCGCCTTTCCCCGGCGTCACCCCGCCCACCACCACGGTTCCGTATTCAATCATCTGCTGCGCGTGAAACGTGCCTTCGCGTCCGGTGAATCCCTGCACCAGCAGCCGTGTTTTTTCATTCACCAGCACGCTCATCGCGCACCCGCCGCCAGCGCCACTACTTTTTGCGCGCCATCTTTCATGCCGTCCGCAATCGTAAAATTCAGTCCGCTGTCGCGCAGAATTTTCTGCCCCAGCTCCACGTTGGTTCCTTCCATGCGTACCACCACCGGCACCTTGAGCTGCAAGTCTTTCGCCGCCGCAACCACTCCGCTCGCCAGCACATCGCACCGCAAAATTCCGCCAAAAATATTGATGAATACCGCCTTCACCGCCGGATCGGCCATTAAAATACCAAACGCATTCTTCACCTGATCGGCGGAAGCCCCTCCGCCCACGTCCAGAAAATTTGCCGGCGATCCGCCCGCATACTTGATGATGTCCATGGTAGCCATCGCCAAACCCGCGCCGTTCACCATGCACGCCACGCTGCCATCCAGCTTGATGTAGTTCAGCCCATACTTCGAGGCCTCTACTTCCAGCGGATCTTCCTCATCCAGGTCCCGCAGTTCGCGCAACTCCTTGTGCCGAAACAATGCGTTGTCATCGATGGTCATTTTCGCGTCCAGCGCCACCAGCCGGCTGTCGACCGTCAACACGCAGGGATTAATCTCTAGCATCGACGCGTCGGTATCCACAAAGGCCTTATACAGCGCCAGCAAAAATGGCACCGCGTTATTCACCGCTTCCATTGGCAATCCCAGCCCGAAAGCCAATTTCCGCGCCTGGTAAGGTTGCAACCCCACCACCGGCTGGATCACCTCCCGCATGATCGCCGCGGGATTATCCTTGGCCACTTCCTCGATCTCCATCCCGCCTGCCGTGCTGGCCATGAAAATGACTTTTCCGGTAGTCCGGTCCACCAGCAATCCCAGGTATAGCTCGCGCTTGATGTCCAGCCCCTCTTCGATCAGTAACCTCTTGACGATTCGCCCGCCCGGCCCGGTTTGCAGCGTGACCAGGTTCATTCCCAGAATTTCACTGGCGATTTCCGCAGCCTCGTCCGCCGATCGCGCCAGTTTCACGCCTCCCGCTTTTCCGCGCCCGCCCGCGTGAATTTGCGCCTTCACCACCACCAGGTTGGACTTCAGGCGTTGCGCCGTCCCGCGCGCTTCTTCCTTGCGATAAGCCACTTCCCCGCGCGGTATGGCCACCCCATAGCGCGCCAGAATGGCTTTCGCCTGATACTCGTGAATCTTCATCGAGTTCCCATCAGTGATAGAATTTTGCGTTCGTGAACAGTAAAGTTTAACCGGAAGGCTCAGACGGAGCAAGGAT
>Ga0182024_10019414_pt1 | contig 12534 bp, 13 predicted proteins | sample P32metaG_FD_120480 | JGI IMG/M metagenome (GOLD analysis project Ga0182024, IMG submission 120480) | Permafrost microbial communities from Stordalen Mire, Sweden - P3-2 metaG (Illumina Assembly) | ecosystem: Environmental > Terrestrial > Soil > Wetlands > Permafrost | place: Sweden: Stordalen... | reverse complement strand
TGGCCCACGCCATCGCCGACCTGATAACGGTGAGCGGGTTCCTGTACGCACTGTTCTACGCGATCACCGGCCTGGCCGCTTCCTGGTATTACCGGCGGCTGTTGGCAAAGTCGGTGAAGGACGCCCTCATTCTCGGACTGCTCCCGCTCAGCGGGGCAGCGCTCCTGCTCTGGGTGGCGTGGAAGGGGGAGGAGGGTCTCACCTCATCCGAGCGTTTCATCCTCATCGGGATCGGGGCGCTCGGGCTCATCCTGATGGGCGTTGCCGCCAGGGTCTACAGAGCGCCCATCTTCCAGACGAAGCTCGAGTCGGCGAGCACCGACGAGGCTACGTTGCGAGTGGGAACCGACTGAGCGCGCTCGGCACGACGAAGGGCTGGTCGACGGCCATGCAGAGATTGGACGGGCAGGTGGCGATCGTCACCGGCGGCGCGCGGGGCATCGGGCTCGGGATCGCCAAGGTTCTCTTGTCCGAGGGAGCGGCAGTCGTCATCGCCGACTCCGACGGGGCCCTCGCTGTCACGGCCGCCTCGGCCCTGAGCGCGACCGGCGAGCATGCGATCGCCGTGCAGGCAGACGTCACCGACCGCTCGGCGACCGAGCAGATGGCAGCGGCTGCCATCGACCGCTTCGGACGGATCGACATCGTGGCGGCGAACGCAGGGATCTACCCGCACATCCGCCTTCGTGACCTCACGACCGCCGAGTGGGACAATGTGATGGCGATCAACGTCCGAGGGGCGTTGTTCACCATTCAGGCCTGTCTCCCTCAGATGATCACCCAGGGCTACGGCCGGATCGTGCTCACCTCGTCCATCACGGGCTCGGTCGTCGGTCAGCCCGGCTATTCACATTACGGCGCCTCCAAGGCGGCGATGCTCGGCCTCATGCGATCGGCGGCTCTCGAAGTTGCGAACGAGGGGATCACAATCAACGCCGTGCTGCCGGGCAACGTCCGCACGCCGGGATTCGGCGAGCTCGGGCCGGAGCATGAGCGGGCCATGTTGGCGGCCATTCCTCTGGGTGTCTTCGGAGAGCCCGAGGATGTCGGTTGGGCGGTTCGGTTCCTGGCCTCCCGCGAGGCGCGCTACATCACGGGCCAGACGCTGATCATCGACGGCGGCCAGGTGCTGCCCGAAAGCCCGACCTGACGCGGAGTTGTTTGCGCCCGGCGGCGAGGCGCCGAGTAGAAATGGCCATGGACTACCGACCCGTGCCAGGTCACCCCGATCTCGTAGTTCGCGGCTTCCATCCCACGCCGGACCAGTACGCCTGGACCTTCGGGGGGGTGGACCCGGTCCACACCGTGCGACCCGGAGAGGTTCTCGAGCTCTACACCGAGGACTGCTTTGCCGGCCGGATCCGGGGAGTCGGCGACCTTCCGGCAACCTCGATCGAGTTCCCGTTCATCAATCCCCAGACCGGACCCTTCTTCGTCGAGGGGGCTGAGCCGGGGGACACTTTGGCCATCCATCTGATAGACGTGGCTCCGGCTCGCGAATGGGCGGTGAGTACCTCGGTCTCACTGTTCGGCGCTCTGACCTCTACGCGCATCACAGCTTCGCTCCAGGACCCACTCCCAGAAAAGACCTGGTTTTACCGCGTCCTTCGCGAGGAGCGGGAAGTGCTGTTCCAGGCGCTCGATTCTGAGTTCGAGACGCGGTTTCCTCTTCAGCCCTTCCACGGCACCATCGGAGTCGCGCCGGCCGCCTTTGAGGTTCGAAATGTCCTCGTCCCTGACGCCTTCGGCGGCAACATGGACTCGCCTGAAGTGCGTGCCGGTGCGACGGTGTACTTGGGTGTGAATGTCCCAGGAGCGCTGTTCTCGCTCGGCGACGGTCACTACACCATGGGCGAGGGCGAGGCGTGCGGGGCCGCCGTCGAGGGGGCGATGAACACGGTCCTCGTGGTGGACGTGATCAAGCACATGTACTGCGAGTGGCCCCGGCTGGAGAGCGACGAGGCGATCATGGTGGCGGGGTCGTGCCGACCCCTGGAGGACGCATTCCGCCTCGCCCACACCCAGGTCGTGCGCTGGGTAGCCGGCGACCTCGGGCTCTCCGTGATGGATGCGTACCAGCTGGTCTCCCAGGCGGCAAGGTCTCGGATCGCCAACGTCGTCGACCCCAATTACACCATCGTGGCCAAGGTTCCGAAGCGATTCCTGCCCCGTGACGTCCCCTGGATGTCCGGCACCCACGAAGGGCTCCGGCGCGTCGGGAAGGAGTACCTGGCGGCGGTGCAGCGAACTCCGGTGTGGTCGCCGGGTTGATCCGGAGGGGCCGTGGCGGACCCCCCGATAAGGCGTCAGGGATGTGACGGAGCCTGCGGTGCTCCGTCGACGTCGAACGCGATGTCGTCGACGTAACACCACCACCAGTCCTCGCCCGGTTCGTAGGACCGGATGAGCGGATGTTCGACCTGTCGGAAATGTGCGGTGGCGTGGCGGCCCGGTGAGTTGTCGCAACACCCGACGTGCCCGCACGTCAGGCACAATCGCAAGTGGACCCAACGGCCACCCTCGGCGAGGCATTCTTCGCAACCGCTGGCAGTGCGCGGAGCTGGCGCGGGGTCGACCCCCTCGAGATGCGAGCACCCGTGAGCCATCACGGCAGCTGGGGATCCGGTTGAGTCATCTCGGCACCTCCACCTTTCGTCGAGCCGCGCAGCGGCTGGTCCAGAACGTAGCGGCTGACGCCGGCAGTTGATCCGGGGCGCCGAGGCAAGGCGGAGGGCGCACCCCCGTCCTCGGCGCCCCGTATCGTGACTACATCCCCGTTTTGACCACGCCCGATGGCACGACAGGTTCGCCCCCTGCAGTTGGCAGCACGCAGGAGAAGGTCCTTCGATGAGCACCTCCGCACCGGCCCTTGCTCCGACGCTTGACCTGTCCCGGCGTCGGGTGCTCCTCATCATCGGCGCGTTGCTGCTCGGTATGTTCCTGGCGGCCCTCGATCAGACGATCGTGTCGACGGCCTTGCCGACAATCGTCGGTGACCTGCACGGGGCGTCCCATCTCACGTGGGTCGTAACCGCCTACCTGCTGGCTTCGACCGTCTCGACGCCGTTGTGGGGAAAGCTCGGCGACCAGTACGGGCGCAAGACGTTCTTCCAGGCGGCGATCGTCGTCTTCCTGGCAGGGTCCGTGCTGTCGGGTTTGAGCCATTCGATGGTGGAGCTCATCGCCTTCCGGGCCGTCCAGGGGCTGGGCGGCGGCGGTCTCATGATCGGGGCTCAGGCCATCGTGGGCGACATCGTCTCGCCCCGCGAGCGCGGCCGATACATGGGCCTGTTCGGCGCAGTGTTCGGTGTCGCCACTGTGATCGGCCCGCTCCTCGGCGGTTTCTTTGTGGAATATCTGTCGTGGAGATGGGTCTTCTACATCAACTTGCCCATCGGCATCCTGGCCCTCTTCGTCACCGCCGCTCAACTCCCCGGACACCTACAAAGACTCCACCACGTCATCGACTACCTGGGCACGGTCTTGCTCGCTCTGGCGACGACTTCACTCGTGCTCTTCACGAGCCTGGGTGGAAGCACGTACCCGTGGGGGTCGGCTCCGATCATCGCCATGGCGCTTGTCGGGGTCGTGCTCACGGTCGTGTTCTTGCTCGTCGAGCGGCGAGCTGCCGAACCGGTGATCCCCCCCGGACTGTTCGCCAACCGCGTGTTCTCGGCGGCAAGCGCGGTCGGCTTCGTCATGGGGTTCGCGATGTTCGGTGCCCTGACCTTCCTGCCCATCTTCTTCCAGGACGCCAGAGGGCTCAGCCCACCGGCGTCCGGCCTGCGGCTGCTGCCCCTCATGGGCGGCCTGCTGCTGGCCTCCATCGGCTCGGGTCAGGTCATCAGCCGCTGGGGTCGCTACAAGGTGTTCCCGGTCGTCGGAACGTTCCTCATGATCGTCGGGCTGTTCTTGATGTCCAGGATCGGCCTGACCACCGGCGGCGTCGCGATCGCCGCCTACATGTTCGTGTTCGGGGTCGGTCTCGGCTTGGTCATGCAGGTCCTCGTGGTCGCGGTTCAGAACTCCGTGCCCTACGAACAGCTGGGCACGGCCACGTCTGGGGTGACGTTCTTCCGCATGATCGGAGGTTCCTTCGGGACGGCGGTATTCGGCGCCATCTTCGCAAATCTCCTGGCGACGAACGTGATCCATGCGCTGCACCTGAAAGTTGTCCCACCCGGCCTCAGCAACGCCTTGAGCGGAGCCGACCCGAAATCACTGGGCCGTCTGCCTCTGGCCATCCACACCGGCGTTGTTTCTGGGATGGTCCACACCATCCAGACCGTGTTCCTCATCGGCGTGCCGATCGCGGCGGTGGCATTCGCGCTGTCGTTTCTCCTTCCCGATGTCGAGTTGCGCAAAACGGTCCGCACTGCCGATCCAGGCAAGGAGCTCGGGATGCACGAGTCACGCTCGTCGCTCCAGGAAATCGAGCTTGCCTTGGAGCGCTGGGCCCAGCGGGAGAACCGGAGTGAGCTCTACGCCGGGTTGGCTGCCCGGGCCGGTCTACAGCTGGAACCGCGGTCGTGCTGGCTCCTCTATCGCTTCGCCGATCGCCCCGACTGCACCCTCGAAAGTGTGGCTTCGCGGCTGAAGGTCGACCCGAAGCGCATCGAGGAGGCCATCGAGGCGTTGGTCCGGACGGGCCTTGTGAGGATGGTGGAAAGGTCGGGCGAGTGCGAATTCACCTTGACTGAGCAGGGACGCGATGCGATCGACCGGCTGGAGGCGTCCCGTCGGTCGGGGTTGACGGAGCTGCTCGAGGGGTGGGACCCGGAGGACCACCCGGAGATCGGTGAGATGGTGCGCAAACTGGCCCGCGAGCTGCTCGCCGACGACGAGAAGCTACTGGCTGCCGCCACTGCCGGGAGCCGGGCCGGGGCCTGATCCCTGCATCTCGGAGGGCCCGGCAACGCGGACCACCGAAATGGTCCGCGTTGCCGGGCCTCGCTCCCCTCGGGGCTGTCAGCAGCTGCTGGCGCCGAAGCAGCGGACCTCGTTTGCCAGAGTGTCCTGGGTGGGGCCGCTTCGTTGTCGACCGGGTCGCTCCGGGCCCCCATAAGCTGCGCTGGTGCCCAGACGGCGACGACCGGGAGCCGGTCGAAACGGCGTGGCAGTTGCTTTGAGCCTCCGGTCCTGCTGGCATCCGGTCGCGTTCGCCGCAGAGGTCGCCGGCTCACCCCAGGCTGTGACCCTCCTCGGAGAGCCGATTGTCGTCTGGCGTGATTCGGCCGGAACGGCGCACGCCATGGCCGACGTCTGCATCCACCGGGGTACTGCGCTGTCGCTGGGTCGCGTGGAGAGCGACGAGATCGTCTGCCCGTACCACGGATGGCACTACGGCGTTTCCGGCCAGTGCACTCTCATTCCACAGCTGGAGGCGCCGACTCGGATACCCGCGAAGGCGAGAGTTGCGGCGTTTCCGTGCACCGAGCAGCACGGTCTCATCTGGGTGGCGCTCACGCCGCCGGGCTGGGAACTGCCGGAGATCCCGGAGCTCGAGTCTGATGCCTGGCGGACGGTTCGGTGTGGACCGTATGCCTGGGAGGCGGACTCCTCCAGGCAGATCGAGAACTTCACCGACTTCGGGCATTTCCCCTGGGTCCACCCGGGGCTTCTCGGCGACGCCGACCGGCCTGTGGTCCCCGACTACAGCGTGCGCACGGACGGACACATCCTTCGCTACGACATCGTGCGGCCGGAAGCACCCAACACCGAGGAGTTCCCGATCTTCGCCAATGCGGATCAGGAACGACCGATGCGGCGGAGCCGGTACGAGGTGCACCTGCCCTACACGCTCCTGCTGCGGCTCGGATGGGGTGGCGAGGCAGGCATGGTGTACTTCTTCGCCTCCCAGCCGGTCGACGATGGCCATTGCCGTGGGTACTTGCTTGTTGCTCGCAACTACGACCTCGACGGCGATGACGCAACAGTTCGTGAATTCGAGGACGTCATCTTCCAGCAGGACCAGCGGATCGTTGAGTCACAGCGGCCCGACCGCGTGCCTTTCGACATCACCGCTGAGATCCATTTGAAATTCGACGCTGTCGCGGTCGCCTACCGGCGAGCCATGTCCAACTTCGGGCTGGGACCAGCGGGGGAGTAGCCGCAGGGTTCTCGGGACCCGCTGAACATCGCCGTCCTCGCTGAGCGCTCTCCGGGAAGTACACAGCGGCTCCGGCACCGGGTGGACGGGATCGAGCGGGAGATCGGATCGCTTCGAGCTCGGCGCTTCGCCGGCATCTTGCCGTGGCGCCGTCGCACTTACGCCCCCGCCCGGAGCTGTCCGTAGTCGACGCCGCTTCATCTCTCCGAGCAGGGACCAATCGAGCGGATCCCCGCGAACGACGTGGAAGACTGTGACGCCGCGGCCCGCCCTCGTAGCTCAGTTGGACAGAGCAGCTGCCTTCTAAGCAGACGGTCACAGGTTCGAGTCCTGTCGAGGGCGCTACCAGCACCTAACCAACTAATTCGCAATCCGTAGACTTGCACAGCGCTTCGAGAGCAACTAACGTTGAGACTCGGAGGGCGCGTGGTGTGCCCGTCACGAGGAGGCAGGAATGCCCGCGAAGCTGGCCGCAGCCACTGAATTTGGAACCCTTGCACTACTGATCCCGTCGTGGGAGCGCTCGCTGAGGGCGGCTAACAAATCACCGAAGACGATCCGCGCCTACGGGGACAGCGCCCGCATGTTCGAGACATTTGCTCGCGAGCACTTCGGGATTACCGCCGTCACCGGGATCACCCGCGAGACGCTAGAGACGTTCATCGAAGATCAGCTCGCCAATCACAGACCGACGACTGCCAGCGTCCGCTACCGTTCGCTACAGCAACTTTTCAAGTGGCTTCTGGCCGATGGCGAAATCACGTCGAATCCGATGGACAGGATGACCGCTCCGCAGATTCCCGAGATACCTGTTCCGGTTGTGAGCGACGATGACCTCACCAAGCTCATCAAGGTCTGCGAGGGCACGTCGTTCGAGCACAAGCGCGACACGGCCCTACTACGCCTGATGCTGGACACCGGCGTACGTCTTGCCGAAGTCGCAGGGCTGGCAGTCGATGACGTGGACTTCGATAACGACGTGATCTTGGTCACCGGCAAGGGACGCAGGCCACGCATGGTCACGTTCCGTCCGAAGACCGCGGCGGCTCTAGACACCTACAGGCGCTTCCGTGCTCGCCACGGACACGCGAAGTCCGCGGCGCTGTGGCTCGGGCCAAAAGGCACCTTGACCGACAGTGGCATCGCTCAGATTCTCAAGCGGCGTTGCGCAGAGGCTGGCATCGCCAAGATTCACCCCCACCAACTCCGCCATACCGCCGCGCACGTGTGGCTCAGCGAAGGTGGGGGAGAGGGCGACGCAATGCGACTGTTCGGATGGAAGTCCCGCGCCATGCTCGACCGCTACGGAGCCTCCGCTGCCGACGAGAGGGCACGTGCGGCCAGTCGTCGCATGACCCTCGGTGACCGCATATAGCTGTCAACCCTGTTGACGCTAACAGGTTCGGACGGCCCGGCCGGTTTTGTTGACAAGCGCAGTGCTAACGACTTACTGTGATTACACGAGTGTTATTCCCGTAGTTATCAACAGGGAGCGTGATCGCCGTGACTGCCAAGTATGACCAAACCACCGCCGCTCACGGCTGAACAACGATCACAACGCGCACGCATCGGAGCGTATTCGCTTCACGCTACGCACGACCCTCGTGAAACGACCCGTAAGGCCCGTCAGGCGTTCCTAGACCGTTTCGATCGTCAAGTGGACCCTGATGGTACCTTGCCACTCGGGGAGAGGCAGAGGCGAGCACAGGCCGCCCGCAAGGCACACATGACCAAACTGGCCCTCGCATCGTCGCGGGCACGCGCCAAGGCGGCATCGTGAGCAGGTGGTCCGTGTCGCCGGACGATGAAGTCTCGCTCGCCTGGCTAGACGAAGACGGTTGGCTAACCGCCAGGGATCGCGAGTTTCACTTCGTGCGGGAAGGCCCGGCGCTCATTCCCGACCTCACCTATGCGGAGCGCACTGCCGCCGATGACGAGGCGCTGGCGTGGGAACCGAGCGACTTCGACCCGTCCGAGTTTGTGGCGTCACCTGTTCAACGGCGAGAGCGTGACGAGACACCTGCGAATTGGGAACTCGACCTCAATAAGACTCTTTGCATAAATAACTGCGGGCGATCTAAGGCTCCGAAGCGTCGATACTGCTTTGCGTGTATCAAGCGCCAGCAACGAAACCGCGATGCAATGCTAAATCGGCGACACCGCATCTGACCAGGCATAACGTGGACATTTCGCGCCTCGGATTCTGGCCGATGTATATAATGGTTAGGGAAGATGGAATATATCCTTTTTTCAGGAGTAACAAATGACATTGCCCGTATTACCAATCCTTCCGTCGTCCAAAGATGCGGCAATGATCGAAACTGAGCACGTCGCCAGGATCATGCGCTATTCACAGGCGACGGTGCGTCAACTTGCCAAAGACGGCGACATTCCTGCCGTCAAAGTTGGCGGCCATTGGCGTTACCCGTACATGCCGCTGATTATTGCGCTGGGCATCGCCGAGGGTCGCACACGCTAAAACATGATTTCTCACAGATAGATCCCGGGCACTGACCGGACCGACTTTACTAAACGATTATTACTTGAAAGGCAACATGCTACCGACTTACCTAGCAGTAGACGAACCGCGTTGGACCCTCGATGACGTAGAGGACATGCGGGAGTTTCTGGCGCAGGTGGACCAACAGAACTCGCCCGACATTTTCTCTCACGAGTTATTCGACGTGTTTTGGAGACACCAGCGATTGCGCGACTCGATGCGATGCGACATACCGTCCTTTGTAGCCAGCGTGCGCGCCCATGCCCTCGGGTGGTACTTGCACAACAGTGCGTCGGTGGCTGCATGAGCGGCGGTGATGTCCTGCTCTGTGACGTAGAAGCGTTTCTGTCGAGGTTCATCGCGTACCCGAGCGACCACGCCCGGACGGCCCACGTACTGTGGATTGCCCACACGCACCGCATGGACGCATGGGAATCGACACCACGTATCGCCTTCCTGTCACCCGAGCCGGGCAGCGGCAAGAGCCGTGCGCTGGAGGTGAGCGAGCTGCTCGTCCCCCGTCCAGTACACGCGATCAACACGTCACCTGCCTACTTGTTCCGCAAGGTCGCGGACGAGGCAGGGCCGCCAACGCTCCTATACGACGAAATAGACACAGTATTTGGTCCGCGGGCGAAAGAAAACGAAGACGTGCGCGGGATGCTCAACGCCGGCCATCGAAAGGGCGCTGTCGCTGGGCGCTGTGTCGTACGTGGCAAGGTGATCGAAACCGAGGAACTCGCGGCGTACTGTGCCGTCGCGCTCGCAGGACTCAATGACTTGCCAGACACAATCATGAGTAGATCCGTTGTCGTCAGAATGCGTCGCCGAGCACCGCAAGAATATGTCGAGCCATTCCGTCATCGACTGTACGCCCGCGGTGGCAACGACCTCCGGGACGCCCTCGCCAAGTGGGCAATCGAGATTCCCGATGGTGTCTGGCCCGACATGCCCGATCAGATCACGGATCGAAACGCTGACGTCTGGGAAGCTCTGCTCGCCGTCGCTGACGCGGCTGGCGGGATATGGCCTGATCGGTCGAGACTGGCCGCGGTTGCCCTCGTGGGAGAGGCAGCAACGGCTCCGGTGTCGATGGGCGTGCGGTTGCTGACCGATCTTCGGACCATCTTCGGCGAGAACGACCACCTGACTACTGAGGCCATCCTGACCGCGCTTCTTGCGATGGACGAATCGCCTTGGGGAAATCTACGCGGTAAGCCGCTGGACGCCAGCGGACTCGCGCGGCGTCTGTCGAAGTACGAGATTAGGTCGGGAACAGTCCGTGACGGCAATGTGACGGCTAAGGGTTACAAGCGTGACGCCTTCTTCGATGCCTGGACCAGGTATGTGACGGCTGTGACGCCTTCTGTAGAGGCACACGGGCGAGATTCTTCACTTTGTGACGGCTCCAGTTCTACTCAGTTCAAGGGGAAAATTGCACCAAATCCGACGAGGTACGTGACTGCGCCCCTGTCTTCCGATTTTGCCGTCACACCCGTCACACCCGTCACATTGCCCAACGAGGACGGCACCGCGACTAACGGAATCGCCCAATGATGCCGCTCGACTATGCGCACCGATGGAGCCAGATTGCTCTAGTCGAGCTGTTGAAGATCGAACCCGGCTGGTGCTCGGGAGACGAACTCGCCTGGGATGTCTTCAAGTCACGTGAAGTGATCAGAGGTCGAACACGAGCTGTGCTGCGACAGCTTGCCGCGGATGGCGTTTTGCAGCGGTTCGACGTGCGCCATCGCGGCGGGATCATGGAGTGTTACTTGCTTGATCATGACGCGATCCGACCATACATTCACGAGTGATAGCGGCTATTTGACGACATGTGCGGTTGACGACTGCGGCGAACAAACGTACACGGATGATTACTGTAAGTATCACGCGGACTGCCTGTTCTACTTGAAAGCTCGTGGCGGCTCTAGTGACCTTCGCTACTTCGCTGGGAAGGCGACATCATCGGCCGGTCGCGCGAAGCGACGTGTAAGGCCGCCGAAGGGCGTAGTCGTGGCGTGATGCAGTGGCATGATGCCGTTTTGAGCGTCAGTCGCACAGTTCGCAAAACGTGCATGATTATGCAGCAACTTGCATAAACCGATCGCTTCGTCAGTTAGCACTCAGTTAGCAGCGCAGGTCAGGGCGCCACATAAAACTCGCCAGCGAACGAACAGAAACACGCAGGTCAGGGACTTGCCAAGTGTATCTGATGTCGAGTTAGACGCTCTGGCGTCCGCATAACTATGCAACGAGGTACGCCATGACTGCCAGGAGCAATCACACCGGCCTGACGCCTGTCGGACCTGACAACAAACTTGCACTGAAACACGGTGTTTACAGCCCGGCCACGATCGAACAACGTGCAGTCATCGTCCGTGACCACCTGGTCGATATCTGTCCGTGGCTTGACCGTGACGAGTTCGCACCTGCGGTCGCTCGGTTCGTGCGTGTCGAGGCAAGAGCGATCATGGCAGACGACTACATCTGCGAAGTCGCCGAGACGAAGGGCTTTGCGAAGGTGCCTGTTCGGTTGCTTGAGGTCGCGGCTTCGACTGATCGCCTGGCCGCACAGCTCGGCGAAAGCCTTGGACTCGATCCGCTTGGCCGTGCCCGAATCGCACAACTCGCCTCGTCGGCGGAATCGAACGCAGCATCGCTCGCTGAACTACAGGCGAAAGGGCAACAGATCATCGCCCGACGCGAACGTGAGCTAGCGGCACAAGCCGGACAGGACGACAACGACGGTCAGAGTATGACCACTGCCACCTCAGATTAGTTCTAAGGCGTTGTAATCGATTCTGACTAGCCAAGTGCCACCCGCTATTCCTACGAAATCTGGGGAACGAAAAATGACAAGCCGCAACGAGGCGATTGCGCGAGCGATCACCGAACGAATCCACATCGTCAAGCAACCGCTTCGCAAGCAACGAAGCCAACCCGGCTGGCAGTGGATCAGGCAGCTAGAGATTGATCGGCTTCGCCCGACTCTCGACGCTGCCGTGATGAGAGGCACCGCGGAGCACGAGACAGCCGATGCCGAGCAACGCCTGACCAAAGCGAACGCAAAGCGAGCGAAGGCAAGCAAGGCGATCAAGACCGCGCTTGACGAACGCGTCACGGTACGTGAGCAGATCAACGATTACGACAGGCGAGCCGAAACCGTGATGGCCAACTACAACAAAGGCATTGCGCAACTGGCGAAGGCAAAGGCACGTCGCGAGGAACGCACCACGACACCGCCCGATTATGCCGCTCTTGCCAGAACGACAGACGATCCCGACCTCGCAAAAGCGTATCTTGCACTTGAACACGAGGCGACCGAATGAACCTAACTGACCTGCAACTAGCCGAGCTAGCGAAAACCGTTGGCGACGACTTCGATCGAGAACTCGCTGATATCGACAATAGCCGAGCGACCGTATTCCGTGAACGTATGCGCAACTCGCTTCGCAAGTCCGTAGGCGTCACAGATGACGTCGAACGCCTGCGATCGCTTATTGATCTTGACCGACTTGTGAGGGAAGAAACCGCCGCTGTGGACGCTGATATCGAACGTCTGAGGACCGGCGAGCCTCTCAACAAGGCGAATGGCGATGCATATGGAACAGCACAGACCGCATCAGGGCAGCCAATCAATATCGACATTCACCTTCACCAGCCGACTGTTCAGCGACAGATAACTTTCAATCGCGACGCGGACGACAATATCGAGTCCGTTACGACTGTCGAAGTGCCAACGCCAACGCCGGAGGTAACCGTGCCAACGCTCGCGCCTGACGCCTACAACCCGAATAGCTATCTGTAATGGATACGTCGGAACAGGCGGAACTGATACTCAAGAGCGCCGTTGCAGGCATAGTCCAGCGGTTCGACAATCCCGGCCCGAGGTGGACCAAAGCTGCGCGAGCAACCAACGATC
>Ga0182024_10019413_pt1 | contig 12534 bp, 13 predicted proteins | sample P32metaG_FD_120480 | JGI IMG/M metagenome (GOLD analysis project Ga0182024, IMG submission 120480) | Permafrost microbial communities from Stordalen Mire, Sweden - P3-2 metaG (Illumina Assembly) | ecosystem: Environmental > Terrestrial > Soil > Wetlands > Permafrost | place: Sweden: Stordalen... | reverse complement strand
GTACGTAAAGGCCAAGGTCGCCGCCAAGCCGGACATCGTTCAGATCAGTACGGCATACAAGCAACCGGCGGAAGGTGACAATGCCATCCCCCGCAACAAGTATGTCGAGATCAGGGAGGAAAAGCCCGATACGCCGGAGAAGGCGAAGTTGCCGGAGTTCAAAACCTGCAAGCACACCGCCGAGGCCATCGTGTCGGACGGCATCGACAAAGGCGAACTGAGGAAGGTCTGCACCGAGCCGACCTGCCCCGTTCACCATCCCAAGAGGCAGGCTGCGAAGGCCGATGACAGCTTCAAAGCGGAGCAGCAGAAGCGCCGCCGCGAGGAGGCGCTTGCGAATGCAACCGGAATCCGCGTACTGCAATCCATCGTGGCCGCTGTCCCGGTTCGCCTTTTGAAGCGTGATCTTCTCTTCATCGCCGAGCAGCTGCTGCCGTTGCTCGACGACAAGCGGTTGGAGATCGTCGCGCGGAGCCGGAGCATCAAGGCGAAGGAAGGGGAGTCCGCCTCTAAGCTCCTGACTGCCTTCATCCGAAAGGCCGACGAGGGCACCATCGGCAAGCTGATCGTCGAAGCTGTGATTTTGCTCTCTGCCAGAGCCCAGACGGACGGAGGCAAGACGCTCCGCGCCGCCGCTCAGACCTACAAGGTGGACACCGATGCCATCGCCCTCAAGGTCAAGCAGGAGTTCGCGGCAAAGGAGAAGGCGAAGTCCAATCCAAAGCCGATACCCAAAGTCCTCAAGAAAACTGCCTAACTAAAACTCTTTTAGAGCGGGCCTGCCTCCAGACAGGTCCGCTTTTCTATAGCCCGTCTTTTTCGAATCGACTTGAAGCGGAGAATTAATTGGTGAGCATTAGACCTCCGACCCGTTGGTCCCGAACCAGATTCAGGCTCTTATTGAAATCAGTTGAAACTCCCTGATCGCAACTGTTTTAGATTGAATGCGTTGCGGCAACCTGATTGACCGCTATAGATCTGCGCGGCCTTGAGGTGCTCTGCCCGCTACGATTTCGTCTACACCTAAAGAACGTTCGCCAACATCGCCGTCAATCACACTTTATTGAACGGCCACCTCGATAGCTCACAGTTCCCGTCGGCATGTGCGCCGAGATCATCATCGATGACAATGTCTCCCCAGTGCTCATGAAGGGGAGTTGTCCGACAGCCTGAGCATTAGCGAGCACGAAAACGCCTCTCTAAGCTGCTGAGAGAACTCGCACTCGTCCGATGTCCGGGTCACATTGCAGTGCAGAATCCGCCTACAGCCAAGAGCAATAACGAAGAATCTGGGGCAATCACCGTGGGGCGATTGCTGCGGCGACTTCGTGACTCTAACGGCTGCGCTGATGTGTCGGAGTGTTTTAGCAAGGTTAAGCAGAGAAATTTAAGTCAGTTACTTGTTTACTACTTTGCTAACGTCTTCGGTTACTTTGCGTGTTCGCAAAAAAATAACTTGCCAGAAAGCAAAATTCTGTGAGATAAATCTGCATTCCCATTTTGGAATCGTCCTCTGCAGGTATAACCCACCTGACGAAGCCGCCGAATACCCGGGCTGAGTTACATACGTGTAGTCGCAGTTGCTTCCCTGCATAGGGCTCAATCTGCAACAACTCTACTAATTCGCGATCACGAGCGGACACGCGTTCGTGATTCATAGAGCCTCGCTACCCAGCGAGCCAAAGTGACTAAGAGCAGTTTGGGCATCCGGATTGCCTCTGGGGAGTCACATGCGTATGTCGAATTCGCCCATAATGGCAGCAAATGAAATCTACCACACCCAGTTCGTTGCATGAATAGAAAGCTTATTTGTCAGCACGGAATTCAATGGTAGGCAGAGGAGACAATGTCCAGGAAGTCACGCCACGCTCTAGTACTCTTCGGATTCATGCTGACGACATGCTCACTGTTGCGTCCGGCGATGGGCCAGACAAAGCCTGTTCAACCACAGGCGTCTTTCGGCAAGTCCTCTCAATTCAGACCGGTGCCGTTGGGGCATCTTTATTGGCATTTCTTGATCCTTCAGAATTACCTGGATACAAAATCTGTCGAGTTGGATTCGGAAAAAAGAGACGGCAATGGGCTACGCAGTAACCTACAAAAGCAACTGGGATGGTCTGACGAGGACTATGCTTCTATCCGCACCTCCTCCGTGCGGTTGACTGCCAAGTTGAAGGATCTGGACGCGCAGGCAGCGGCGATTAAAGCTGCCGGCGAATCATCGTCAAGTCACGAACAACTGCAGACGCTGACTGTTCAACGGGAGACGAGCATCAATTCCGAGATCACTTTCCTAAAACGGAGTCTGCCGCCAGATAAGATGCAAGCGTTTGAAATCTTCTTGATTCAATTTTTTGTCCCGAAATATGTTCCGTTACAGTCGTCTTCAGCCATAAAGTCTTCTGTTGCCGGGCAGTCAGCTCCTGCGGCGGTGCAGAAATGACCACCCTTCAGCAGCTCCTACATCGCCCAACTCAGTTCCTGCACCGGCAGACATGGGTGATTCTGCTCGTCATTGCCGCAGTGTTTATGCTGGTGCCATCCTTCGCGCGTGCCCAAAACACCGTATGTAGTTCTCAAACAGTAAGCGATCCTGAGTGGCCTGACACAATTGAGCAAACGGTTTGCATTACTCCAGGCGTCTCTGGAACTGTCGAGACCGACAACAATAGCTATGATGGGAATCTTGACGATCTTACGGTATATGGAGTCGCAGCGGAGGGGGTTGTTACTGATTACTTCGGCGATGTCCTAGCTGATTCAGGCATGCAGTACGGTGACACGTCCGCAACGGGTGGTTCCTCCGAGGTTGTCGAAGTTCCCTTTCAGGGGGAGGCTTACACCCTGACCGGGCTTGCTGATGACTGCACGTTTCCCGCAAACACTTTCAGCTACGATTACAACTTCCAGGCCCTGTGCTGGGATAACACATTCCCGGGTGCATCCGTATCCATGCAACAAGTTTCAACAGTGCCGACGACATTAGCCCTGACAGCATCTACTCTGACCGCTACGGCGGGGCAACCGGTGACTTTTACGGCAACTCTCAATACCAGCGGTGCAATCGGTGAGCAGATGATGTTTGATTATGCTTACCTAATGCCCAACGGATACGACTTTGGGTACGGAGGAGATTATGTAACTCTCAGCGGTGGTGCCCCCGGCACCAGTGTAGCTACATTTACCGCAAACATGCCTGTAACATTCGTTAATAATCCCCAGGTTGCGATTTACGCTGTCTATCCTGGGGACCAGACTTACAGCGAGGCGACGTCCAACTCGCTCACAGAGGTTCCTCCGAGTCCCACTGTCAGTACTATCATCGGATCATCACTGAACCCCTCGATAAATGGGCAATTGGTGTTATTGACAGCCTCAGTAACCTCGCAGGGAGGGCCTGCGCCTACGGGCACAGTAACGTTTCTTGACGTAAATACAGGTATCGCCATTGCAAGCGGACAGCTCAATGCGTCCGGCATTGTTTCAGTTAGTACTTCGTCGCTGAGTGTGGGATCACACGCGATCACAGCAAACTATTCAGGTGACAGCCTTAATCAAGGCAGTACAAGCCAGCCGATGTCGCAGACCGTACAATCAGGGTCCGGTTCGTCTGCCCAGCCGGCGGTTGTCGCATCCAGCGGCAGCAACCAAGTCTCAGCAGGTTCCACAATTTATATTACATCTGCCCCTGCGATGCCTCCTCTAAGTGTCCAGATTCCGGGTCTTACAAACTGTAACAATGTATCTTACAGTCTGCAAATTAAGTATACAGGACAGGATGGAACCCAGACCGCGCATACATTCAATTCGAACGGTTCTATTCCAGGAGATAAAGTGTGGACGTTGAACTGGAGTAATTTCATTGAAGGTGGCACTGCAACTCTAACCTGGATCGTTGACACTCAACAAAGCCAGTCAATTACCTTTACTATTCTTGGTACCGATCCAAGTACAAGTGCTGTTCAGTCTGCCATTGCTGCATTGCCCTCTCTTCCATGGTTCTTTAGCTCATCGGTAAATTGGGAATCTGGAGCATATAGGAACGGTACGGTGCAATTTGATCTTAGTGGGTCACAGCCGCACACAGGCAACCCACTTTTTGGCGGTCCGCACGGGTATGGGATGACGCAAATGGATCCGCTCGACAGTCTCAGTATAGACGCAGAAATGTGGAATTGGAGAGCAAACCTTGAGGCTGGCGAGTCGCGTGAAAACAGCTACCAGCAAGCAGCATATGCTCATTGGGTGGATGTCATGGTTAGATATGCCCAAGATAGCGGGCCTAAGCCGAGTGTGCCGACAGTCTCTCCCGGAAACGGGAAGGGAGGGTGCTATTTTCAGAATCAAGCGACAGGTAGCAGCCACCCCTACGCGGACGTAGATTGGATTCACAGATACAACGGAGGCTACTATTTCTATTATCAGATTTCAACGAAATCGAGTCCTGGATATTGGAATTTGGAAGCTCAAACCAATGTTAGCCAACAAGGCTACGTCCAGAATGTATGTAACACGCCGCCATGGTAGCAATTCGATGATCGCAGCCCTGGTATGTGTCTGGTGGTTCCAGTATACGGTATGGAGTCAGTCTGCCGTTCAGAATACAGACAGCTCACTCTATTTACTGTCGGGGACGTTTGCTAACGACGATGTCAAGACCTATCCCGTATCTCTATACCGCGTAGATCAAAAGAAAATGGATAAAGTGCGCGAAATTGCTCCGCCGCAGGCTGGACTGTTTTCTGTAGAACAGTCGGACGATGCTATTTTTGTCGCATATCCACACGTAATTCCATCGACGATGAGCGTGATTCATACAGCCCACCCGCTTTTAGCAGATGAGTTTGTCTTCAACCCAACACGAAAGGTTGTCATCGCAAACAGGCAGGCGATGGCACCTACACAGAACGGGACTGAGGATCTAATGTTTTTGACGCAGGGATTAACTGATACGTCTGGCGATTGCATTGCCGTTTCCAGTCAAGGGGAACCGGGCAAGCGTGTTATGCAAAACTCAGCGAGCGACTACTCGAAGGTATTGTTTAAAGGGACGGCTGCAGGCCCCGGCACAAGCGCAGATTTGATCGCGCATATTCACAATCAAGAAGTGCAAATCGAAGTTTGTGGAACAGCAATTAATGTTGCAACGCTTCCACACAATTTGGCTCTAACGCTAGGAGATAGATTCGGAGGAGTGGTTGCAGCCAACGACCACTTCTTAGTAATTGGAGTTCAGTTTTCTGAGGAAGAATTTACATCGCACTCAATCGCCACCAAGACAGTATACCCAATATATATTTTGGATCGGAATAGCAACCAGTGGACGCAATCTACAATTGAAGGAACATGCTCGTCTTCCCGAATATTCGGGGAATGGATGGCGTCTACTGTGAGTAACTATGACTTTACTGGAAGGGTGGATCCAGGCGCAAGCAGTGAACGATTCACCGAGACGGCTACCCGGCCTAGCACAAGGGAACTATATGAGGTGGATGCGGCTGAACGTTGCTATTTCCCCGGAGTACTTTATATTCAAAATCTTACAAATGGTCGGAAGTTGGCAATTCGTACCGACCAGGAAGACAGCGAGATATTGACTATAAATGAGAATAGGATTATATACCGCGTGAATGACGAGATATACGCTGCTGCTTTGTCGGATCATGGTATCTCGAACCCTGTACTGTTAGTAAAGGACATTGATGTCCCAGAAGTTCACTGGGCTTTCTGGAGCCACAAATGAAAAGACTATCCAAGTCACAAAACAGAGAACTGTTGGGCATTGTGAATAGCCTGCATAGGATAAATCATCGAGTGCTCAGTTATGGTCTCATACGAACAGCAGTATTGGGTCTGGCGATTGTCGCTATGCTTGTAGGTGCGTTCACGCATTCGACAAGTGCACAAGCCAACAATACTCCTCATTTAACGCTTGTTCTCCCGCAGGATCAGACATTTGACGCGGTTATACAGGAAAACTATCCAGGCCTTGCTAGTCAGGATAACTATACGAATATCAAACCATACTTGGTGATCCTGGAAAACAATACCGAGCTTGCCGCGACTGCATACGACATTGAGTGGACTGTTGTTCTTGCCGATCAAAGCCTCCGCTATCAGGACTACCGTTACTTTTATCAGTCGCTGACGCCGGCAGGATACTCTAAGATTCTTCATAAGGGAGAGATGCGGCTGCTTTCTCCCGTGTTTAGCCTGTCACCGCAGGAATATGTCGAGCAGAGCGCATATGTAGGAAGTCTCGCACCGCACGATCTAATTTCATTTTCTAATATAAATACGGCTTATGCCCTTATGGATGGGGCTCTTTTTGAAGACGGCCGGTTTACAGGTTCAAACAGGCAAATGCTACTGGAACAGATTCAGTCATCAGAGACCGCACAACACGACGAGAGCGTCATTATTCTAGATAAGCTGAACGCTGGAGAATCCCTGGGTGAGCTGCTTTCTTTTCTAGATTTACAGACTAAAAAATTTTCAATTCCAACCGGAAGTCTACGTTCCCAACATTATCAGTATGCGATGGCCCGTGAAGCTGAGACGTTGCGATCTATTGCAATTGCAAAGACTGGGGGCCTTGACGCTGTGCGCAAACGCGCACAGCTATTACAGGCGCAACTTCCAAGAGCTGTGCGCAGAATTACCGAGTAATTGTGGCGAAATGCAGACGTTGTGGCCTTCGCAATAGGGAGCTATCGTGAAATACGCTGATAAACTTCGCGCTGTGTGTGTAGTTGTTGTTCTGTCAGTGCTTAACCTCTATATTCATGCACAGCAATGTACAGATCCAACGCCAAACAACTGCACCGATCAATGCAATCCTGCCTGCGCAAACTATGACCCTAGCGCTTGCCCTATCGCCTCGACCGGATGTTCAGGGACTGCAGAAGGCTGTTCTGCGTCAAATCCAAACACCACTTGCTTTTGTGACGAAAATGGTCTGTGGAACTGTGAATGCTCAGGATGTCCATTTACATGCGCCGATAGCAGCACGTCACTTTGTGTGAGCGGGGTATGGGAGTGTACTCACACACAGTCCACCATACTTGACTGCAGCTCGACTACGATGCCAATTTGTTCACAAGGGCAGATTGCATCATGTGGTCTAAATTCAGTTTGGCAATGTGTAACTGGATGTTGGGATGTGTGCAACCCATCTTGCACAAACTATGATGCTTGTGGCTGCAATCCTTCGGATCCAACATGTCCGGCTCAAGGTAGTGCATGTACCGACGTTTGTGATCCCAACTGCGCTGCTGCTTATAACCTTTGCACATGTAATCCGTCGGATCCAAGTTGTTGTACTGATGAATGCAATCCGACTTGTCAGAACTACAATCCCTCAGCTCCGGCTTGCTGTACCGATGAGTGTGACCCGACTTGCGAAAACTATGATCCATCAAGTCCTACTTGCTGTACCGATGAGTGCGATCCGACCTGTGCAGACTATGACCCGTGTGCTTGTGGCGACCCGGACCCGTCGTGCGATCCCTGTCTCGCGGATCCATGCGCGCCTTGTTGCCCTTATGATCCAATATCAGGATGTCTTCCGGATTGCTACTGATGGATATTACATGGCATGACCAGACGTAAACGAATTCCACAGTTCATCGTGGCCAACTGTTTGTAGTATAGGAGAATACTTTTATGGAATATTTGTTTGCACGAAGGATCAAAATGCTGAGCGTCATGGTAGTGGCTTATGTCATTACCGGTTTCGGCCCAACCGCGCTCGCTCAAGCTTGTAAGACACCCGATGCTGCAACGTTAACCAGTACCACTACCTATGTGGCTAAACGTTATCATATTCAGAATCCAACTATGCTATCTCTATCGGGATATGCAAAAGTCGGAGATAGCTGTTTTTGGGCACTTCACTTCCAGGTGACAGATACAAAGCGCAATATATCACTTTACTTGTCTCCCGATCAGAAATATCTTACGCCTGCCATTTATGATCTACAAGATGATCCTTTGGTCGAGGAGCGATCGGTTGCCAATACAACAATGAAATCATTGGTTGCTGGGGATCCTCCGGAACGCGGAGCAACTAATGCCAAAGTGAGGATAGTAGAGTTCGCGGACTTCGAGTGCCCTTACTGTAAACGTATGAAGGATATGCTTGATCAAGAGATGAAGACGGACTCTACAATTAGTGTCGTATTTAGAAATAATCCTCTTTCGATGCATCCTTGGGCAAAGGCGGCTGCGCAGATTGCTGAATGTGTGCAATTGCAGAGCCCAGCTGATTTCTGGAAGGTGCATGATTTCTTCTTTGACAATCAACAGGCGGTAACTACATCGAATATCAGTGATTTATCTACTCAGTTTATATCAGCACATACATCAATAGATCAAAAGCTATATCAATCGTGCATCGCAAGGGATCTGGCACTGGGTCCGGTAATGCAGGATTCAGATTTGGGGCAAAAGTTCGGAGTTCGTGGTACCCCGACGCTCTTTATAAATGGTTTTATGGTGCCGGCCATCAGTAGTGGAACACAGTTGCATTCAGTTATTCAAGCAATCGAACAAGGCGGGAGCCCATTGGACGTTACGTTACCAGCCGCAAGCAGTGGTGCCCCTATTCTTGCAGGCGGTCAGTGCGCACCTATCAAATAGAACTGGAGTTGGAAATGGCTAAGATAAGGCGAACGGTACTTCCAATGATGGCAGTGGTAATATCAACCACCTGGTTATGCTATAGCCAGACTACTGTGCCTTCGAGTGCAGCAGCTTCTTTTCAAGCTAATCTTGCACTTGCTGAGGTGGGAAATGTAGCCGCAGAGGTGCGTATAGGACGCGAGTATTATGAAGGCCGGGGTGTAAACAGGGACTTCGCCCAGGCACTTACATGGTTTCAGAAGGCGGTGGACTCGGGGTCAACTGAGGCACAGGCATGGGAAGGACATGTTTACTGGACTGGAAGCGGTGTCAAAGCAAATTTATCGAAAGCATATGAAATAGAATCAGCACTGACTGAGCAAAATGTACCATTAGCTGAGATGTTTCTCGGTCTGATGTTTGAAACGGGACGTGGCGCTACGAAAGATCCCATACGGGCAGTGCAGCTTTACGAAGAAGCGTGCGAGCAAGGAGCTGCAAGAGCATGTGATTTGCTTGGGGCATCTTATTTTCGAGGTAACGGCGTTTCACAGGATGTCGGTCAGGCCCAAATTTTGTACAATCGTGGTGCTGCACTCGGAGATGATTGGAGTGAGGCACACATGGCGGATCTTTATCTGAATGGAAATTATGTAAATCAGGATTTTGCCAAGGCATTTCAATTGTTTTCTCTTGCAGCAGTTGCCGGCAATATGTTAGCTGAGGACCGCCTTGGGAAAATGTACGAAATGGGGGAAGGGGTTGAGCAAAGTAATAGCACTGCAGCTAATTGGTATGCGAAATCTGCGGGGCAAGGATATGAGCCAGCGCAACTTTCCATCGGTAGGCTGTATCATTTGGGACTCGGGGTTCCACAGGATGAATTGAAATCTTACATCTGGACATATCGAGCCTATTCCTACCGCAAAGACCCTAAGACTCTCGCTACGCTAAAGGTGATTCAAAAAGCTTTGAGTGCTGAACAAACAGCACAATTAGCCTCGGTCCTCGTCAAAACGAATTAAAGGTACTGTACCGCGCTGAAATACTTTCCCGCCACAAAACTGGCCTGACAAACGAACTTAGATTTTCTGGCTTCGATGGCTTCTGGTTGAATATCTGGGCTGGCGAGCATGAGAGCGCCGATGATGTCCGTGGAGCGAAAGTCCGGCTGGAGGTGGGCGCTGCGCAGCTTCCAGACCCGAACGAGTTCATTCCTGGCCGCGCCCAGCCGCTCGCTGAAGTACCTGGGATCGTCTGGCGCCGTGGCCGAGCAGGACGTAGGGTTGGGCGAAGCTGTGATCGGTGATGCCGAGGATGGTAATGTGTGCGCCAGGGGGAGATCGACCCGCTCCGATCGGACTGTCACCGGCCTTCGGGGATGACCCTGCCAAGCAAATCCAATGGAGCGCATTTCTAAAGTGGGCGAGTCTCACAGAAGTGCCACACAGCCTTTCCGAGGTCGTCAAAGAACTGGAAGAGTTTCTTCGCCACGATTCTGTCTCAGGTCTAATCCGAGTGGTGCAAGATGGACTCAAGAGGGTCGATGAAGTGCCATTTAGAACCGGTGTGTGAAATGCCATTTTTAATGCGGGTACCGATATGGGTACCGTAAGAAATGCCGCGCGTACTTTCTTCATTTTCAGTAGCTGCGAATCCCTGGGGGGCAACCAAGATACAATAACCACTGTATTGTCAATGATTTCCATTTGTTTTATAAGGTATTGCTTGAGGCGGTACGCATAATCATTTCAAAAACCGGGCACTGTCGTGAGGTGCGCGTTTTTATTACAGAGAGTAGCGAGATGCACTATGCGCACCTCCGGCCATGCAAGCTATCTGGTTAAGGAATGGAAATAATACTCGGAGAGACGCACTATTATCCGAGGAATCTAACCGTGCCCTGTCAGCTCCATCCTCCATCGCCGAGCGAGCTCTGAGCATTTTCAGAGCGAAACGCCGGTACCTAAGATCAAAGTCGACCGCGAGATGGCCGTCGGGACTCTTCATGCTGGAGCCGCGAACGTCATTAAAATCTCCCAAAGCGAATAAGATGAGTATCCAGACAAAACACATTCATAAACTCTGCATTGTAGGTGCTTTCCAGATCGCTGAAGCAAGTCAGGGATCTGGCTGCTGAAGACAAAGTGAAATACATTGATCGAATCGGACGCATGAAATTGATGCAAGGGATCGGACAAGGAGACCTGCCATGTTGGATGACACAAATCAGCTGAGCCGCAGAGGCTTTATGGCGCTTGCCGGATGTGCCGCTGCCGGATGTTCCTCTCTGGGTATCAGCAACGTCTGGGCACAACAAGATTCCCGATCGGCTATTTCGCTCTTTGACGGCAAGACGCTGGATGGGTGGATCCAGATCGAGAATAGCGCCACATCATTGTCTGTCGGCGCGATTACAGATCCTGCCGCGTTCGTTAGCCAGCTGACCAACGGGACGGATGCGGTCTCTTCGTTTTTACGGGGCCGGCTTGAGGATTTGGTGAAAGCAGACCTGGCAACGTATACGGCCACAAATGCAAATGCGAAGGCTTTGCTGTCCGCAGTTGTAAAAGATATCAATGAGGTCATACACGGGCCATCCATCTTCGACATAGCACGCTTCAGAGATGCAGCGCTCCGGCCCGAAACGGAGCAATTTCTTCAGCAGGATGTTCACGGCTTGCAACTGGCGCGTCTGAATATGCTCCTCATCGAAGATGCATATCCTGTGGAACTGGCAAAGAGTTCAGCGACTGGTTGGGTGGTAAAGGATGGGGTCATGGCCAGTAAAGGCGTCGGGCGCGGCGTGATCTATACGGCCAAAGACTATGGACGCTATCGCCTCATGTTGACGATGAGGCACGTCTCGGGAAAGCCTGACCATCCTGCCTGCGTTCTCGTATTCTGCACTCGACCACAACCGGGAGAGATGCCGCTCGACGCTCTAGGTGGGATCCAGTTCGATGTCCCATCCGGCGGCCACTGGGACTATAGACCTGGAATGAACAGAGACGGCGGCCCAGAGTACACGATGATAGAGAAAAGAGCGTTTGATGTCTCCGCCTGGAGCAGAATCGAGCTTCTGGTGGATGCTACAAAGGGGACGGCCCGCATGGCTGTCGCTCAACCACCCGGAAGCAAGGCCGTCGAGGTGCTCGACTTCAATGAACCCTCTGCCGGGAAGGTGGGCCCGATCGCACTGCAGATGCATAACGCCGGTCTGTTCGATGAATACAAAGATCTGAGCATCGAAGTGGACCCAAAGGAAGATCGGCTGGTCACGACGCAATAGATTAGGCGTGGCCGAACTGCCAGATGTCGCAACATGACGCGGCGGCAGTCCAAACCTCAGTTCCTTCAGTGTGCGTGCAAGCCGAAATGGTATAAGGAAGGACGGTGCGCCATGCCCTCCGCACCCGCCCCGGAGAACGCTATTGCTGACCGCCCTGACTCGCCGCTCCTTTGTCGCTGGCGCGGCTGTTTCCGCCCTGTCGCTGTCCGCGCAGGCTTCCATCTTCCATTGGCATATCCACCATAAACATCGTCTCAGCAATCCGCACGCCAGCCGTCGTGCGCGCAAGCTCTACGCCTATCTTTTGGAGCATCTACGGCCACAAGACGCTCACCGGCCAGCAGGTCTCTGCCTGGAGAGGGCCACGTTCGGAGCTTGATTACCTGCAGCGCACCACAGGCAAACAGCCAGCTATCCTAGGTCTGGACTACATCAATCCTCAAAGGTGGACGTTCGTCGCAGAGCGCGCCACCCGCTGGTACCTCGAAGAGGGCGGCATCCCCACGATCTGCTGGCATTGGGGCCCCCCGACCTCGGCACCGGCTACGAGAACGCCAAGACAGACTTCGACCTGCCGGCGGCGCTCCGGTCCGGTACCCCGCCGAATGCGGCCCTCAATC
>Ga0182024_10019412_pt1 | contig 12536 bp, 10 predicted proteins | sample P32metaG_FD_120480 | JGI IMG/M metagenome (GOLD analysis project Ga0182024, IMG submission 120480) | Permafrost microbial communities from Stordalen Mire, Sweden - P3-2 metaG (Illumina Assembly) | ecosystem: Environmental > Terrestrial > Soil > Wetlands > Permafrost | place: Sweden: Stordalen... | reverse complement strand
CGTCTCCGGATAATATTTCAGAATAATAAAGAAATGGATCACCATCATCACCGCAAAAAATATAAAGGGATAAGCCCCGGAAGATCCCGCCATAACAGGAAACACCAGCGAGATAATCGCGTTCGTCAGCCAATGGGCAGAGCTGCCCAGAGCCTGACCCTTCGCTCGCACCCGATTAGGAAATACCTCGCTGACGTACACCCAGACAACTGCTCCCTGCGATATGGCGAAGCAAGCGATATAGGCCATCAGCAGCCACACCAGCCAATGCAAGTGTTTATGGGTCATAAAGACATAGGCGACCACGCTCAGACAAACCGTCAATCCTGTCGTCCCCGTCAACAGTAACTTCCTGCGCCCGAATTGATCGATCACCGACATAGCCACCAGGGTAGCCACAAGATTCGTTGCGCCCACCGCCACTGCCTGCAGTGCTCCAGAAACCTTTGTCGCTCCGGCAAGCGCAAAAATATCGTTCAGGTAATACAGAACCGCGTTGATTCCAGATAGCTGGCAAAACATGCCCATCGTGACCGCAAGAAAAATGGGAAACGCATACTGGCGAGAAAACAAAGGATCGGCAGAGGCCGCTCGCTCCTGATGAATAGAAGCGATGATCTCGTTGAGTTCCTCTTCTGGTTTTGGAACGCCGGTAAGGCGAAGCACAGCTAACGACTCCTCAGCCTCTCCGTGCATCACCAGCCATCGAGGGCTGCGCGGGATGCCAAACAACGCCAACAGAAAAAGAGCCGCCGGCACGGCGGAGATCCCAAGCTGCCAGCGCCATTCAATCGCGCCCAGATGCATGGTGTCGATCCATGCGTTAGATACATAGGCAAGCAGGATACCGATGACAACGTTCAACTGAAAGCAGCCAACCAGGCGTCCCCGCCATTCGGGCGGCGCGATCTCCGCGATATACATCGGTCCCAGCACCGAGGATCCCCCGATACCCAGCCCTCCGATGAACCGAAAGAAGATGAGCGCAGTCCAGTTCCAGGCGAAGGCGCACCCCAAGGCCGAGATCACATAGAAGATAGCCATCACCCGAAGGCTGTCCCGGCGTCCGAACCTTTGTCCGGGAATGCCGGCAGTGATGGCTCCGACGACCGTGCCCGCTAAAGCGCTCGAGACAGTCACGCCCAACAGCGCGGGTGACAAGTGATACGTCTGCGTCAAAGCATTGGTCGTGCCCGAGATCACCGCCGTGTCGAAACCGAAAAGCAGCCCGCCCAGCGCGCCTACAATGGTGCTTTTTATCACGTGAAAATTAATGCTCATGGGTCTCCGTGAAGACAGAGTTGTCGTCACCGAACACTCTACATACAATCGCAGGCATGAAGATATCCGCGCGTAATCAATTGCGAGGCAAGGTGGAAACGGTCGATCTGGGAGTGGTCACGGCGAAAGTGGGGGTACGCGTGGGGGAAAACCTCATCGAGAGTGTCATCACCCGGCAGAGCGTCGTAGACCTCGGCATCAAGGTGGGAGATGAGGTTACAGCCGTCATCAAGTCAACCGAGATCATGTTGATGGTGGACTAGCTGCCCGGGCGCGCTCCAGCAGCAGGATACGCTCGCGCGCATTGCGGGTGAGTGCGGCCGCGGCTTCGAACTCTGCCCGGGCCTCGTCCCACCGGTCTAGCTTGGCGAGGAAATCGCCGCGCACGCTCGGCAACAGGTGATAGTTCTTCAGCGACGGATCCGAAGTGAGCTCATCGACCAACGCCAGCCCCGCTTGCGGGCCAAACGCCATCCCCACCGCCACCGCACGATTGAGTTCCACAATAGGAGAAGGGGTGACATGTGCCAGGGCAGCGTAGAGTGTGGCGATCCGAGGCCAGTCTGTATCGTCCGGCGTGAGCGCCCGCGCGTGACAAGCGGCGATGGCTGCCTGGATGGCGTATGGGCCAGGCACAGTGCCCAACCGCTCTACCCGCTCCAGAGCGGCCAGGCCACGGCGGATCAGCAATTGATCCCATTGTGCCCGGTTCTGGTCAAGCAGAAGAATCGGCTCGCCGCCAGGTCCTACGCGCGCCCGGGAGCGCGACGCCTGGATTTCCATCAGAGCCACCAGGCCATGAACCTCGGCCTGCTCCGGAGCGCACTCGGCAAGGATTCGTCCCAGACGGAGCGCGTCCTCGCAGAGCGCCGGCCTTAACCAGTCGTCACCCGAGGTCGCCGAGTACCCCTCATTGAATACCAGGTAGATGACCTCCAGGACCGGCGACAACCGCTCCGCCAACTCGCTCCCGCGAGGCACTTCGAAAGCAACTCGTGCTTCGCTGAGCGTGCGTTTGGCCCTGACGATACGCTGCGCGATGGTGGTCTCCGGGACCAGGAAAGCCCGCGCGATTTCGCCGGTAGACAACCCCCCAAGCAAGCGCAGCGTAAGCGCGACCTGGGCCTCTCGTGAAAGCACCGGGTGACAGGAAATGAAAACCAGCCGCAACAGGTCATCGCCGACCTCGTCGTCCAGGGCACTCACCAGGTCGGGCACCGCCATCTCTTTGGATGCCAGCTCGCGGCCGAATTCGTCGAGTTTTCGTTCCAGCCGCGTGTTTCGGCGGAAGCGGTCGATGGCGCGGTGCTTTGCAGTGGCCATCAGCCAGGCACCCGGATTATCCGGGATGCCCGACTGTGGCCACTGCTCCAGCGCGGCCACCAAAGCATCCTGTGCCAGGTCCTCGGCGACGCCCACGTCCCGCACCATCCGCATTAAGCCGGCGATGAGCCGCGGCGACTCGATTCTCCAGACTGCATCGATGGTGCGATGGGTGTCGGCAGCTCTCACAGCTACCCATCACACCACCTTCAATCCGCCTCCGCAACCTGGGCAGTCAACCGGCTCAGGCCGGGTTGCGTTTGCCCGACTGCATCTCAGAGAAGCCTGCCGCCGCCTCCTGCACGTCGGCAGGAAAATCGGACATCTCCTGCACCTGACGAACCTCGATGGTGCAATCGTTGCCCGGGCACCGTGTAGCCCATTCGATCGCTTCCTCCCTCGATTTCACCTGGATCATCCAATATCCGCCCACCACTTCTTTAGCCTCGGTAAACGGTCCGTCGGTCACTTTTGCCTTACCGCCGGCAAACGTAACCCGCGCCCCCATGGAAGGCGGGTGCAGCCCGTCGAGCGCCAGCAGCACGCCCGCCTTCTGCAGTTGTTCGTTGTACTTCATCATCGCCGCCACCGCTTCCGCGGTGGGCACCGCCCCGGGCTCCGCCTTCTCATATCCCTTAGGGATCATCAGCATCATGAATCGCATTGTCGTTGTCTCCTTCTGAGTGAATTCCTGACTCTACTGGAACGTCGAACAGGGAAGGAAGAAATCGACACTCGAAAAAACCTTTCCTGGAAAAGTTTTTCAACGGAGGAGCCACCCCAGGTAGAGCGCAGCCGAGCGACTGCTCAATTGTCAAGTGGATTTGCAAGTGCCACTCTGTTAGCGACTCATCTGTACCGGAACAATCGAAGGGTGCCCCAGGTCTCGCTTTTGAGACCTGGGATCCCAGCAACCAATCCCCACTGGAAAACCCAACTCTCCCCTTTGTCATCCCGACCGGAGCGGAGGGACCTGCGGTTCCGCGGACCTTTCCTGGAAATGTTTTTCGACAGAGATTTACATCTCGTATACCTGGCGTATTTCTGTTTCACCATCGCCCGCCACCTTAAGAAACTCTTTGGTGAACTCGACAGCCTCCGCCTTGGACGCCGCCCGGATCAAAGCAAAACCACCCACCACTTCCTTAGCTTCGGTGAACGGGCCATCCACCACGTTGAACTTTCCATTGGAGAGCCGAATCCGCGCCCCCAGCGCGCTTGGCAGGCATCCCTCGGTCGCGAGCAGCCGACCCGATTTCATCCAGTCCTCAATCAGTTTGCCCATCTCGGCCATTTCCTTCTCCGTGGGAGGCGTGCCCTCAGGTTTCGCAGACTTGTACAAGCACAAAAATTTCATCTCTCGTTTTCTCCTCTTTTCAGTGGAGCCAGGTTCAAAATTCCGGCTCTACTTACGCGTCGAACAAGCCGAAACGAAATCGACAATTGCCAATTATTTTTTTCTAGCCGCCGGCCACCGCCGCGATCACCAGAAAAGGCTCCGCCTCGGTCACCACCGCCTCGGGCAGGGGAGCATCCGGTGGTTCGTGCGACAGATCCTCCGCGCAGGCGAAAAAGCGCAGGAATGGCCGGCGCTGCTGCGTAACATGGTCACGGATCGTTCCCCGAAGCATGGGATAGCGTGCCTCCAGAGCATCCAGCACGGAGCGCTGCGTGACCGGTCCATCCACCGTCACCTTGACCTCTCCGCTCACTTGGGCCAAGGTTCGCAGGTGTGCCGGAAGCAAAACCCGAATCATGACAGAGTCTGCACCTCGACCGAGAGCACGGCGGGCAGGTCGCGCACAATGGGCGCCCAGTGATCGCCGGCGTCAGACGACGCATACACCTGTCCGCCGGTGGTGCCAAAGTACACGCCGCAAGCATCGAGCGAGTCGACCGCCATCGCATCGCGCAGTACGTTCACGTAACAGTCGCGTTGCGGCAAACCGTTGCTCAACGCCTCCCACTCGTTGCCCCCCGTTCTGCTGCGAAACACCCGCAGTTTTCCATCCGGCGGGTAATGCTCAGAATCGCTTTTGATGGGCACCACGTAAATCGTTTCCGGCTGGTGTGCGTGCACATCGATGGCGAAGCCAAAGTCAGTGGGCAAATTCCCGCTCACCTCTTCCCATGAATCCCCGGCATTATCGCTACGCATCACGTCCCAATGTTTTTGCATGAACAATACGCCCGGCCGCGAAGGGTGCATGGCAATGTGGTGCACGCAGTGGCCGACCTCGGCTTCGGGATCGGGAATGTGTGCGGATTTGAGCCCGCGATTGATCGCCCGCCAGGTTTCGCCGCCGTCATCGGTGCGGAAAGCCCCCGCGGACGAAATGGCGATGAAGATCCGCCCCGGATTAGCAGGATCGAGAATCACCGTGTGCAGGCACATGCCACCTGCGCCCGGTTGCCAGTGAGGACCTGACCCGTGCCCGCGAAGTCCGGAGAGCTCCTGCCAGCTTTGCCCACCATCCGCGGAGCGGAACAACGCCGCATCTTCCACCCCTGCGTAGACCGTGTCCGGATCGCTTAACGAAGGCTCGAGGTGCCAGACGCGCTTGAACTCCCACGGATGGGGCGTGCCGTCGTACCATTGATGCGTGCCCGCAATGCCGTCGTAGACAAACTTGTTGTCCATCGGCTTCCACGTCTTGCCGCCATCGTCAGAGCGTTGAATCAGCTGACCAAACCAGCCGCTGGACTGCGATGCGTATAGCCGGTTGGAGTCAACCGGCGATCCCTTGACGTGGTAAATCTCCCACCCCGCAAAATGAGGACCACTCACGTCCCACTGTTCGCGCTTGCCGTCAGACGACAGAACGAAAGCGCCCTTGCGCGTGCCAACCAGTACTCGCACCTTACTCATCATCCGCTCCTTTTATATGTCACTATTGCCAACGCCACGCGCCTGACCTGGGCAGCAGCGGAGTGGAATCCCTTTCCCTCCATCTGCGCCTAACCTCTGCCAGCACTGCTTCCCGGTTCTGCTCCATGGTCTCGATCACCGCGCATGGTGCCTCGGTAGTCTCATAATGCGCCCCCCAAATCAACAATTCGAGCAGCGCCGGCGCAAGATCGATCCCTTTCTCCGTGAGCCGATAGTTCAATCTTCTTCCGTCCGTCTCCGCCCGCTCGGAATAGATGATTCCGGCCGTTTGAAGCTTCTGCAGCCGGTCGGCCAGAATGTTGGTTGCGATTCCCTCGCCGGCCTGGTGGAATTCTTTGAACGTTCGATAACCCCGAACCATAAGGTCGCGGACGACCAACAGCGACCAGCTATCGCCAAAAACCTCCAGGCCCACGCTGACGGGGCAACCGGAGCGGCGCTTCGATCTGGGCTTGCCAAGCACATGAAAACAATAAAGAAGTTTACTTGTTAATTGCAAGTAATCGTTCAGCTGTTGCTTATTTCAGTCCGGGAGCTAGTCAACCCTTGTTCAACCCTGATACTATCCGGCTGCATTAGTTTGCGACTCGTACATTAGGGGATTTCAAAACAAGATGTCGTTTCCTTTCGGAGGCTGTAATGCACCAGCAAATACACTCATCTTGGGAGTTGCCTAGGCGCGCTCCTTGGTTGTTGACCGCCATACTAGCTTCTTTGGTCCTTCTGTTGGCCCCGCTTTCCCGCGGGCAAGCAGTGTCGGCGACGCTGCTTGGCACCGTCACCGACGACACCGGCGCGGCAGTGCCGAACGCACAACTCCAGATACTGGAAAGCAGCACGGGGATTGCCCACGCCGGGGTGACGAATGAGAGCGGCAACTTTACCTTTCCCGATCTAACGCCGGGGACCTACACGGTAAGTGTCGAATCCAAAGGCTTCAAGAAGGAGACGCGCGCGAACGTTGACGTCGTGGTTAATACCACCACGCGCGTGGATCTTTCCCTTCAGCCCGGAAGTATCACGGAAAGCATTATCGTGACGGCTGTGCCCCCGATCATGCAAACTGACCGTGCCGACGTGAGCGCAAACATTGAGTCGCGCACCCTGCAGACGGCGCCGGTGGCGGTCAATCAAAACTTTCAGACATTACTTACTCTCGTGCCGGGAGTCGGGCCTCCGGTCTACCAGCACTCGCAGTTTTTCAACGCCGCAAGTTCCATCCAAACCGAAGTAAACGGGACACCGCGGATGGGCAACAGCTATCAGATTGAGGGCATCGATGACGATGAGCGGACCGGGCTGCTGCAGATCTTGATTCCCCCGATCCAGTCGATTCAGACCGTGGACGTCTCTACGGCTAACTACGATGCGGAGCTGGGCCGCGCTGTCGGCGCCGTGACCAATGTGAGCATCCGGTCCGGCACCAACCAATTTCACGGTTCGGCCAGCGAGTTCCTGCAGAACAGCGAATTCCAGGCGCGCTCCTACTTCAACCAGGGCGTGGGGCATCTGGCCTATAACTACTTCGGCGGCGGAGTCGGCGGCCCCATCATCAGAGACCGGCTCTTTTTCTACGGAGACTACTATCGCTCTCCGGACCACGAAGCCAACTCGAATATTCTCACCATTCCGCCAACCCAGTGGTATACGCCCAACTCGGCCGGCTTCATCGATCTGAGCGGTCCATTGACAAGTACCGGCAAGGGTCAAGTCTACGATCCGGCGACGGGAGACTCTACTGGAGCGGGCCGCACGCCCTTCGCTAACAATCAGATTCCTTTTTCTCGCGTGAATCCAGTATCCCTCGCGCTCTTGAAATTGTTGCCTGCGCCCAACGCGAACCTGGGCACTAACCTGACTGCCCCAACGAATAACTTTTCCATCAACCTGCCTTTCCAGAAGACGACCACTCGATACGACATCAAAATCGATTATCAAATTACCCCGAAGGATCACCTGAGCGGCCGATACAACCGGGACGATGTCAACATTTTTCAGGCGCCCGCCTTCGGAGCGGCTGGCGGAGGGCCCGCACAAGGCGCGTTTGCGGGTACCGGTAAATCTGGTATCTACAGCACCGGGTTGAATTATGACCGCGCCTTCTCCGGGACTCTACTCACGGAAGCCCGCATCGGGGTCGCAAATTATGGCAACAGCGCAACTCCCAGCGGCTATGGAACCGACTATGCCACCCAGGCCGGAATTCCGGGTGTCAATATCAGCCAGTTCACCAGCGGCCAGGTGGGAATTTTGCTTTCGCCTACGGATTTCAGCAGTCCGATCATCGGATACTCAGCGTCTCTCCCCTGGATCCGGGCGGAAACCAACATCGATGGCGTAAACCACTGGACCAAGATTATCCGCAATCACACCATCAAATTCGGAGTCGACGTTCGTCGCATCCATGACGACCTGCTCCAGGACCAGACGTTCAGTCCACGCGGAGCCATTACCTTCGCGGAAAACAATACTTCCGAGCTCGGCGGTCCTCAAACCAATGTCGCCAATGAGATAGCCAGCATTCTCCTGGATGTTCCCCAGCAGGTGGGCCGGGACATCAACACCTTTTTCCCCGCATATCGGCAATGGTGGTTCTTCGCCTTCGTCGGCGATAAATGGCAGGTTACGCCTAAGTTGACCGTGGATCTGGGGCTTCGCTGGGAATTCTATCCGCCGGCAACCCCCAAGAGCGCCGGAGGCTTTTCCAACTATGATCCGACGACTAATTCCCTGGTCATCGCCGGGATAGGTTCGAATCCTTCCAATCTTGGATTGCAGACCAGGTATAGCTACTTTGCGCCGCGCTTCGGGTTGGCCTATCGTGCCAGCGAACAAACTGTAATTCGTGGAGGCTTCGGCATCAGCTACACGCCGTTTGAAGACAATACCTACGCGTATAACTACCCGGTGCGGGCGAATAACAGCTACCAACAACTCAATCAGTACGGACCCGCACTCGAGTCCGACAACATAACGCCGATAACTTTCCAACTCGGCTTCCCGCCGCCGGTCGACATCAAAATTCCCGACAACGGCATCATCAGTCCTGCGCCTGCTCAGGCGTATACAGTCATCCCCAAGGACTATCACAATCCCTATGTGGAGTCCTGGAATGTGGCGGTGCAGCAGGCTTTGCCGCGACAGTTCACAATGCAGGTAGCCTACGTAGCCAACCATGGCGTTCACATAGGCTCGTCGCAAAATATTAATCTTCCCCCGGCGCTCGGCCTGGGCACGGCGGGCGAGCCGGAATATATCGCCTTTAAGCGCAGCGCCGCGACCACCGTGAACTTCCTGGGCTTCTCCTCAAATTACCAGTCTCTCCAGTTGCAACTGAACCGTCGCTTCGCCAAGAGCCTGGGTGTGACCACCTCATTCACCTGGGGCAAGGGTCTGGGCTACCAGACCGGCGACGACGCCAATCTCTACTACTGGATCGATCAGCGTCACAACTATGCACCCAACGATTTCGATCACCGGCTCAACTTCGAGGAGAGCTTGATCTACAAGCTGCCGTTCGGTCCGGGCGAGCATTGGTTGGATACCGGCATCGCCTCCTCGTTGCTGGGCGGCTGGCAGCTATCCGCCATTGTTTCTCTCTATTCAGGCTTACCCTTCAACGTAACCGCCAATGCGGGTACGATCAATACTCCGGGACAAGGCCAGAATGCAAATCTTGTTGCCCCCCTTCATGTGCTTCACGGCATAGGGACGGGAAACAGTTGGTTTGATCCTGCAAGCTTCGCCCAACCTGCCGGCTGCCCCAAGACGGGAGCATGCCCTATCGCCTACGGAAGCGTGCTCGGGAATGTGGCCAGAAACGCGTACTACGGGCCGGGATACATTCAGGACAACCTTTCTGTGTTCAAGACTTTTGCCATCTGGGAAAGTGTCTCGCTGGAAACGCGGGCGGACGCGTTCCAGTTGAGCAATAGCCCGCAATTTGCCAGCCCTCAAAATTCCATTACCAGCACCACCTTTGGAAAAGTGACCAGCACCATTGGCAGCGGCACAGGGATCAACGGGATAGGAGGCGGCCGTTCGATCCAACTCTCGGGAACCGTGCGTTTCTAAAATGGCGTTCTAACGCACGCCATCGCTCATGATGATGCGGCGGGGAACCGAGCGGGAAGAGACAGGCCTGAGGTGATGCTGCAACACCAGGGCCAGGGCTCCCCGCAGGCGGGCCATGCCGCAGTCTGCGGTGGTGCTGATACGAGGAAGCTTCGCGTTCAGATTCCCGGGTAATTCTTCGCTCAGGATGCTGGAGAAGTAAGGCCACGCGGATACGATATCGCCGGCAAACAAAACCACCTCCGGCGAGAGTCCGGCGAGAATCGTTCGCAGTCCGCGCGCGAGCTGCACAAACTGGTAGCGCAGCGCAGCCACCGCTTCCGGCTTGTGATCCTGGGCATCAATCAGCAAATGACGATACGTGAAGGAGGCCGGCACCTTTCCCTTCAACTTGCGATAATGCCGAAGAGCAGCCTGGTTGGACGCCACCGTCTCCCAACAGCCGCGGTTGCCGCATCCGCAGAGAAGGCCCGGAGCTTCCACTGCCATGTGGCCAAACTCACCCGCCATGCCGTTCCAACCCGAGATAAGATGTCCTCCCGCAAGTATGCCGGTACCAATGCCTTCCGAGACGTTAATGGCCACCGCGTCCTGCACCCCCGAAAGACTACCAAACCAGCGCTCGGCCAGAATGATCAGGTTGGCCGCATTCTCAATCTCTACCGGCAGCCCGGTCCCACTCCCGATCGCCTTCCCGATGTCGAACGATCCCCAGCCCAGGTTGGGCGCAAATGCCAACCGCCCGGTAACCCGATCCACCCGCCCCGGCACGCTGATACCCACGCCCTGGATGGCTTTTCTGGGCTCGGCGCTACACACCCGTTTGATGGCCGCCAGAAGTTGGGTGACCGACCGTTGCGGCTGGGCAGAAATGGGGACATTTTCCTGAACCAGAAATATGCCGCTGAAGTCTGAGAGAGCGACGATGGCATTGTCCGGGTGCAGGTCGAGGATAACCACGCCTAGGTCATTGTTCACTTCCAGCATCAGCGGCTTTCGCCCGTGTTTACTGAAGCCGGTTTCGCCTTCGCAGATCCAGTCGGTTGCCAGCAGCTCTTCTACAATCGCCGAAACGGTGCTCTTTTGCAGACCGGAGAGACGAGCTAAATCGGCCCGCGAAACCGCACCGGCGAGGCGAATGAGTTCGAGGATGATGGTTCGGTTGGTATCCCGGGCGGTTTCGCTGCTTGCGGCCTGGATGGCCAAGCGCGGAACATGGGCCAACTGGCGGAGCGCACGTTCGTTCATCGGGCTAAACTCACGGTCATTATCATCAACATAGAGGGTAAGACTCCACTAGCACATTGCGCAGGCCGCTCATAGCAAAGTCGCTTACCCCTTTAGTTACAATTCATTATGCCCCGAGGTTGCTATATTCTTCTGATGGCGGGAAAACCGAATTTCATGGTTCTTCGGCGAAACGCACGCAGGGGGTTGCTCCGGCCATAAATTTTGACCCGTCTCGTTATGACACCCATCCGGTTGCTCCCGTGGACACTGTTCATGGTCTTGTTGTCCACGAGCGCTTCATCCCCCGCCCAGACACCCGGGGTGCCTCTGACCTTGCAACAGGCCATCGCCTTGGCGCGCGCAAAGAACCCCAATCTTCTTTCCGGGCAGCAGCACGTGATTGCCACCAGGGCCAGCGAAGTTACGGCGGGTCTGCGTCAGAATCCGAGCTTGACTTTGGGTGGCACCGACGTGACCCTGCCGGCTAATAACCCCGGCAACCCTTATTCCTATTCGGCCAACCTCTCTCGCCTCTTCGAGCGAGGACAGAAGCGGCGCTGGCGTCTTGACGTTGCTCACTCCACCACCGACGTCACCCAAAGCCAATACCAGGATACGGAACGGCAGACCATCTTCGCCGTCAAACAGGCCTTCACCCAGATGCTGGGCGCAAAAGCCGGGCTGAAAATAGCGGATGACAATCTGCAGAGCTATCGCAAGACTGTCGAGCTGAGCAAGCAGCGGCTCGATGCTGGGGATATCAGTGCCACCGACTTTGATCGCATCGAGCTCCAACTTGCCGAGTTTGAAGCTGATGACGACAATGCAAATCTGAATCTTGAACAGTCCGGCGATCAGCTGAAAATGCTGTTGGGCATCGACACGCCGGCTCCGGGCGCAGCCTTTGACATTGCCGGCACCCTCGATCCTCCTCAAGTCACTCTGACCGTGGCGGATGTGGAACAGCGGGCGCTTGCCGAGCGTCCTGACTATCGCGCCGCGCAGCAGTCTCTCCGCATGGCTGAAGCCAACGTCAAGCTGGCGGAAGCGTATGGGACCACCGACCCGACCCTGGGCGGCGAATACGATCGTTCCGGTAATGACAACTCGGGCGGCTTCCAGGTGAATATCCCCTTGCGCATCTTCGATCGCAATCAGGGCGAAAAAGAACGGACCCGCTATGAAGCCCAGTCCACCCGCTTCGCCGAAATCGCCGTGCGCAACCAGGTGATGAATGACGTAGACCAGGCTTGGGCCGGCTACCAAACTGCGCTGCGACAGTCGCAGCGCTACAACGGCCACTATCTTGCACAAGCTTCACGCGTTCGCGACAACCTCGAGTTCAGCTACCGCCACGGAGGCAGCACTCTGCTCGACTACCTCGACGCTCTTCGCGACTACCGGCAAGTCAATCTCGACGCCTTGAACGCTAATGTGCAGGTCTGGCTTGGTCTCCACCAACTCAGCTACGTCGCTGCATCGGAGATGGTCCCGTGAAACGAGCTATGACGCAAGCATCCTTCGGATCGTCGTTCAAATTTTGGATGGCTACCCTGTCGCTCCTGGCCTGTCTCGGCTGCAACGACAAAGAGCCTGCCAGCGTTGATAGCACGCCCCCGAAGACGCCGATCGAGGTTGCTACCGTCCATCCTCAATCAGTCACGGATAGCCTGATGCTCGCGGCAAGGGTTGAGCCGGACCCGACCCGAGTGGTCCATGTCTACTCGCAAATTACCGG
>Ga0182024_10019411_pt1 | contig 12536 bp, 7 predicted proteins | sample P32metaG_FD_120480 | JGI IMG/M metagenome (GOLD analysis project Ga0182024, IMG submission 120480) | Permafrost microbial communities from Stordalen Mire, Sweden - P3-2 metaG (Illumina Assembly) | ecosystem: Environmental > Terrestrial > Soil > Wetlands > Permafrost | place: Sweden: Stordalen... | reverse complement strand
TCCGCCGCAAAGTCACCATGGTCTTCCAGAACGGCGCGCTCTTTGACTCCATCACCGTCGGCGAGAACGTCGCCTTCCCTCTGCGCGAGCGCCACGATCTGGCCGAGGACCAGATTCTGCAGGTCGTCCGCGGCCTGCTCGAAATGGTCGGCGTCGCCGGCATGGAAGACCTCCTCCCCTCCGATCTCTCCACCGGCATGAAGCGCTCGGTCGCCATCGCCCGCGCCCTTGCCGCGCAGCCCGAGGCCGTCCTCTACGACGAGCCCACCACCATGGTCGATCCACTGATGGGCCACCTTCTCGCCAACCTCATCGCCCGGCTCAAGACCCAGCTGCACCTCACCAGCATCGTCGTCACCCACGACATGCGCCTCGCCCGCCAACTCGCCGACCGCGTCGTCTTCCTCCACCAGGGCGAGGCCCGCTTCTTCGGCACCGTCCAGGAGATGGACGCCACCGACGATCCCGTACTCCGCGAGTTCCTCACCATGGACGCTCTCGTCCTCCCGGTCTAGCCTTCGCTGGCTCTCCCCGTGTGGAAAACCCACATTACCTTTAGCTACGCAGTCCACAGGCCAAATTTGCCATGCCTCGCGGGTTCCAGTATCCTCAAGAAATCAAGTACGTTGGCACGTTTTCTCCACCTGTTTTACTTTTGGTCGTGTCCCCGTTTGTCTGCGATGTTCTTTTCTCCGAGGAGGGATGGAACGAAGACATTTGGCGCGGGCAGTTTCTGCGCACGGGTCGATGCGAAGCGAATGCTCCACTTGCGTGTTCTTCTCACAGAGGGATGGTTTCCTCGCGCGGGCTCTCAACATCGCAATCGATCGTGATGGCGTTCAGCAAGGGGCGCCGGATGACCCGGCATAGCAAGTTGCAACGCGCGGTGCGCGCGCTGGGGGGAGTGAGAACACCGTTCGCCATGGCGACACCGGATTATCTCGAACAGGTCGTAGTCTCGGGCCGCAACCGGCCATGGACCGCAGGCGCTCAGCCTGCCCGCACCGGACTGCTCTATCGCCCGTCGGTCACCAGCCTCTTCTGGGCCACCGCCGACCTCCTCACCATCGCCCTGGCCGCCGTTCTCGCCCTGCGCTTCCGCGTGAATGTCGTTTCCGGCGTACACCCCGCCTCCTTCCTCGCCTCCCTCGCGCAACCGGCATCACGCCATCTTGTGGAATATGTCGCCTGGTATGGCTTCCTGGTCGTCGCCCTCACCCGCTCCTACGGACTCTACGGCACGATCCTCAGCCGCAACGGCCTCAACGAGCAGCGCATGACGGTGCAGGCCGGGCTCACCGCCGGCCTCCTGCTCTGCGGCACCCTCTATCTCGCGCGCGCCGAGGATGTCTCCCGCATCGTGATGGTCCTGCTGGTCCTCTTCTCCACTACTCTGCTCTGCATCCGCCGCGGCATCTGGCGCAGGATGGTCTACACCCGCTATCGCGAGGGCCTGGAGACGCGCAACGTGCTTATCGTCGGCGCCGGCCGCGTCGCCCACGCCCTGCGCAATCACCTCGAATCCCTGCGCCACCTCGGCTTCCGCTTCAAGGGCTTCGTCGCCCTTACCGAGCGCGAGGCCGAGTCCGGCGACGCCGACATCATCGGCGACGTGCGCAACTGCCTCTCCCTCGCCCGCTCCCTCTTCGTCGACGAGATCTTCTTCTCCGTGCCTGCGGAGAAAAAACTGGTCATCGCTCTGGTCGAAGAGGCCCGCGGCCTCGGCATCGACGTCCGTGTCGTTCCCGACCTCTACGACGGCCTCGCCTGGAACGCCCAGGTCGAATACATCGGCCAGTTTCCCACCATCCCTCTGCATCGCCGCGATCTCGCCATCGGCGCCTTCCTGCTCAAGCGCGCCATTGACACCGCCGGCGCATTCTTCGCCATCCTTGTCGGCTGGCCCTTCTTCCTCCTGCTCGCCGCCGCCATCAAGCTCGACTCCCGCGGCCCCGTCTTCTATCGCGCGCAGCGCACCGGCCGCAAAGGCCGCACCTTTACCTGTTACAAATTCCGCACCATGTGCGTCGACGCCGACCGCCTCAGGAAAGATCTCGAGCACAAGAACGAGCGCGATGGCATCCTCTTCAAAATCACCGACGACCCGCGCATTACCCGCGTCGGCCGCCTCCTGCGCAAGTACTCGCTCGACGAGCTGCCCCAGTTCTACAACGTCCTGCTCGGAGACATGAGCCTGGTCGGCCCCCGCCCGCCGCTGGCCAGCGAGGTCGAGCAGTACGACATCGCTCACCTCCGCCGCCTCGACGTCCTGCCCGGCATGACCGGCCTCTGGCAGGTCGAGGCCCGCCAGGACCCCTCCTTCGACAGCTACATCTCCCTCGACACCGCCTACGTCGAGAACTGGTCCCTCTGGCTCGACTTCAAGATCCTCGCCCGCACCGTCGGCGTCGTCCTCTCCGGCACCGGCTCCTAGTGTCTCCCTAAAGTTCGCGTCCAAAAGCGAGCGATGGAATCGAGGATCTGGTCTGCGGTTTTGCGCCAGAGGAGTGGCTTGGGATTTTTGTTGTGGTTGTGGATGAAGGCAGTGATAGCATCCTTGAGTTCGTTGGTGGAGCGATAGACGTCAGGGGAACCCCTTGGTCCTTGCCGTCGAGTGAGGCCGATATGAAGATCCGGATCCTTGTGGTAGCGAGTCTACTCGCCGTCTTCCCTTTCCTGTCATTTGCCCAAGCCGCAGGTGATGTATCCAAAGGGGACGCGACTCCTCCAGCCGCAATCAGTCCTCGGTTTGAGGCCGCCCATGTGGACCGCAACAAGCTGGCTCCAATCCCCATGATGAGCGGACCCAATCGCGAAGGCGATCGCTATGTGATTTACGCGCTCTCCATGGAAGCGCTGATTTCCAATGCGTATGACGTTCCGGAAAACAACGTCGTTGGAGGTCCGAGCTGGATGTCGTTCGACAGGTATGACATCGACGGGAAAACCCCGGCCACGACCAGCGATGCGAACGTAAAACTCATGCTGAAGGCGCTGCTCGAGGAGCGGTTCCACCTCGCCATCCACAAGGGCACTACGTCGACGCCGGTCCGCGTGCTGTATCTCGAGAAGGGCGCCTCTAAATTGAAGGCCTCCGACGGCCATGAAGACGCCGGCTGCAAGCCTCAACCCTTCCCTCCCGGCGGCCCTCCAGTGATCACCTTCGATTGCCACAACCAGACCATGGATGGTTTAGGGCAACTGCTGAACAGCATCGCAGGCTATCAGGACAAGCGGCCGGTGATCGATAAAACCGGCCTGAAGGGCGGCTTCGATTTCAAGCTGGCCTGGACTCCCGATGGTCCTGCCCGTGCGATGGCCGGCGCCGGCGCGGTGTCACTGACAGATGCCCTCTCGGAGCTTGGCCTGAAGATCGCCAGTGAAACCGCGCCACGTGAGGCCTGGCTTGTGGACAGCGTGGACGAGGATCCGGCTCCGGATCCGCCCGGCATGGCCAAGCTGCTGCCTCCCCGGCCTCTGCCGGAGTTTGACGTTTCGGTCATCAAGCCGTTCGACCCCAACGGCCAGCGCCGCGGCATGATAGGAAATAGCCGTATTGACGTGAATGGCATCCCTCTGCGAATGTTGATTAATTTTGCCTGGGGACTGAACTATCCCAATTTTATCGACATCGCCAACCCGCCGGCATGGCTCGACAAGGACCTCTGGTCCATTGAGGCCAAAGTGTCCGCTGATCAGCCGGGAGCAATCGGGAACAAACCGCAGCAGCTCGATTATCCACAGTTCCAGCTCATGATCCGCGCCCTGCTGGCGGAGCGATTCCACCTCCAGGCGCACATAGAGGAGCGCGAAGGCGATGCCTACGACCTGGTTGCCGTGAATCCAAAGCTGCTCACACCCGTCGATCCGAGCCTACCGCCGAACGATCCGAGGCTACGCGAGACATGCATGGCAGTTCCGGGACCGGACGGTGTGGATCCGCGGAAGAAGAATCCCGCATTGGATCGGCTCCTCTACTGTCAGAACACGACGACGGAACATCTGGCAGAAGGCATGGAGGGTCAGCAAGGTGGCGACGTCCACCTAAAGGTTTTTGACAAGACGGGTCTGAAGGGCCGCTATAACTACACTCTGAGCTTCAGCTCGATGTTCAACATGCCCGGCAATGGAATCGGTCCCCCTCCCGGCGCCGCAAGCGGTTCACCATCGGAGCCGTCGGCATCCGACCCGAGCGGGGCTGTGCCATTGTCTGAGGCGATCAAAACCGAGCTCGGTCTGAAACTGGTCAAGACCAAGGAGCCCGTGCCGGTGCTGGTCATCGATCACATCGACGAAACTCCCACCCCAAATTAAGTCGTATCGACAGGACATATCGACAGAATCCGCCTGAATTATTTCTTTCAGACTGTCATTCCGAGTGAGGCGAAGAATCCCCGCATTTGTAACCTGTCGAGCTGAAGGCACGCCGGACGGCATGCCCTCTTCGTAGACCCCCCGCGCGTCTCCCTCATCCGTCCGCGTAAACTGAACACGGACCGCTGCGCACCGACCACCGCATGAGAATCGCCCTCGCCCAGATCAATCCCACCGTCGGAGACTTCGCCGGCAACGCGCGCCTCATCCGCGACTTCGCCGTGCGCGCCGCCGCCGGACCTCAGCCCGCCGATCTCGTCATCTTCCCTGAGCTCGCCGTCTGCGGCTACCCTCCCGCCGACCTCCTCGAAAAGTCCTCGTTCCTCGCCCGCACGCAGCAGACCCTCGACTCGCTCGCCGCCTCCACCGCCGGCGGCCCGTCCATCCTCGTCGGCGCGGCCCTCCCCGCCGTCGCGTCCGATGGCCAGCCCCCCGTCGGCAAGCGCGCGCGCAACGTCGCCGCTCTGCTCTCCGGCGGCCGCGTCGCCTTCACTCAGCAGAAGATGCTTCTGCCCTTCTACGACGTCTTCGACGAGCAGCGCTATTTCGAACCCGCCGCGCGACAGACCCTCACCCTCTGCGACGGATGCCCGCTCGCCATCACCATCTGCGAGGACGCATGGAACGACAAGGGCTTCTGGCCCCGCCTCCTCTATCCCGTCGATCCCGTCGACGACCTAATGCGCCAGTGGGCCACCTTGCCTGACCCCGTCGCCATCCATCCCCGCCTCATCCTCAACATCTCCGCCTCGCCCTTCTGGGCCGGCAAGCGCGCCCTCCGTCGCGACATGCTCGCCGCCATCGCCCGCCGCCACTCCGCCTTCGTCGTCATGGTCAACCAGGTCGGCGGCAACGACTCGCTCGTCTTCGACGGCTCCTCGCTCGTCCTCTCGCCCGCCGGCGAAGTCCTCGTCCAGGCCGCCTCCTTCGCCGAAGACCTCGTCTTTTTCGATCCAGCCCTCTTCGATCTCGATTCAGCCGCCGCCTCTGACGAATACGACTCCGCGGCACTCAGGGTGCCCCATTCATCGCGCGACTTCAGTCGCGTGATGAGTGGGGAAGCAGCTTCCTCCTCTCCGTCCTCTGACTCTTCCGCGCAGCTTGCCGCGCACTACGACCCCGCCCTCGACATCCCCGCCGTCTACTCCGCGCTCGTCCTCGGCACCCGCGACTACGTGCGCAAGTGCGGCTTCTCCAAAGCCCTCGTCGCCCTCTCCGGCGGCATCGACTCCGCGCTCGTCGCCGCTATCGCCGTCGAAGCCCTCGGCGCGGAGAACGTTCTCGGCCTCGGCATGCCCAGCGAGTTCTCCTCCACCGGCTCCGTGGACGACGCCCGCGCCCTCGCCGCGAATCTCGGCATCCGCTTCGAGCTCGTCGCCATCCACGACATCTTCACCCACTACCAGCAGGCGCTTGAGTCACTCTTCGCCGGCACGCCCTTCGGCCTCGCCGAGGAGAATATGCAGTCGCGCATTCGCGGCGCGCTGCTCATGGCCCTTTCCAACAAGTTCGGCGCGCTCGTCCTCACCACCGGCAACAAATCCGAGATGTCCACCGGCTACTGCACCCTCTACGGCGACATGGTCGGCGCCCTCGCCGTCATCGGCGACGTCTTCAAGACCCGCGTCTACGCCCTCTCCCGCTACGTCAATCGCGACCGCGAAGTCATCCCCCGCTCCACCATCGCCAAGCCGCCCTCCGCCGAACTCCGCCCCAACCAGCGCGACACCGACTCGCTGCCCCCCTACGACCTCCTCGACCCGATTCTGGAGGCATACGTCGAGCGCTACTGCTCAGCCGAGCAGATCCTCTCCGAACTCACCGTTGAAGCTCGGGTGCCCCATTCACACGCGGATCGCGAAGCGAATGCGCGCGTGAGCGGGGAAGAGCAGGGCGGGGAAGCTCCGCCCATCACCCTCGACCTCATCCGCCGTGTCCTCTCCCTCGTCGAGCGCAGCGAGTACAAGCGCCAACAGGCCGCACCCATCCTCAAGGTCACGCGCAAGTCCTTCGGCACCGGCCGCCGCTTTCCCATCGCCGTCAAAGTCGAGCTCTAACGTGCACCCCGCCCCTGCCTCCCGCTAGAATGGAATCGACAGATCGTGCACACCCAACCACCCCACTCGAAGGATCCCAGATTGAAGAGCCTCGCATCGCCCCTCCGTTTCGCCCTCGCCTTGGCCGCCGCGTTCATCCTCACTCTTGCTCTTGCCATACATGCCGCTTCAGCGCAGGCCATACCCGCTGCCCCGGCGCCCCAGGCTCCCACTAGTCAGCCGCCGGCCGCCGCTCCCGGCCCCATCACGCCCAACAACCTCGGCCCCGTCCCGCTCGCGCCGCCCGCCGACCCGCTCCCTCAGGCCAACCCCAAGCTCTTCACCGCCGCCTCGCCCACGCTGGCCACCGTCAACTCCTTTCTCCACAAGGTCTGGGGATACGACTCCAGCCGCATCTATCGCGTGATGGCCATCGAGCCCACCACCGCGCCCAACGTCACCCGCGTCGTCGTCTTCGTCACCACCCACGCCGCCGACGCCAAGGTCCAGGCCGCAACCTTCTTCGTCACTCCCGACGGCAAGCACGCCATCGGCGAGGGCTCCGTCATCGTCCCCTTCGGCGCCACTCCCTTCGCCGACGTTCGCGACCTGCTGCGCGACCGCGCCGACGGCGCCTTCCGCGGCGCACCCTCCAAGGACCTTGAGCTGGTCGAGTTCGCCGACCTGCAGTGCCCGCACTGCAAGGAGGCCCAGCCCGTCATGAACCAGATCGTCCAGGACTTCCCCAAGGCGCACGTCGTCTTCCAGCTCTTCCCTCTGGTCGACATTCACTCCTCCGCCCTCAAGGCCGCCGCCTACGGCATCTGCGCCCAGCAGCACTCCAATGACGCCTTCTTCCAGTTCGCCGACGGCGTCTTCGACACTCAGGACGGCCTCACTCCCGCCACCGACGACACCCTGCTCAAAGCCGCTGCCAAGCGCGCCGGCCTCGACGCCGACGCCATCGCCTCCTGCGCCGGAAGTCCCGCCACCCTCGCCCATGTCAACGCCGACATCAAGCTCGCCGAGGACGCCGGCATCGATCAGACCCCCACCCTGGTCGTCAACGGCCGCCCCCTCCCGCTCACCGGCATCCCCTACGACACCCTCAAGCAGCTGATCCAGTTCCAGGCCACCCTCGACGGAGTCGACTCCGGTGCCACCGCCGCTACCCTCGCCCCGCAGCCGCCCCCGCCCACCCTCAACAACCTCCCCAACTAGCTCGCACCGCCGGCCGGAAACTCTGCCGCCGCCATCTCCCCCGTCCGGGGCATGGACGCGCTCTCCTGCCAGACCTACACTTCCGGCATTATGAAGATTCTCCGCCGGCGCGTCCGCAGTTCCTTCCTGTTCGCCGCCATTGGCTTCCTCGTCATCGGCATCGCCGACATCGCCCACCAGAACTTCGCCCACTTCGGGGTCTCCGCGCTGCGTCACTATGGCTTCATCGCCTTCTGCCTCGCGCAGGGCAGTCTCTACGCCGCGGCCTGGTTCACCACCCGCACCCCCAGCCCCTATCGCAATGACTGGGCCGTCGCCGCCAGCGTCTTCACCCTCGCCTACTCCGCATACGATCTCTGGCTCAACCACGCCGACATCCTCAACGCCCGCGGAGGCCTCATCGGCCTCGTCCTCGCCATCGCCGGCCTCTACGTCTTCGCGTCCGGCGGCGCGCCCGCCGACTCCAAAGCCGAATCCGAATTCAACGCCGTGCCCGAGGCCAAACTCTCCCTCGCCGCGTCCCAGCATGCATCCGCCGCCCCTTCCGAAGGGGTCGCCTCCAGGCGTTCGCCGGACCAGCCCCGCGTGGCCGTCCGCGCCTTCCGCGTCCCGGCCGATGCCTCCGCATCCACCGCATCCTCCACAGCCTTGGCCGCCGCCGCAGCCTCTCCCCACGACCCCAATGAGAATCGCTGGGACCCGGTCAGCTTCATCCGCACCGCCGCCCCGCTTCCCGCTTCCCGAAGCTGACCACCGCCTCGCTTCCCGTCTCGCGAAGTTGAGTTGTGGCGTCTCGCTGCGCGACGGGTGAGATGCAGGACCTCTGGGTGGCCCTGATCGACCCTCAACCCAAGGGCCAGTCATCCTAAGCGATGGATAGGTCGGCTTCGATTCGCCTTGTTAACGGCACGGCTTGAGAACCTGCCCTGAGCGAGGCCGAAGGGTGCCGAAAGAGCGCTGCCGGCAAGTGCGGCTTCAGCCGCTGAGGTCACCGCTTAGGGTCGGACGCGACCGTCTTGAGCATCTTCCAACTCGTCGCCCTGTGAGTGGGCTGTCAACCGCCGCCACCCGCAGGGAGGGCCTCAGTTCGACGCAACGGACCGAATTTTCCGAAAGCGAGACTTTAGTGGCTCTTTGTCGGACGAGCCGAACCAGGCTGGCTTCTTGACCTAAAAGCTGGTGTTGAGACGGAGCGCAAAGCTGCGTCCTGGCGCAATAGCGTTGCCGGAGAACAGGCCGCCGAAGTCGATAATGTTGAGGCGATTATTCAGATTGTCGCCATCAGCCTGGAAGCGCGTGGTGATGTGGTCGCCCTTGTAAACATCCGCGCCGATGGAGGCGTTGACTGCCAGCAAGGGCAGAATCCGCCCCCGGGCGAAGTTGATGCGATTTACGACCTGCTGCCCATACTGATCCAGCGCGTCTTGCTCGTCGCCGGTGTATTCAAACGGGAGACCTGAACCATAATTTGCGCCCGCGGCGATCCAGAGTCGTGGCGCCAGTTGATAGCGGAATCGCGTCCGGAGCGTGTTGCGCTGGTCCTGCGAGTCGGGAAAATGGCCGCCGGTCTGGGCCAGAGCAGAGGCCGCGTCGTCGCCGAGGAAGAGCCCTCCCGTCACTGGAAACCAGACGTTGCCCACCATGTAGGAATAGCTGGCAAAACCGGAAAGTTTGCCCAAATGGACCAGATTGAGCTTCCCCTCAGCGCCGTAGATCACGGACTTGTCAAAAGCAATGGGGTAGCTGACCCCGGTGTTCAGCAACTGGTCGTCATCCGCGTAGTTTCTTACGTCGCGCCGATAGGCATTGACGTCAACGCTCATCCGGCCTGAAAACGCCTTGGTGAATCCACCCTCGTAATAGTTTCCGCTGGATGGCTGGACGGGCAGACGAAGAAACTGGTCACTGAGGGCGTCGATCTGCGGCGAACTGGAGATGAGGATGTTCTCAAAGGACGGGGTCTGGTAGATGCGGTCGAACGAGGCGTGCAGCACCATGTCCCACGCAGGCACGAAGCGGCCGATGGAGAGCCGCGGGCTGAAGGCATTCTGGTTGAGCAAAAGCTGGTAGTGGTCCCAGCGCAGGCCGGCGCTGATGGTCCACTTGCCGAGGCGAATGAGGTCTTCGGCGAACGTTGACTGTTCAAGATCGGGGCGGTGCGCGAGGAAGGTCAGGCTGGGAGGCGTATCGTCATCAAACTGATCGGGGTCAGTGATTTGATAGCTGAAGTTTTCATGCAGAAAAGTGGTATCTGATTCAATGCCTGCCTTGAATTGATGAGCACCATGGTGCAAGGAATACGCCGCTTTGAAGTAGCCCTCGCGGAAGCTGTTCCGCTGCGTTGCGATGATTGGAGTGGAGTCCTGGTTTGAATCGAGACGGTTGGCGTTATCGCGCACCATGCCCGCGAGTGTGCCTAGGCTGTCGGGCGAGAAGATGTGCTGATAGCGTACTGTGCCCATCGTCTCAAGATTGTCGCCCGTCTGTAGCTGGCCCGCCTGCTCCTGCACCAGTTCATTCGGAATCTCAAACCTGGAGAGCTCATGGCGCACGCCGAGGCTCAACCGATCACTCTGCGTCAGATCGCGTTCATAGTTTGCGGAGAAGTCGCCGGTGGTCCCACGGTTGGTGAAGTTTTCTGGCACAACGGGATTCAGATAGTGGGCCGACATGCTGCCCGATGCGCTGGCGCCGAGGGTGTTCTTGCCCCACACATCCTGCATCCGGGCATCCGAGGTAGCTGTGTCATAGCTGCCACCTGAGAAAACCACCTGTCCGTGCAGGCCGTCGCCGGTTTGGCGGCGTGTATTCAGTTCGATGATACCGCCCATTTTGCGGCCATACTCAGCGGGAATCCCGGCTGTATAGACGCTGATGGAGTCCAGATCATCTGCCTCGATCTCTGGGCCAAAGCTGGGAGAGCGATTGTCGGTGAGCGGAATGCCGTCGATGACAAACTGCGTCTGGTCCTCCGAACCTCGGGGGTGCAGGACGGCGTTCCCTTCATACAGCCACCCGGGCTGGGAGTTGACAAGGTCCTGCACGGACCGGCCCGGCAGGTAGCCCACTCTGTCCTGGATCTGTTGCGCACCGATCTGCATGATTGAGGAAGACCGATACGGATCGATCAGTGGAGCAGAGGCGTTGACCTGCACCGACGTATGAATCGTGGCAATATCGAGGCTGATCGCGAGACTTGCGGGCAGCTCCGACCGTATTTCCGTGGTTTCGGTGGTAGATGCAAAGCCGGGCTTCTCTGCGCGCACCAGATAGACGCCGTAGGCCAGGGCCTTAATGTCGATGTCGCCCGAGTCGCTCGTGCTGAAGTCCTCGCTATATCCATTTCCTTCGCTGGAGACGGCGACCAAGGCCCTGAGTCCATGGCCTGCAGGGTCCATCACCTTCAGATGCAATTCGCCGGTATTCACCTGAGCCAGCATCGACCACGCCGTTCCAAGGAGAAAGAGCGAGATCCATTTCGCGCGGAACGAAAGAGCAGGCATAAGGGAACGAGGCCGACCGAAACAGTCGAGAGCCTTAATCATAAGGCAGACTCGGCCAAGGTTCCTGTCGGGGTGCCGCTCCTGAGCGAGGAAGGGTCAGCTTCGATCCGCCTTGTTATGGGCACGGCTTTGGCGGACTCATCGAGAAGGCTCGTTAGTATTCCCGGGTCTGCACGACCTTCAAGGCGGCGAAGAAGAAGATTGCGGCAAGGGCGAGGGAGAAGTCCATGGCCGCCCATGGTATGGCGTGGGCGATCAGGGGCGAGCCTTTTCCGATGGCCTGCACGATGTCGATGGAGGCCGGCAGCGAAACATGCCTGGAGAGCCAAAACAGCGCCGCGCCGGCGATCATCGTACCCCAGACGCGCCACTGGTCGTCGAGGAAGGTGGCCAGCAGCACCGATAGGAAATAGAGCGCCGAGCCACACACAATCAGCGTTGCGGCGTATTCCGCCATCTCGGTGGGTGTTGCCATCCGCCTGATAAGGGGAGACAGGAACCACATCCCGCAGCAAAGAATTGCGACCTCGGCGGCGCCTTCCAACCATCCGATGGCGGCCCGCACCGCCAGCAATCGCAGCCGGCTTACCGGGAGCGAGAGCGTAAACAGGGTGGAACCGTGGATCCCCTTGGCCGCCTGGAAGGAGGGTTGGGTTACAATTCCCGCCCCCGCAAGCATGGCGTAAATCATCAGTAGCAAGATTGCATTGCCGAACGTTGCTGCGTTGAGGACCGCAGCGCTCGCATGCGGCACAGAGGCCGCTGAGTTCTGGGCCGAGTGCTGCACGGTCACCATAAAAAAAGCAATAAAACCGAGGGTGAACAACAATCTGAAGCGGGTTTCGAGCCATCCTTTGTACCAAAGCACGTCCGTTGCTCCTTAATTTCTTACGTGTTCGAGGAAGATGTCTTTAAGCGTCACGGGAAAGCGCTCGACGATAGCGCCCGGGATGGATTGCGCCTCCGCGACGATGGCATCCGCGTTGTGGCTGGCGAGAATAGAGACGACGCGGCCCTGCTGATGCACCGACTCCACGCCTTCGGGCCAGCGTGCTGGCGGCTGCGCTGAATCCGCAAGGACGATTTGCAGGCGCTGGTACTTGGCCTTCAGGTCGTCCAGCGAACCGGCGACGATCATCTTGCCCTGATCGATGATTCCGATGTGGTTGGCGATGAGGTCGACCTCGGCCAATTGGTGCGAAGAGAAGAACATGGTGACCTCGGTCGAGGCGGCGATGGCGACCAGCTCGCGCAGCAGGTCCTCAACGGCGGCGGGATCGAGACCGTCGGTCGGCTCGTCGAGGATAAGCAGGTCGGCCCCGCGCGAGATTGCAAGCAGCAGCATCAGCTTGGAGCGCATGCCCTTGGAGAGGTCCGGGATCTTCCGTTTGGGCGGAAGCTC
>Ga0182024_10019410_pt1 | contig 12536 bp, 9 predicted proteins | sample P32metaG_FD_120480 | JGI IMG/M metagenome (GOLD analysis project Ga0182024, IMG submission 120480) | Permafrost microbial communities from Stordalen Mire, Sweden - P3-2 metaG (Illumina Assembly) | ecosystem: Environmental > Terrestrial > Soil > Wetlands > Permafrost | place: Sweden: Stordalen... | reverse complement strand
CCTGGTCATCGGCCAGGCCGACCATGACGCCGTCTGCGGCCGCGATCAGGTCCAAGGTGCGGTCCGTGACCCGCTGCATCAGGTGCATCGGGTCGATCGTCTGGCCCATGGCGGCCGTGAGGTCCATCGAGGACGTCAGCTCCCTCGCCGCCGGCAGGGCCGTCGCCCTCATCAGGCGCGCCTGTGGCACCGTCGCTGGGCGACGGGAAGGAGAAGGGCCCCCGGGTCAAGGAGACAGAACATGCACCTTGTGTTATCGGCGGACTGGGCTCGTTCCTTAACTGACCCCAGAAATAGTCCCCGACCAGCACTGATGCGCCGGGGACCTTTGATGCCATCGGGGCGACGGTCTAGCGGGCAATCTCGCAGGTCATCGAGGGCCACCCAGCTCGGGGCCGGTAACCCCGCGGCGCCAGGCTCCGTCGGCGCTCTCTCGCCCGCTCGTAGCTGCGTTGCCTTGGAAAGAGTCAGAAACGCCGCCTGACATGGGATTTCCCTTGTCCTGCAACGGGAAGTGGCACGCCAGACCGGCTGCACTAGCGTCGAGGCATCGCACCGGCCTGAGCGTCGAGGACATCGGCGGCCGCAGCGAGGCGACGCGAGAGCCCGGCAAGGTTGCCCGAGCCCGGCGGTAGCGCCCCGGTCACCCGTCGAAGCGTCGCGGCGAGCTGGCGGGCTGCACGACGGCTCAGACGGCGGCCGGCGAGGGCCTGGGCGAGCACGGTCGCCGTTTCGTGATCGGTTTGTGTCGAAGGCTCCGGTGTCACGTCAGTCTTTGCCATCGTCGTCCCTAAGGAGACTACGACGTTCGAGCGTCTCGGAGCCGATCGTCCTAGCCTTCAGCGACGACGCTCAGGTGCCCGTACTGTCTGGCCAGCTCGGCAATCGCCCCGTAAGCCTCGCTAGGCGACATCTCTATCGGCCCGCCGTCGCGGCCCGTCTGCTCGATGCGCGTCGAGTTGTCGGCTCGCTCTCTGTGCTCCAGATACCAGATGGCCGCTCGGAACGCGAGCGCTCGATCGTCGGTCTGCGCCATCGTGCCAAAGACCACGGCTTGCGCTTTCGTGGCTGCTGTGCTCATCGCCTTGTCTAGTGCCCCAACAAACTCGACGAAACGGCGGTCTGTCGGGCTCCGCCGGCCTGGTGGGACGGCTTGTGCCTTCTCGCCGCGCCGACGCCATAATCTGAGCGTCTCGTCGGAAACGCCTGCGAAGGCCGCCGCCGTGTGCAACGGAGCTCCGATCTTTACTGTGTCGAGAAGCGTCCTGCTCACCTGCTCGTCGAGCACCATGGGACGGCCACCAGGCATGACCGGACTTTACCGCTAAGACGCTGGTCTACGACGGGATGACGCTGCTTTGACGCTGATTTACGACGGGATCGCGACGAGATCGCGTCGGCGGTCCGCTTGGCCGAGATAACCGGTCGCAAGCCCCTTGAGGTCGCCGACAGAACTCGGAATCCCTTCTTGTGGGAGTTACTAATCGGGGCAGCTGTAAGAGTATAAAGTGCCGGCTGCGTTGACCATAGTGAAGCCCTCAGCGTTGCTATTGGCAGGGTAAATAGTGCCTACAATGGGACCCACAACGTTCTTCGGACCCACCACTCCTGGCGGGCCAGCACAGATCTTGCCGCCATACGTGTAGATCTGACCAGCGCTGGTTATGAGCCAGTACCCATTGAGAGGGTCCTGTGCCATTGTCACGAAGTTGTTCAGGCCAGATTTACGGGCGTCACCATAGAAGGGGGCTCCCTGAACGGCGTTGACCCTACCGTTGGAGTAGAGGACGTAACCGCCGGTGCTATTTGTGATGGTGACATCGTTGGGAAAAGCGGCAACAATGTGGACAGAACCAGTAGGGGCGGCCGTGGTGACGGTCGGGGCGGTCGTCGAGTTCACGGCTTGCTCGATGGTGATGGTCACGGTGCCGGAGCCGGAGAGCTGCACGTTGGCGGAGACATCGCAGCTGCCGTGGTTTGACGGCCCCGGGAGCGCCAGCGTCTCGACCACAGGGATGTTGACCGTGTTCTGCCCGCTCTTACTGCCCACACCGCCGCTGTTCTCGGTGCAGTCCATGGTCCATGAGACGAGGCCCTTCTGGGGCGGGGTCGACGTGACTGACACGAAGATCCCGCTCGGGTCGTTGGCGGTGCCGCTCGCCGAGGCGATGGCGGCGTCTCCAGAGGCGTGACCGGAGGCGACCTTCTGCAAGGTGGCGCTGGCCGAGGTCGCAGCGGTGGCCAGGATGCCCGCAGGCATGACGAGGACGAGGGCGATGGCGGTGATGCCGGTAATGCGCTTCATGGTTCCTCCAGTAGCGCTGGGCGGTGTGACGGGGCTGCAGGTAAGTGCGGCCCCCTGTCACGCTCAAGCTGCATGTTTAGTGTCAGGGACTCTAGCGCTGGGGACGTGATGAACCTCAACTGGCGGCCATGGGACGGACGACCAGGCGATCCGCGGCACAGATCGAGCTGGGAGACCGTGTACGAGCGCGACGGGTCGCGTTGGGATTGTCTCAGATGGGCCTCGCCGAGCGGATCGGGCTCCATTTCACGTTCGTCTCCGAGGTCGAGCGCGGGACGCGCAACCTCAGCCTGGAGAGCCTCCTGCGCCTCGCCGACGGTCTCGACATCGATCTGGCGGAACTGGTCCGAGGTCTACAACGGTAAGTGGGCAGATCGGCAGCCAGACGTGTCAGAGGGCCACGAGGGCCTCGTACGCAGGCTCGCGGACGGGTCACGACGCGACCTCGGACACCACGAACCTGTCCAGGGTCACCTGCTCGGCGATGAGACCCGCTGCAAGCTGGTGCTCGCAGGCGAGGACGCCGGACGTGGCGCGTTTCGGCGGAGGCGCGTGGCAGATCGGGCAGGCGTCGAGGGCGCTGGCCTCCGCTCTTTCCTCGGGCATTGCAGCCTCACTATCGTCGTCGAAGAAGGTGGCACTGCCGTCCGGAACGCAACCACGGTGCGACCATTCAAGGCTCGCTATCACGGGCTCGTGGTCTCCGTACGTGTGGCCGTCGATTTCCTCTGAGCATTCCGGAAAGCCGCACATTTCTTCTGTGCTGGCCGCCCCTAAGGAGCCTGAGGACGTTCCCAGACCTTCACACTTCATTGCAGACTTAGACTGTCCCGCGACTGTCGCGGGGCGTGACCGTTCCGCTGAGGGACGACTGTCGGGACTAGCTACCCGCGAATGTCGGTCCTTGGCGATCGCTGACGTTCGGGGGACAGGTGTCAAGTATTTCGACGGCTTCTTGGCCCTGGGCCGCGGAGGAGGTATGACGGCCCCGGGGTTGATCAGGTCCATCGAAGGGTTGTGGATCATTTGGAATGAGTACTTGCTCTGACCTTCGCGCCTGTACTCAATCAGCCCGCCAAGGGCGAGATGCCCGGCGTGTTCCAGAAGCGTGCCAGGTTGCATTCCGATCATCTCCCCAATGTCGGTAGCTCCCGCGACCTTCCAACTGCCGTGCGGTCCGCAGGCCCGAGCGATGTATCCGTAGAGGCGGACGCAGGCGTGGTCTAGGCCGCTTTCGATGACTTCTTGCGGGACCATAGCAAAGGGCGGGCGCTTGCCCTTTTGTTCGCCGACGCCCCCTGTTATGGCCTGGGTCTTTCCACGGCCAGAGTCGGCAGAGGGACGATCGGCGGTCACCGGATGGCTTCGACGCGTTGGCGCTCGGCGTAAGCGTCCAAGTCGCCTATTCGGAAGCGAACAGTCCGAGGGCCGATCTTGGTCGCCGCTATGCGACGTTCCGCCCACAATCTGCGAACGAGGCGGGGAGAGACTCCCAGGTGTTCGGCTGCGCCGTCAAAATCGACGAACTCTTGGGGGCGACGCTGCTCAGGATTCGAGGAGGAGCCGGGGCTAGTGACCATCGGGCATCACCTTTCAGCCCTCTCCGGCGCAGGGAGGGGAGGGGAGGTGCCCGTGGGTTTCTATGGATGGCCCGGGCGTCCGATGGGTTGTGTAAGGATTCTAACCACCATGAACGTTTCGAGCGGTCGTTTCCAGTCGGACCGCGACCTCGACGTTGTGCTTCGCTGCGCGGGGTGCGGCAGGCGTTTGACCCGTGTCCTCGCCCGACTCGACAAGGCCGGTGGTGTAGTCCTGCTCGAGGACTTAGCGCGTGACTTCTCGATTGAACACGACCCAGCCGGCCAGATTGGAAGACCAATACCTTCCATGGGGTTCGTAGGTGACGAGGTGTTCGTCTTTCGAGCGCCAGACGCCCGCAGTCGTCAGTCGGGGCAGAAAGGGCCCCGTACCGGCTACCGGGAGGCTCAGGCTTCCCACCCCGCTCCGAGCGAGGGTCCGCCCGTCATCGGTCGCGCGCCTGACCCATGGCGATGGTCGTGCCCCTGCGGAAAGCCGACCCGTGTTCCGAACCACCGCCTGCGCACGCTTGTCGAGCGAGCACTTGCCCGGGGTGAGCGTGACGTGACACTCCGATGAGACGCGCGCCATTGCTCAGCCGGCCCCGTGCGCGCCCCGTGCGCGACCGTGCGCGAATCAATGGTCGGCGGTGGTCGTATGGTGACGTCGGTGGTGGGTTGAACGGGCAGGTCAGCTGGCAAGTACGACCGGTGCCGCAGGTCGCAGATCCAGGCCAAGTCAGCTTCCCAAGCTGAGAACGCGGGTTCGATTCCCGTCGCTCGCTCTCCTGAGCTTGGCAAATTCTCCGGGTTGGACGACGTTTGTAGCCGCGGCTGATCACGACATCCAGGGTGCGAGGGAACGCAACCCTTTTTAGCGAAACGCGGGCCAACTATTGCAGTGACAGCACCTGATGACCGCTGCCGCAAAGCCTTCTCTCATCTCGATGTTTTGTGAGTGTGGGCATTCGTCTCTGGCCACCTGCCGGGGTTCACTCGGGCGGGGCCGAGGCGAGCAGCTCGGTGAGCGACGTAACACCGTCAACCTTCGTCCATGCCGCCCCCATCGAGGGGTGCGGCCCATAATTGCTAAGGATTATCAGGCGGTGGTCCCAGCAACCGTTGGGCGTGGCCGTGGTGCAGTCCAGGTTCGGTGACCCGAGCCCGTCGTTGTACATCCAGTCGTAGTCAGCCAGCAAAGCCGAGGCCTCACCGCCGGCCCAGTTGGACCCCCAGACCCGGCCCGCCGGCCCGTTCGGGTCGGAATTGGCGGTTGCGCCCTTGTTGGCCAGGTGGTCGAGCGGGGCCGACAGCCCGGTGAAGCCCGGCAGCCCCCGGTCCACCCTTTCCAGGTTCGTGAGTACCAGGAGCTGCGCGGCCACGCTCAAGCTGTCGTAGTTAGAGGGCAGCTCCAAGGGCCTGACGCCTTCAGAGGCGCGGGCTTGGTCGATACCCCAGACGACAGCCAATTGGCAGGCCGTCGCTGTCCCTTGGGCACAAGCCTGGTCCATGGCTTCAGTGCGGGGCACGTTGAGGGAGGGATTGGCCAGAGCAGGAGTAGGTGCCTGGGCCTGTGCAGGTGAAGCTGACAGGGCCATCGCCCCGACGGCTGCGAGCAGGCAGAGCGCTCTAGGTGCTTTCCCGGTTTTATTCTTACGGTCCTTGCCGAAACTACCCAATGCACCGCCCTCCAATATTGTTGGTTCTATTACTAAGCTTCGGAGCTCGAGGAGGAGAACCTTTGCAAAGCATCAGTTTTCTGGTTTCGACACTTCGAAAGCCGCAATCAGGCCGGCTGTGCATTAGAAATAAAGTTAGGAGAATGTCCATCTGACCTGCATACTTCGGGCAGTTGGACGATCTTGACCCCTAAAAAACACCTCAAGGCAATATCGATGCCCCTGAGACTTCTGGCCTAAATAGGGGCGGTGATGCATTCGCGCTATTGCATGTGGAATTGTGCCGCAAACCAGGTCAAATAAAGATCCCGAGCACTGCGCCGGTCCCGAAGTAGGCGGGAATAGACGCCTCGGGCGCGAACCACAAATGTCATGGCCGACAAATCCCTCTCGGGGAGGAGGGGATAGTCCGCTGCGTTGGCCCGAATCGTCCCACCCGGCTCCTAGCCTGGCGATGTGCTTTACCTCCACCGGTCAGAACGGTCGGATCACCTCGTTGACGCGCTCGGGGACCTGTTGCTCCAACCGTTGGTTGACCCGATGGCCCGGGAGGTTGTCGCCGTACCGACAAGGGGAGTGGAGCGCTGGCTATCCCAGCGCCTCTCGCATCGCCTCGGGGCAAGCAACGGAGCAGGGGACGGCGTATGCGCCAATATCGATTTCCCGTTCCCTGGCGGCCTGGTTGCTGCCGCGATGACAGCAGCCTTCGGGCCTGGGCTACCCCAGTACGACAAGGACCCGTGGGCCCCTCAACGCTCGGTCTGGCCCTTGCTGCAACTTGTGGACGAGCACCTTGACGACGAGCTCATGTGGCCGTTGGCCGCCCACCTGCGCGCTTCGGCCCCGGTTGGCCCGGGCAAAGGCCCGCGGCGCTTCGCTGCGGTCCGGCACATTGCTGACCTGTTCGACAGCTACGCGGTGCACCGGCCAGAAATGCTCCTGGCCTGGAAAGAGGGCGCCGAAGCGGGCCCTACCTCGTCACGGCCAGCGGACATGGCCTGGCAGGCAGAGCTTTGGCGGCACCTGCGTCACAGGCTCGGGTTCCCGAGCCCTGCTGAGCGTTTCATGACGGCCCCTGCCCTCATCGAGGCAGCGCCCGAGCTGCTCGACCTTCCCGACCGAGTCTCGGTGTTCGGCCTTACTCGTTTGCCGGCGAGCCATCTCCGCGTCCTGAAGGCGATCTCGGCTTGCAGAGACGTGCACCTTTTCTTGCTTCATCCCTCGGGAGCTCTGTGGCAGAAAATGGCCCCGTCCCTGTCAGAGGGGTCGTCGGTCGGCCTGGTCAGGGCGGGGGACAGGACCGTCCGGGTCCCGTCCAACCCGCTGCTGCGCTCCTGGGGGCGAGACGCCCGAGAGATGCAGCTTGTGCTGGCCGCCCAGGGGGTAACCGGAGGCGAGCACCGGCCCGTCGAGGACCGGTCGTCCACCTTGCTCGGCCTAGTTCAGGCGGATATCCGAGCCGACAGATCCCCGCCGGGCCTCGCGAAATCGGCAGGCGTCGACGATGCCCGTCCCGTTCTCGCTGAGGGCGACGACAGCTTGCGCGCCCATTCCTGCCACGGTCGTGCGCGCCAGGTGGAGGTGGTACGGGAAGCCGTACTGCACCTGCTCGCGGCCGACCCAACCCTCGAGCCGCGCGACGTGATCATCATGTGCCCCGACATAGAACTGTTCGCGCCGCTGATCCAGGCGAGCTTCGGTGCCGCGAGCCTCGCGGGCGCACCCGAGCTCCGGGCCCGCCTGGCTGATCGTTCGCTCCGCCAGACAAACCCGTTGCTCGCTGTGTCGGCGCACCTCTTGGAGCTCGCCGACAGCAAGGTGACCGCCGCTCAGGTCCTTGACTTTGCGTCACGTGGGCCAGTTAGCCGCCGTTTCGGCTTCGACGGCGATGAACTGTCCCAGGTCGAACGCTGGCTCGCTGGCACAGGTACCCATTGGGGCCTCGACCAAGAGCATCGGGCCTTATGGAAGCTGGGCCGCGCCGGGGAAGTCGGTACCTGGCGCGCCGGGCTCGACCGCCTCTTGTTGGGCGTAGCAATGAGCGAGGACGGTGAGCGGCTGTTCGGGGCCACGTTGCCGTTCGGCGACATATCCAGTGGCGAGATCGACCTGGCCGGGCGCTTTGCGGAGCTGGTTGACCGGCTGAGGGTAACCCTCGGCCAGTTGAAGGGGCCCCACTCGGCCCGGCAATGGGCGGATGCTCTGGCCGAGGGGACCGCCAGGCTGGCTGTCGCCGAGCCCGGTGATGCTTGGCAAACCGAACAGCTAGGCCGTGCGCTCGACGACGTGGCCGAGGAGGCGCTCGCCGCCGGTCCCGCGTCCACGATCGAGCTCGACCTGCCAGAAGCACGTACCCTGCTCGCCGACCGGCTTAAGGGCCGGCCCACGAGGGCCAATTTCCGTACCGGCGACATGACGATCTGCACGTTGGTCCCCATGCGCTCTGTGCCCCACCGCGTCGTATGCCTGCTGGGCCTGGACGATGGTCTTTTCCCTCGGCCAGAACAGCAGGACGGCGACGACTTATTGCTGGCTAGCCCGCAGGTCGGGGACCGCGACGTCCCACGAGAGGACCGGCAGCTCCTCCTCGATGCGCTCCTGGCAGCTACTGAGCACCTGGTCATCACCTTCGAGGGGCGCGACCAGCACCTGAACCAGCGCCGCCCGCCAGCGGTGCCCGTATCCGAACTGTTGGACGTAGTGGACAGGACGGTCCGCCTCGAAGACGGAGCACGCCCGGCGCGTGAAGCCGTTGTCGTCCAACACCCCCTCCAAGCGTTCGACCCGGTCAATTTCACTCCGGGCAAGCTCGGTGTCAGGAGCGCGTGGCGCTTCGACAAGGCTGAGCTGGCCGGGGCAAGAGCAGTGACGGCAGGTCGCCACCCGCGCGCCGCTTTCCTGCCGAAGGTTCTCCCGCCGGTCGAAGGGACAACCGTGCAGCTCTCGTCGCTCGTGCGGTTCCTCGAGCACCCCGTCAAGGCATTCCTTCGGGAGCGCCTCGGGTTCTATGCCGACGATTTCGCCGAGCAACTTAGCGACGCCTTGCCGATCGAGCTCGGCCCCCTCGAGCGGTGGGCGCTCGGGGACCGGCTCCTCGAGAGGAGATTGGCGGGAGCCAGCTCCGACAGGGCGCTCGCCGCCGAGAGGGGGAGGGGCCTGCTGCCACCGGGCCCGCTGGGCGACGCCGCCCTCGCCGAGGTTGAGGGGGTAGTGGAGGCGTTGGTGGCGGCGTTCGAAGCCCTGCCGAGCTCCAAGGCGCCGGCGGCAACGGTCGAAGTAAACATTGCCCTGCCTGACGGCTTCTCGCTGGTCGGGACCGTACCCGGTGCCCACGAGGGCACCATCCTGCGCTGTACCTACTCGAAGCTGCGCCCGAAGCACCGCCTCAGGGCGTGGGCACAGTTCCTAGCCTTGAGCGCGGCGCACCCGGGTCTGTTCCCGTCGGCGGTCACGATCGGCCAGGGTGAGGGGAGCACGACCTCCAGGCCCCGCGTCGGTGTCAGCACGCTCGGCCCGCTCCTACCCGGCGAAGGCGGCACCAGGGCACAGGCTATTGAGTGGCTCCAGGTGCTGGTGGACCTGTACCGGCGGGGCATGCGCGAGCCACTTCCCATTTATTGCGCTACGTCAGCCGCCTGGGCTGCGGCGGCAAGCCCGGGCTCAACCCAGGTCCCCGACGAAGCGGCTCGAGCGCGCTGGGCTTCCAACTGGGAGGAGTTCCCTGGAGAGGACTCCGACCCCGAGCACGTCGCGGTGTTAGGCCCCGAGTTCCCCTTCGAGCATCTTGTCGAGCTCCGTCCACGGCCTGACGAGGAGGGGCAGGGATGGGCAATGGACGAAGCGAGCAGGTTGGGCCGTCTGGCGATGAGGTTGTGGGGCCCGTTGCTGAGCCACGAACACCTCCCGGGGCACTGAGCACAAGAATGCAAACAGGACCGAGGCATTTCGATGTTTGTGGGCCGCTCCCAGGCCCGGGGGTAACCATCCTCGAGGCCAGCGCGGGTACCGGCAAGACCTTTACCATCGCAGCCTTAGTGGCCCGCCTGGTAGCCGAAGGCGTCCCGCTTTCGGACATCTTGGTTGTGACTTTTACCCGGATGGCTACCGGGGAACTGAGGGACCGGGTGCGAGAGCGGCTGGTGTCTGCCGAAGCCGGCCTCGGCCGCTACCTGGACGGGGGCAACCCGCTTCCCGCTGACGACCCCGTAGTGGAGCTCCTGGCCGAAGGTGGGCCCGTGCCGACGTCGGAGCGACGACGGCGGCTGGCGGACGCCCTAGGAAGCTTCGATACCGCAACAATCACGACGACGCATGGCTTTTGCCACATGGTCCTTGCGGCGCTCGGCGTCTGGGGTGAGGTTGCAGACGGCGCCACACTCCTCGAGGACCAGACGGACGCGGTGGAAGACGTCGTAGATGACCTGTTGGTCCGCCACGCCCTGAGGTCGGCAATACCGCCGTTCGCGCGCAAGGTGGCGCTGGAGATCGCCTTCAAAGCGGTCGACAACCCCGGCACACCGCTGGACCCCGAGCCTGACATGCAGGACTCCAGCCCACCGGGCCTGCGCAGGCGCCTAGCGGAGGGTGTGCGCCGGGAGCTCAAAGAGCGCCTCCTCGACGCTAATCTCCTGACCTACGACGGGCTCCTCGACCGCCTCCTTGCCGCGCTAACGGACGAAAAGCGAGGCGAGATGGCCCGCTGCCGGTTGCGGGAACGCTACCGGGTGGTGCTCGTGGACGAGTTCCAAGACACGGACTCTGTCCAGTGGAAGGTGGTCCAAAAAGCCTTTGCGGACGGAGTAACACGGCTCGTACTGATCGGCGACCCGAAGCAGGCCGTTTATTCGTTCCGCGGGGCCGACGTCTACGCCTACCTCGAGGCCGCGCGGGAGGCCGAGCCGGAGCAGCGTTTCACGCTTGAGGAAAACTGGCGCTCTGACGCAGCTCTTCTCGCTGCTTACGACGCCTTGTTCCACCCGCTCCATCTCGGCCACCCCGAGATCCAGTACAGGACGGCCCATGCCACCCGAGCCCACCAACAGCCCGGCCTTGAGGGCGCGCCGGTCCCCGTGCCACTGCGCGCACGCTTCGTTCCCCGGAGGGAGGTCGGGATCCAGCGGATCGGCAAAGGCTTGATCCAGAAGGACTCGGCCGTGAGGTTCGTGGCTGAGGACCTCGCCGCCGACGTGGTGAGGTTGCTCGAGTCTGGAGCGGCCCTCGTTCGAGGAGGACCGGGCCCGGAGGCTGAGCGCCGCCGCCGGCCGGTCGGGGCGGGGGACATAGGGGTGTTGGTGCGGACCAACCGCCAGGCGACGGTCGTGCAGTCGTCGCTGCGCGCAGTTGGTGTCCCCGTGGTAGTGGCGGGGGTGCAGAGCGTCCTTTCGACGCCCGCGGCCCACCACTGGCTGAGGCTCCTGAGCGCGCTCGAACAGCCGACTTCGCGCTCGTTTGCTGCGGCGACTGGTTTGACCCCATTTGCGGGGATGACCGCCGAGGAACTCGCACTAGCGGACGAAAAGACGTGGGAAGAGCTGCATTCTCGGTTACACAACTGGTCGGCTCTCCTGCGCCAGACCGGCGTCGCAACGCTGTTCTCGCACGTCTCGGCGACCGAGGGCTTGCCGGAGCGGCTGCTGCGCGTGGTGGACGGTGAGCGCCAGCTCACCGATCTTGGCCATATCGCCGAACTGCTGCACGCCGAGGCAGGTCAGGGGCAGCTTGGCCTTGCGGCGCTGCGAGCATGGCTGGCTCGGCGTATCGACGAGGTGAGCACCGAAGGCGCCGAAGGAGAGCAGCGCAGCCGGCGGCTCGATTCCGACGCGGCTGCGGTGCAGGTGTTGACGGTCCACCGGGCCAAGGGCCTCGAGTTCCCGATTGTCTATTGCCCGTATTTGTGGGATGCGGGTTCGCGTGACTATCTCGGCGAGCCAGTTGTCTTCCACGACCCCGTGGACGGGGAGCGGCGGAAGTTGGACGTTGGCGGCGACACCGGCGACTTGGCCTACGAAGTGCACTTCAACGCTTGCAAGGTGGAAAGGCGCGGCGAGGACCTACGCCACCTCTACGTCGCGCTCACAAGGGCCAAGCACCAGGCCGTGATCTGGTGGGCCGGCGTGCGCGACTGCCAGCATTCTGCGCTCGGGCGGTTACTTCTTGCCAGGGGGCCCAACGGGGACGTAAGCCCGAGTGGGCGGCCGAACGAGCCCAAAGACGAGGAGGTAGAGGCCGAACTGCGACGCTTGGCGGGACGGGCGCCGGGCCTCATAAGCGTTGAGCATTGTCCCGCGGTCACCCCGGCACGGCTCGGTCGGGGAAGCTCGAGCGGGCCCCTGCTCAACTTGTCCGCAGCGTCTTTCGGCCGGCAGCTCGACCTGGAATGGCGGCGCAGCTCGTACACGAGCATCACCGCGCTCGCCCACACGAGCTGGGCCGTTCACGGCGGTGACGGGCCCGACTACCCCGCCGGTGGCGATCAGAGCGTTGGGGAGGTCGTCGGTAGCGAACCTGAAGAGCTGGGCACCACCGACGAGCCCTTGGCGACCGCTGCCGCCGAGGTCCCGCCAGCCTTCCGGCACGGTGGACAGGAGCGGCTGCGTTCGGTCGTCCCGGTGCTCAGCAAAGGTCCAGCCGGGGCCGAGTTTGGCACTTTCGTGCACAGAGTCCTCGAAGAGACCAATTTTTCGGCTGCCGAGCTCCGTCCGGCGCTTCTAGACGCTGTCCACGACCATCGGGCCAGCTACCTGGGCGGCCCGTTGGACGAGGAGCTCCTGGCCGAAGGTCTCGAAGCCGCCATCCTGACACCCCTCGACGGCTGGGCTGACGGAGCGCGGCTTCGCGACCTCTCGCGGGCCGACCGGCTCGATGAGCTCGGTTTCGAGCTCCCCGTCGCCGGCGGTGATGACCCGACCGGTGAAGTGCTGCTGTCGGAAGTGGCGTGGCTGATCGACAGGCACCTGCCGGCGGGCGAGCCTCTGG
>Ga0182024_10019409_pt1 | contig 12536 bp, 8 predicted proteins | sample P32metaG_FD_120480 | JGI IMG/M metagenome (GOLD analysis project Ga0182024, IMG submission 120480) | Permafrost microbial communities from Stordalen Mire, Sweden - P3-2 metaG (Illumina Assembly) | ecosystem: Environmental > Terrestrial > Soil > Wetlands > Permafrost | place: Sweden: Stordalen... | reverse complement strand
GCTCGCGAACGGGTCCGCTGCTTCCGGCAACGGCGTCTACGCCTACAGCTCGACCAGCACGTTCCCGTCCAACAACTATGGCGCGACCAACTACTGGGTCGACGTCCTGTTCGCGCCGGCGGCATGACCCGGGGAGCATAGCGGCGCCCGTCCGCATGACATCATTGCTCTGCCTGCGCGTTCGTGACCTTATGCGCCGCTCGCCTCACCGCGGCGTCCTTGACACCGCAACGTTGCTTGTCGCGTTGACCCGTACCAGCGTGTTGGGTGTGACAGCGCCGTGGTCAGCAGTCGCGCCGCTCGCTGCCCATGCTCTGAATCGGATCGCGACATGAGGGGAGGCGCGCGCCTCGCCGGGGCTTTTCAGCGGCCGCGGATCTGGAAGTACCAAGCGCTGTCCACTTGTCGCCGCGTCAGCGGGTCGCCGACCGTCTACCAGCCCGTGCTGTTCCACGGTCTGGGAGCCATCGTGATCGGCCGAGGCGTCGAATTTGGCTGGCCGCGATCGATGGCGTTCCACAGCGGCTACAGCCACGTCGAGGCCGGTCCGGCTGAGGCCGTGATCGAGTTCGGAGATCATGCTCAAGTCAACAACAACGCCTTCATCAAGAGCGAGGGCGCGGGGATCAGGATCGGCGCCCATGCCTTGATCGGATCGTTTGTTCAGATCTATGACAGCGACTTCCACGATCTCGATCCTGGCCGACGCCGCAGCGGCCAGCCACGGATGGCGCCGGTGGAACTCGCCGAGAACGTGTTCATCGGCGACGGAGTGAAGATCTTGAAGGGCGTGAGCGTGGGAGCTGACTCGGTGATCGGCGCCGGCGCGGTCGTCGTGAGCTCCATTCCAGCTGGAGTGGTCGCCGCCGGCAATCCGGCCAGGGTGATCCGCGAGCTGTAGCGCCCCGATCCAAGTGCGGAAGTTCCGTAGCGCCAAGTGCGTTCAATGCTCATGAGGTTGCCTTGCCATGCGCGATGACCGCGTTCTGATCACGGGTGGCGCCGGAACTGTCGGCTCTCACATCGTTGACCTCGCGGTGGAAGCGGGTGCGGCCGAGGTGATCGTGCTCGACAACTTCGTTCGGGGCCGTCGTGAGAACCTGGCTTGGGCGATCGATCGCGGACCCGTCCGGGTGGTCGAGGGCGACATTTGTGATCGAGCCCTCGTCGACGAGCTCATGCACGGCGTTGACGTCGTGTTTCATCAGGCGGCGGTGCGAATCACTCAGTGCGTCGACGAGCCACGCCTTGCGCTCGACGTGATGTGCAACGGCACGTTCACCGTGCTCGAAGCCGCGGTCAAACACGGGGTCCGCAAGCTGGTCGCCGCGTCCTCAGCCTCGGTATACGGAGCAGCAGTGGAGTTCCCAACCCGCGAGAGCCACCATCCCTACGGTAACGACACCCTCTACGGAGCCGCCAAGACATTCAACGAGGGGCTGATGCGCAGCTTCGCCGCAACTCAGGGTCTCGATTATGTGGCGCTCCGCTACTTCAACGTCTACGGACCGCGGATGGACGTCCACGGCGTTTACACAGAGGTCCTTGTCCGCTGGATCGAGCGGATCGCTGCGGGCCTCCCCCCGCTGATTCACGGCAACGGCTCGCACACGATGGATTTCGTATACGTCGGCGACGTCGCTCGCGCAAACATCCTCGCGGCATCCTCCGGGGCGAGCGATGAGGTGTTCAACGTCGCGAGCGGCGTTGAGACGAGCCTGTTGGAGCTCGCCGAAGCGCTGATCGAGGCAAAGTGCGCCGATGTGTCGGTTGAATTCGGGCCCGAGCGTGCCGCGGCCAAGGTGCCGCGCCGCTGGGCGGACACCACCCTCGCCGCCGAGCGTCTGGGGTTCACTGCCGAGGTAGGGCTCGAGGAGGGCCTGCGGCGACTCGTCGATTGGTGGCAAGCCGAGCACGCTCGCGAAGGCGCTGAAGCGCACGAGGCCCGGTATTGATGCATGTTCCATTCGCAAGACCGTCTCTGACTGGCGGCGAAAGCGGTGCGGTCGCAAGGGTCATCAGTTCGGGATGGCTGTCTCAAGGGGCGGAGGTGCAGGCATTCGAGACCGCCTTTGCGGGCCGTGTCGGTGCTGCCGATGCGGTCGCCACAACGAGTTGCACGACCGCCCTGCAGCTGGCGCTTCACGTGTCGGGAATAGGTCCGGGCGATGAGGTGATCGTTCCCTCGCTGTCATTCATCGCAACTGCTAACTCAGTCTGGCAATGCGGCGCGATACCCATCTTTGCAGACATCGATCCGTTGACCTACAACCTCGACCCCGCGTCCGCGGAGCGCGCGATCACTCCGCGCACGCGGGCGATCATGCCGGTGCATCAGATAGGCCTGCCGGCCGATATGGACGAGTTCCTGGAACTCGGAAGCCGGTACAACCTTCAGATCGTCGAGGATGCGGCATGCGCGATTGGCGCCAGCTACAAAGGCATGCCGGTGGGTGCGATGAGTTCGCTCGCCTGCTTCTCTTTTCATCCGCGGAAGGTCATCACCACAGGTGAGGGCGGGATGATCGCGGTTCAGGACCCAGAGGTCGCCAAGCGACTGCGCCGTCTACGCGCTCACGGCATGGATGTCTCGGACCTCGCACGCCACACCGCCCAGGACGTGGTCCTCGAGCAGTATGTGGAGCGTGGCTGGAACTACCGGATGACCGACATCCAAGCGGCGATCGGCCTGTGTCAACTCGGCGCTCTGGACGGCATCCTCGAACGCCGTCGGATCGTCGCGGACCGTTACACGGCTGCAATGGCCGACATCGACTACCTTCAGCCGCCCTTTGATCCGACCGACCGGGTTCGCACCTGGCAGTCCTACTGCGTCCGTCTGTCGCCGGACTCTCCGGTGGATAGAGCCGATCTGATGCGCCGGCTGCTGCGTGACGGCATCCCCACACGGCGCGGCGTCATGGCGAGCCACGAGGAGCCGTGCTACGCCGACGAGGTAAGCGGGCTGAGAGCGCTGCCGCACACGATCGCGGCCGCCCGGGACACGCTGATGCTGCCCCTGTTCGCAGACATGACGTTCGAGCAGCAGGACTACGTGATCGAGAGACTAAAGCAGCACACGCTCTCTAAGACTCCTGCGCGCGACTCCGCTCGTGCGTCCGTAGCGTCGCGACCACCGCCGAGGACGCGCGAGAAGGCGTCGTTTGGCACCGACTCGCCGTCACAGCGCGCGACCACGACTGGGTCGGCCTGATCGGCCGCGACCGGCGCCGGTTGCTCGTGCGAATCGAAGCTGCGGACCCCGCGCGCTACTGCGCTCAGTCGAGGATCCGTATCGTGTGTGTCGAGTCCGCCTCGCCCTCCGCTGCTTGCCAATCCACAGTGAGTGGTGGCGCGCGAGTAGCGCTGTGTCCGGGACGTTAAACTTCTGTGCTGCTCAAGTCGGTGATGCTGGTGGAAAGCGAGGCGACCCAACTGGGACACGCGCACGCGGGCTCCAGGCTCACCGCGCTCGACCAGGTCGCGAACCGACCGATCGTGCACCATGTGCTTGACGGACTGCGGGAGGCGAGTCCGGGCGGAATCATTGTCGCGGGCGAAGCTGACGCCCTGATCGACATCCGCGCATGCCTGCGCGAGTACGAGCCTGCACTCGAGTCTGTCGAATATGTGGTGTGTCACTCCGGGGTGGGCATCGCGAGCGGACTCAGGGCCATTGCGGCGCTCGTCGGCGACGCGCCCTGTCTGATTCAGCCTGCGGACGGCCTGCTCGATCAGCCGGTCACCACGCTGATTGCTTTGCTCGCCGACGGGTCGCCGGACCTCGTGCTGTGTGCGGCACGTCAAGGCGAGAATGCCCTCGGCGGTCGCGGCGACACAACCGCCGACATAGGCGTGTTCGGGCCTGGAGCGTTAGCCTGGGCGACCGAGCTACTGAGCAGTGTCGGAAACGGGGATCTCGCCTTTGTAGGAGACCAACTTGCGGCCGCCGGAGGGCAAGTGACACTCCATCTAGTCGACGGATGGCACCGCTACCGGGGCCGCGGGTGGGATCTGCTCACGCTGAACCGTGTCGCGCTCGACCGGCTCTTGGGTTCGATCCCATCGTCGGCGCAATTCGGTAATCGGTTCGAGGGAAGGGTGCTGATCGATCCGACGGCGACCGTGCGCTCGAGCGTGATCACCGGCCCGAGTGTGATCGGACCTGGCGCGACCGTGATCGATGCCTACCTAGGACCATACACGGCGATCGGCGCAAGAGCGCGCATTGAGGGGGTCGAAATCGAGCGCTCGATCGTCGCGCCGGGGGCGAACGTGATGCATGTCGGCGGACGCTTGGTCTCGAGCATCGTGGGCCGCGATGCCCGGGTCTACCGTGACTTCTCGCTCCCGCGCGCCATGCGGGTGTGGGTCGGCGACGGCGACGAAGTCGCCCTCTGCTGACCGCCCTTCACCTCAAGCGCGGGCAGAGAAACGGAGGTTGACCGCGGCGGCTTGGGCATCGCCGTGCGGTCGCTCTGTTGGGCGTCCCCGCTATGGCGCCTGCGCACGCTGGTCGGCATCCCGTCGGTTGTGCGGACGCCGGCGGTGCGGTGGGTGATACCGCGCCGGAGAAAGAGCCCCGCTGGCGGTGCAACGAGGGGTGTATTCTGCCCGCCGTGGCGAGGGGCCGGGTTCGAGCTGCCGGTAGTAACTACAAGCAACCGGTGTTGGCATGCGCGCGATCAGGCCGATTGGAATGACGGTCGCGCGGCGCGTGTTTCGTCACGCTCGATACCCCTTCCTGGCGCTATGCGCCGTCGTCGTCTGCCTCTGCGTCGGCGTCGCGCAACGCGCCCAGCCGGCGGCCCTCGCGGCGCAGGCGGCCGGCCTCGCGATCGACGCCTCCGTCCAGACTCACCAGGGCTCGCCGTCCGCGAGCATCACGTCGGGGGCGATCTCGACGACCGCAGCCAACGATCTGCTGGTGGCGTTCATCACTTCAGATGGTCCTGCTCAGGCGGGGGGCGAGAGCTTCTCGTCGGTGACCGGTGGCGGCCTGACTTGGAAGTTCCGTGAACGCGCGAACGCGCAGGCCGGGACGGCCGAGATCTGGGAAGCGGCGGCGCCAAGCGCGCTCAGCAACGTCACGGTCACGGCGACGCGAAGCTCTCCCGGGTACGAGGGGAGCATCGACGTCGTGGCATTCCGCGGTGCCGATACGGCCGTAAATGGCGCCGGCGCCGCCGCCGGTGCGGCCACGGGCGCGCCACTGGTCTCGCTCACCGCGACTCGGACCGGGTCGTGGGTCTGGGGGGTCGGTAACGACTGGGATCAGGCCAAGGCGCGCACGGTCGGTACCGGCCAGACCCTTTTCGACCAGTACCTCGCGCCGGCGGGCGACACCTACTGGGTGCAGAGCCAGACGGCTGCGGGCAATTCGGCGGGCGGATCTGCCACGTTGAACGACACCGCTCCGACAACCGATCGCTGGGACTTCGCCGCGATCGAAATCCTCCCCGCGGTGGCCGACACCACGCCACCGACCCAGCCCACGAATCTGGTCGCGAAGGCACCCACATCAAATCAGGTGTCGCTGAGCTGGACCGCGAGCACGAGCGCCGTGGGCGTTGCGAGCTACACCGTGCTCCGCAACGGCATCGTGGTCGGAAGCGCGGCCGGCACGAGCTATGTCGACAACACGGTCAGCCCGTCCACGACCTACAGCTACACGGTCGAGGCCGTCGACACCGAGGGGCTCGTGTCGCAACCCTCCGGCCCTGCGGTGGTGATGACGCCTGCGCCGTCCACCAATCCGCCCGTGATCTCCAACGTCGCGAGCAGCGGGGTCACCGACACGTCGGCGACCATCACTTGGACGACGGATATCCCCTCAAGCTCACAGGTGTTCTACGGCACCTCCCCGAGCTATGACCAGAGCACGACACTGAGCAGCGCGCAGGTCACGAGCCACGCGCAGACGATCACCGGCCTGACGCCCAGCACGCCGTATCACTTCGACGTTCAGTCGACGGGCAGCGCCAGCAACACCTCGACATCCGGTGACAACAGCTTCACGACCCTCGCGAGCTCCGTCACCCTGCCGGATATGCAGATCAAGGTGCCGACAAACGACATCTCGGTCGGCACGAACCCGGCCACCGGCGACCGGCAGCTTCAGTTCACCCACATCACCTGGGACGCCGGCACTGGGCCCTTCGAGATCGATCCGACGTACAACGCCGCGACGGGAACGGCGACGTTCACGCAAAAGATCTACAAGAGCACGAGCCCTGGAGTGTGGACGGTCGACTACAGCGTGCCGGTGGCGGCTGTCGGCGTGTGGAACCCTGTAACGGGCTCGGACTATAACTTTCCGCTCACGAAGTTCACGCTCAACCAGGTCAACGCGGACGGGTCGATCGGCAGCGTGGTCGCGACGAGTCCGAAGACGGACTACTGCATCACCGCGGACACCTTCGTCGGCGGGGTTGCGAACGCCCCGAACCAGACGTTCATCCCCGAGACCAACTGCACGAACCCATCCGATCCGCTCGGCTGGTCGGTGGGTTGGGGCGACGAGTACGACCAGACCGACGCCGGCCAGCCGATCGACCTGACCGGCGTGTCGGACGGGACGTACATCCTCCAGGGCACCGTCGACCCCGACCACGTGGTCACAGAGAGCATCCCGGGCAACAACACCGTCGACACGCTGCTCACGATCAGCGGGGGCACGGTGACCGTCAACTCACAGACGAATCCGGGGACCACGCCGCCGACCGTCAGGATCACGGCCCCGGCAAGCGGCGCGCAGGTCTCCAGCACGGTGGCGCTTGGGGCATCGGCCTCTGCGACATCGCCGGCGACGGTCTCCTCGGTGCAATTCCTCCTCGACGGACAACCGCTCGGGAGTCCGGTGACGTCGAGTCCCTACACGTTCAGCTGGACGGTGGGGAGCACGTCGCTCGGAAGCCATACCTTGAGCGCACGCGTCACGGACTCCGACGGCAATGTCGCAACGGCTCCCCCGATCGCCGTCACCGTGGTCTCCGGGCCGCCGCCGCCACCAAACAATCCGACGGTGTCGATCACGAACCCGCTCAACGGCGGGCTGGTCTCCGGCACCGTCCCGGTGGCCGCCACGGTGACGAGCAACCTCGCGATCGCATCCGTGCAGTTCTTCCTGGATGGGAAGCCGCTGGGAAGCGTGACCTCGGCACCGTATGCCGTCAACTGGGACACGACCACCGCGCCGGCGGGAACGCACACGCTGTCGGCGCAGGCGACCGACATCGATGGGGACGTTGGAACCTCGAGCAACGTCACGGTCACGGTGCAGAACCCCGCGCCGCCGATGACGTGCTTCGTGATGCAGGCGGACGTCAGCGTGCACGGGAGCACCACGGTGACCACTCCGTCGTTCCACACCGCGGCCGCGGGCGAGGTGCTGATCGCATTCGTATCGGCCGACGGGCCGAGGGGATCAGGCAAGCAGACCGCGACCGTCAGCGGGGCCGGGCTGAGCTGGACGCTTGTCAAGCGCGCAAACGCCCAGTCGGGCGACGCCGAGGTCTGGAAGGCGACCGCTCCGAGCGTGCTCTCCGCCGCCACGGTCACCGCCACCGAGTCGGCGAAGGGATTCGGGCAGGACCTCACCGTGATCGCCATGGAGGGGGTGAGCGGCATCGGCGCCTCGGTCGCCGGCTCCGCCACAAGCGGTGCGCCGAGCGTGAGCCTGACGACGACCGCCCCGACGTCGCTCGTGTTCGCGGTGGGCCATGACTGGGACAACGCGATCGCGCGGACGCTGCCGAGTGGCTGGGTTCCGCTCGAGCAATGGGTCAACACCGCATCGGGCGACACGTTCTGGACTCAGTACACCAATACGCCGACCGGACACGCAGGCTCGCTGGTGAAGGTCAACGACACGGCGCCAACGACCGACCAATGGAACCTCGTCGCCGTCGAGTTGCTCAACGACGACAGCTAACGGAGCCTGCGCAGCTTCGATGCAGCGGAGATCGCGCGGCTTCGATACAGCGGCCGCGTCCAACCCAGGGAGCCCACGGCGGGCATGCGGCCATGACTCGCCGCCGAGGAAGGTGGCCGAGGCTGTCGCCGCTGGACGCCAGCAGGGTCCCCCGGCCGCGACTTGCTACGCGGCCGTGAACAGGCCCGACCCGACCCAGTCGACGTCGCCGCGGGCTCCGGGGGGCGCGAAGAAATAGCCGCCCCCGACGGGCGTGATGTAGTCGATCATCGGCTCGTTGCCCAGGCGGTCTTGGACCGCCACGAACTGGCGGGTCGGGCTCTGGTTGAAGGCGATGAAGACAAGTCCCTGATCCAATTGGCCGGCGGCGTCATAGCCGCGGGCGTAGTTGTAGCCGCGGCGCAGGAAGCGCTCGTCGGCGCTCGCAGGCGTCCGCGGGTTTGCCAGCCGGATGTGCGCGGTGAGCGGGATGCGTTCGCCGTGCGGGTCCAGGTCGTAGCGCGGGTCTTCGAACTCCTCCGTGCCGCCAAGCGGTGCGCCGGTCGTGCGCACGCGGCCGATCATGTTCTGCTGCTCGTTCAAACCGACGCGATCCCAGAACTCGACGTGCATGCGGATGATCCGGGCGATTTGATAGGTGCCGCCGGCCGCCCAGGCCGGTTCGCCCGCTCCCGCCCAGATGAGCTTGCTCATCGTTGCCGCATCGCTGGTCACCGGGTTCGCGGTACCGTCGCGGAACGCGAACAGGTTGCGTGGGCTGCTGTGCGGCGTCGGACCGCGCGCCGCGCCCTGGAAGCCGTCGATCGTCCAGCGCAGCTGTAGCGACCCGCGGACTGTGCGCAGCAGTTCACGGAGCGCGTGCACCACGGTGTCGGGCTCGTTGGCACAGATCTGCAACAGGACATCGCCGTGGGTCTGTGCCGGGTCGAGCTGGTCGGTCGCAAACGGCGGCATCTGGGTGAGCTCCCGCGGACGCTGTGAAGCGAGTCCGTAACGGTCGTCGAACAGCGAGGCGCCGAAGGCGATCGTCACGGTGAGGCTGTCGGGTGCGTTGACTGGGCCGAGGATGCCGCAGTCCGCCGGCGGTGCATCGATCTCGAGCACTGGCAGCGCCCCGCCGATGGTGAGCTGACGCGCTCGCTGGCTGAGCGCCTGGAGCGCCGCCGCGAGCGTGGCACGGTCGGGGGCGAAGGAGTCCAGCGCCGCAAATGTCGCATGTGCAGGCTTCTCGGTGAGAATCCCGGCCTGGTGAACGCCGTCGAACGGGACGAGCGATGCGAGCTCGGACTGGGTGGCCCGATACGACTGCGCTGCAGCGTCCCCACCGCTCTGCGCCAGCGTCTCGGTTGAACGAGGGGTAGCGCTTCCGTCTTCGGCTGCGGCGAGGCCACCGAGGCCGACGGCACCGACCACCGCAGCCGAGCGGGAGAGGAATGCGCGGCGACTGATGGGCCTCACGGATCGATCCTCACTGCTGACGCCGGGATCCCCGCAGCGACTGGTGCAACCTTCGGCTCGAGCATCCCCGGTATCTGGGCGAGCCCTTCCAGCGCCTGTCCGATCGCTGCGTCGAGGCTCTCCGTCTGGGGCTTACTCAGCTGCGAGTTGGTCGGGAGCCGGCCGCCGTGCGAAGCCGCGAGTGACGCCAGCACCGACTGGAGCTGATCGAGGTCGGCGTCGACCACCGCGGGCGAGCGCGGGTTGGCCGGAGGGTCCGCCGCTACCGACGCCGGCTCGACCAGGAGCGGGCGTAAGGTCGAGATCACCTCGCGGGTAGCCGCCAAGCCGGCCGCGGTGCCGAGCACGCCCTCGCCGCTCCACGGCACATCGGTGCCGCTGAGCAGATCGCGGACGGCGTCCTCGAGGATCTCGTGAGCGCGTGTGGCGTAGTCGAGCGGCGAGATCGTCACCCGCGGGAGCAATGCGCGCATCATGTGCACGTCGGTGGCGAGCCGGACCGCAAACGGGAGAAGCGTCTGCGGCGGGGCTCCGGTCCACAGCCCGAACTCGATTCGGTGAAGGCCGGTGAATCGGGGGCTGGACGTGCCTCCCGCCAGCCCGCCGGGGCTACCGTCGATCTGCTCGTTGAGCGTTGCGACAGCGCCCTCCACATAGACCGCTCCGAGGCGCAGATAGCGCGCGAACGCCACCCGCCACGCCGTCTCGACAGCGGCCCTGTTCCCCGAGCTCAACGCGCTCTCCAGCGAGGCGACCTCGCCTTCCAGGATCGTCAGCTGGGTGACGCCGTAAGCGAGGTACTCGGCCTCCGGACGGGCGAAGCTGCTCGCGGGCAGGGGCGGCTGCTCGGGCAGCGGTGTGGCGGGTTCGCCGACAACGCTGCCGCGAATGCCGATGATGTTGAGTGAGCTCCGTACATGCGGCGCACGTTCCGCGTACTCCCCGAGCGGGACGAATGCCGCGGCCGCCGCAGGCGTTGCCGCATGCCCGCGCGTGCCGAGCACCCGGAAGGCCGCGAACGACGCGAACGCAAGCGCCAGCAACGCGGTCATCAACCACAAGGAACGGCCCCGATCGAACATCGCGGTGCTCACCGAAGATAGAACGACGCCGAGCAGCCCGTGCTTCCAGAGGACCCGCAGATATGGTTCAGCGATGCCCCCGATCAGCCGCGAGTCCGATCATCAGATCCTGCGCGAGGTGACGCTCGGGGAGAACGTCACACTCTGGAACTTCATCAACCTGTACGGCTGCGAGATCGGCGACGACTCCATGATCGGGAACTTCGTCGAAATCCAGGCGGGCGTGAAGATCGGTCGTCGCTGCCGGATCCAGTCACACAGCTTCCTCTGCGAAGGCGTGATCGTGGAAGACGATGTGTTCGTCGGTCACGGCGTCATGTTCATCAATGACAACCACCCGCGACTCGGCAGAGCTTGGGAGCTCTCGCCCGTGCTCGTCAAAGCCGGAGCGAGCATCGGCAGCAATGCGACGATCCTCGGCGGCGTCACGATCGGGGAGCGAGCGACGGTCGGTGCCGGTGCCGTGGTGACGCGCGATGTGCCTGGCGATGCCACTGTCGTGGGAAGTCCGGCAAGGATCCTGTCCCACACGCACCTCGACGCCGGTCGCTGATCTCAGCCGAGCGCCGAACTTCGAGGCGCGCGGGCTGCCTTTGCACCCACGATCGCATCGCCCCGGCGCCTCCCGTGGCGCGCGCCGGGCTCCCGGCACGGCCGGTCGAGCGTGTGAGCGGCTACGCCGACGTCGCGGCGGCGTCGCCCACCGGCAGCGACACCGCGGCGTAGGCGTCGACCGCGTCGAGCGTCTCCGCGGCGAGCAGCGCGTGCGCGAGCGCGTCGAGCTGTTCGCGGTGGCCGCTCAGCAGCGCGGTCACGCGATGATGGGCGGCATCCACGATGCGGCGTATCTCCTCGTCGACCAGCTGCGCGGTCGCCGCCGAGGTCTCGCTCGCTCCGGGCAGATAGGGCCCCACGCCGTCGCTCGGAAGCACCGCGAGCGGCCCGATCGCGTCGCTCATCCCCCAGCGGCCGACCATCTGGCGCGCGATGTTGGTGAGCTGCTGGATGTCGGACTCTGCGCCCGTCGTGATCACCCCGTATACGACCTCCTCGGCGACGCGGCCGCCGAGCGCGACGTCGATCTTTCCCTCGAGGTCCTCGAGCGAGTAGGAGACGCGATCGGTGTCGGGGGTCGAGAGCGTCACTCCGAGCGCCATTCCGCGGGGGATGATCGAGACCTTGCGCACCGGGTCGGCGCCGGCGGTCAGCATCCCGACGAGGGCGTGGCCGGACTCGTGGTAGGCGGTGCGCTCGCGATCGGCGCTCGAGAGCAGGATGCCGCGCGGGGCGCCCAGCATGATCTTCTCGAGCGAGTCGGTGAAGTCGGACATCTTCACCTTGTCGTGGCCCCGGCGCGCGGCGAGCAGCGCCGCCTCGTTCGCGAGGTTGGCGAGGTCTGCGCCGACCATCCCCGGGGTGCTCGCGGCGATCGCCTCCAGGTCGGCATCCGGCGCGAGCGGGATGTCGCGGGTGTGCACGCGCAGGATCGCCGCACGGCCGGCGCGGTCGGGGGGCTGCACCGTCACTCGGCGGTCGAAGCGGCCCGGGCGCAGCAGCGCGGAGTCAAGGACGTCAGGCCGGTTGGTGGCGGCGAGCACGACGATCGCGTCGGTCGGCTCGAACCCGTCCATCTCGGTGAGGATCTGGTCGAGCGTCTGCTCGCGCTCGTCGTTGGCGCCGGTGACGTTGACCGAGCCCTGGCGCGAGCGGCCGATCGCGTCCAACTCGTCGATGAAGACGATCGAGGGCTCCGCGGCGCGCGCCTGCGTGAAGAGATCGCGCACGCGCGACGCGCCGACGCCGACGATCGCCTCGATGAACTCCGATGCCGAGATCGAGAAGAAGGCTGCGTGCGCTTCGCCGGCGACGGCACGGGCGAGCAAGGTCTTGCCGGTGCCGGGCGCCCCGGAGAGCAGTACGCCGTGCGGCATCCGGCCGCCGAGGCGGCCGTAGCGCTCCGGGTTCTTGAGGAAGTCGACGATCTCGGTCAGCTCGCTCTTGGCCTCGTCGATGCCGGCGACGTCGTCGAAGGTGACGCGGATCAGCTCGGGATCGACGCGACG
>Ga0182024_10019408_pt1 | contig 12537 bp, 17 predicted proteins | sample P32metaG_FD_120480 | JGI IMG/M metagenome (GOLD analysis project Ga0182024, IMG submission 120480) | Permafrost microbial communities from Stordalen Mire, Sweden - P3-2 metaG (Illumina Assembly) | ecosystem: Environmental > Terrestrial > Soil > Wetlands > Permafrost | place: Sweden: Stordalen... | reverse complement strand
GGCTGGTCAGCCGGTCGACGATGCCGAGGATCTCGGCTCCGCGCCACTCCCACCAGCGAGATCTGCAGGACATGCCAGACCTCGACCTCGCGGAAGCAGGCCAGATCGGGGCTGGGCCACGGAGAGACCGGGTCGCGCCGTCGAGACATAAGCCGAAGCCAGAACTCGTGACCACCGTTCGACCTCGACCCGCAAGCTCGTCGTGTGGAAGTTCGGTCGCGCCAGGATCACCCGGCGGACGAGACGCAAGCGGCTCGGTCACGCACGGCGTTGCCTACCTGTTCTCGCTAGCATCCCGAACGCCGGAGGCCGCCTCCTGCCGCAGCAGATCCGAGTGCCGAACACACGAGCGGGTGGACGTGGGCCGCACGCCCGGCCGGTCAAGGGAGCGCCGGTGAGTTCGACTTCGACCAAACCGCGGGACAGGCCGCCCGCGAGCACTTCGGTGTCGGGCCGCGTCGAACCATCGCCGCGGCCTTCCCGAAGCGACCGGATCATCCTCGGTGTGCTCGCGGTTGCCCAAGCCGCGTACGTGTTCATCATTGCCTCGGTCGGGTACTTCAACATGGACGATCTGCACAACTTCGCGATCGCCCAGAGGGAAGGCCTCTCCTGGCGATTCCTCAACCGCGACCTGCTCTCCTACCGCCTCCTCGGCCAGGACGTGGCTACTGGGCACTGGGCGCCCGGCGGTCATTTCCTCATCTGGCTCGTCAACGCGACTTCGCGGCTCAACTGGAGCTTCGCGCTTGCCGTCGGGGTGCTGTTCGCAGTGGTCTCCCTCCTCTTCCTGGATCGAATTCTGCGGACCTTGAACATCCCTCGATGGCTCCGGTTCGGCCTGCTCGTCGTGTTCGTCTTCTCGCCATTCGTCGTGCGCCCCGCCACGTGGTTTGCGTCGAGTATTGAATCACTCCCCGGCGTTGCGTTCACGCTCGTGTCCGTCGATGGCTTTTTGCGATACCGAACTACGCGTCGAAATCGCTACTGGTTCGAATGCGTGATTGGCTGCGCTGCCAGCCTGTTGTTCTGGCCATTCCCGCTCTTCCTCGTCGCTTGCTTAGCTCTCCTCACGCTGGTCCTCACCTCATCGACACTCTCGGGGCGCGTGATCGTCGACGAATTGAGGAGTCTCTGGCCCATTTGGGCAGCTCTGATCGTGTTGGATGCGCTCTACCTCTTGATCTACGAGACGTACATCGCGGTGCCGGCCCTCAGTCCGACCGTTGCCAACTGGTTCCAGTTCATATGGCTTGCCTGGGCTCATGCATTCGTGCCGGCCAGCCTCGGTCTGGTCCTCCCATCCGGTGCGATTCGGAGTGTGACGTTCACCGTCCTTGCCACGCAGGTGCTCTTTGCGGCGATGGTCATTTTCACGGTGTGGCGGGACCGGCGCGCGTGGCGCGCGTGGGCACTCTTCGGATTTGTTTTCATCATGACCGAAGGTCTCGTCGGCTGGACGCGCGGAGGCTTTCCGGGTGCCGGTGTCCTGGAGATTGTCGCGACAGACCTCAAGTATCAGACCCAGGTTCTCGCGTTCTTGCTGCTGGCCGTCGCTTTGGCCATCTACCCACGGGTGAAACCATCAGCGCGGGCGCGGCCAACGTCACCGGTTGCGGTCCGTCCCGCAACTGGAACTCGCTCTCGACTCCTTGACCAGTACCTCCCAGTGCTCCTCTTCGCGGTGTTCATGTGCATCTATGTGCCAGTCGCTGTTGGTTCTGGCTCATGGCTCGCCGACAACTCTCCGGGCGTCGATCCCGCACAGTCGGGGCTCGGCACCGCCGTCGAAGCCGTCAAGCCCTTCTTGTCGCATACTCGTAGTGACCTCGCGCGGCTGCACGCGCGGAACCGGACCGTCGCGCTGTACGACGAACCGCTCCCGATCGTGTGGTCCGTCCTCTTCCCGTATGACCTCTCGTCTCGGATCGTGCCCCAGGTCAGCCCGAGCGTCGCCTTCGACGGCGCGCATCAGCCCGAGTTCGTCGTTGACCCGCGGACCGGGCATGTGCATGCCGCCGGGTTTGACGTCCAGCGCGTGGCGCTGCTCAAGTCGAGCGCGGCCGGGACGAGCGGGTCCACGGGCAGCGAGCAGTGTCTCGTCGCCGGAACGAGTCCAGCCTCGCTGGTCGCGCCCCTGGACGCGCCGCTCGAGGCGGGCTACTGGTTCGCGCGAGTTCGCCTCTCATCGGGCGGCGCGACGCGCCTGCGGCTCCTTGTTGACGATGGCCGCCGCGCCTACGACGCTCAGGATCCGCCAGGCTTTCCCGATGGGGAACCGGGCTACTTCGCCGTCCCGGCCCATACCCGCAGCTACGTCGTGGGCTTCCTCGCGGTGGGTCCCATCCAAAGCGTCCGGCTCGTGGTCCAGCCCCGACAATCGGTGTGCATCGAGGGCATCGACCTCGGGTCGCCGGTCGCCCGATGACCGCCTCGGCCCCGCCGACCGGCACGGCGAGGGCCGCCAACCCGGCCCCGGCGGACACCGGGATCGACAACCACCTCCGCGCCGAGTCTCGGGCCGGCTCAAAGGTAGTGGGTCAGTTTGAACCTGGCTTCCCCGGGCTGTCCAGCAGTTCGGCGATCTGGGTGAGGGACCACGGGTAGGACACCAGCCCGGCCGCCATCGCCGGGGTCGTGGGCCGCCCGGCCCGCTTGGTGAGGGTCTGGTGGGGCCGGCAGAAGTTGTAGTGCATGAAATGCAGGCTCGCAGCGTGCGCGTGATTCTCGACCTTCTTGGAGAACGCGTTCGTGAGCCGAGTGAAGCGGCGCATCCCCATCCGCATCGTGAGGTTCTGACGCTCGACGTAGGACGTAGACACCTTGGAACGGTCCGGGTCACCCGCCATAACGCGCACGTCGATCCCGGTACAGACGGCGGGTGAGTAGCGGCGCTGATCAGGCTCGGGCGCGTTGCCGTACTCCTTGACCATGACCGCGTAGTCGATGTTGTTCCGCCACAGTGAATCCACGACCGGCGGGTAGAGGCCGAGACCGTCCGTCGTGAGTTGGATTCGCTGGCCCGGCTTCAACCGCGACCGCAGATCGGCCAGGAACGTGTAGCAATCCTGGATCGTGCGCTCACCGACCAGCCACGACGGGATCAGTTTCGTGTCCGCGTCGATCGCGACCCAGGTCCACACGTCGCCGTAGCCGGGAGTGTCCTGGAACTCCTCGGGGACGTTCTTTTGCTTCGCGTAGCAGAACGACCAAATCTCGTCCGCCTCGACGCGCTTGGTGTCGAGGTTCTGAAACGCCCCGTCCATGTAGTCAGCGAACGCGGGCCCGGCGTCTTCCAGCAGCTTCACGATCGTGTTCTTCGCCACGCCGGTCACCCGGACCGTGGCCCGGATGCTCATGCCCTCGACCAGGCAGCCCAGGACCTGGGCTCGGCGCTCGGTGGTCAACCTGTTCACCTGACCAATGTCTCACCCGGGTGAGACACTAAAGGTCAGTTCGGGACCTTGGGAGGGACCGTGAGGATCGAATGGGCCACGGTCGGCGAGATCAAAGAGACGCCGCAAGGCATCAACCTTTGGAACATGCTCACCGAGACGACCAGGGTCGACGGACCTCCCGGAGGATTGGTGCATATCCCCGTCGCGCTGATACTCGTGGGCGTTCCGGCGGACTATGTACTTTCTCCCCGCGTGCGAGACCCCGACAACGCCGTCGTACTCGACGGTCCGGCTATCAAGATCACGCCGCGGATGTTCTCACCGGAGCGCTTCCCTCCCGGCTGGGAGGGCCACCAACCATTTCGCGCCGATTTGCTGGTGCCGCTAACCAAGTTTGGTACGTACATAATCGAGTTCCGAGTCGGCGACAGCGACGAGGTAACGACGCTTGCTCACCGCATTCTTTCTCAAACGGAAGGGTGAGCAGTGATCGGCACCTCATGGATCACCTTCGCGACGCGGCTCCGTTGCTCGGGAGTCATCACGACCGGCGTCAAGCGCCATTCGCCCACAAGCGGCGTCTCGTCACGTTCGCTGCGCGTTGCCGCCTCGTCTACGACGCGGTGCATGGTTTGCGAGAAGTCTTCGCGCTTTCGCTTGTCTCCCATGCCACCTAGCGTACCAAGGTCGTCAAGTGCGGAAGGCGAAGCGAAATGACTGGGGTTGTGCGAGCGGTGGCTGTGCTCGTCGGGGCTTTACTGGTGCTGCTAGCGCCAACTACAGCCCAGGCACGGGAGGGCACGAAGCAGTCGGGGATGGACAGGTTCGTTGCGTGGTATCTCAGCAGCCCCGACAGTCCAGCGACGGCTCCCAACCTTCACGGCTACACCGCGGCCGATGGCCGCCAGGTGGCCAAGAACACCTGTGACGAGCTTCTCCATTACGCCGGTGGGGGCGCGGCGAGCGACAACTGGAGGAATAGCGCCGACGCGGCGGAGTTGATCGTCCAGGCTGCCAACTTCGTGTGCCCAAAGGGCCGGCCTGTGGTGCGGCATTTTGCTCGGTCATTGGATTGGGTTCGTCATTGCGCCAACGACCTGGGTGACATCGCCTGCCCCTTCTCGCCAGACCCGCTAAACCCCGGTGAGGGCAGTTTCGGCCTGGTGCCGGACGGCAGTCCGCTACGGCTCAAGTGGGCCCGCCCCTAGACCTGCGAGATTCAAACTGACCCACTACCGGCTCAAAGGGAGGCCGGACGAGGCACTAGCCTCGCGGTCCCCGACACGAAAGGGCCTCTCAGTGGCCGTGAAGATCCGCCTCCTGCGGGTGGGCAAGACCAAGCAGCCCAGCTACCGCGTGGTGGTCGCCGACTCCCGCTCACCTCGCGACGGACGCATCATCGAAACCATCGGCCACTACGGGCCCCGCGCCGAGCCATCCCGGGTCCAGATCAACGAAGACCGGGCGTTGGCCTGGCTCCGTCAAGGCGCCCAGCCGACCGAGCAAGTCCAGAAGCTGCTCACCGTGACCGGCGTGTGGGGCACCTACGCATCCGAACGCAAGGGCCCGATCGTCACCAAGCTCAACCGGCGAGGCTTCATGACCGGGCGGGGACCCCAGCCCGCCCCGGCGCCAGTGCCCGCGGCCAGCCCACCCGCGGCCAGCCCAGCCGCGGCCAGCCCAGCCGCGGCCAGCGCACCCGCCGCCGAGACCCCGGCGCCCGACGCGGCTGCTGGCGAGGGTCCGGCCGACGCCGCCGAGGCCGAGCCTGAGGAGCCGAGCGCGTGAGCGACGAGGCGCCGGACTTCGACGAGGGCTTCGAGGACGACGACGACTTCGAGGACGAGATCGCCGGCGAGGGCAACCGAATCGTTGGTGGCACCGCCCGGGCGGTCGTCGAGTACGTCACCCGGTATCTCGCCGAGGAGCCCGACGCGGTCGACGTCGAGCTCACCGAACGTCGCGGCGAGATCGTGCTGCTCGTGCACGCCAGCCCCGGTGACATGGGCCGCCTCATCGGGCGGCGTGGCCGCGTGGTGCAGGCCATGCGCCAGCTGACACGCGCCGCCGGCGCGGCCGAGGGCGTGCGCGCCACGGTCGACGTCGCGGAGTAGCGCACCGGGCGCGTGCCCGCCCCTCCCGGGCGTCTCGAGGTCGGACGAATCGGACGACCTCATGGGCTCACCGGTGAGGTCGCGGTGACGTTCACCAGCGATCGTGAGGAGCGGCGCGTCGCCGGAGCCGTCCTCTACGTCGACGACCGCGAGCTGATCATCCACAGTGTGCGCCCCCACCAAGGTCGCTTCCTCGTGCGCTTCGCGGGCGTCAGCGACCGCGAGGAGGCGACCCGCCTGCGTGGCGGGTTCCTCAGCGCTGCCCCGCTGATCGGCGGACCCGACGAGCTCTGGGTTCACGAGCTGGTCGGCGCCGAGGTCGTCGACCGGACCGGGCGCGCCCACGGGCGGATCGTGGCGCTCGAACCGAACCCCGCCCACGACCTCCTGGTGCTCGAGAGTGGCGCGCTGGTGCCGATCGTGTTCGTGGTCGAGCACACCCCCGGCCGGGTCGTGATCGACCCTCCCGACGGGCTGCTGGAGGGCTGACGGTGCGCGTCGACGTCTTCACGATCTTCCCCGAGTACCTGACGGGCGCGCTCGACGCGTCGCTGCTGGGCCGAGCCCGGGCCGCGGGTGTCCTCGACGTCCGCGTCCACGACCCCCGTCGCTTCGCCACCGACCCCCACCGCAGCGTCGACGACACCCCCTACGGGGGCGGCGCCGGGATGGTGCTGCGCCCCGAGCCGCTCTTCGCCGCCGTCGAGGCCGCCGACCCGCCCCGACCCCTCATCCTCCTCAGCCCGGCGGGGCCTCGCCTCGACCAGGCCCGAGTCCGGGCCCTCGCCGACACGCCCGGCTTCTCGCTGCTCTGCGGCCGCTACGAAGGCGTCGACGAACGCGTGGTGGAACATCTCTGCGACGAGGAGCTCTCCATCGGCGATTACGTCCTCGCCGGCGGTGAGGCCGCCGCCCTCGTCGTAATCGAAGCCGTGAGCCGCCTCGCGCCCGGCGTCCTCGGCAACGAGTCCTCCGCCGAACACGAATCGTTCACCACCGGCCTCCTCGAAGAACCCCAGTACACCCGGCCGGCCGAATTCCGAGGCTGGGCGGTCCCCGCGGTGCTCCGCTCCGGCGACCATGCCCGCATCGCCCGCTGGGGGAGAGCCCAGGCGTTGCGTCGGACCGTCCAGCGACGCCCTGACCTGCTGGCCGGTCGGACGCTCGACCCCGACGAGGTCGCCCTGCTCGAGGAGACCGACGACTGACGAGGCCGGTACGATGACCAGTCCTCCTCCAGAAACTGCGAGCGCAGAGCCTCTGATGAACTCCACTGACCTTGTCGACCGTCCCCACCTTCGTGACGACCGGCCCGACTTCGCCCCCGGCGACACGCTGAAGGTCCACGTCCGCGTCGTCGAAGGCACCCGGGAACGGATCCAGCTGTTCCAGGGCGTCGTGATCCGACGCCAGGGCAGCGGTGTACGCGAGACCTTCAGTGTCCGCAAGGTCAGCTTCGGCGTCGGCGTGGAGCGCACCTTCCCGCTGCACTCGCCGATCGTCGCCAAGATCGAGGTCGCCACCCGCGGAGACGTCCGGCGCGCCAAGCTCTACTACCTGCGCGATCGGATCGGAAAGGCGGCGAAAGTCAAGGAGAAGCGGGTCTAAACCTGCGATGAGCGCCGAGGACCTCGAGCGGTACGAAACCGAAATCGAGCTCCAGCTGTACCGGGAGTACCGCGACGTGCTCTCGATGTTCTCCTACGTCATCGAGACCGAACGCCGCTTCTACCTCGCCAACGGCGTGAACCTCACCGTCCACGACGACCACGGCCAGGCGTACTTCGAGCTCGAGCTCAGCGACGCCTGGGTCTGGGACATGTACCGCCCAGCCCGGTTCGTCAACCACGTCCGCGTCGTGACGTTCAAGGACGTCAACGTCGAGGAGCTCAGCAGCCGGGACCCCTGAGGGCCGACGGGTCAGCGACGCCGACGAGCGACCCGATCCCAGCAGCCACGATGCCAATGTCGACGCTCGTCGACCGCGCCGTGGGGGACGATCACCACGTGCCCGATGCCCGGCGCGATCTCATGGTCACAGCCCGGGCAGCGGTAGGTCTTCGTCGCCTGGTATGGCTGGATCCGACGGACCTCGACCGCGTCGGGGTCGGCGTCCTCGGCGGGGAAGCGCTGCGACGCCACCGCAGGATCAGCCGAACACGGCCCAGGCGATCACTCCGATGATGACCGCAAAGGCGGCGAGCACCACCAGCAGGTCGCTGCGTCGCTTCACCCGCTTCCGGTACGGGTTGTAGCCCACGGGGTTACCGTACCGCGATGGAGACGCTGCTCCTCGAGCGCGACGACCACGGTGTCGTCACGGTGACGTTCAACCGGCCTGAGAAGAAGAACGCGATCAGCACCACCATGTGGCGCGAGCTCGTCGCCGTCCTCGACGAGCTCGAGGAGTCCAGCACCGACCGGGTCCTGGTCCTGACCGGCGCCGGCGACGCGTTCACCTCCGGCGCCGACCTCACCCCCGACGAGCTCGGCGCCGTCGCGACCGGCGAGAGCGGCGGCCTCGGACGCTCGATTCGCTCCATGCGGATGGTCGGGCGAGTCGCGCTGCGCCTCCACGAGCTGCACCTGCCCACCATCGCCGCGGTCAACGGCGTCGCGGTCGGCGCCGGCTGCAACCTCGCGCTCGGCTGCGATCTCATCGTCGCCGCCGACACCGCCCGCTTCTCGGAGATCTTCGCCCGCCGGGGCCTGTCCCTCGACGCCGGCGGCTCCTGGCTGCTGCCCCGCCTCGTTGGCCTCCACAAGGCCAAAGAGCTCGCCTTCCTCGCCGACATCATCTCCGCGGCCGACGCCGCCGCGCTCGGCCTCGTGAACCGCGTTGTGCCCGCCGCCGAGCTGACCGCGGTCGTCACCGACCTCGCCCGGCGCATCGCCGCGCAGGCGCCGATCCAGATCCAGATCATGAAACGTCAGCTCAACCAGTCGCTGTCGGTCTCGATGGCCGAGGCCGTCGAGTTCGAGGACGTGGCGCAGGCCGCCAACTTCGGCGGCCGCGACACCGCCGAGGCGCTGACCGCCTTCCTCGAGCGTCGAGCACCCCACTTCACCGGCGAATGAGCGGCCCGCCGACGCGCGATCTGCGCCCACCCGCCGCGGGAGCCGAGTTTCGTGTGACGTATGGGGCTACCGTTCTCCTATGGCCTGGGACGTCGAGGGCTTGGTCGCCTCGCTGGCCGGCCGCAGCGAGCACACGCGCCGGGCCTATGAGCACGATGCTCGGGAGTTCGCGGCCTGGGCCGAACGGGGCGGCTGCCCCGACCCGGGCCATGTCGACCGCAAGACCCTGCGCCGATACCTCGCCTACCTCGAGACGCGGGGCCTCGCCCGCCGCTCGGTGGGGCGCAAAGCCGCCGCGGTGCGGGCCCTCCTCACCCACCTGCGACGCGCCGGCGTCGTCCCCGCCGATCCTGGCCGTGCGTTGCGGACCCCCCGCGGGGACACCCGCCTGCCCCGCGTCCCGAGTGCGCCCGAAGCCGCCGCGCTCCTCGACACCGCCGCCGACCGCGCCGCGCAACCCGACCTCGACCCGCTCACCGCCGCGCTGGCCGTCCGGGACCTGACCCTCCTCGAGCTGCTCTACGGGGCCGGCCTGCGGGTCAGCGAGGCGTGCGGGCTCGCGCTCGGCGACTGCGACCTCGACCGGGGCCTCGTCAGCGTGCTCGGCAAGCGCGCCAAGACCCGCCGGGTGCCCATCGGCGACCCCGCCCGGGCCGCCGTCGACACCTACCGCACCCACGCCCGCCCCGTCCTCGCCACCCCCGCCAGCCGCGACCGGCTGCTCCTCGCCCGCCGCGGCGGCCCGCTCTCCACCCGCGACGCGCACCGCATCGTCGCCGCCCACCCGCTCCGAGACGGCCGCCCGACCCACCCCCACGCGTTACGGCACGCCTACGCCACCCACCTCCTCGACGGCGGCGCCGACCTGCGCGCCGTGCAGGAACTGCTCGGCCATGCCGACCTGTCCACGACCCAGATCTACACGCACCTCAGCCAGGACCGACTCCGGGCGGTCTACGCCGCCACCCATCCCCGTGCCTGACTCCGACGCCACCGCCGCGCTCGTCGCCGAGCTGTGGGGCGACTACAAGGAGCACGGCACCCACGCCGCCCGCGAACGCCTGATCCTGCACTACTCGCCGCTCGTCAAGTTCGTCGCCGGGCGCGTCGCGTCCGGCCTCCCCCAAAGCATCGAGCAGTCCGACCTCGTCAGCTACGGCATCTTCGGGCTCATCGACGCCATCGACAAGTTCGACCCCGCCCGCGGCTTCAAATTCGAGACGTACGCCATCAGCCGCATCAAAGGGGCGATCATCGACGAGCTGCGCTCGATCGACTGGGTGCCCCGCTCCGTGCGGGCCAAAGCCCGAGCGGTCGAACGCGCCTACTCGAAGCTCGAGAACGAGCTACGCCGCAGCCCCGAAGACAAGGAGGTCGCGGCCGAGCTCGAGATGAACGAAGACGAGCTCAACCATCTCCTGTCCCAGGTCTCCTTCACCGGTCTCGTCGCCCTCGACGAACTCCTCGGTCGCCAACAAGCCAGCGACAGCGGCGGCTCAGCGACCGTCGGCGACACCATCGCCGACCGCGCCCACGACCCCGTCGAGATGTTCGAAGTCGACGAGATGAAGCACCTCCTCGCCGACGCCATCAACCGAATGCCCGACCGGGAACGCCTCGTGCTCACCCTCTACTACTACGAGGCCTTCACCCTGGCCGAGATCGGCGCGCTCCTAGGCGTCACCGAGAGCCGGGTGTGCCAGATCCACACCAAAGCCATCCTCCAGCTGCGCTCCCGCCTCGCCGAGCCCGCCTGAGAGGCCCGCAGTCAGGCGCCACTACACTGGCTCGCGACCCGGAGTTTTCCGGGATCACGCACGCCCGCACTCAAACTCGGTCGGCCGGCCCCTCGGGGTCCGGGCGCAGCGGGCGGAGGACCAACCGACACAAGGAGAAACGCGTGGCGACTGTCGTCACGATGAAGCAGCTGCTGGAAGCCGGGGTTCACTTCGGCCACCAGACACGCCGCTGGAACCCGAAAATGCGCCGTTTCATCTTTGGCGAGCGCAACGGGATCTACATCATCGACCTCCAGCAGACGCTGGACCGCATCGACACCGCCTATCGCTTTGTGCGCCGGACGGTCGAGGACGGCGGGATCGTCCTCTTCGTCGGCACCAAGAAGCAGGCCCAGGAGCCGATCCAGCGCCAAGCGGACCGGTGCGGCATGCCCTACGTCAACTACCGCTGGCTGGGCGGAATGCTCACCAACTTCCAGACCGTGCACTCCCGCGTCGCGAAGCTCCGCGAGCTGGAACGCATGGTCACCACGGGTGAGACCGAGCAGATGATCAAGAAGGAAGGCCTGAAGGTCACCCGCGAGCGCGACAAGCTGGAGCGCAACCTGGGCGGCATCCGGCGTCTCGAGCGGCTCCCCGATGCGATCTTCGTGATCGACACCAAAAAGGAGCACATCGCGGTCACCGAGGCGAACCGGCTCGGCATCCCGGTCGTGGCCGTCGTCGACACGAACTGCGACCCCGACCTCATCGGCTACGTCATCCCCGGCAACGACGACGCCATCCGCTCCGCGAACCTTATGAGCCGCATCGTCGCCGACGCGGTCGACGAGGGACGGTTCCTCGCCCAACGCAAGGGCGTCGCGACCACGAACGGTGCCGCCGAGCCCGCGGCTCGACCCACCCCGCCGCCCCTCGACCCCGAGGAAGCCCGCCGCCGCGACGAAGAGCAGCAAAAGGCCCGCAACCAAGCCGCCGCCGCGCAACGCGAGCGGGAAGCTCGTCTCGCCGAGACGAAGACCGCCAGCCCGCCGCCACCGCCACCGCCCCCCGACGCGGCGGTCACCCCGCCCGACGTGCCCACGCCACCCGCGGCGGTCACCCCGCCCGACGTGCCCACGCCACCCGAGGTGGCCACCCCGCCCGACGTGCCCACCTCACCCGAGGTGGCCACCCCGCCCGACGCGCCCGACGCGCCCCCGGAGCCCGAGCGTGGCTGACGTCAGCGCGGCGGATGTCGCTGCGCTCCGAAAGGCGACCGGCGCCGGCATGATGGATTGCAAGACCGCGCTCACCGAGAACGGCGGCGACCTGGACGCAGCCAAGGACTGGCTACGTACCAAGGGGCTCGCCGGCGCGGCCAAGCGGGCCGGGCGCGAGGCGCAAGAAGGCGCGGTCGGGGTCCTCGTGCAGGGTGGTGTCGGCGCGGTCGTCGAGCTCACCGCCGAGACAGACTTCGTTGCGAAGAACTCCGACTTCACCGCCGCGGTCGACGGACTCGCCGGCCTGGCGGTCGAAGCCGGCACCGCCGAGCTCGCCGAGCTCGCGTACGAGGGCCGCACGGTCACCGAGCACGTCACCGCCCTCGCCGCCCGACTCGGTGAGCACGTCGTGCTGGGCCGCGTCATCGTGTTCGAGACCGTCGACGGCGTCCTCGAGGGCTACCAGCATCGCCAGAACGACCGGGGCACCATCGGAGTCCTCGTCGAGCTCGGCGGCGTCGGCTCCGACGAGGCCCGCGCCCGTAGCGTCGCTCACGACGTCGCCCTCCACGTCGCCTCCGCCGCCCCCCGCTACGTGACCCGCGATGACGTCCCCGCCGACGCCATCGCGCGGGAACGGGCGGTGCTCGAAGAGCTCACCCGCAACGAGGGCAAGCCCGAGCAGGCTGTCCCCAAGATTGTCGAAGGCCGCCTCAACAAAACCTTCCTCAAAGAGACGGTGCTCGTCGAGCAGCCCTTCGTCAAAGATCCCAAACAGACGGTGGGCCAGGTGGTGTCCGGGCTCGGCCCGGACGCCGCGGTCCGTCGGTTCGCGCGGGTCAAGGTCGGCGAGGACTAGAACGGGGCTGCGCCGGTCGACCGTCGGCGCCTCGGGACCGGGTCAGACGAAAGGACAGCGCGTGGCCGAGAGCCGCTACCGCCGAGCGGTACTGAAGCTCTCCGGCGAGGCGTTCGCCGACCCGGCCACCGACTACGGCATCGACGC
>Ga0182024_10019407_pt1 | contig 12537 bp, 12 predicted proteins | sample P32metaG_FD_120480 | JGI IMG/M metagenome (GOLD analysis project Ga0182024, IMG submission 120480) | Permafrost microbial communities from Stordalen Mire, Sweden - P3-2 metaG (Illumina Assembly) | ecosystem: Environmental > Terrestrial > Soil > Wetlands > Permafrost | place: Sweden: Stordalen... | reverse complement strand
CCTTGATAAAAGGTCGTGAATGACCACTTGACGGTGGCCCAGGTCAGTCCACTCTGGATGTGGAGATTCTTGCGGATATAGGCCAGGTCGTCAAAATCAACGAACTGATTGCGGACGATTGGGTTGTAAAAGAAAAGAGTGGTGGCGGCCAACAGCAAGCACAAGATGGCGCCGCGCTTTTCTCGAGGCTTTTGTGGCGACTCTGACATGTCAATTTGTCGAGGCACTTCTTGGCTGAAAGCTAAAGAGTGAACCTTGCCGATAAGCGTCCACTCTGATGCCGACACTTATCACGATTCTAACGCGATGGTTATTGGAGAGACAGATGGGCCGCGGATGGAACAAATCGAGAGTAACCAGCGCGGTTGCTGCTCCCAGAGGAATTCGGGGCGGTCGGGGAAAGGTCAAGAGCTGCACCGCGTGGGGAACAGGGGATACACAGTGGGCACAGAGGTATGCGGCAATCACGGCATTAGCTCGCGATACATTTGGTGGAAGGCGTAGAGACCCTTCTCTTGTTTCACGCTGTAGCGGCCGCTTTGGTAGCTGGAGGAGTGAAGATTTTTTTGGACGGTCTCGCAGATGGCGACATCTTCGATCTGGATTTCGTCGCTAAAGGCCATGGCTTTGCGAGCTGCATCGCTCCCCAGTTGGCTTTCTGGGAGATACCACTCAAAAATTGCGAGGGTGCGTTCGGGCGAGAGCGGCAGGATGATGTTCAACGAGACATTATCGGGGTAACAGTTGAGCATCCAGTTGGGAAAAATCCAGAAATAATCGGCGGTCAGGTCGGCTCCGGGGTGCTGGTAGCGGCGGGGAGCGGCGTCTCCGGACTGAGCGCCTCGAATCGGCGTCCACTGGCGAACATAGTTGGAGTGAGGCTCCACGGTATAGGCGCTGTAGTTTATTTCGCGGTTGAGCGAGGGGTGGACGCTGGGTACGTGATAGCCCTCGAGATAATTGTCGATGTAGGTCTTCCAGTTGCAGTTCATCTCGTAGGTGCGGCGCTCGGAAAATTTCATGGAGCTAAAGTCGAACTTCTCCGCTTGGGCGGGCAATTCGCCGAGAGAGTCGCGCAAAGGAGGAGCCTCTCCATCGAGATTGACGAAGATAAGATTGAACCATTCCTCGATACGCACGGGAACCAGACCAAATTCAGCGGGATCGAAATCCTCGACGCCTTCGAATTCAGGGGTTACGAGCAGAGCACCGTCGAGGCGGTAGGTCCAGCCATGGTAGGCACAGCGGAAGAGTTTGCGGTTCCCGCATCCGGAAGCGGGATTGCCGGCGCGATGGCGGCATACATTGTGAAAGCAGCGCAGGACGCGATCCTCGCCCCGGGCTATAAGTAGAGGTTCTCCCAGTAAGTCGAAGGTGAAATAGTCCCCGGGTTTGGCGGCCTGGCCGACGTGGCCTACGAGCTGCCAAGTCGCAGCGAAAAGCGTAGTCCTTTCCTTTTCAAATGTTTCTGAGTTGAAATAGAGGCGAGCGGGAAGAGTGGAGGCGCGAGCGATGTCCAAGTCTATGTGCAGGTTTGGCATGTGGGAACCGGTGGCTCGATTTTAGCGCAGGCGGCCCTATTAAGTGTCGTGGTTGCTATTTGTGGGGAAGCAGCGACTAAATCGCGGAAAGCGCGCAAGAATGAACTTGGGAAAGCGTTCAAAAGCTGTAGTTTGGGTATCAGACGGACGATTTGGGGTATATGGGTGTACCGGTTGTGACTGGCAAAATTTGTCAATATGGCTCTCTGAAAGTGTCATACTGGAAGAACGTGGCACTCCGGGGAAGGTGACCATCCCGCAAAACCCGCTGAAAATAGGGAGCTTGTGTACGGAAGGACATCTGACTTAGGTCACCTGGGGCGTTGGCACGCAGAGTGCGATAGTTCAAGGCGAGTTGGTCATCCAACCAAAGAAAGTCAAACGGAGACGAGGACATCTAAATGCGGAAACAAAAGGGCTTCTCACTTATCGAACTGTTGATCGTAGTGGCGATCATATTGATCATCGCTGCGATTGCGATCCCGAACCTGTTGCGTGCACGTATTGCGGCCAATGAATCGTCCGCAGTGGCGTCGATCCGCACACTGAACACAGCTCAGATTTCTTACAACTCTGCTTATCCGACGGCGGGCTTTGCAGCGTCGTTGAGCGTTCTGTCTGGCACCTGCAGCGCATCTGCTGCTCCGACCTCAGCCGGCGCTTGCTTGATCGATACGCAGCTGTCGTCTGGTACGAAGAGTGGTTATTCGTTCATTATCTCTGGCGTGAGTGGTACCCCGGCGTCGAGCTATCAGGCGTCAGGTTCGCCGTTGACCGCGAATACCACTGGCGTACGTTCCTTCTGCTCCGTCGCTGATGCGGTTGTGCGTTATAGCACCGCTGCTCTGACGTCTTGCGCTGGAACCGAAACCCCGCTGCAGTAAATTAGATTTTGGCAAAGTACCTGGGGGAGGGTACCAGCCGGAAGAGACAGGGGAGAGAAATCTCCCCTGTTTTTTTGTTTGTTAGGTTACTGAATTTTCCGCTTCCAACCTGCCCGATTCTGATCTCGCGGCGTGTTTACTTCAGCTTTCGCGGGCCGCCTCCGGCTTCACTGACAAAAAACGTCATTTTCGATGCGAAGCAGTGTCGCAAAGAAACCCAGTTTGCTTCGAGCCCTCGCGTTATCGCAGTGTTGCCAACGAGTTAGGGATAGGGGAAGGTGGAGCTTTTTAGGTACTGAAAGTGCAACAGTGTTCAGTGGAAGATATGTGGAAGTGTTTTCCATGATTTGGGAGACAACGATGCCTAAAGACAAGGGATTTTCGCTCATTGAACTGTTGATTGTGGTGGCTATCATTCTGATCATAGCGGCCATAGCGGTACCGAGCTTCTTGCGATCCCGCATAGCGGCTAACGAATCAGCGGCAGCGGCAGCAATCCGGACGGTTAACTCGGCGCAGATTACCTACAGCTCAGCCTATCCGTCAGTGGGCTTTTCCAGCACCCTTGACGCGTTAGGTGGCACGTCCTGCAACCCCCCAAATTCGAGTAGTGCTTGCCTGATCGACACAGTGCTGGCGGGTGGCCAAAGGCAGGGTTACACGTATACCCTCAGCAACGTGAGTGGTTCGCCAAGTTCGTCTTATAGTGTTGTCGCGGCGCCGTCGACAGCAAATTATTCGGGTGTTCGCAATTTCTGCTCTTTCGAAGACGCGGTTATCCGATCTAGCATGAACACAATAACGACCTGCGACTCTACGGTCATTCCGCAACCGTAGGTTCGAGTGACGAAAGCAATCAAGCTTTACGAAGATCGCAAGTCAGCTGACGGAAAGTGGCACGCCCCCACGGAACGCCGGTTGACCATTTTCCGTTTACTTTCGTAATCGCCGCCGCTGGGCCATTCCCATCCTCCACCCATAACATTGCATATAATTCTTTTGGGGACCCATGCCGTAGTTTGGGCGTGAATATTGGGTTCAAGCGCACAACTATGTCTGCGATTGAAATTCTGGATCTGGAAAAAAGCTATCAAGTTGGTTTTTGGAGAAAGCGCGAGAAGGTCGCCTTACGCCCGCTTCGCCTAACCATACAAGAAGGAGAGGTATTTGGCTTTCTGGGGCCGAATGGCGCCGGCAAGACGACTACGCTGAAGCTGCTGATGGGCCTGGTGTTTCCGACAGGCGGAAGCGCGCGGATTCTGGGGATGGAGATGGATGATCCGCGGGTGAAATCGCAAATCGGCTTCTTGCCTGAACAGCCGTATTTTTACGATCACTTAACTGCACGAGAACTGCTTAATTATTACGGGCAACTTTCTGGGGTTGCGGCTAAATTGCGTACGGCCCGCGTGGAAGACATGTTAGAGCGAGTCGGGTTAATGGAATCGGCGAACGTGCAATTGCGCAAGTTTTCGAAGGGCATGCTGCAGAGAGTAGGACTGGCGCAGGCGATTCTGCATGATCCCAAGCTGGTTTTTCTAGATGAACCGATGTCGGGACTGGATCCGATGGGACGGCGCGAGGTTCGTGATTTAATTCAGCAGTTGCGGCACGAAGGCAAGACTGTCTTTTTCTCTACGCACATCCTCTCTGACGCCGAAGCGCTTTGCGATCGGGTTGGGGTGATCCACCAGGGTGAGTTGCGGGGAGTGGGAGCGGTAGTGGAGTTGACTTCGCAGGCACAAGGCAAGATCGAGATTATTTTCTGCGCGCAAGCGGTGCCAGCGGGTTTAACGCAATTGGGAGCCGAAGCGCGCGTAAGCGGTGACATGGTGAATGCAGTATTGCCGGAAAAACAGCAGGATGCGGCATTGGAGGTGCTGCGTCGAGAGCGGTTGAAGTTGATTTCACTTACGCCGGTTCGAAAATCGTTGGAGGAGTACTACATTCAAAACATGCGGCCAATGGAAGGACCGAAAGAAGAAAACCGGAAAGGAGTAGGCGTATGAACGCGGGTCGTGCGGATGCACGGATTGGATTCATCGCCTTCAACACTTTTCGTGAGGCGGTACGCGATCGGGTCTTATACAACTTGATTGCATTTGCCCTGCTGATGTCGGGGGCGGCGATTCTGGTGGGCGAGATATCCATCGACATCGAGCGGTTGGTGGTGGTCAACCTGGGCCTGACAGCCGTGTCGATTTTTGGCGTAGTGATCGCCATTTTTATTGGAATTGGACTGGTCTCGAAAGAGATTGATAAGCGAACGCTCTACACGGTGTTATCAAGGCCGGTTCGAAGGTGGGAGTTCGTGGTGGGCAAATTTTTTGGGCTCACGGGAACGCTGGTTGTGAACACCTTGTTCATGGCGATCGGCGTTCTCTTGGCGCTTCTTTATACGGCACACAAGTTTGAAAAGATGGACGAGTGGGTGCTGGTGGCGCTGTATTTTATCGTATTGCAGTTTTTTATTGTTTGCGCTTTGGCGCTGTTTTTCTCATCATTTTCCACCCCTCTGATGTCTGCAGTTTTCACCTTTGCGCTTTTCATAATTGGAAGCCTGGCGGAGGACTTGCGCGGCTTTGCGCGTATGTCCCATGGAGTGGGAGGGATGCTCGCGACCGCAATTGGCTACCTGGTGCCGAACTTCTCTGCATTGAATGTGATTAGTCAAGTGGCGCATGGCGATCCCGTAGCGGGCCGTCTGATCTTGTATAACACGCTCTACGCGGTCTTCTATTCGGCAATGGTGATTGCGGGAGCGGTGCTGATTTTCCAGCACCGGAATTTGAAATGAGTGCGAGGCGACGGGTCAACATTGTGGCGGCCGCGCTGTTGTTGTTTTCGATGACGGGCGCTATGGCGATGCTGTATGCCATTGATGGATTGGGGCGGAGCGCTGTAACCCAAGAGGCGCTTTACATTAATTCTCCAAAAGTATTGCGGCGGCTGAGCCTGGGCTATACGGGGTTGCTGGCAGATATTTATTGGACGCGAGCGGTGCAATACTTCGGGACACAGCATCACAAGGGATCAAGCGATTTTCGATTGCTTGCGCCGCTGCTGGAAGTTACCACCGAACTCGATCCAAGGCTGCTGCCCGCATACCAGTTCGGCGCTAATTTTCTGGCTCCAAAACCGCCGTCCGGCGCAGGCATGCCTGGCTCCGCTCTCGCCTTGATGAAATTTGGAATCGAGCATAACCCCGATGAGTGGCGGCTCTATTACAACCTGGGATTTTTGTATTACACGGAATTAAAGGACTACGCAAGGGCGGCGGATGCTTTTGCGCAGGGGGCACGAATTCCGGACACCAATCCGTTTATGCCGATACTGGCGGCCCGCATGGCCCAGCATGCCGGCGAATTCGACACAGCTCGCATGTTGTGGTTCACAACCTACCAGAGCACGAAAGACACTAGTATTCGGGAAAATGCGGTGGAACATCTGCAAGCCCTGAAAGTGGATGAAGATGTGACGCAACTGGAGGAACTGGTTGCGAAGTATCGGCAGCAGCGAGGCCATTTGCCGGCGAGCATGAGCGATTTGGAGCGGGCCGGCTTTATCCACGGCATACCGACCGATCCCAAGGGACACGCTTACAAACTGATGCCGGACGGCCGGATTGAAGTACAGGACCCGCAGGACATTTACTTCATTACGAAAGGGCTTCCGCCGGGCGAGAGTTCGCCGCAACCACGCCCGGCTCAGAATAAAGATACGAAGCCGATATCACGCTAGAGGTTTCGGTGGCAGTTGTAATGCCGCTGGCGCCTTCACCGACATCGCCATTTTGTCTAAGATTGTGTGCTTTGCCCGCCCAACCGAGCCGATGTAGTTCGACATTTTGTTAGCATTCTTTTGTTAGCATTCTTTGAGTGTCTTCAAACTTCCCGTCACAATTGTGGAGCGCGTTGCGAGACTGGTGGCGTGATCAGTCGAGCGCTACAACTTTCGCCAGCAGGACTTCCCTGCTATTTCGAAAGCTGTGGGAATTTGTGCGCGAGTCAACTCCCGAACAGCGAAGGCAACGCTACGGCGATATGGAATATGACTGGGAGAATCGGGTCAACACGACCAGCGGAACGGTGAGATGGCGGGAGAGATTACTTGGCTTGTTTCATTCGCCATATCAGCCCACCGAACCGGGCTTGTTCCACGAGATGATGGCGATCCTGCCCTTTGAACTCGATCAATTTACTTTCGTGGATCTCGGTTCGGGCAAGGGGCGAACGCTGCTGCTGGCTTCGCAGTGTCCGTTTCGGAAGATCGTGGGAGTGGAGTTGATTGAAGAATTGCATCGCGTTGCAGAAAAAAATATCCGGGAGTATCAAGACGCGGAGCAACGATGTCGTCAGATTGAATCAGTAGTGGGAGACGCGCGGGCCTACGAATTTCCCTTAGAGCCAACCGTGCTCTATCTTTTCAATCCATTTCCTGAGCGAGCGTTGGTCGAAGTTTTAGATCGGCTCGGAAAGTCACTGGCGGAATTTCCGCGTGCGATTTGGATCATCTATCACAATCCGTTGTTGGAATCGGTGCTGGGGTCTTTCAATTTTCTGGAGAGGGCGGGTGGGACGCAACAATATGCGCTCTATCGGACGACGCACTTTAGCCCCGGCAAAGTAAAATAAAGGGGAAAATGAAGTTGAGGCTCATGTTGATTCCGCTTCCCGCTTTTGTTCAGGGCCTCTTAGTCCTCATTGCAATTGCAATTACGGCGGCTATCCCAGTCCGAGTTCAGGCAGAGGACGTTAAGGCACTGGCCCGGGCGGTAGACGACCACTACAACCATCTGCGGAGTTTGCAGGCTGACTTCACCGAGATATATCGGGGGGATGGCGCGGAGCGGGTTGAATCGGGAACGTTGTGGTTGAAAAAGCCGCGCAAGATGCGATGGGAGTACCGTTCTCCGAAAGAGAAGCTGTTTGTCAGCGACGGCGAAGTTGTGTGGTTTTATCTTCCGGCGGAGCGGCAGTTGCGGAAGACGACGTTGCGGAAACTCGATGATATTCGATCACCGTTGGCTTTTCTGCTTGGCAAAACCAAGCTGGAGAATGAGTTACGGGGGCTTTCGAAGGCTTCGGATCAATCGCCGCTGGGTACGGGAAATACCGTTTTGCGGGGGATTCCACAAGGCATGGCTGGTGGTGCGAGCGAAGTGCAGGTGGAGATCACGCCCTCGAATCAGATAGTCCGCATCGTAGTGATGGAGCCGGACGGGGCGACGACGGAGTTTCGCTTCGCAAATTGGAAAGAGAATGAGCAGTTCAAGGGAAGTCTTTTCAGCTTTAGCCCTCCCCAGGGGGTGGAGTCAGTTGAGGGAGCGGAACTCGGGCCTTAGGCTAGGTCGATTGCAGGGTGGGGGAGACGCGGCAAGCCGCGTCTCTACAGCGAGGGCGTTTCTAGCGCGTTACTTGGGTGCTAATGAGGCGGCAAGTACTGTAAGGGCTTTGGCAACATAATGTTAGACTTGGTAGAGATACTCTCTACCAGGGCAAGAATAGACGGTCGCGAATGGCACAATTCCTGGTTAAAGTCGCCGACGAACAAGGGAACCTGAGGCAGCAGGTCGAGCACGGCTATTCCGAAGCCGAGGTGCATGACCGGTTTACGCAACAAGGCTACCTTGTGTATTGGGTCAAGCCGCGTACCCTTCTGAGCCGTAGCCAGGGCGGGGCGCGCGGCAAGCTTCGACAGTCTACATTTCTAATTTTTAACCAGCAGTTTCTGACTTTGATCAAGGCAGGCCTGCCGATTCTTACGTCGCTCGACCTTCTGATCAAACGGCAGCGCGACAAGTCTCTGTTGCAGCTTCTTGAAAACGTTCGGGAGCGGGTTAAGGGTGGCGAACTGCTTTCTGATGCTTTTGCCGCGCAGCGGGTGTTTCCGAAGATGTATACCACCACCCTGATGGCGGGCGAGAAGAGCGGCAACATGGAAGAGGTGCTGGGGCGTTATATCTCTTACCAGCGAATGGTGCAGACTTTCCGCAAGAAGCTTGTGGTGTCGTTGGTCTATCCGGCGCTGCTGGTTTCAGTGGTAACGCTGATGCTGATTTTTCTGATCACTTATGTGGTGCCAAAGTTCGCTGACTTGTTCAACAACTTGGGAGCACAACTTCCGGCAATCACGGTATTCATGTTGTCGCTGGGTTTGAATGCGCAGAAATACGGCTGGCTGGTGTTGGTGGCAATTGCGTTGGCGGTGCCTTTAATGTTGCGCTGGAAGCGGAGTGATCGGGGAGCCGAGAGCATCGATCGCTTTTTGCTGTCTCTGCCGCTGGTGGGAGAGATCCGCCTGAAATACCAGGTAGCGAATTTTTCGCGCATTCTGGCGACGCTGCTGCAAGGCGGATTGCCGTTGGTTCCGGCGATGGCGACGGCGGGCGAATCTTTGAGCAGCCGGCAAATGCTGAATGGAGTGACAGCGGCTGCCGAGCATGTACGAGAGGGGCAAAGCCTGGCGCATAGTTTGGAATCGCAAAAGTTGTTTCCCGACTTGGCCGTTGAAATGCTTGAAGTGGGTGAATCGACGGGCGCTCTGCCTGCGATGTTGAGTTCGGTGGCGGAGTTTTATGAGGAGGACGTGCAGACAGCTTTAAGCGCGGCAATGGCGCTGATTGAACCGATGATTCTAATCGTCATGGCTGTATTCGTGGGCGGAATATTGATCTCGTTATATATGCCGATCTTTACGTTGGGCGCCAATGTGCACTAATGGCGAGCCGAAGTGAGAATCCCTAAAGGGACGGTTGAAAGATTTGGATACGGCATTGCTAAAGCGATGCTGTCAGACGAGAGTTGATACGAAGGATGAGACGCGGCAAGCCGCGTCTCTACAGCGAGAGTTTGGAAGATTAGAGAGAGTTTAGAAGAGGTTGTAGACTGGTAATGGCGATGGCGGATAAGAAAACTGTACTGGTAAGCGGCGGGAACGGGGGGAAACTGGTGCCGGAAGTAGCATCGATTCCGGATGAAGTGGAACGCGCGCGCGATATTGCGAGGCGGTATCGCTGCGAATTTGTCGATCTGACCGACTTCCAGCTGCACCACGACCTCTTCGAAAAAGTTCCCGTGCACTTGATGTTCCGCTACAAATTTGTGCCCCTGGAAGAGACGGCCGATGGGCGCCTCGCGATTGCCATTGCAGATCCCAGCCAGTTGATGATGATCGACGAGATCAGCCTGCTGCTCGGCAAGCGGATCGTAACCAAAGTTTCGACGCTGAAGCAGATCTCCGACATCCTGCAAAAGACCGAGCAATCCAAGCGCGTGCTGGAAGACGCGAGCGAAGGGTTCACGCTGGACGTGATCCGCGAGGACGATGCCGGGAACGACGAAACAATCTCAATCGACAAGTTGACGGCGACGGCGGGCACGGACATGAGCCCGATCATTCGCCTGGTCGATACCACGATATTTACGGCGCTGCAGCGGCGGGCGAGTGACATTCACATCGAGACGCGTGACGACTCGGTGGTCATCAAGTTTCGTATCGACGGCGTGCTGACGAATGCCATGCCGCCGATTGGCAAAGAGCATCACTCGACTATCATTTCGCGAATCAAGGTGATGAGCGAGCTTGATATTTCCGAGCGCCGGGTACCGCAGGACGGGCGCTTCCGCGTGAAGTACAACGGGCGCGCCATCGACTTCCGCGTATCGATCATGCCGTCGATTCACGGCGAAGATGCCGTGCTTCGCGTGCTCGATAAAGAATCGATGAGCGAGAAATTCAAGAAGCTCACGCTCGAAGTGGTAGGGTTCGATGAAGACGATTTGCGGCGGTTCCGACGGTACATTAAAGAACCGTACGGCATGGTGCTGGTGACGGGGCCGACGGGGAGCGGCAAAACGACGACGCTGTATGCCGCGGTAAACGAAATCAAGACGGACGAAGACAAGATCATCACGATTGAAGATCCAGTTGAATATCAGCTCCGCGGCATCACACAGATTCCGGTCAACGAGAAAAAAGGTTTGACCTTCGCCCGCGGGCTGCGATCGATTTTGCGTCACGATCCCGACAAGATCATGGTCGGCGAAATCCGTGACAATGAAACGGCGCAGATTGCGATTCAGTCAGCGCTTACGGGCCACCTCGTATTTACGACCGTCCACGCCAACAACGTGGTCGATGTGCTTGGACGCTTCTTGAACATGGGCGTGGAGCCTTATAACTTTGTTTCGGCGCTGAACTGCATTCTGGCGCAGCGGTTGGTTCGCGTCATTTGCGATTCCTGCCGGACGGCGGTGCATTATCCGAATGACGTGCTGGAGGCTAGCGGCCTCGATCCCTTGCAGTGGTCGCAGGTTCCTTTATACGAGGGGCAGGGCTGCATCGAATGCGCGGGAACCGGCTTCCGGGGGCGGACGGCGATTCATGAACTTCTGGATTTGACGGATCGGATACGCGAGATGATTCTGGAACGGAGGCCGACGTCGGAGATCCGCAAGGCGGCCCGCGAAGAGGGTATGCGCTTCCTGCGCGAGTCGGCGCTCGACAAGGTGCGCGGTGGATTCACCACTCTGAAAGAGATCAACAAAGTCACGTTTATTGAGACCATGAGGTAGCAGGCATTACCTCAGCATTGGCCGGACGCGCAGTCTGTGCACCTGCCGAGGTAACTGTTCTCTTCATGAAAGTAAGAGATATCATCAAGTTGCTGGAGCGGGATGGCTGGTTCTTGAAGCAAACCCGTGGGCAGTCATCGCCAGTACAAAAACCCGATGAAGGCCGGACGCGTGACGCTGCCAGGGCACCCAAATGATGATCTTCCGCCGGGTACTCTGAACAGCGTTCTCAAACAAGCAGTTGAAAGCATGAACTACGTAGTTGTTTATGAAAAATCGGCTACAGGATGGGCGGCTTACGTCTCCGACCTGCCGGGAGTGGTTACTACGGGACCAAGCAGAAGCGAGGTACGCTCCTTGATCCAGGAAGCGATCGAGTTTCATCTGGATGGATTAAAGGAAGACCGGCTGCCCATTCCGGAACCAAGCGCTGAGGCGGAGATCATTTCGGTTTCGCAGCGATGATTTATCAGCCATAACTTGTCTGCCATGATTTCACGACTATGACTTCCAACTCCAAACACGTTCGCCGTCCAACGCTCGCTTGCGAAATTGCAGCCGACCGGGTTCTGGCCGGGCGCGCGGCTGATGCCGGGCGAATGGTGGAAGTATCGTCGGCTCAGGAACTGGCGCCGGGTAGCGTTGTCCCCGACTTGATGGAGCCGAATCTGCGCGATGGCGCGGCGGTTCGAAAGGCGATTGAAAGTGCGATGGCGGGCGTGGGCGGGCGCTCTCGTGACGTGATTGCGATCCTGCCTGACACTTCGGTTCGCGTTGTGCTGCTCGACTTTGAAACGCTTCCTGCGAAACGTGAGGAGGCCGAAGCGGTGGTGCGTTTCCGGCTGAAGAAGTCGCTGCCATTTGATCCGAATGAGGCACGGGTTTCCTATCATGCGCAGACGACTGGCAAAGGAGTGCGGGCTGTAGCCGCCGTTGTTCTGAATAAGGTTTTGGAGGAGTACGAATCAGCATTCCGCGATGTTGGCTATAACCCGGGCATGGTGATGCCGTCGATGCTGGCGGCTTTGGGCGCGGCGGATGCGGAACGTCCCACATTGGTAGTCAAGGTGGACGCGCGCACCATCAGCATTGCGATTCTCGAGCAGGAGCAACTGCTGCTGTTTCGGACACTTGAAAATTTACGCGGCGTCACCATTACGGGCGATCAACTGGCGGAAGAAGTCTATCCCTCGGTTGTGTTTTTCCAAGACACTTATAACTTGAACATTGAGCGCGTGTACGTTGCTGGGCTGCCAGAGTCGGAAGGCGCAGCGCCGGCACTTAAAAATCAGTCAGGTGCGACCGTCGAAGAACTGGTGGGAGCGTCGCAAATTGGGTCTACCAGTGGCACGGTTCCGCGGTGGCGCATGGCGGGAGTCGTAGGAGCGCTCATTTCATAAATCAATATGCGCCTGGATATCAATCTCGCGACTCGGCCTTATGAAGATGCCCGTGAATTTTGGGGACGCTGGGGACTGGGCGTTGGCCTGCTGGCGGTATCGACGCTGCTGTTAATTGCTTTTTCGGTGCAAAGCT
>Ga0182024_10019406_pt1 | contig 12537 bp, 10 predicted proteins | sample P32metaG_FD_120480 | JGI IMG/M metagenome (GOLD analysis project Ga0182024, IMG submission 120480) | Permafrost microbial communities from Stordalen Mire, Sweden - P3-2 metaG (Illumina Assembly) | ecosystem: Environmental > Terrestrial > Soil > Wetlands > Permafrost | place: Sweden: Stordalen... | reverse complement strand
GTATGCCGTATTTTACGCTGGCGGTGTTCTCGTGCCGCTCGACTATAAGCTATCTCCGCAAGAGCACCTCGCGCTGCTGGCTCACTCGAAGGCGAGCGTGCTGATCATCGAGTACCCTTTATGGCGGGCAATAATCGCCACATTGCCGGCGGGTGGCAGTACGGAATGTGCCGGGCGTCACGCCGAGACGGTGCTCGTTACCGAGGCTCCGGCTGGCGCGGAACTCGCGGAGGGCAAACGGTGGGAGGAATTTCACGGTAAAAACGCGGCGAACTTTCATCCGCGAAAACGCTCCGACACTGCGTGCATCGTTTATTCCTCTGGCACCGGCGGCGATCCAAAAGGCTGCGTCTTGACGCATGGAAACTACCTCGAGCAATGCCGTTCGCTGTCGGCTTTCTATCCTTTTGCGCCCGGTGTGCGTTATCTGAGTATTTTGCCCACGAATCATGCGATTGATTTTATGGTGGGCTTCATTCGGCCCTTTCTGTCCGGCGCGACGGTGGTGCATCTAAGGACCTTGCGTCCCGAATACGTACGCGAGGCCTTCACGCGATACCGGATCACATACATGGCGCTGGTACCACTAGTGCTGAAAAATCTAGAGAAAGGGTTGCGTACGCGATTTGCCGAATTGCCGCCAGTCAAGCGCGCCGCATTTCAGGCACTCAAAACCATCAATCGCACGGCGACGCGCCATCGTCCGAAATTATGGCTGAGCCGGGCGTTACTTCCTCAGGTGCATAAGGCGTTCGGCGGCGAATTGCGCGCACTGTGCGTCGGTGGAGCGTTCACCGAGCCTGCAACGCTCCAATTCTTCAACGATCTCGGGATCCAGGTGGTCAACGGTTATGGACTTACCGAGGCAGGAACGGCAGTCACGCTGGGTGGGTTTATGCCGTACCGGCCGGACACGGTGGGCAAGCCGTTGCCGGGGGTCGAATTGCGGATTGTGAATCCTGGCGCGGATGGCGTGGGTGAAGTTGCAGTGCGAGGCCAGACGGTGATGTCTCATTACCTTGACGATCCCGAGATGACCGCGGAGACCATCGTGGATGGATGGTTGATGACCGGCGATCTGGGGCTGCTCGATGCGACCGGCCACTTACGCCTCGTGGGCCGCAAGAAAAACATGATCGTTACGGCGGAAGGTAAAAACATCTATCCGGAAGACATCGAGAACGTCTTCGAAGGTCTCGGCGTAAAAGAGTTTTGCGTATTTGCCGCCAATTATTTATGGCCGGAGCGCACCATGTCCGGCGAGCAGCTGATCATGATTCTGCATCCGGAGCCCGGACAAGACATGACTGACGCCATACGGGGCGACGTGGCCACTCGCAACCAACGACTGGTGCCGTATAAGCGCGTGAGTGGCTACCTCGTTTGGGAGAAAGACTTTCCGCGGACCGCTTCCCTGAAGATCAAGCGCGGCGCCCTGGCTCAAGAGATTCGCCCAGAGATTCAACGTGATGCGGTCGTCGCCCTGTGAGCCCTGTGAGCAAAAGTCTGCTCGCCATCGTAAATCCAGCGGCAGGCGGAGGACGCTGCGGTCGTCTGGTGAAGACCGCGCTGGCGAGACTGCGTGACGCAGGCATCGAACTTGAAACGGCCGAAACATCCGGGCCCGGAGACGCGACACGGCTGGCAAGGGCGGCGTACGCGCACGGGCAGCGGCGCTTTTTAGCTGTGGGTGGCGACGGGACCGCGTTTGAAATCGTGAACGGCGTGTTTCCAGCGGCCTGGTCAAATACCGCCAGCTGCAAAGATGCTGCGGCGCCGTGTGGTATGCGACCCACCCTGGGATTCATGCCGCTCGGAACCGGCAATTCCTTTCTTCGCGATTTCAGCGACCGCGGCGTCGAGTATGCAGCGGAGGCTATTATCTCTGGGCGTCATCAGGCATGCGACGTGGTCAGACTGACGCACGCGGAAGGCGAAGTCTATTTCATTAATTTGCTCAGTATGGGTTTCACCGCCGATGTAACGGCAGCGGCAAATCGCCGCTTTAAGGGGCTTGGAGAACTGGGTTATATCTTGGGCGTGCTGGTTTGCCTGTGGCGGCTCGATCGCCGGTCTTTTCCTCTGCGCATGGATGAGCAAACCGAAATTGACCGGCGTCGCTGCCTTTTCCTCAGCTTCAGCAACAGCAAATTCACGGGTGGCAAGATGCTGATCGCACCGCAAGCGTCGACCAATGACGGATTGGTCGAGTGCGTTCGATGGGGACCCATCGGCCGCTTGGGGTTGCTGCAGAATTTCTCCAAGCTATTTGATGGAACGCATCTCGCGCATTCAGAAGCTTCGCGATGCAGTGCGCATTGCGTCGAGTTCGTACTTGACGCTCCGATCGATGTGATGGTGGATGGCGAGGTGCTGACGCTTGATTGCCGCCGCATCGATGTGTTGCCCGGCGCACTCGATGTGATGGTATGAGCGCCGAACCGCACATACGCGAGCACATCGCCGCCGAAACCGGTGGGCCGCACGAAACGCGCGTGCGCTCGGCATATTTGGCCGTACGCAGCGCGGCACGATGGGCCGCCGCGGGAGTATTTTTCTTCATCACGTGTCCAACCCTCGTCATGATGGGTATCGTCGTAGACCCGCGGAGAAATGACAAGCCGCAGCGATGGTTATCGCGCAACGTAGTGCGATTGGCGGGCGCGCGGGTCGAAGTAAGGTGCTCAAAAGCCTTCGACCCGCAGCGCACAAGTTTTTTTGTTTCCAATCACGTAAATCTGTTTGACCCCTTCGTGCTGTACGGCGCCGTACCACAATTCATCCGCGGGCTGGAATTGGAGTCACACTTCCGCATTCCGGCGTACGGCTGGATGATGAGGCGCTTTGGCAATGTGCCTGTGCCGGACACAACGCGCCCCTCCGATTTGAAGCGCATGTGGCGACTTGCGCGCGCCGCAGTCGACCACGACGTGAGTCTGGTGGTGTTCCCGGAGGGACGGCGGACGCTCGACGGACGCGTAGGGGAATTTCACGAGGGCGGATTCCGAATGGCGCAGCAATTCGGAACTCCGATCGTGCCGGTGAGCATCGTTGGTTCATTCGAGTTCAATCGCAAGACGAGCTGGATCCTGCGGCCATCGACAATTGTGGTGTACTTCCACGATTCAATCGAAACTGCCGGTCTGAATAAACGCGATGTGCCCGGATTGCGGGACCGCGTGCGCGAGATTGTGGCGGGGCCGGTTCACGCGGCTATGGATGCCAAGCGGCTATTGATGCAAGACGATGAAATCGGAATGCGGGGCTAGTCCTGCGCCAAAAAGGCGACGCGACTGCTAGACACTCGGCTGAATTCCTGGCAGCGTGCGTCCAGCTTTGGTTTCCTGCCAAGTATAAACAATGCGGTGAATGACCGTAATCGTCGACACCACAGAAATCACCCATAGTGCGGGCGCCATGCGGTCAAACGTTCCTCCTAAAATTAATAGCACCAGCCGCTCCGGTCTCTCCATGAAACCGACTTTACAGGTGGGGATGAGCGACTCCGCACGCGCGCGCGCATAACTCACCATTACAGATCCCGCGGTGGCCACCGCCGCCAGGATCACGTAAGAAGCTCGGCCATTCACCGCATAGTAAACCAAAAGGCCCATGTATAAAGCCATATCGGAGTAACGATCGAGCGTGGAGTCGAAGAAGGCGCCGAACGCCGTGACCCGCTTTTCCCGCCGCGCGACTTGGCCGTCCAGCATATCCAGAAATCCAGCGAGGAAAATCACCGCCGCAGCGAAGCGGAACATGCCCGTGGCAAATAACACGGCCGCCCAAAGATTTACGACCATGCCAAATGCGGTCAAAATGTTGGGATTAATGCCGGTAGCGGCGATGGCATCTACAATTTTGTCGAGCAGCCAGCGACTTGCAGTACCAATAGACCGAGTGATCATGACGGGAGCTTGCGCGCACCAGGGATACGCGTGCGCGATGATACGCTACCATGGCCACCAGCCTCAAGTGCCAGGCCGCCTGCCCCACAGGCAGCGGCACGCGGGACGGCAGCCGAGCCTTATCAAAAATTAATGCCGAGACCCGTGGTCAGAGTGATGTTGTTATTCTTGCTTCCGGGCGATGGCCTGCTGATGTATTGATCAATAGCCCCGGCATTCGCGCTAAACCGGCGGCTGATTTTCAGGCCAAGGGTCGCTGAGGCATCGCCGTGGTAACGGCTGGCGTGCTCGAGGTCCGGGAAGAAATCGAGTGCCTGATCGAGTCGCAAACGACTCGATATCTGCACGCCCAGTTTTTCACCGATGGCAGCTTCTACGCTCGCATTCGATGGGCCGACAAAAAATGATTCGTGAATGTAGTCAGCGCCCGCGACGACGCCGAAAAGGGTGCGAGTATTGTGAATCAGATCGCGTCCAATACCTCCGCCATACGTTTGGCGAAGATACAAGCCCTGTGCATCGATGTGATCGAGCTGGCCTGTGACAAAAATAAAGTCTCGGGAGGTAAAGAGATAATCCTGGCGAAGGGCCGTCGTGATTGTATTCGAGGTTACGGATTCGCCGCCCTGCTGCGCTTTGGCGAGTAGCGTGTTCAGGCTGTAGTTCGTGCGCCAGTGTCGTACAAACAGCAGATCGTGAGGACGCTCACGGGTGGCAATCACACTCGCATTGAGGGTGCTGGTGCTCTGGTCGCCCCGCTGGATGGCATACCCGAAATTAATCGAGCCACTCCAGTCCTGCCATAATTGCACAGGCTCCTCCACCTGCGCATGGTAAGTTTCCGCAGGTAGAATTACGCTTACGGAGGCAGCGCCGATGGTCTGTGAAGTTCCATTGAGCGTCACCTGCCAATCACCGGTGGCCTGCAGCTCGATCTGCCCGCGAACAACTCTGCGGTCCATCCCAAGAATGACGGCCGGCTTTTCCACCGATAAAGATTGAATTTTTTCTAAAGGAATGGAAACGTCGCCCACTGCGTCGGATTTAAACGAGAGCTTTTTATCTTGCACTTCAACGAAAGTTCCGCTCAGCTTGTCGCCATTCTTAAAAATTACGGTATCCGCGCAGGCCAGCGTTGCGAATCCTAATAATCCTAATAAAAAAACCAAAGCCCCTGAAATGATACGCATCAATTGCCCCCCTGAGACCGATCGCCAAGGCTCATGCCGGCGGAGATTGCCGTTGCCATCTGTTAGAAGACAACAGAAACGCATTGTAGATTGCGCACTTCCGCCAACACAGCAGAAATTAGGAAAGAAGTTGATCTAATGACAACCGTATAGCCAAAATCTGCCTGAATAAACGGGCAGCGAGGGCGGGGCAGGACGCCTTCAAGTAAGAACGGGTATTTGGCATTGAGCTATTCTTCAGGTGGCTTGGTAAATAAGGAAGGGATACACGTAAGAAAAGAAGGGGAGCCAGCCCAGGTCAAGCCGTCTCCCCCTGTGCCCCGGTGAGGGGCATGTCCAATCCTGTCGGGTCGGACCGGACATTCTAGTGGTGTCTTGTATTGCATTCAGGCTCCCCAAACGTTCCATTTTTATTTGTCCGTTCCACAATTTTTTTCGACATGGCAACCCCTGCCCACCTGGCGCGCGGGTCTCAACATATCAGTCCGAGCATGTTGCGCCGCAGGAGCAGGGCCGTCACGGACTAATTGGTCACCGATCATGGTCCAGCACTACAGCCACATCCGAACGGCAACGAACCGAGCAGCATTAGACGGCACCGCCAAAATGGCCAAACGTTTCAAGCCGATAGGACCCAAAACGTGCACCAATCTGGCAACGCCGAGTCCGGCACGCATTAACAGATTGAAGAATTGGTGGGCCTGGGTGGACTTGAACCACCGACCTCGCCCTTATCAGGGGCGCGCTCTAGCCACCTGAGCTACAGGCCCATTGGGGGAGGAAATTATCTCATGATAGCGATGGGTTGTGTGACGGTCAAGAGAGGTGCGGCGTGCAAAAATTCCGCGCGAGTTTCTCTCTGTTTCGGTGAACAGTTTCGACGCATCGCGCCACCAAACTCTATCACTGAATTTATCTTTGAACTCATCATCGAAATGCCCAGCGAGTTGTCGCCGCTGGATGATTGGCCTTCACACGCCGCCGCAGCTGACATGGCCCGCAGCTCGCGTAGACTGGAGCGACAGACTAGCATACGATAGCCGCTATGGTCGCATGGCTCCTCGTCCTACACATCTTTGGCCTCACCTTTTGGATTGGTGGACTCCTCGTGGCCGTTATGGCGTTATCGCGCTGCGCGCGAGAAGTATCCACGGAAGCACGCCAAGCGTTGGCCCGCCTTGCGCGAATTTTCTTGCGAGTCATGGCCGATCCCGGAGCGCTGTTAACTTTGCTCGCCGGGATTGGTTTGATCACCACGAATTCATCTTATTTCCTGCACGCGCGGTGGCTGCACATTAAACTGGGCTTTGTGGTCGTGATGCTGGTTCTGCACGGCGTCGTGGCCATGAGGAGCAAACTCGTCGCCACGGGACGGATGGACGCACGGCGAAGCCAAGCCCGGCTTTTATTCGTGACCATCGTCATCGTTTTCCTGCTCATCCTGATTTCAACACTGCCTGGCGCAGTATTTCTGAACGGTCGCGCCGTCGGTGCTTTCTTGAGCGTTAAATAAATAAGTGACTCCCGAGCAGTTTGAGGCGATTCGTGACTGGCGGCCCATCATGCCAAGGCGATCACGTCGATCTCGACGCGAACGTCGCGAGGCAGCCGTGCGGCCTGGACGGTCGAACGCGCGGGGGCATTTTGCGCAAAATAGCGGCCGTAGACGTCATTCATCGCGGCGAATTCGTTCATATCGGCAAGGAAGACCGTCGTGCGCACGACTTTGTCGAGTGACGATCCTGCCGCTTCCACGATTCCCTTCAGATTTTCGAGCACGCGTTCAGTCTGGGCCGTGACGTCGCCGCCAACAAGCTGTTGTGTGCGCGGATCGAGTGCGATTTGCCCGGAAGCGAATATGAATCCATTCGCGCGAATTGCCTGTGAATATGGTCCTATCGCTTTCGGGCCGCGGTCGGTCGAGATTACTTCCTTCATGCGATCCTCCTCCGAAGGTGTCTACGGCTCAATCCTTGCGCGGGGCTGTTCGTCCGCTCAGCGATCTGATTTCTGGCGGCTAGGTCTGCGAAAGCCAGGTGCGCTAAGCGTCCCTATGGTTGCGATCGATATCGTGCGCGGAAGTCGCCCGGAATATCGGACAGACTCCGCCACTCGCGGAACGTCGCGGCAAGATCACGGCCGCTAGCGTCCTCGAGTGCGGAGCGTAAGTCGGTATCATCAACAGATTCATCCGTCGTGTCGCGAAAGACGCGACGCAAGGCTGTTTCGAATCTCTGCTTACCAATCATGTCCGATGTGTCCACGAGAAAAAGCGCCGCCTTACGGGTAGCGGTGGCGCGCTCTTCCGGCGTTTTGGCCGCCCGAGGCACGAGTGCAGCATTCTGTTCGTCACCTGGCGCAGTGCGCACGCGAGTTTTTCTGAAGGCTTGATCGAACGAGTCGATCAAGCGCGAGATTTCGCGGCGGCGGCCAGAATCGCCTTCGCGGGCTCCTGCGGCTTCGACCACGGCGAAAAGTGCAATGCCGTCACGAAGCAATGGCTGAGTGTCGGGGCGTACCTGCACTTGCCAGCCAAACCACGTCTGTGCCAGCTCGTATTCCGCCAGCTCCAGTACGGGTTCGGAGTCAATCCCCCGTGCGAACGCATGCTGATCGAGCAGAGCGCCCTCAGGGAACGACAGTGCCGAGAATCCGGCTGCCGTTCCCGCTTCGCCATCGTCGACTAGCGCGGTGATTGGCGGAAGCACCGCAGATGTTTCAGCGATATAGATCGGCCGGACCACCGAATGGCGCGACGCCGCACCCGACTTCGCTCCCATCACGGGACCGAAGAGCCGGCCGTATTCGGCGACGGTATTGGCCAGGCGCTCAGCTACCGATTGGGCCAGCTCAGGGGCGACGGGATCGCGCGTCCAGAAGATCACACGGCCAGATCGCGCTGCGACAACGCTCTCCTGGTATCGGCCGGCAATTGCAAATGGCGGAAAATCCGCGGGCGCAACCTGAAATTCACGCATGGTGGAAGCATTTTTATGGACGCGCTTTTCCCTACCTGAGGCTAAAACGCGAAAGTCGGACGGAAGTGCGAATTCCAAACTCTCCACGTGGGCGCGCAAGTCGGCCTTCACGAACACACCAAACGGCGGTCGCCAAGCCGGAAACGCCGCTGGGTCCGTAATATAAAAACCATCGGCCGACGCCCCGACTGCACCGTCGCCTCCCAATTCCGGATCGAGATCAAACTCAGTAACGATTGCTCGATGCTCTTTGGGTTTCCACGGGTCGGTAAAGCGAACGCGAACGGGAGCGCCAGGCTCACCGTTCACGCGCGCAATTTCAACCTCACGCCCATTCACACGCAAAGTGAGGTTTGTGACGCCAAAGGACGAGCCGGCAGGCGCGCTAAGGTCAAGATATGAGAGGGGATCAACGCCGACGTTTTCAAGATCATCGCTAACGCGCATGTGGATGCGCTCGGAAAGGCTGTTCGAAGAAGATGCTGCACTGGCCGCGACCTCGTTAACCGCGTCCGTCCGCGTGGAATGTTGAAACCCTGGTCCGATCGGGACCGCGCAGCCGATGAGAAAAACTGCAAAAAACACAGCGATATCGAGAATTGGGGAACGCACGGCTATGTAGAGATTCTATCGTAGGTGGCAGCGCGGTCAAAGAAGTTGGCCCCAGCTAAAATCTTGTGCCCGTAACGGGGGGTCAGCGTCGTCGGAGGCCTCGTTGGTGGACGAAGCTGTGACCTCCGGCAGCGTAATTGCGGCGAAAAACAATTTCATCTGCCTCGGCGTCAGTGGCGCCTCGATTAACCTCGTTAATGATCTCCTTCTGCGTAAGACCGGCATTTTGCAGATCGGCGACCTTGCGACTGGAAAGGACCGGTTGTCCGGCCGCGCGCCGCGCCGCCGCTGCCAGCACGACGCTGTCTGCAAGGCCAGCCAATCTCATCGCCTGAGCCTCGCCCGACCAAACTCCTAATTGATTTAACCGCGCCAGCTGCAATATGGAGGCTTCGCGAAAACCGGCTTCGAGTAACGCAGCTGCCGACTGGCCCCCGGCGAAAGGCTCTTCACGCCCGTGCGCGATACGCACCAGCTCGACACATGCGGGATCGGTAAGGCCTGCCTGCCGGGCAACTACGAGTTGCTGCACTTCCTGGTTGGTGACATGTAACTGCCGGAGTTGTTCGACGCTGTTGAACCACATGCCAGCCTGATTGAGTTGCGTCATGTCTGTATGTGGGATCTTCTTGCAGCCGCTCAGACTCAACGCCAACGCGAGGATCGGAAGGAGATACCGTGGAAAAGATATGTGGAGGAAAGACCACCGTTTTGACGGACGACGCACACGATCATTGTAGGCGGTAGATCGCTGCCGTGGCCGCGCCGTCTGACCCGGAGTCGCCTTGTAGTTAGCGTCTCGAATGAACGGTTTTCAGCGGAATGGCGCACGAATATACAAGCAAACTGGAACGCTAAACGCGATACACGCGCTCCACGCCCAAGACACCGGATATGCGCTTGATGTTTCTAAGGATGCGCTCGAGTTGAGTGCGGTCGGTGATCTCGACGGTTGCTTCAATCCGAGCATTCAGATTGTCTGGCCGGCTTTCGAGCGACTGAATATTCGCGCCTACAGAGCTAATCACCTTGGTCATATCGGCGAGCAGGCCAGGGCGGTCCTTGGCATGAAGCAGCAGCGTCACTGGGTAGGTTTCGTGACCGACTTCGCTCCAATCCACGGCGATGCGCCGCTCAGTTTGGTAAAGGAGATTTTGCACGTTGGGGCAGGCCGTATTGTGAACGGCAACGCCGCGTCCGCGCGTGATATAGCCGATGATCGGATCGCCCGGTATGGCGTTGCAACACTTGGCGCGATAAACCATTAAGTCATCGTGGCCGCGAACCAGAATTGCCGGATCGCGGATACCAAGCATGCGCTTGACCGTGGAGACGATGCGCGTCGGATTCTCGTCTGCCTGTGCTGACTTGTCCTCTACGTCTCGTCCGGTAAGCTTGACCAGCACCTGGCGCGCCGAATATTGGCCGTACCCCAAATCGGCGTAGAGATCATCCAGCCTCGACCGGCCATACTCGGCGGCTACGCGCAGTAAATCCTCCTCTGAAATTTTCTTGAGGCTGACGCCAAAGTGCCGTGCTTCGCGCTCGACGAGCTTGCGGCCCATTTCGGTAGCTTGCTTGCGTTCGTGAAGATTGATCCATTGCCGAATCTTTGTGCGGGCATGCGATGTGCGAACAAAGCTCAGCCAATCGCGGCTGGGACCATGGCCCTTTTGCGTCAGAATTTCAACAACATCGCCATTGGCCAGTGGATGGCGCAGCGGTACGATCTGGCCGTTAACTTTGGCGCCTACGCATTGGTGCCCCACCTCAGTGTGAATGGTGTAGGCAAAATCAACGGGCGTGGCTTCGCGCGGCAGCGCCAACACCTTTCCCTTCGGCGTGAACGTATAGACTTCCTCAGGGTATAAGTCCACTTTCAGCGTGGAGAGAAACTCAGACGGCTCGCGCATCTCGCGCGCCCATTCCACCAGTTGTCGCATCCATGCAATGCGCTGCTCGTCGCCGGCAGACGACCCTGTGCCGTCTTTGTACCTCCAGTGAGCGGCCACGCCTTGCTCGGCAATGCGATGCATCTGCTCGGTGCGAATCTGCACCTCAAATGATTGTCCCGCGTGAATCACCGTGGTGTGCAAGGACTGGTAGAGATTCGGCCTTGGCATGGCGATGTAATCCTTGAATCGGCCAGGCACCGGACGCCAAAGCTGGTGGACCACGCCGAGCGCAGCGTAGCAGTTGCGCACGGAGTCAGTGACGATGCGCACCGCGAGCAGGTCGTACACCTGATCCACGGTGCGCTTCTGTCGCTGGGCCTTCTGATGAACGGAATAGAGCCGCTTCATACGCCCATCGACCTGGGCGGGAACGTTATTTTCCACGAGCGCCGCGCGGATCGTTTCTTGCACACCATCGAGGAACTTTTCAAATTCATCGCTGCGCGCCGCAACGGTATCGTGCAGTTCAAGATATGCGGAAGGTTCGAGATAACTGAACGCGAGATCCTCAAGGTCGCCGCGCATGGCGCCCATGCCCAGCCGGTGAGCGATCGGCGCATAGATATCGAGCGTCTCGCGCGCTATGCGCTCTTGCTTTTCCGGACTGAGGAAGCGCAGCGTGCGCATGTTGTGTAAACGGTCGGCAAGTTTCACCAGCACAACGCGTACGTCGGTGACCATCGCCAAAAGCATCTTGCGTACGCTTTCCGCCTGACGAGCTTCGGGCGACACTAATCCGAGACGGCTGATTTTGGTCACGCCCTCAACTAGCCGCGCAGTTTCCGATCCAAAGCGGCTGGCGATTTCCGAAAGTGGAATATGCGTGTCTTCCACAACGTCGTGCAGCAAGGCTGCGGCCAGCGTTGTGACGTCCAGGCGCAGATCGGCAAGGATGTGTGCTACCTCAAGCGGATGGGACAAATATGGCTCGCCAGACTCCCGCACCTGCGATTGGTGCTGCTCGGCGGCAAATTCAAACGCTCGTCGCAACATCTCCACATCTTCATTCGGCCGATTCTGGCTCACCAAATCGAGCAATGCTGCGAAGCGCGCCTGCGGACCATGGTCCGCCAGCACGGAGTGCCTTACGGCAAGCAAACCTGCGAGCGAAGCTGATTTTTCTAATTTGGCCATCGTACCGTAGGGTCAGGGACGCCTCACCCATTTAACACATTGCCCAAATTGGTCTCATTTACCTTTAACATTATTGTAGGACGTTCTGTGCCTAACGCGCCACAGGCGCCTTGGCGCAAGCAAGGGATTCATCAATGCCCGTCTCAACAGAGTGAACTCCGGCCGTCCCTCTATCGTTGCCATCGCTATGAGCATGGCTGTCCTTGGCGGCTGAAACCCAGGCATAAAAATAACAGCGTCCCGGCTATTAATCCGGGACGCTGGGATTGCCTCGAAACCAATGCGCAACAGTAGCTAGGATTTCGATGCGTTTTCAGAAGCCTTCTGCTTAATCTCCTTCACCTTGTCCAGAAGGTCGTCGGCCTGCTTTTCCAGCGAGGCGCGAGTCGTAGCATCTGACTCATCGGCCTTTTGCCGGAGAAGAAGACTCTGATACGCCATGGCATCGGCATAGTCCGGTCGCAATTCGACGGCCTTATCAAGCATCTTAAGGCCCTCGTCGACTAGCGAAGCGTACTGCTCGGTAAATCCGGCGCGGAGTTTGTCGGGCAGTGGATCGGCATCCTTTATTTGTTTCTTAGGGTTCTCGGAATTGTACCTCTGGCGCAATTCGGCGTTAGCTCGATAGGCCAGCGTCCAGTCCACGACGCCAACCCAATAATACGGGTCAGGGTCGTCTGGTTTCATGGAGATATGTTTCTCGTGATACTTCTTTGACTCTTCGAACTTATCCGGCGTGAATGGTGTGCCTGCCATCTGG
>Ga0182024_10019405_pt1 | contig 12538 bp, 11 predicted proteins | sample P32metaG_FD_120480 | JGI IMG/M metagenome (GOLD analysis project Ga0182024, IMG submission 120480) | Permafrost microbial communities from Stordalen Mire, Sweden - P3-2 metaG (Illumina Assembly) | ecosystem: Environmental > Terrestrial > Soil > Wetlands > Permafrost | place: Sweden: Stordalen... | reverse complement strand
TCAAAGAACGTGCCGAGGGGAAAAGCAAGGAACCAGGACAGAAGTGAATAAGACAGAAGTTAGAACAGAAGTGAAATAAGAGAAGTGAAATAAGAACGAGGAGAAAATTATGAGCACGATTTCGGCAGCACCTTCGATAGGAATTGAAAGTTTGACACTCAACGTTATCCAGGAGATTCATGTGCGCGCGCCGCTGGAGGATACATTTGCGGCATTGCTCAAACAGATCGGACCGGAGAATGAAACGCCGGATGGCACGCCGATTCCGATGAAGCTCGAGGCGTGGCCGGGAGGGAGATGGTTCCGCGATCTGGGCGACAACAACGGCCATTTCTGGGGAAATGTGCAGGCGATCAAGCGGCCAACGCTGTTGGAAATCACCGGCCCTTTGTTCATGTCCTACGCCGTAGTTTCGAACGTCCAGTACCGGCTGAGCGAGGCGGATGGCGGCACGCTGATCAAATTCCAGCACAAGGCGTTCGGGGTAATTCAGGACGAGCACCGGCAGGGCGTAGGAAAGGGCTGGGGAAGTATTCTGTCGCACGTACGCGAGCGGGCGGAAGCCGGTTCGCGCTGATGAGCGGCAGTAGTTCCCGCGGCACAATTGTTTTCAACCATCATCGTTCAACCACATTAAGTTGAGGAAATACACAATGACAACAATGCTAGATCCCATGCTGAACGAGTTTCGCGAGGAGGCCGCCGTCACCAAGCGGGTTCTTGACAGAGTTCCGCCCGACAAGTTGTCGTGGAAGCCGCACGCGCGATCAATGTCGCTCGGCCAGTTGGCCATCCATATTGCGACGATCCCGGGAAGACTTTGCCAGCTTGCACGGCAGGACGGGTTCGACGTTTCGAAGGGTAGTTTCGAACCGACGCCCCCGGAAAATGTGGAGGAGATTCAAGTGGCCTTCCAGCAGAGCATTCGCGAGGTTGAGAAGTCGCTGCAGGAGATGACAGAGCAAGAGGCGAAGGGGCAATGGCGGCTGATGCTGAAAGACAAGGAAATTTCCAGTAAGACTCGGATCAGCGTGTTGCGGTCGATCATGCTGAACCACTGGTATCACCATCGCGGTCAGCTCTCGGTTTACCTGCGAATGCTGGACGTTCCCATCCCGGTGATTTATGGGCGCAGCGCGGACGAAAGCCCATTTGTCTAATCCGTGGTGTGGGTGCAGGTCCGTTCGCGATGGCGGACGGATGGTGTAATTTATTGGCATGGCGAAAACGGCTTCTGACGGCCCGCTCTGGATTGGCATCCCGGTGCGGGCCTTTGCCATGACGTTTCTTTTTACCGTCCTGTCCTTCGCCGTCGCGCTGCTCCTCAGCATCTTGGGTTCGGTCGTGTACGCGCAGGTGAAACACACCGCCCCCAACCTGACTTTCGCCTACCGGCACATCGCGTTTCCATGCGCCATCGCAACCGGCGCGGTCGTCCTGGTTCTTTCCTTGGTCATGGAAATTCGCGACTACCGCCAGCGCAAGATTCTGAAACAGATCGAGCGCATCGGCACCGCATAAATCGTCCGGAACGCGGCAGTTGGGATGCAAGAAAATCTGTGCAAAAACCTCCGGCGCACGCTATTCCCGGTCGCGATCTTTCGACTGGCGGCTCCCTAGGCAGTTCGAAGAACTTACAGCCTTTTGAAAGGACGAAATCCACAACATCCCAGCGTACAATCATCGTGGTGAACCTATAACTAGGGACGTGCCTCCCTATCTCAGGAATTTCCACTTGCCAGACGGTACTTGTCTGGTTACTATGCACGAATCTTTAGTGTTGCAATCAGTCTCGGCCCAGAGTCTCGGCTCTGAGCCTTGGAATTGAGTAAGTCGCGTACCTTATGAATATCGGCGAGACCATCCGCAACTTCCGGTTACAGCGAAGCATGTCACAGGGCGACATTGAAAAGCGCACCGGCCTGTTGCGCTGTTATTTGTCACGGGTCGAGAATGGCCACACCATTCCCTCCCTGGATACGCTGGCAAAAATTGCCGGCGCCATGGATCTGGCGCTTTCTCAATTTTTTTCCGAAGGCAACAGCAACGGCCACAAGGGATTGCCGCAACTCTCCAATGACGAAGTCCGTTTCCTCGGCCAGATTCGCCGTTATTCGGTGAACCTGAACGATAGCGACCGCAAGCTGGTCCTGGCCATGATCAAAAAGATGGCATCCAGCACGGCAAGGTAGCGTCAAACCTTCAGTCGTCCCGTGTTACCGAATCCCTTGTGGAAATCACCTAAAGCGCCTCATTCCGGAATTTGTGACTGAGAGCTGACAGCTGACGGCTGCCCTTAGGTACTTTCGTACTATCTCCAACGTGTTCCGAGGGAATCTCGCCATCGTCACCGTTGAACGCTAAGCTGTTCACTAGGGAATCTCTGTGACCACTGACGAAGAGTTAAATTTGCTCGCTGAGCAGCTACGGCGGTTGAAGATCGAGTACGAAATTTTCTTCAACAATCCTGCGAAGCGTCCTCCCGCCGACGTCGAGTGGAAAGTGCTTTCCTTGATTCGCAAGTTCAGCGACAGTAAACGGCTCAGTTTTTCTCAGCGCTTCAAATACAACGAAATGGCCCAGCGCTACGCGGTCCAAAGCGACTTGTGGCGCAAGAAAATGCGAATCCGCGAAGAAGGCTATCGCCGTCCCGCCGACGCGATACTTTCCGTTCAGGGCGTGCGGATAAACGAAGACCGCGCCCCGGCGCATAATCCCGTCTACGGCCTCAGCGCAAAACACGCCGACGCCGCGAGTGACGACGAGATCAAACCATTTTCTCTGCAATGTTCAGGAGACAACGTCGAGCGCGATCAGGTCGCCTCACTTTACAAAGCGCTCACTGAAGCAAAAATGAAGTCCGGAGAAAAGGTTTCCGGCACCCTGGACTCCTTCGCTGCCTTCGTCAAAAAGAAAACTACCGAACTACAAACAAAACACGGCTGCGAAAGCGTTGTCTACTCCGTCGAAACGCAGGACGGACTAGTAAAGCTTAAAGCAAAAGCAAAAGTGTAAAAGTAGTTCTCCAATATAAGTTCCCCGACCTGAAAGACGCGAAATTCCCCGAGCCCAAAAAATCCCACCCACCAAGCAACCATTAACCCCGAAATCAATCGAAACAAACTGAGAACTGAGAACTGACCCTTCCTACCAAGCTGTTAAAATCTCCATTCACTCCGAGGTCTTCATGTCTAAAATCCAGCGTGCCCTATTAAGCGTCACCGACAAATCCGCACTGGTCGATTTCGCCCGTAAATTGGCCGCCGCAGGCGTGGAACTGGTTTCGACCGGAGGCACCGCCAAACTACTGCGCGACTCCAACATCACCGTAAAAGATATTTCAGATCTCACCGGCTTCCCCGAGATGCTGGATGGCCGCGTAAAAACTCTGCACCCCAAAGTTCACGGCGGCATCCTGCATCGCCGCGAAGATAGCGCTCATCGCGCAGCCATTGCCGAGCACGGCATTCCCGCCATCGACATGGTCGTAGTCAATCTCTACGCCTTCGAAAAGACCGCCGCCAAGCCGGGCGTCCAGTTCGAAGAGCTGATCGAGAACATCGATATCGGCGGCCCATCCATGATTCGCTCGGCGGCAAAAAACTTTCAGGATGTCGCTGTCGTCACCTCGCCCGCCGATTACGCCGCCATCGCCGACGAGATGTCGCGATCGGGCGGCGCGCTATCGAAACAAACCAAGTGGCGGCTCGCGCAGAAGGCCTTCGCCACCACCGCCGCCTACGATTCCGCCATCGCATCCACTCTGGAGCGCCTCGGCGACGACTTCGAATCGCAACCCAAATCAGGCGCGGCGAGCAGCTTCCCCCAAAATCTGCGCCTCACTTTTCAAAAAGTGATGGACCTGCGCTACGGAGAAAATCCCCACCAGAAGGCGGCCATGTATGCCGATGCGTCCGGCAAAGGAGTCGCACACGCCCGTCAGATCCAGGGCAAAGAACTTTCCTACAACAACATCGTCGACCTGCAAGCCGCGTGGGAGTTGGCGCAAGAATTTGAGGAACCGGTCTGCGCCATCATCAAACACACCAATCCCTGCGGAGCCGCGACCGGCAAGAACTTGGCCGAAGCCTACGCTCGAGCGCTGGAGTGTGACCCGGTCTCCGCGTTCGGTGGGGTCATCGGAGTGAACCGCACGGTGGATGCGGCCGCCGCGAGCAAAATGGCAAAGCTCTTTCTCGAAGTCATCGCCGGCCCGGCATTCGACGAAGGCGCCAAGGCGGCATTCGCGTCGAAAAAGAATTTGCGCCTCGTCGAAGTTCCCGCCGGCCAGCCCAACTGGGTTTTGAAAAATATCTCGGGAGGAATGCTGGTTCAGGATGCCGATTTGCACAAACTCGCTGAAGCAGATTTGAAAATCGTCACCAAACGTCAGCCGACGCCGGAAGAAAAGCGCGCACTGCTTTTTGCCTGGAAGGTCTGCAAGCACGTCAAATCCAACGCCATCCTCTACGCTCGCGACGGGCAAACCGTCGGCGTCGGCGCCGGACAGATGAGCCGCGTCGACGCCTGCAAAGTCGGCGCGATGAAAGCCCAGTTGCCACTGCATGGCACAGTCGCCGCCTCCGATGCTTTCTTTCCTTTCCCCGATGGCGTCGAGGAAATCGCAAAGACCGGCGCCACCGCCATCATCCAGCCCGGAGGTTCAGTCCGCGATCAAGAGGTCATCGAAGCCGCCGACCGCCTTGGCTTGGCAATGATTTTTACGTCAGTCCGCCATTTCAGGCACTAACGCCATTGCCTGAGTAATGGAGCGACGGGCGTCCTCGCCCGTCCACTTGTGCCCCGGACGGGCGAGGACGCCCGTCGCTCCATTCGCCTTTACCATTTTTTACAATCGCCGTCCGGCGCCCCTGTACTTCCGTCTTTACAGTAAATATGCGCTTTTTCTCTCGCGGAGACGCAGCCAAGGTAGAATAGTAAAATACCAATGGTCGGTGCCGAGCATCAAAACGATTTGAGTTCCGTAATCTGCACTGTGCTGGATCTTTCATGAAAAATCAGTTTTTGAGTGTTACTGCTGGAGCTACTGTTTTACTTAGCGCTTTCGTTGCCAGCCCCGTTTTATTAGCACAGAGCCAATCGGCGCGGGCTACAGATTCGCCTGCAGAATCCACTGCTGGTTCGCAAACCGCGGCTAAGGCAAAGACGCCCGATCGCGGCGCCGCTTACTACCACTTCGCCCTCGCTCACATGTACGAGGAGCAGGTGGCAACCTACGGCCGCAGTGAATTGGCAAACAAGGCGATTGAAGAATACCGCGCCGCCATTGAAGCCGACCCCACTTCCGCCTATCTGACCTCTGGCCTCGCCGAGCTTTACGCCAAGACCGGCCGCATTCGCGACGCCGTCGTCGAAGCCCAGGAAATCATCAAGAAGAACCCCGGCAACCTCGAAGCGCGCCGCCTGCTCGGAAGAATTTATTTGCGTTCGCTCGGCGACATGCAGGCTGGCAACGGCTCAGAGAGCGTCCTGAAGCTCGCAATCGAGCAGTATGAACAGATCATCCGTCTGCAACCGGACAGCATGGATGATCACCTGCTTCTCGGCCGCCTTTATCGATTGAACAACGATCTGCAAAAAGCAGAGAACGAATTCAAGACCGCGGTAAAGCTCGAGCCCGACTCGGAAGAAGCCGTCACTACTCTGGCTTATCTCTACAACGAACTCGGCGACACCTCTCGCGCAGCGCATGTTCTCAGCTCGGTTCCGAATACGCAGCGTTCCGCCAAGTTGTATTCCGCGCTCGGTTACACCTATGAGCAGCAGAAAGAATATAAGAACGCTATCGAGTCTTATCGCCACGCCATTGAACTCGACCGCGACAATCTCGACGCCATTCGCGGACTCGCGCAGAACCTGCTGAATGACGGCCAGACCGAGGCCGCTCTCGAACAGTACAAAGTCATTGCGGATGCAAATCCCGAAGACGCGCAAACTTACGTTCGCATCGCGGAAATTTACCGCAAGCAGGGCAAGTTCGATCTCGCGCTAGAGAATCTGAAAAAAGCCGAGTCCATGGTCCAGGACTCCTTCGAAGTTCCCTACAATATTGCCGCCATCTACCAGGCGCAGGGCCGCTACGACGAAGCCATTCCCATCATGCGCGACCTGCTCAAGAAATCAGAGAAGGCGGATGGCAAGTACTCGAACGGCGAGAAGAGCAATCGCGCGGTCTTTCTGGAAAGACTAGGCACAATTTATCGTGACCAGGGAAATTATCAGGCTGCCATCGAGCCCTTCCGCGAAATCGTCGCCCTCGGAGGCGATGAAAATATCGAGCGCGGATACCAACAAATCATCGACACCTGGCGCGAAGCAAAAGAATGGCAGAAGGCGACAGACACCGCTGAGGAAGCGGTCAAAAAACTTCCCACCAGCCGCGATCTGAAAATGGTGCTGGCATCGCAACAGGCGGATACCGGCGACGCAGACAAAGCGATCAAAGAAGTCCGCGCCATGTTGAAGGGTAATTCCAGCCCCGATGATCGCCAGGTGTATATCACCTTGGCCCAGATGTACACGCGGCTGCGCCGTTTCAGCGATGCCGAACAGGCCCTCGATAAAGCGGAGCAGCTCTCGGCCAAGCCCGATGATAAGGAATACATCTGGTTTCTGCGGGGCTCAACTTTCGAGCGCGCGAAGCGTTACCCCGAAGCAGAACAGCAATTTAAGAAAGTTCTAGCCAGCGATCCTGACCATGCCTCGGCGCTAAATTATCTGGGCTACATGCTCGCCGACCAGAACACCAAGCTTGACGAAGCGCTTGGATACATCAAACACGCCGTCGACCTCGATCCCTCCAATGGCGCGTATCTTGATTCTTTAGGTTGGGCGTATTTTCGACTCGGCAAATACGAGCAGGCAGAAGACAATCTCCTCAAGGCATCGCAAAAAATCAACACCGATCCTACCGTTCACGATCATCTCGGCGATCTCTACCAGAAGACCGGACGCCTGAAACTCGCCGCCACCAACTGGGAGCGCGCTCTAACCGAGTGGAATCGCACCATCGCCGCCGAAGTCGATCCCACCGATCAGGCCCGCGTGCAGAAAAAACTAGACTCCGCCAAGATGAAACTGGCAAGAGAAGAAGGCGCCAAATAATTCTCGCGTAGCGGCGGACGCATTGGTCCGCCCAAGCCGAGCGCAGCTCGGGAAACGCTCGCCCTCTAACAACAACTTCCGATGCGCTGCTAAACTCTCTCCATGCTGGCCGACTATGCCGTTCGCGTAGAAAATTCCCGCGGACGCCGCCATCCCGAGCCGCCTCACCCCTATCGCAACGATTTTCAACGCGATCGTGATCGCGTCGTCCATGCCCGCGCGTTTCGACGCCTCGAAGCGAAGACTCAAGTGTTCACTCGCCGTTACTCCGATCACTTCCGCAACCGCCTGACGCACACTATCGAGGTCGCGCAGATCTCCCGCACCATCGCCGCCCAACTCGGACTCAACTCCGATCTCGTCGAAGCGCTCGCCTTGGTCCACGATCTCGGCCATCCGCCTTTCGGGCACTCCGGAGAAAAAGCCCTCGACGCAGCCATGCGCGAGCATGGCCTCTCCTTCGATCACAATCTCCACGCCCTCCGCATTGTCGAAGATTTCGAGCTCCGCTACGCAGCCTTTCGCGGCCTCAATCTCACCTTCGAAGTTCGCGAGGGCATCATCAAGCACTCGCATGATTACAGCGCCAAAGACCATCCCGAACTGGCTGAGTATTTGCTCGACCTGCGGCCGCCTCTTGAGGCGCAACTTATCGACCTGACCGACGAAATCGCCTACAACACAGCTGATCTGGACGATGGTTACGAAGCGCACTTGCTAGTCATCGATCAAATAGCGGATAGCGTAGAAGTTTTTAAGCGCCATTATCAGGAAGCAAAAGGCCGTTACCCCGATGTCCCCGAAAAACTGGTATTCAACGAGGCCGTGAAAAGCATCTTCAACGCCATGGTGGGTGATCTCATCAACAGCACGAAACAGCGCGTGCAGTCGGCCGGCGCGCACTCTCTCGAAGATATCCGCCGGAATCCAGAGCGCCTGGCCGCATTCAGTTCACAAGTCGAAGAACAGCGCCGCCAGCTCAAAGAATTTCTCTACGAAAATCTCTACTACAGCCCCGCGCTAGCCGCCGAAAAAGAAGATGCTGAGCGCATCACCAGCGAACTCTTCGCCCACTGGATGGAAGAACCCGACGACCTCCCGAGAAACTACCGAGAAAAATCCGCGCACGATCCCTTGCCCCGTGTCATCTGCGATTACATAGCCGGCATGACCGACCCCTTCATCTACCAGCAATACGAAAAATACTGCTGCGCTTAAATTAATAAATAAACTAAATGGAGCGCCGGGCGTCCCCGCCCGGCCATACCAACGCGTCATTCACTCAATGTCATAAACGAACCTGTCATAAACCTTAAAAAACTTCTGTCATCCTGAGCGAAGCGAAGGACCTCTGCATTTTGCAGGCGCCGAAATAATGCATGGGTCCTTCGCTTCACTCAGCATGACAATTCTTGTGACAATTTTTGTCGAAATTACTTCCCGTACATCACCCGATAAATCACTCCCGCAGAGTCGTCGCTAACGTACATCGCTTCATCACTCCCAAACACAATCCCCACTGGACGGCCCATCCACTGCCCTCTTCTCCTTTCTCCGGGCGCCAGCCATCCCGTAATAAAATCTTCCGCGCCATTCTGCGGCTGCCCTCGATCATCAAGTTTTACGCGCACGATCTTGTATCCCGTCGGAACGCTGCGATTCCACGATCCATGAAACGCAACGAAAATACTGTTCTTATATTCCGCAGGAAACCGCACGCCCTCGTAAAACGCCAGCCCCAGCGGCGCAGAATGCGCCTGCATCTGCACCTTCGGACCAATCACGCTCCGACAACGATCGTCGCCAGGCTTTGTGAAATTCGAATCCGGAACATGATTCCCGTAGCAATAGGGCCAGCCAAAATCGCCGCCATTCTTCCCCAGATCTACAATCACTTCCGGCGGCAAATCGTCGCCCAGCATATCGCGCCCGTTCACGGTTGCCCACACCGTATCCGTCTTCGGACTCACCGCTAGGCCCACCGCGTTGCGCAAGCCCTTGGCAAAAACTTTCTGACCCGTTCCATCCGGATTAAATTCCATCACGGCCGCTCGCCGCGGATCTTTTTCAATGCACGCGTTGCAACTCGATCCGGCCGATACATACATCTTGCCGCCGTGAAACATGATGCTCCGCGTGGAGTGCCCGCCGCCGGTCGGCAAATCAGTCAACTTTTTCGGATTCGAAGCCTGCAGTTTCGACTCGTCCCAGTCATAACGCCGAAGTTTGTCAGTCTCAGCAACGTAGAGTTTGCCTTCGTAAAACGCCAGCCCGTGCGGCTCGTTTAAATTCTCCAGCACGGTCACAGTCTTCGCCGCTTTGCCCGTGTGCCATGGATCGGGAAGCGCAACCACCCGCCCTTCACCCGATTCGCTCACCAGCAGCACTCCACCCGGGCTAAAGATCAACATGCGGGGCCCGTCAATATCTTGCGCAAACACCGAAACGTGGAAGCCATCCGGCGCCTTCAATTGCGCTAAGTCGAACTTGGTATTTTCAGCGAAGGCAAAATTAATTAAAGCCAGAAAGCCCATTATCTGAGGCAAAATCGCAGCGCTGGTAGGTCGTAAATCCTGAGTTAATCGCATGATTTATGGATGATACCGAAGCAAGGTCCAGTTGTTCTTTTTGTCTCCGATTTTGCGGGAGAAAATCCGTGCACGCAGTTTTTATATCAATCACACCAAATTTACCGTCCCACGATTCGTGTCGAAATGAGATTACGCGTACAATATATAAGAAAAGAAAGCACTTAATCCGGTACAACGCCGTAAGCGCATTTGGCACCTAAACTGTTCTATGTATGGGTAGGCCTGTGTCCCCAAGGCCGGTTTTGTAACAAAACTTTGTAAGCAACCGTAGCGTCGGCACGGACCTTCCAAAGTATAAAGTATGGAGATTGGTTTTAAACGACGCAATAAAATCGCGCCGGAAGGCGCGAAGAGTGGATTCCCCACTCGCCACTTGGAGGAAGTCTAAAATGAAAAATTGCACGCTCTTCGTTCTGCTGCTGGCCGCAACTCTGGCCATTCCGGCTTTCGCGCAGGATAATGCCAATGCCACCACCTCTCAGACCCAGTCCACAACGTCCTCGTCCCAAACCTCGTCTCAGCCAATGACGAAGGGCGATACCGCTACCGGCAAACAGCCGTTGCAACCGGAAGCGCGCGAAGGCTTCTGGGGACGAGTCAACCCATTTGCTCGTAAAAAATACGTCGCCCGTCAGACTGAGCCGATTCGCGATCGCATCAACGAACTCGACGAGTTGACCGCCTCGAACAGCAGGAACATCAAAGACACCGACGCGCGCGCTCAGCAGGGAATTCAGCTTGCATCGAGCAAGGCGAATGAAGCCGATCAGCACGCCATTGAAGCCGGCAACAAGGCCCAAGCCGCACAGCAAACGGCGCAACAGGCAAACACTCGCCTGACCACGGTCGAGCAGGTCGTTACCAACATCGACCAATATCAGCCTTCAACCCAGACTGAAATCATCTTCAAGTCCGGTCAGACAGTTCTGAGCAAGAATGCCAAAACTGCTCTCGATGACATGGCGACCCCGCTGAAGAGTCAACGTGGTTACGTTGTCGAGGTCCAAGGCTTCGCGTCCGGCCATGGACAGGTCGCTATCGCCAACTCGCAGAAGATGGCCGAGTCGGTGGTCCGCTATCTCGTTCTCAACCATGACATTCCGGTCTATCGCATCTACCTCGTCGGCATGGGCAACGCGCCGGTTCCCAGCACCGCCTCGAATACTGAAGCGAAGCCGAAGCGCATCACCGGCGGTCGCGTCGAAGTCAGCCTCCTGAAGAACAACCTGGAGCAACTCGCTTCCACCGGCACCTCCCCTGCGCCCGCAGCGACTCAGCCCCAACAGTAGCAGCGAATCGTACCTCCCCTGGAAGGCCTCCCGCGAAAGCGGGGGGCATTTTTTTGCAAGTGTAGATTGATTTCGAGTGGGCTTGGACTTGTGATTTTTGGGCGGACTTGGTTTTGGGCGGATGGGTTTTGGGTGGGCTTGGTTTTGGGTGGCGCAGCGGTTCACCGCTGCGATTCGCTCGCTCTCTTTGGATCGGCTTTAGCCGCTGGGGTCACACTGCCGAAGCGCAAGCGATTTTCTGCGGCCTGGTAAACCGTGCTATCCTCCGGCTGCAATGGAGACTCTCTCCTACGTCCGCACGGAATCGCCTGCCGGACCACTCTTCCTAGCCGCCTCCAAAAAAGGCTTAGTGCGCCTTGAGTTCGAAAATCGAATGCAGAAAACACCGCCGGGCATCGAACTCCGCGAATCCAAGGCAGCCCTCGCGCCCTACCTCCGCGAACTCGACGAATATTTTAGCGGGCGGTTGCGCGACTTCTCCCTCCCGCTCGATCTTCGCGGAACCGCGTTCCAAATAGCATGCTGGCAGGCTTTGCTTAAAATTCCATACGGTGAAACTCGCAGCTACCTGGACATCGCTCGAACCATCGGCCACCCGAATGCCTGCCGAGCCGTGGGCATGTCGAATAACCGGAACCCCATCGCCATCATCGTGCCGTGCCACCGAGTCATCGCGTCGAGCGGATCCCTGTGCGGTTACGGTGGCGGTCTCGACGTCAAACGCAAATTGCTCGCGCTCGAAGAGCAACACAACCCTCAGCATCCGCGCCTTCCGCTGCAAATCGGCGCATAAATCCCCGTAGAGACGCCGGCTTGCCGCGTCTCTCCTCCACTCGAAAATCCGGGTTCCTCACTAACGAACTCTGCCTTTGCTGTACACTAGCCGCCACCTATCTCGTGAACGCTCCACGCCCATCCACGGCCTCTACCGTCCGTAAAGCCAGCCTTTTTTATTTCGTCTTCGTAATGTTCTCCTACACCACCGGAGGCCCTTTCGGCTTGGAAGCCATGGTCACCACCAGCGGCCCGGGCATGACCCTGATTTATCTGCTGATACTGCCAATCTTTTTAAGCGTCCCCGTATCCCTGGTGACCGCCGAACTCACAACCGCGATGCCCGTCGAAGGCGGCTTTTATCGCTGGAGCCGCGCCGCCTTCGGCGATTTCTGGGGGTTCCTCGCCGGCTGGTGGAACTGGTCCGCCTCATTCCTGCTGGGCGGTTCTTACGCCGTGCTCTTTACCGACTACCTCGCTTTTTATTTTCCTCAAATCATCGGCTGGAAGCATTGGCTTGTCTCCTTCGCACTGATCGCCGTCATCTCTTGGATCAACATCCTCGGCATCCAGATGGTCGGCAAAGCTGCCACCGCTCTTGAGTTATTTATGTTCATCCCAGTGATCGCCATGGTCGCGCTCGGCCTCGCCCATTGGCATCACAATCCCTTCGTTCCCCTGGTCCCGCCAAATCAGGCCTTCTCCAAGGTATTCGGAGTTGGCTTGGCTCTTGGCATCTGGCTCTACTCCGGCTACGAG
>Ga0182024_10019404_pt1 | contig 12538 bp, 12 predicted proteins | sample P32metaG_FD_120480 | JGI IMG/M metagenome (GOLD analysis project Ga0182024, IMG submission 120480) | Permafrost microbial communities from Stordalen Mire, Sweden - P3-2 metaG (Illumina Assembly) | ecosystem: Environmental > Terrestrial > Soil > Wetlands > Permafrost | place: Sweden: Stordalen... | reverse complement strand
CGCAGAAGACCGGCGCAGGAATAACAGATTCTTCCCGCAAGGCGCATCCGGGTTTCGAATGCCTGGACTCTTCCGAGCCCAGGCAAACGAACAAGCAATCGATAGAGCATGTAGAGGTAATTCGTAGTAGGTCGACTTTCTGTCTTGGATAGGTGTGTGTTGAGTAATCCGAGACATAGGCGACTGGCGGTCTTCGCAATAGGTTCACCGCCACCAGGTTGGGCTGAAGTGCGCGGCAAAGCTCACGGCAGGTTCCGCGATCCTGCCACGCAGCTCGAAATGCTGACCCTTTTTCAGGGTCAGCAACAATATATAAGCGCACGTAGTAACAAAACATGGTTTGCTCCCAGAGCGGTTTTGGGACGGATAACCAGGCCACCTCGCTGCCCGGTCATCCGCCCAATAATCGGCGGCCTACGATGAGTCATCACAGTCGGAATCCTCGTCGTCGTAGAGACAAGGGTCGTCGTCGTAGGAGTCCGGCTCGAGATAGCGACTAGCCTCTCCAATGGCCTGATTGAAGGCCCTGGACTCGGGGAAGCCGTCAGCGTCGATAGGCCCGGCCGCGACGGTCGGTTGTGAGTTCGTTTTTGCGCGGTTCATCGTCGCTCCTTTCGGCCGCACCTCAGGATGCGGCGCAGAATGAACGCGGCATGAACCACCTTCGGTTTGGAGGGGCAAGTTTGATTTCGAAGACACCATGCGCTCTGGGATATTCCCAGGCGCACTCAGTATTCGCAGTCGTGATCGAAGTCGAACGTGCATTCGGGCTGCTCAAGCAACGAAAGATCCGGCATTTCGAGCGGGCGGGCAAGCGGATCTCTGTACCGCAAAGTCTCGCCTGAAACCAGCGACGGGGGCACATATATAGTGTTGCCGCAGTGAATCCGAATGCCCTCAAACGTCCTGCGAGCGGGAATCCGTGCTCCCGGGTGGCTAAAAAGAAGGAACACCTTTCGCCCTGATCGGAGCCGCAATGTTCGGCGCCACACATCGCTCTGCTCAGAGAGAATGTGCAGCGCCTCGCGGGCGAGATCGATGTGAAAGGAGACAGCCACCACATCGGAGGCGCGCCCCGTGAGCAAAACCCAATTGCAATTCGGGAAACGCCCGTAAAGACTCTCCAGGCTCGAAATTTCCGACGTAGGCGGACAGACGGAAGCGCACGATGAGGCCCACTGGGATCCGGCTGCGAAGAGCGCCATTTTCCAGCCAAGATCGAGGCCGAGGCGCACCTCCGGCGGCAGCGTCTTCGGTGCTGTTGGGACATTGGATTCAGTGATCGGGAGGCGAGCGAAACATTTTTGACGCTCGAGTTGTCGGAGGAATAGATCAACGGACTTCATTCTTGTCCTTTCGCACGGACGCGCCCTGCCGATCGAAGCTGGATCGCGGCCGTGCATGTGCTGGTTGATGGAATTGTGGAGGAAGGTTTTTGGTTGAGCGCATTGCGGGGGGTGGAGTTGGTCCAAGGGAGTCTCCGCTTAGAGCGTGCGCGGGCGGACTACGGATCGAAGCGAGGTTCGGCTCGCGGGATGAGGAGTAACGCGCCGCGGGCCGGCGACTACGCCGTGGTCTGAAGAATCTCCTCGCGCCAGCTGACAGGTATCGCAGCCGTTCGGCTGGAGCAAGAGTTCACATTGTTCAAAGTGTCTGCATACTCGAATCAGATCGGTATTGCAACTAGGTTGAAGAAAGTCTGCTGGATTAAACAAGGATTCTCCTTTTGGGTGGGTGAATTGTGAAGGTAGGTTGTCGTGGTTGGGGAGGGCAGGGAAGAGACAGCGGTGGAGGCAGGGCGTCGCGGCGATAAGTCGCGAAAACTACATCTGATAAGGGGGAACTATCAGAGGTGGTGCGGAATGAGACAGTTTTGGGAATGAGTTATTGGCTACAATCCCAGCCCCGAGGCTGCGTTGCGGGTGAACATCTCGCCGAGCCGGATGTAACGGTCGAGCGTCTTGGAACCCGGCTTGAAACGTGCCTGACGCCTTATAAGATATGCCGGCACATTTTGGCGAGCGGCTTCCGTGCAAAACCCACTACGGAGGCTGTGGCCAGCGATTTCCTCGACGTTCATTCCGGCGCGTGCCGCTGCGCGCTTGATGATGTAACCTACCGAATCCGGATGCAGGCCAATGACGACACACGGCCTTTTTGATCAATTGCGCGGAAAATAGGGCCCGAGACAATTCCCGCTCCCTTCAGATATCGCTGCAATGCACGGATCGGGCAGGTCGCATCATCAGCCCCATACGGTATGCCGACCTTGCTTCCGGCGGCTTCTACATCAACTTTTGACTTGCGGATCGTCAGGACGATGCCTTCGGGGACTGCCCTTAAATCCTCGACTCTGAGTGCCGCAGTCTCCGACCTTCTGGCCGCCATAGCATACGAACATAAACAAAGCGCTTTATCGCGTAAGCCGGCGAGAGTCTCCGGGCAACAATCAACAATCCGCCGGATTTCGGGAGATAAAAGTGCTTGTTTGAAATCCTGTGCTGTCCCGATTTCGCGCCGAATGCCCCGAAAGGTGATCGTCACGAGCGGATGCCGAGTCGGCGATTCAAGGTATCCTGCGTCGCGGTGCTTTGACGAGATCGATGTCAGCCGGCGGGCAAGTGAAGCCGCAGCCAGGCTCGAACTCCGGGAAGTTAAATACAGGGCGACTGTGGCTGGTTCTGCTGGAAGTGCAATAAGTTGATGCTCGGCTGTGAAGCTGAGGAAGTCTGCCCAGTCTGACTTATACCCGCGCAACGTGTTTGCCGATTTGCTTACCGCGATAAAAGCGCGAGTCTTTGCGACCAGCGCCTCCAGATCCGCGGGCAGCGGATTGTGAGGAACGATTAGATATTGCATGGAAAGAACTCCTGTTTGTGGTTGAGCAGTCGCAGACGGGGGAAGGCATGAGTCCGCAAGCCATGCCCCGCTCGCGCGACGAGAGTCTGCGTGGGTTTCGTCTTGAGATTGGGGGTTGGGTTGAGAAGGAACGGACAACCGTGCGATGGGGCCCGGAGAGTTCGCGCAGGCCGGGCGATTTCACTGGATGTGCCTTGCCAAAACGATCTCAGGGTTCAGGAACTACGACTCTGTTTTAGCGTGATCGAGTGATAGCGAGGCACACCTGGAACAAATCCAGCCGGGCGCTCCAACTCTAGAGATCAGTAAGTGGCCCGCCCCCCGCTTAAGTCGAAGACCGCGCCAGTTGTAAAGGAGTTTTCCTCAGAGACGAGCCATGCCACCATGGCACTAACTTCGTCAACTTCCAGGAAGCGTCCACGAGGGATCCTTGAGAGCATGAAGTCAATGTGTACTTTTGTCATCTGATCGAAGATACGCGTGCGGGCGGCGGCTGGAGTTATGCAATTCACTGAGATATTCTGGCGAGCCGTCTCTTTGCCCAACGACTTGGTGAGAGCGATTACCCCAGCTTTCGATGCGCTATACGCTGATGCATTGGCATTGCCTTCCTTGCCGGCGATGGACGCGACGTTCACAATGCGTCCATAGCCCTGCCGCAACATTTGCGGCACGATTGAATGGCAGCAGAGAAACACACCGACAAGGTTGATGTCGATGACCTGCTTCCATTGGTTAATCGGGTATTCCCAGGTTGTATGGTTCGGGCCGGCGATTCCCGCGTTTGCGACGAGGATGTCGATCTTGCTCCGTTTTTCGACGGTCGCGGTTGTGGCGGCAGCTACTTCCGAAGCGTCCGAGATATCTACGGTCTCAACTAGAACCGCACCGCATTCGCGCAATTCCTTTTGGGCAGCGAACAGCAGTTCCTCATCGCGATCCCACAGTGAGACTGACGCGCCGGAGGCCAGCAGGCGTCTGGCAATGGAAAGTCCAATTCCCTGGGCGCCTCCAGTGACGACTGCGTGGCGGTGAGAGAGGTCAATCTGATTCATGCGTTCTCCGTGAATCGCTTGCATTCCTCGAGAGCGTCGCGGGCGAGTTCGAGTTCCTTGCGGAGGCATATTTGAGGAAGGAACCCATCACTCTGCCTGGCTGCGTTCATAAACGAAAGGTCGCTTTGGCTTGTGGCCCATCTTCAAGAATCGCGATTTCACCCACAGTAGTGGAGACGTCCGCTGATCAGCTTCGAGATCAATTTCACAGTTTCTCAAGATAAGCCTGGGCGGATGTGCGCGAGTGCCACCTGTATACGGTAAGGGAATTCCTACAAAAATACTTTTGTTGCGCATCTGGACTCCGCGTCTCAATGTAGTGCTTCGCGACACTGAATGTTTCATCATAGGTGGAAAGCGTGTCGCTGTTAGGCCAATCGCTGCCGAAAAAGATGCGATCTTCTCCAAAGAAGTCCCAAAGCTGGTCAAGCTGCGCTTTGTAGAAGCCGGCGTCGAGTTGCACCCGACCACCGCTTCGGCGCACGATTTCCGAACCTTTCACAAAAACCATGGGACGACGTGAAAGTTCATGCAAATTGCCTTCGTAATTCCTGCGACCTGGGACATCGGTTGGAGGATCGGCATGAGGCAAATGGTCAATGACAATGCGAAGATCCGGAATGCGATCAGAGACAAGCAGAACGGCGGCAATGAGAGCTGGGTCAGGGTTGGCCGTCTCGAGCACGAGTCCTGCAAGTGCCAACTGTTTAAGTCCGGAAACAAATTCTGAGCTCTGGATGGCTGCGTTGAGATCCCGGTGCCACAGGTTGCCGTAACGTATACCAAGGAAGAGGGGACTACGTTGCAAACGATCCAGCGTTGCAGCGAATTCCGGAGCTTCGGGTAATAGATCACCGATGAAACCAAGCATGATTGGGTTTCGCGCCACAACATCTTGAAGCCAAAAGTTGTCGACCTGCCACGGACTGCACTCAACCGCGATGGCTCCTACGATGCCGAGAGGCTCAGAAAGCTCCGCATAACGATCGGGAAGTGCAGGACGATACAGAGCCGTATCCGTTTTTTCGGGCCACGGGACACCGCCGGGTCGCGATGGATCGAACAGATGAATGTGGGTGTCGATCACGCGGGTAGGCGGCACGCGAGTAGACCGGCTGAGTGCATGAAGGAGGGGCTCGGCCGCAGAGCCAGCTGCTAGCGCTGTTATGGATTTCAAGAGCTCTCGTCTTTGCATCAGGATCCGGTCCTCTTTAAGCAGAGTCTTCGTGGCAGCGGACAACGAATTGTCGCTCCTTCGAGAAATCTGTGGCTATTTCGAATGGCGATAGAGTCGCTGAGGTTCGCAATCTGGATTGAGACGGACGCCAAATCCCTCCGCTACAATCGGGTTCCTCCATCGGGTCTTTGCTCTAGGGCAGGAATTGATGCCGGTCCGACGTCAAGTTGCCAAAACAAGCATAAAGTGGCCGAACGGCCACTTCATGCTTTATTCCAAAAGTTGTAGATCGAAATCCTAGGCTCAGTTCCAGGAATTCACCCACCGGCTGGAGCTGATTGATGACGCTGAAGCAGGCCTTTTTCTCAGAAGTGAGGCGAGCTCCTAAATCCCAAGGATTGCTGCCGCGTTGTGGGTAAAGATCTGTCCGAAGCGGATGTGCTTAGGGCCCGTAGCGGGAGCTTTGCCGCTCGCCCTTCATCTTGTCGCGCAGCTTTTCCTCTGAGTCAGCGCTCCAGTACTTGCAGTCGAGCTGAAGAAAAACCGACGTGTAGGGAACGGTCATCGTCGTCTTAAGAATCAGTACGTGAAAGGTCTTGCTCAGCTCATTGAGTTGATCAATCAGTTTCTGATGCAAAATCGAATCTGCGGGAACTCCGGTCAGCCGGTTCTTGAGTTGCTGCCGATACTGCTCTATGCCGGGAGCCTCCTTCTCCGGCACGTACTGCAATTCCGCGTCAGTGTGCACCAGCGGGCGCACGTGCCGTGAATTCTTGATTGCATCGAGTACGAAATCCAGAACGACGAGCTGATCCTGGCTCGTGTCGATTGTCTCCACGCCCGCGCCGCTCTGCAGCGGGTAGGCCGAGTCCACGATGACGATCCAATTGCGATGTCCCATGAGCGGAAGTTCTTCCTTCACCTTTTGTTGCCATGCCTCTTGCGCATAGACGGACAACGCGGTCGCCATCATTGCAAGGCATCCCACGATCATCTTCACCGGAGCTCTCCTCCGTCTAAGCAGCTTCGCTGTCCCAGCGACCTCTGACGAATCTTGAACTCCGCCTCCATCAATTGACTGTCTAGTCGTCTTGCTCACGTTTTGCATCCAGAACCCTCCCAACATTGGGGCCTCTTCACCGCGCTTGAGTCGCGACGCCCGCCTCTGCAGCAACGTCTTCTTTGCGCACGCGACGCTCCGGATTCGGCGCCGCCGGATGAAAAGCTTGTATCCTCAAGTCGCAGATCTTTGCATTCATCTCATCCAGACAGCGCTCAACGATTTCCTTCGCGGCTTCTGCTGTTCCCACGCATCGCAGATTCAAAAGCAGCTCAAGCTGCGAAGCAGGAGAGGCATCCAGCATCCCTTCCACCTGCGATTCCACGCGATTGCCGCACCGAGCGGCCTTTACAAATCCGCTTTCGCCGCGCGCGATCGCCTTCAAATGTGCAATCGCAATGCCCGCTTCGGTTAGCTCAGCATCGATATTATCCAGCAGGGGCCCCAGGACTTGCGCCGGGCTCTGAGGCACTGAAGGCCGAATCGTGGCCTGCAGATTCAGCCACGCCAGAGCACCCTCCGCTTGCGCATACTGCGCATAATCGATGTCGAGGATCTCTTTTCCTGCCGAGACTTGTCCCGAAAGAACTTCGTCCAGCCACGCCGCAACTCCCTGGCCAGTTTTTGCGCTGATCTGTCGTATCGGATCCGCCCCGATCTCCGGAACTTCGTTGGTAATATCCGACTTCGAGAAACAGATCAAGTCGGCCTCTTCGATCTGTTTACGAAACAGGAACGCGAGGTTCGGATCGGCATCGTGGTGTAGCAGAGCCTTCGCGCGCTCGGGGTCTACCAGCACCGTGTACGGAGCAAGTCGGTACGATCCGTATTCCTGCAGCGGATAAAGGGTTGTCGCCGAGATATCCGTGCAACTCCCAACAGGTTCGGCAAAGATTACATTCGGTGCATCCGCGCGCAGCTTGTCTAGTACGCGGACCAGATCGGAGAAACGGCAGCAAAAGCAGCCGCCGGTGACTTCGTCGCTTGGTAGCCCGCTCAGTGCCGCATACTCGGTATCAACGAGCCCTTCGCTCTGATCGTTCAGTACGACCGCACTGCGGAGACCGCGTCTTTCCAGCTCCTTCGCCGCCGCCACCATGAGCGTCGTCTTGCCTGCCCCAAGAAACCCGCCCACCACAATCAGCCACGGCAACTCTCTCGCTTCGCCTCGCAGCGTCACGGCGCGTGCGGAACCCGAGCATGCATTGATCATGCGTGCACCTCCACATGAAGCTCTTCCCCTTCGCCAACCCGCACCGCCTCTGCCAGCCGCACAACCGAGCGATCCTGCTGTCGGCTCGTCTGGCACTGAATCGATCGTCTACCCGACGAAACCGTCGCATTCTCTCCCGTCGCGTGCAACTCGCACGAACGGCAATGCAGTTCTCCGCCCAGCACATGCAGAACCAGCTTGGTCCTGCCGCCCTGTCTCTGCAGAGAGTATCGGCCCCATCCAGTGCCTGTCGACCAAAGAGAAATGAAGTCGTCGGTGCGCGCGGGCGGCGTAGTTGAAACGGCTTGGTTCGGTCCATCGTAGCGAAAACCGCTCATTGCAAGCATCGTCGACCACGAAGACATCGCTCGTGCGTAATGATGGCCGCACTCCGCCTCATCCCATGGATTGCGCTTCTCGCCGTCGAAGCGTGCCCGTGCGCTCGCGACAATTTCAACGCCCTGCTCCGTCATCCCCCACGACATCATCAATGCCGCCGCCGTGTACTCGAGGCCCGTCCACGCCTCCGCAAAATACGGGAAAGGAATATGCGGCCTTTCTGACTTGCCGTAATCGCACACCACCACGGCTGCCTCATCGTTCAGCGCGTACGTGCGCTCCACGTTGTCGTGCTGCGCCAGCGAGTGCTTGTAGTTGTAACGGTAGATCGACTGAAGGGTTGTGCGGATATTCTCCGGCGAGACCAATGGCCCCAGTCCTCCTGCATCGGCGAGGTACTGCCCCACGAGCTGGTCAACCAGGCACCCAGCTCCCGCCTGATACTCCGGATTTTCCGTATCCTCGGCTCCCATCGAACTGCGCAGGTCTTTCGCAATCTCGTCCTTGCGAAATCCGCGCACCTTCTGAATGTAGAACTCTCCGTTGAACAGATTGGCATCGATCCAGCGGCTGCCTTGTTCAAAAAGCATCTGATAGGTGTCCGCCGACGAGCGATCGCCAGCTGCGCGCGCAAGTTCTTCGGCAGCCCGGAGTCCACCCAGATAGTAGATACCGCACATTGGGTTCGGACCGTAAAACTCTACATCGTACGTGTTGTGTTGCACGCCCTCCATCACGCCGTCGCGATTAGCATCCCATCCTCCCGGGATCCACGCAAATTCAATCGCTTTCTTCACGCGCGGCCACGTGCTCCGAAGCAGCGCATCATCTCCCGAAATCTTCCAATCGATCCAGGCATGGATGATCTGCCCCATCTGTCCGTCCGCCGCCGCAAACCCCCAGCGCGTCTTTCCGTCCGGCAGCATCTGGCGAAAGTGCATCGCTCCCGCATCATCCATCGAGAATCCGAACGAACTGCGACGCAGCGACCGGGCAAACGACGGGAACAGGAACGGCGTCGCCGTCTCATAGTTCCACACATGCGTGCAATTGCCGTGGCAGCATCCGAGCGCATCGTCGCTACCCTCGAAGCCGTGAAATTCGCCGTCCGCACTTCGAAAGCAAGTCGTCGTGGCAAGCGTTGACAGGTTCGCGCTTGCGGCCTCTTTCACTGTGGCAGGAATCGTGCTTGCACGCATCGTGTCGATAAACGTGCGCATCCGAACTTCGAGATCCTTCAGATGCTCCGCGGTGTAGCACACCGCATCCCACCCGCTCTTGAATCGCTCCGCATAGAAATTGCCGATAATCGTCCGCTCATCCCCAGGGGGCGCCGACCATCCGCACCACTCCGGTGTTCGATTTGGAAAACGCCAGCCTAGGAAGAATTCGAAATCCTCCGACTGACCAGGCAGAATCGTCTTCTGCACACACAACACACCCACCTTGTCATGCAGATCCGGCGTGCTTCCCATGCTTCCCGACTTTGAAAACTGATCCCAAAACAGCAGCGGCGAGTTCCACCATCGGCCGAGCGGCCATCCTTCCCAGTGCGTGATCTCAGCGTCGGGACTTCGCATCGTTGCTACTACAAAGTCTCCGGCCATCGGATGTTCGGACTCGAGGTCCGCATTGCTCATCAAAAGGCCTGTAGCCGCATCGCTCGTCCGGTATTCATTGCGTCGGCCGTCGCCCACCTTCCGCGCCGCGACATCCCTGTTCTCCAGCTCCTTCGCTCTTATGGGGTTGTCGATCGAAAACGCAATCCCCACCTTGGCCTCCACATGGCCAGGGTTCGATACGCGATACCGCAGAATCGCCACAGGCAATCCCGAGTCGTCCGCCTCATGCGGAATGAAGGGCGAGAATGCCTCCAGCTCGACCTTAACCGGCAGTGTTGAATCCTGAAACTCGATGTGGGCGAGCGGATACTCTCCCGTGAAGATCGCGGATTCGAGCCGAGACAGCCCGGGCACGTTGTTTGAACCGAGACCATCCTGTCCCTCATAGGGAGGCGGAATTCGTGACTCCAAGACGCGCGCCACCGGACGTCCATCGCCCGCCTGTGCCCAAATTGAAGGAAATGCATAGGTGGGTCGATAGCCCTTGTTCGGCCGGTTGAATATCTCCCAGTTACACAGCTGCCCTCGACCTCCAAGACCAAGACTCCCTGCAGCTACTCCACCCAGCGGAAACGAGATCATCGATAACTGCCGCCCGCGGAAGCGCCGTGGATACTCGCCTGCCTCCACCGCCGCCGTTCGTCGGTCCCCAGAGCTCTCTTGCTTTGGGCTCTCCTCCGCCGAGCCCGTCGTCCACGCACCTGCCTGCGTTGCGGCTCCAACTGCACCCGCCGCAGTCTTAAGAAAACTTCGCCGATTCAGCGGTCCTTTTGCCATGCGCTCTCTCACTCGTTTCCTTAGTTCTGTGCCCGCACAATAACGCAATCACGACAAGAAACAGATGTCGATGCGGTGATCGGCTCCCTTCATTATGCGACGCGAGGATCAACCTGCCGACCAAGCTGACAGGATTAGGTGGAGCGGTAGTAGACGGCGAAGGTTCGCACGCGCAAGCCATGCTTCGCCCGCGTGGTGCACGTACGCCTGTTTATGTATTGAGAGGGGAGTGGATTGAGGAGGGAGAGAAGAAGGTGCGATGGGCCCCGGAGAGATTGATGACGGTGATTGCAGCCAGGACCGTGACCGCTTTAAGCCAAGGGAATCACGAGCGGACGAACCGCGCATAAGGAACCGCAATTATGACGAGAGGCCCTACTCGTCCACGCCCGGATAGTTTTTCCGGTTGTTGTTCGAGTCGGCGCCTGCTTCAACGCCAGACGAGTTGTCCTGATCTTTGTCTTGAACGAATTCAGGACCAGCTTCAGGTCCGGTGACCGGAGGTATCCGGTTTGGTCGGTGACGCATCGAGCGTCTCGGGTTGCGCCGCAGCTTCTTTGCGCGCGATGTATGCTTTGGCAAGCTCAACAAACCTCTTCGTATCGATCTTGTCCTCTTCGTCGTCATAGCAGAAGCTCGGCCAGCGGTCCTTGCGGCGGTGGGCATCCGCCCAAAGTAGCCGCGCCCGCAGGCTCTCAAAACTGAGCCCGCGGCTGATAGCCCTGAGCATCCGCAGGTAGCGGTTCTTTGACTCGGCGCCGGCATTCGAGTAGCCGGTCGTTCCAATGCGAATAATTTCTTCCGCCAGTCCCTAATGAGGCGAAGTGGTTTCCCGAAGAACGGCTGCAATTCCTCGTCGATTGAAGCCACCCACTCATCGAGTCTCCGGCCAGCATCCTGCTCGGATATCAGCAACTCGGCCCTTTTTATCTTCGCAGCCTCCCTGGCCTTCTTCGTTTTTCCCAGCGGCGGCTTCTGGGGAAAGATATCGAGACCCCGGTTCTTCGCCTCCCATCCCCTTAACAGGATCGGGTGATCGGCAAAGATCTGTTCTAGCCAGGACCACTCGTCGAGAATGAGCTTTCCGGGGCGTCTAAACAGTGTGTGTCTGCCCTTCTTGAGTTCGTTTTTTCTGTCTTGGGCAAGCTCGTCGGCTTCGGCCTTGACTTCTTCCGTTAAGTTCTCCCTGCCACGGAGTATGATTTCTCCCCTGGGTGTATTGTTTGAGTAGTTTTTTTAGCAATAACTTGGGCCAATTTTCCTTCACGTCTTTCTGCACATCGACTCGAATGTTGTTCAGGCCTTCTTCAATTGCCTGCTTAAAGTGGAAGTGGTCGCCCACCACTTTTGCGTTGGGCAGCATTTCCTTGAGGGTCTTCCTCCAGAATCGGATAGCGGCTTCCGGGATTTCTGAACGACGCACGACCCACTCGTTTTTCACTGAATTAACGAGGACATTTATAACCCGCCTGGCAGGGCTCCGGATTTGTATCCGTTCGAAATAGCATCTTCTGTCTGCCAGGAGACGGGAGATAAAGTGTCCTCGCAAACACGCGCCTTCCCTAATCCGCCAAAGCATCCTAAGCGCAAGTCACTTAATCCACACAAGTTGCTCGGCGTCATCGTCCTCTATGGGTTCGCCGCCGACGATGCCATTCGCGTCCTCAATTGGCTGATTCGTAGTCTTATTCATGAGCTTTTCCAATGAGCGATCTATTCGTCTTTTCTTCGCCTCCGAAACCAACGAGGCGATTGGGCATCCTATACTCATGTTCACGCAGCCGCTGCCGCCGCATCTCGTTACGAGAGCCGCTTCAAACTACTGTTCCGTCTGCGGCCATGAGTTCCCCGCCAGTTCACAACCGTCGCTCCACGACGTGTTTGAGGAGCATGTGCGCACCATGCATATTGCAAAGCGACCGCTCCCGCGATCCGCGCGCCGACGCGTAAATTCCTGACTTATCCCCAGCCCCGCTTGCACCTTTTCGTAAATGGGCTTTGATTAGAACGACTCAATATAGTGACTCCCTTGCATGCTTTCGCATCAGTACGAGCGCTTCTCGCAAGGGAGTTCTACTCGTACTGAGTCGAAAGCATTTTTGTTTCTAAAACATCCTGCGGGTTAGGTGGCTAAGTCCCTCGCCTCCCGTGGTAGCCAATTGAAGAGGGCGCTAATCCGAGACGTGACTGGCGGGAACCAGCTCATTCAGGCTCAGGAAAAGCCGGTGCTCCTTCGTCCCTTCTGGCGAAGAGAAGTTTGTTCTTTGTTGGGTGATGAAAGCGGCCAGGTGCTTCTCCTAATTGCGGGAATGGAGAATCTAAGTTTTCCGCTATGCCTAGTCTAACCTCATCATCAGCCAACAGAGAGCAAGCCGAGACGAACCTAATCGGCCAACGGACCGAGCGGAGAGCGGAAGGTGCAGCGGACGGAAGAAT
>Ga0182024_10019403_pt1 | contig 12538 bp, 14 predicted proteins | sample P32metaG_FD_120480 | JGI IMG/M metagenome (GOLD analysis project Ga0182024, IMG submission 120480) | Permafrost microbial communities from Stordalen Mire, Sweden - P3-2 metaG (Illumina Assembly) | ecosystem: Environmental > Terrestrial > Soil > Wetlands > Permafrost | place: Sweden: Stordalen... | reverse complement strand
TGCTGCGGCCGGGCGGCCATGCGCGCGCCATACCGCGTAGCGAAGGCGCATCCTGCACAAAAAGTTCGCCCGCCGGAAGTGACGCCACGATTTCCGCCACCGAAGCCGCGGCTGCGCTCATGTCGGGAACCACAACGCATTCGGTGTTGTTTTTCGCGCATTCATTTTGAAAGCGTTCGAGCGGGTTCGTGACCGGGGCAAAGATTCTTTCCGGCGCGGCGGGCCCGGAGTGTTTCGGCGCCGGCTCACGCAGTGCCGCGCGAATGCGGGAGAGAATGCGCTCGCGGCCTGCATTTTCAGCAATCTTGTCAGAGTGCTCCACGCTGCTCTCTCCACAGGGTGCGGAACGATTTAGCCGGAATCGCGGGTGCGGCATGGACTTTCGTCCAAGGTCTCAGCGGGTCGAGCATGGAACGTTCCAGCCCGATTGCGTAGAGCAGGCGCAGCGCGGCGCGTCCCGCCGATCCAAGCAGCGCGAATCGCAGCGCACTCATCATCATCCAGCGCCAAAGCTGAAAGCCGAGCCGTTCGCCGGCGGGCCGCGTTGCCGAGTCCACAATGTCTCTGCGGTTGTGCAGAAGGTGATGGTGCAAATCGATTTTCACCGGGCAAACATCCGTGCATGCGCCGCACAGCGAGGATGCAAAGGGTAAGTGTTGAAATTGGCCGCCGCCGCGTAAATTTGGCGTAAGCACGCTGCCGATCGGACCCGGATACGTCGTGCCGTAGGTGTGCCCGCCGACCGTGCGAAACACCGGGCATGCGTTCAGGCAGGCGCCACAACGGATGCAGTGCAGCACGTCGCGCTGCTCGGCATTCGCCAGCAACTCGCTGCGGCCATTGTCGAGCAGGACCACGTGGAACTCTTCAGGGCCGTCTACTTCGTTCGCCGCGCGCGGTCCGCCGAGCAGCGTGTTGTAGCAGGCGATGGATTGTCCAACGGCCGCCTGTGCAATCGTCGGCCAGAGCAAGGCGAGGTCTTCGGTGCGGGGGATCACTTTTTCGATTCCGGCGACCGCTACGTGGATGCGCGGCAGGCTGGTGCCCAAGCGTCCGTTTCCTTCATTCGTCGTCAGAGCGATCATCCCGGAATCCGCGACGAGGAAATTTGCGCCGCTGATTCCCATTTCGGCGGAGAAGAAGGCTTTTCTCAGCGCGCGGCGGGCGGCAGCGACAAGTTCCTGGGGATCGTCACTTTCGATTTCGCCGAACTTTTCGCGAAAGAGGTCCGCGATATCGGTGCGGCTCAGGTGCATCGCGGGTGTCATGATGTGATAAGGCGGCTCGTTGCGAAGCTGCACGATGAATTCCCCGAGGTCCGTCTCGAAAACCTGAATCCCTTTTTCTTCAAGAGCGGATGTGAGATGAATTTCCTCGGTGACCATCGACTTCGATTTCACCACGGTGCGGACGCCGGCCCGGGCAGCTACGTCGATGATGTATTGCCGCGCCTGTTCGGAACTTTCAGCCCAGAAGACGTGGCCGCCGCGCTCTTTCACCCGCGCTTCAAATTCCAGCAGATATTTGTCGAGGTGGTTGACCCCTTCCCACTTGATCTCGTAGGCGCGCTGGCGCGCCGCTTCCCAACTGCTGAATCGCGCGCGGTTGCGCTCTACCGCGGACTCGTAGTGGTCAATCCCGCGTCGAACAATCTGGCGGTGCTTCTGATCGGCGGACTTGATGGCGGCGCCGCGCAGGAACTCCTGGGCCGGGGAGCTCACAGCGAAACCTCCCCCTTTTTTTCGTGAGGCGAAGCGGCGGTCGAGGCGTCCGTTTGCGCCAGGATTCCCGCGAGGTAAATAGTGCGCACGGGCGAATTCCGCCGCCGCAGGATTCCGTCGATGTGCATCAGGCAGCTGGGGTCGGTCGAGGTGAGGTACTGCGCGGTGGACGTTTCGGCATTTCGAATTTTGTTGTCGCCCATGGCAGAAGAAATCATGCTGAACTTTGTGGCGAACGTGCCGCCGAAGCCGCAGCATTCTTCGCTGTAGGGCATCTCGACGAGGTCGATCCCGCGCACGCGGCGTAGCAGTTCTCGCGGCTCCTGCTTTAGATGCAGCTCGCGCAGCGCGTGGCATGCGTCATGGTAGGCCACGCGGTGCGGAAAGGCCGCACCGAGATCGATAACCTTCGCCTGTTTTACGAGAAATTCCGAAAATTCAAAGACGCGCCGGCTAAGGCCCGCAGCTTCCTGCTGCAACGGCGTTCCGGCCAAAAGCTCCGGATAGAAATTGCGGACCATCGTAGTGCAGGATCCCGAGGGACACACGACAACTTCCGCATCGCGAAACACGCGAAGGAAACGCTCCGCCAGCGGCCGTGCATCCTGCCAGTAGCCGCTATTGAAGCCCGGCTGCCCGCAGCACGTCTGCTCCTCGGGGAATTCCAGCTCATAGCCGATTCGCCGCAGCACGCGAGCCATGTCCATGCCGACCTGAGGCATCAACTGGTCGACGAAGCACGGGATGAACATCGCTACTTTTTTCATAAAGTGGGCTGAGGCTCCGCACGCACGATTAAGCAAGAATACACGAGCACACACGAGGAGCAGTCACAAAAATCCGAATCTGCTTGACTCTCGATTCCTGGCGCGATTAGCTAGAATCGCCATTTGTCGATCGTCTAATTCAACTGAGATGCCTCAAGGAGATCTTTTTCGAATGAAGCTGATCCGATTCGGTGGGCCGGGAAGCGAGAAACCGGGTGTTGTTGCGGACAATGGCACACGCGCCGATGTCTCCGCGTTTGGCTCGGATTACGACGACACGTTCTTCGGTGGTGACGGAATCGAGAGGCTGGCCCAGTGGTTTGGACAACATGGTTCCCGTGCGCCCCTGGTTGATTCGGCCGTCAGGCTTGGACCGCCGATTTGCCGCCCCAGCAAGATAGTCTGCGTCGGCCTCAATTATCGAAAGCATGCTGCCGAAGCTAAATTGAATGTGCCGCCGGAGCCGATCATTTTCTTGAAGGCAACGACGTCTCTTTGCGGCCCGAACGACGACCTCGTAATTCCGCGCGGCAGCACCAAAATGGACTACGAAGTGGAATTGGCGCTCGTGATCGGCAAGAAAGCGTTATACGTCTCGAAAGAGCGCGCCATGGATCACGTGGCTGGTTATGCGCTGATGAACGATTACTCCGAGCGAAATTTTCAAATCGAGCGCAGCGGCCAGTGGGTGAAAGGAAAAAGCGCGGATACATTTGCTCCATTGGGTCCCTTTGTTGCAACGAGGGCAGAAATCGCCGATCCCGGCAACCTTGGGCTTTGGTTGAGCGTGAACGGCGAGCGCCGGCAAAAGAGCAATACTTCGGACCTGGTTTTTGATGTTCCAACGCTTGTCAGTTACATCAGCCAGTTCATGACGCTGCTTCCGGGGGATGTGATCAGTACGGGAACCCCGGAAGGGGTGGGCATGGGGATGAATCCGCCTGGATTTTTGGAGCCCGGCGACGTGGTGGAGCAAGGTGTCGACGGGCTCGGAACTTCCCGTCAAAAAGTGGCGGCCTGGAAATCGTAATCAGAGGGGAAAGAGCGGCCCTGCCCCAAGTTACCAGCAGGGATGTGCAAGGTTTTTGTCGGTGAAACCGATGAATTTATTTCCGGCTTTCCTGAAACTTTCAGGACGTCCATGCCTGGTGGTGGGAGCAGGCCCCATTGGCGAGGAGAAAATCGAGGGCTTGCTTCGCGCCGGTGCGAACGTGCGCGTAGTGGCGCCGCGCGCAACTACCCGCATTCGGGCGCTGGCACGCGCAAAGAGAGTCCGCTGGGAAGCTCGCCGGTTCCGCGCGAGCGATCTCACCGGAGTCTTCATGGCTGTAGCGGCAACGTCCTCGGCGACGCTGCACGATGAAATTTACAAACGAGCGCGCCGGCGCGGAATTCTGTGCAACGTAGTGGATGATCCTCCAAACTGCGACTTCTATTACGGCTCCGTCGTTCAAAGGGGGTCATTGCAGATCGCGATATCGACGAGCGGGCATAGTCCCGCTTTGGCACAACGCATCCGGAAGCAACTCGAGGAGCAATTTGGTCCCGAGTATGAACTGTGGACGGAAGAACTCGGAAAGACTCGCGAAGATTTATTTGCGAAGCCGATGGACCCGGAGCGCCGCAAACGCCTTCTACACAGGCTGGCGAGCCAACCCTCCTTCAAAGTATTCCTGCGAAAGAACAAGGCGAAAATCAGTAAAGCGGCTGGAGCTAAGGCAATCCGAGGACGCAAGGCGATTGAGGATTCCGATAGGTTCCATTGATATATTGACGAACCGAACGCGGCAAATTCCTGTTACGATTTTTTCACGATTTGAGCGGCCAGGCCAAAGACACCTCCCAAACCACCCCGAGCCTGGCCGCTCTTTCCTAACCAAAAAAGCGGCCTACAACCAAGTAAAAACTCCGATTTGTTAAGCGCATTCTTCGTTTTCCAATCCGCCGGCCGCGAAGATAAGCGGTTCGTTCGGGAATCGATGCTAAAAGAGCAGCGAACGAGAAGCAGGCGTAGAAGAGCGTGGCTATGCGGACGGAGTTACTCTCCTGCTTTGGCAGCCAGTGCTTCCACGATTGCGATATTCTTAACCAATTCCTGCGGCAGGTGATGCCGCGTCTGAAGGTAGCGAGTGGAGTTATAAGAAATCCAGACCTTGGCCTTCTCGTCCTCGTAAATCAGTATTTTGAGCGGGAGATCAATAGCGATGCTGGGGGAAGCGATCATGAGCGGAGTTCCCCCTTTCGGGTTGCCGAAAATCAAAAGCTTGGTGGGACGCATGTGTAAGCCCACCTTCTCTGCTTCCCCGCTATGGTCCACGAACGCGAAAATCGCCACCCCATTCGACCGGAGCATTTGCTGCAGACGTTGCACCGTCTGATCGACCGAATAATTGCTCGGCTTGCTTTCGAACCCCTCGATTTGGGTGTCCGAACCAGGCGTCAATGGCTGCCTCCTTGAACAACAAATCGCCGATGGTTTTTCTTGTAAGCCCGCCTGCTCAGGCTACCATGCACTACGCTTGGATCGTAGCCGGCAACTGAATTTTTCAAAATGTCCAAAACCGGGCAAGTTTTTCTCACGGCGGCATGGCGAGACCTCGCAATGTTGAACTATGAGGTTGACCCGAATCTTTTGGAAAAGCACGTACCACCCGGCACGGTGCTGGATTCCTTCTTGGGGAAAACATATGTCAGCCTCGTAGGCTTTCGCTTTTGTAACACCAAAATCCTCGGCTTGCTTGCCATGCCGTTTCATACTGATTTCGATGAGGCCAACCTGCGTTTTTACGTACGACGAAAAGAAGGCGGCGAAGAGGCGTGGTCTTCATTGCCGAAATCGTTCCGAAACAGATAGTCGCGACCACCGCGCGACTTCTGTACGGCGAAAACTACATTTGCCTGCCCATGAAGCACCGCGTATTCACGGGGCACGCTAAAAAGAGCGCCGAATATCGGTGGAAGATCAAGAACCGGTGGTGCACGCTAACCGCGGAAGCTTTGGGCACTCCCGCGCAGCCCGAAGAAGGCAGCTTGGAACAATTCATAACGGAACACTATTGGGGTTATTCCACCCAGCGCGGCGGTGGCTCGCTTGAATATCACGTCTCCCATGCGCCGTGGCAAGCGTGGGAAACCAACGCGGCCGGATTCGAAGGAGACGCAAGCGCTTTGTATGGGGCTGAACTCGGAAGGATTCTTCAACGGCGACCCGAATCCGCATTCATTGCCGATGGGTCATCCGTGATAGTTTTCAAAAGCAGGAAAAGCGTGCTCGGGAAACCTTGATTTGGCGCGGGATCAGTAACCGGCGTGATGAAGAAAGGCCACGACCGCAGAGGCAATAAGGCAGTAAATCCCGAACCAATGCCACCTCCCGCGCTCCAGCCAGCGAGTGAGCCACTTGAGGGCCAGCAAACCGGCCAGGAACGCGAAGAAAGCCCCAATTAGACTTGGCATCGTCGCAGAGGCCAGGCTCCCCCCGCTGAGGTGTTCCGCCTTCATCAACCGGAGCAATTCGCGCCCGTCCGCCGCAGGCGTCAAAATAACGGCGAGGGCAAAGCTGAACTCCTCGGCAAGCACTTTTGGCATGCCTGCGAGCATCCCAGTCGATATCGTGGCTCCCGAGCGGGAAAAGCCTCGAAAGGGGAGGCACAGGCCCTGTACGGCCCCGATCAAGCCTGCTTGCCCGGTTTCGATGGTTGAGCCGTCCATTTTGGAACCTGTCGGTGATTGCCGGCTCGCCAGCCCCGCGATCAAAATAAAAATTCCGGCAACAGCCAGAGCGGGGGCGATGAGTTCGAGGTGGCTGAACAACTGCTCGACCTCCGCCTTCGGCTCGTTGTGAAACCCGAACTTCTCGATGCCTTTGATGAGCGCCTCACCCACAATGGCAGTCGCGGCAGAAGCCAGGAACAACAGCGAAGCGGATCGCTTGAAGACCTCCCTGTTCTCGAAGAACGACTTGCGCCACTGAGTCCAAAAATAGACGATCGTCGCCACCATGGTTCCGGTGTGCAGCATCACAAGCAAAAACGTCATTTCGGGGGACGAGGGGTCCAGATGCATCAGCTTTTCAGCCACAACCACGTGGGCGGAACTTGAGACGGGAAGGAGCTCCGTGAAACTCTGAACGATAGCCAGAATAATTACGTTGAGAGGGTGCATCGTAGAATCTTAGCTGTGTTGGTTATTTCAAAATAGAGGTTGTTCGCATCATGGTTCCTGATCGGCACGAAAACCGCAAATAGACTATTAGCTCATTGTCGACGTCCCTCGGATCGCGGTGGGCACATCGCAAGAGTGTTGGTACACTACGGGCGCGAAGTGGAGGTGCTCCGTGTCGAAAACTTTCAACCAGCTGAGCAAACCACGATCTCTAAAACGGCTGACAGGGCCAGGTACGACGATGCTCGTCTTGAGCTTGTTTGCGGCCCACTCGGCATTCGCGCAGAAGGTGACGATGGAATTCGACCAAGCCGCGGATTTCAGCAAGTACAAGACCTTTGCGATTCGCGCCGGCGAGTTGAACAGCAAGAATCCCGCGTTGAACAGCGATCTGGTGAAGAAGCGAATCGGCGCGGACATCGAGCGATATCTGACGGCGAAAGGGCTGATGGAGGTGTCCGGGCCGTCTGACCTGAACGTCCGATACCATTTTGGTTCCGCTCGCAAGACGGAACTCGAAACTTACCCTGCCGGATGGTATGGGTTGGGTACGCGCGTTGTAAGGGTACCGTACAGCGAGGGGACCCTGGTCATCGATCTGAGAGACCCCGCCACCCGGTCGCTCGTGTGGCGCGCGATTGCGAGCGAAGAGAAGAGCGACCCCAACAAGATCGAAGGCAAGCTGGATGATATGGTTAAGAAGTCCATCGAAAAATACCCGCCCAAGAAGTAGGTGATTCGTCGCGTTTGCGCGTTGTTCGAAGGCCCTTCGATACTTTCCGTGCTTGCCTTGCGAGCTTTCAAACTTCGATGGCTTGACGCAGCCGGATAACCGGTTCTTCCATTCCACACGCTGCCCGCGACGAGAAGCTTGCTATTTGGGGCGGACGTTGGAACCCGGACGCTTGCGTTCCGCGGAAGTTAGCCAATCATCGGGAGGAAAATTAATCTGCCAAAACAAAGGCGACGGCTCGATAAATTCAACGCCCACCGGGACTTTCCCTTCCTCCGGTTTGCCGAAAGACACCACCTTGCCCGGCAACTCCTCAGCCGTCTTCGGATTGATCAGTGAAATCTGCTGGTCTCGTGAAACCGAAGCCTTGAGCAGCACGAGACATCCGTGTGCGTTTACAGCGACGGTGCTCGTCACCTCTTGAAATCCCTTTCCACGAACGAGCAGAGGCATTGAGATTTGAACACGCTGCGTTCGGCGCGCGGGTGTTGCCTGTACCTCCGTCCCTTCACTCATGCTCTTTGCCTTATCTTGGGCTTGGGTCGTCATCCTGCTTCCAAACTATCAAATGATGGCCGTTAATTCTCTCGCTAAGATGAGCGACGGTATTGAAAAGTTAACTCCTTCGTCCAAGCTCAATCAGCGGATGGTCGCGTCGATGTCTTTACAGGCCTATTCGGTCGGAATCGATTGTTTCCCTGAAGGGGCAACCATGATACGAGCGCATAAGATGCAAGAATTACAACTTCCGGATCTATGGGCTCGCGATACGCCAATTCCGGGTGGGTGAAGTAATAAACCGCGGGAAACACCAGCAAAAGCAGAAGATACGGCAATGCCAAATCAGGTGCTGCGTGATACGCCTTCCACAGACCGGCGAGAGCAAGCAGTGTAAAGGCCGTACAAAAAAAGATGTTCTCCGGGTCGAGCGGTTCCTCTCTCAAATATTCCGGATTAAAGCTCCAGAAACCAGTCCAGAGATAAACGAATCGCCGCAGGCTCCGCGAGGCGTAAATCCCAGGGTTGTTTTCCAAAAAGTTGATGGCTTGGGCCCGCTTCGCATCCATGTACCCGATTTCCCCCAGATTTCGATATTCAGCCATTTCCACGGGACTTCCGACAGGTTGCATGGATGCATCCCACCAATGCAGTGTGTTGTGGAGATTTCCGACGCTGACCTCCAGCCAGAAATTGTCCTTCAAAACAGGGCGGTGGAAGATGCGTTCGTTTCGAATCAGCCAGGGAGTAATGGTGACCAGTAAAGCTAGAAGGGCTGCCGCGGCTGGCGCCAGCGTGCTCCTGGCGCGGCGGCGAAGCCGATCGCAAGTCCATCCAGTCAGAAACGGAAACACTGCAAGCGTGACAGGATTGAGTAGGGCAGCCATGCCCCAAAGAATCCCAAAGCCAATCCACGGCCAGAGGCCATTCCAGTTTTCTAACGACAGCGACATCCAGAACAGCGAGGTGAGAACCAGCGGGAGCAGGCTATGGTCCCACATGGTGGCGGTGGAGAAATATACGCTGTATGGAAAGAACACCCACAGCCAAGCGGCCCAGCGCGCCACCCTGAGCCCGAAAGTTTTCCTGGCCACGAAAAAAATGGGAATGCACGTGAGCGCGGCGAATAGGCTACTGAGGGCTAACATTACCAGAGCGGAAGTACGAGTATAGACCCCGAAAAGTGCGAAAATGCCCGCCAACAGGTAGGGGATCACGGGGGTCAATATCGCCGTAGGGCCTGTATCGCCCCAAGCGTTCGCGAATCCGTGGCCTCCAACAATCGATCTGGCGATTCGCCCGTTCTCAAAGCCAAATAACCAATGATCCCGCTGCGGATCCAAAAAGTCCTGATATACGAATGCGACCACAATTAGGCGAATCGCTAGAGCGATCAACACGGTCCAAAACAAGAGCCGGCGCGACGAATACCGGGGGCTAATGCCTGAAACAAGCGGTCCCGCGCAGGCATTGATTTGGGGCTCGGCCGGCAGTGAATTCAATGAGAGTCTCCCTACAGACTTTCAGAGGCGTGCATTCTACACTGATATTCTTCCTAGATATGGCGGGAACTTCGGCGGAAACTTATTGCAATGACGGGAATACGGCGGGAGAGGCCGGGAGCGCTGCGGTTCAGCTGGTTGCGTGGGTGCGTTTTTGGAGGACGAGTTCGGCGCCGTGTTGGGCCGCTTCATTGACCAGGAATCCCATTTTCGGGTGCGCAGGCTCGAAATCGGGAAGGATTGCATGTTCGCGCAGTTCCTGCGAAGTGACAGGGCCTATGGACCCAACCGCGATCCGCGCGAAGGCGCGACGCACGTCAGCTTCCAGATTCATTTCGGCAGCGATTTTCAGAAGGTGAACTACTTGGACGGAAGTCGTGAATAACGCGATGTCTATTTCGCCGCAGATAATCGCATTAACCGCGGCCCGAAGCGGCCCGAGGTCCTCCGGCAAGGCCCATTGGTAAACAGGCACGGGAGTAACCCAGGCGCCGCGCTCGGCCAACCCTCGGAATAACTCCGGGTTGGGTGCGCCATATTCCTGGACCGCAACGCGCTGCTCATGCAGCGGTAAGGAATCCGTCTTTTCGTCCAACGCACGCAGCAAATCCCTCCAGGTATTGGGCTCCGGCACCGCTAAAGCGATCGGCACTCCCCATTCTTTGAGTACCGCCGCCGGCTTAGGGCCGCGCGCAACAACAGCTACTTTCCGCAGCAAAGCCGCGAACTGCTCGAGCGGGTAAATTGTCTCTACGACGCGCGCCAGCGCGCGCGCGCCTACACCCGTCAGAAAAATGACCATCTCGAAGCCGTCCTCGGCGAGTGCACGCGCGAAATCGGCCGCCTCGATATTGGAATCAAGAGGAACTTCGCGCATGGAAGGGGCAACGAGGGGCTTGCCGCCGTAATTTGCGATAAGTTTTTTCATCTCTTCAGCGCGGCGGCTCTCGAGCGAGAGCACGCGAAGCCCGGCGAAACTGGCTGCGGTTGTCCGAGGCTCCATGGGCGATATCATTGCACTTTTTCCGACGGCAATACCAGAAAGTTCAGGCGCTTTGGACGTGCACGCCGGCTAATGGCGTTGTTGTCTTGGACGCGGCCGGCCGTAATCAGGCAATTGCGCCACGGCAGAACATAGTAGGATTTATGCCCGAGATGCCACAAATTCCTCCAACGAAATCACGGGCCAATATGCGGCTGAAGACCTTTTTTTTCATCATTCTCATGGTGATCTTCAATCCCATGGGAAACGTGCTCCTCAGCAAGGGCACCAAGACGATCGGGCCCGCGAACATCCAAGCGCCGGTGGACCTGCTTCATTTCTTCTGGCAAACGATCACGTCGGCAACGATCTGGCTTGGCATTGCTTGCCTGCTGACGTTTTTTGTCGCCTACATTGTGGTGTTGTCGTGGGCAGACTATAGCTTCGTTCAACCCGCTTCGGCGATCACGTATGTGATTGTGGCGTTAATGGGCGCTTTGTTCCTGCATGAGGTCGTGAAGCCTATGCAGTGGGTAGGAATCGGCATCATTTGCCTGGGCGCTTTTCTCGTAGGCAATACGCCACCAAGCACGACGAAGGCCGAATAATCGTTCCCCTCGCGCGTTCCGGAAAGCTTTGAACCGCTCAGACGTTAACTCTTTTATGTTAAACTTCGCGGTTTGATGGCGATCTCCCGGAGATTCGAAGAACGCAAAAACCCCGCACCTTCCGGGAAGGTCGGCGTCAAGGCGTTTTCTTCTCCTATGCTGTCGCCCACAAGAGAGCGGAGTCACTTTTGACAGGCGAGGTGCAAAAACCTTGACGTTCGCCGGTTCCATTCTCCTCGCTATTGCAGCCATCCCGGCTGTTTACTACACGCTCGTCCTTTACAGCACGGTGAGATTTCTAGGGGATGCGAAGCGAAATGGCGGACCGAATTCCGACTTCACGCCTCCGGTGAGTTGCCTCAAACCGATCCGGGGCTTAGACGTCGAAGCGTATGAGAATTATGCGAGTTTTTGCCGCCAGGATTACCCGGATTACGAGATTTTGTTCTGCGTAGACGAAGACGATCCCGCCGTGCCGGTGCTCGAAAAGCTGATTCGTGATTTCCCGGAACGCCGGATCCGGTTGCTCTATGGTTCGGGCCGGAACGCGATCAATGACAAAGTGGCGAGGCTGGTCCGGCTCACGAACGAAGCCCAGTACGATTTGTTCGTGATCACTGACGGAGACGTGCGCGTGCGCCCGGATTATTTGCGGTCAGTGGTCGCTCCCTTCCGCGACCCCAAAGTCGGAGCGGCAACGTGTTTGTACGCCTCCACGAAAGAAACGACGCTCCTGCAGGAGCTTCACTCCGTCGCGATGATCTCCGACTTTTTTGCGGGCATTATCGTAGCATGGGAAGTGGACGGCGTGAAATTCGCGCTCGGACAGACCATCGTCACGACACGCCGGAATATCGCGGGTTTCGGCGGCTACCAGGCGATCGAAAATCGCCCGGCGGACGATCTCTTCATTGGCCGATTGGCGGCGGAACAGGGATTTGACACGAAGCTGCTTCCTTACGTCGTGCAGGCCGTCGCCGATTTCCATTCTTTGCGGGATTTATTCATCAAACGCGTCCGCTGGATGACCGTGATGCGTCACATGAGGCCTTGGGGTCATTTTGGCCTGATCTTTACGTGGGGATTGCCGTGGGCACTGATCGCAATTGCGATACACCCTACCTTTGCAGTGGCGCTGGCATATCTTGGAACCTACCTGGCTTTTCGCATTGGAATGACTTGGCTCATCGGGGTTCGCGCAATGAAGCAGACCGGATTATGGAAGAAAATGTTCCTGATTCCGGTGTGGGACGCCATGGCATTTGTTATCTGGCTGGTCAGTTTTGGGCGCAAGACGATCCGGTGGGGTGGCATTGACTATCACCTTCACGAAGGGGTCCTGGTAGCGCCGGCATCCGGCGTTGGATCGAACGGCGCTCGCTGAACAGCCATGCGCGGACGCCGTCGCGCCGGAATCTCGTATTGGGAATGCTCGGACAAAACGTCCTTCGTTAAAAATTAAATAAACGGTCTTTTGCATACGAATCGAGTTGATTTTCGTAGCAGAAAATTGCAAGGTTTTGGCGTGAAGAACGCTGAAATCCTGCAATTTTTATTTTGAGG
>Ga0182024_10019402_pt1 | contig 12539 bp, 10 predicted proteins | sample P32metaG_FD_120480 | JGI IMG/M metagenome (GOLD analysis project Ga0182024, IMG submission 120480) | Permafrost microbial communities from Stordalen Mire, Sweden - P3-2 metaG (Illumina Assembly) | ecosystem: Environmental > Terrestrial > Soil > Wetlands > Permafrost | place: Sweden: Stordalen... | reverse complement strand
GACCGCCGCGAACGCGCCGGGCGTTTCAAACGCGACGAGTGGCAAGGCGCTTCGCATCTCCTGCCCACCTATCTCTATGACGAGACCACTCCGCGGTTTCTCTCCACGCCTCGTGCGTCAGCGTATATAAAAATCGCCGAGGGCTGCGACCACCCTTGCACTTTCTGCGTGATCCCTAATTTGCGAGGAAAATTCCGGTCGCGGCGCTTCGAATCCGTCATCGCCGAAGCCGAAGCCCTCGTCGCCCGCGGCGTTCGCGAAATCACGCTCATCGGCCAGGACACCACCTGCTACGGCGAAGATCTGGGCCTGAAGGATGGATTGGCAACGTTGCTCGATACGCTCGCGCGCATCCCCGATCTCCGCTGGCTGCGCTTCCTCTACGCCTATCCCAACCGCATCACCGGAAAGCTGCTCGAGACGATCGCGCGTCATGACAACATCTGCAAATATCTCGATCTGCCGCTGCAACATGCTTCACCCGATGTCCTGAAGCGCATGAAGCGCGGGGCGGGCGCCGAAATTTTCCTGAAGACTCTCGACAAGGTCCGCGCCGCCGTCCCCGGAGTCGCGCTGCGCACATCTTTCATCGTTGGATTTCCCGGCGAATCGCTCCGCGACTTTGAAGTCCTGGAGGAGTTTATCGCCGAAGCGAAGTTCGACTGGCTGGGCGTCTTCAACTATTCGCATGAAGAAGGCTCCGCGGCATACGCGCTCGACGCACAGGTGCCGCAGCGCAGCATCGAGTCGCGGCGCAAGCGGCTCATGAAGCTGCAGCAGTCCATCAGCAAGCGCGCCAAGCAGAATTGGGTCGGACGCGAGCTCACCGTGCTGGCCGAAGGCGAGAGCGCGGAAACCCCGCTGCTCTGGGAGGGCCGTACCCAGTTCCACGCGCCCGAGATCGACGGCAAGGTCTACATTAACGACTTCGGTGCTCTTGAGAATCTCGAACCCGGCAGTTTCTACCGCGCGGAAATCACCGAGGCCCACGATTACGACTTGGTCGCGCGCATCATTTGCTGCGAAAACTAGCGCTCTGGCCAACCCACGACAAATCAAGCAAAACGTTCGAATTCGGGCTGCTTGTACCCACGCAAATGTCGGCTTGGCAGCGACCGTTTGACGCGCCTGCGTTGGTCCAGGGCTTCGCGATTTTTTGAGACAACTTAACGAGAATTTCGCGCTTTAGCACTGAGTGTGAACAGAGAATTTCGCGGTTAAGAGGGAAAGTTCAGAGAGAATTTCTCCTAAACACGTCAAGATGGGCTTCGGCGCATGTTTTTGGGCGTGTTTTGGCATGGTTGAACGCATTTTTGCATGCGGTTTCGTGCCTGTGAGGGCGGGGCAAAGCTGGCGGGGCTCTCGGAGCCCACAAGTTCTCTGTTCCCTGATCTTTGCGCTACTATTCCTCCATGCCCATCCAGCGCCGCACCTTCCTCAAGTCCGCCGCATCGGTCATCCCCGCCGCCGCTTTCCAAAATGTCCTCGCACAAAGTTCGCCCGGAACGCCGACCGCTCCTGCCCTGCATCCCGTCCCCGCCGGCGAGGACCGCTCCGGCCATCTCCACCCCCTTGGTTTCAGTTCGCTTGCCTTCAAAGTTGTCACCTCCGACACGAGCGGTAACCTCCTCGTCATCGAGCACAGAAATCTCCTGCCCGACACGGGGCCGGCCCTGCACCTCCACTTGTCTCAGGAAGAATGGTTCTACGTGATGGAAGGCGAAGTGCGCCTCCAGGTCGGCGATCGTCGCCTGCAACTCGGCCCAGGCGAGTCGGTCCTCGCCCCGCGCCGCATCCCTCACACTTTCTCGGCTACCGGCTCGCCGGCGCACATGCTCATCGCCTTCACGCCTGCGGACAAAATGGAGCAGTACTTCATCGACGCCACGGCACACCCTTCCCTCGCTGCCACTACCGACTTCATGAACCGCTACGAGATGCAGTGGATCGGCCCGTCGCCGTTCTGGGTAAAGGCTGGGACTTAGGCGTCGGAATCGGTTGCATGAAAGGCCCGTGGCTAAAGGCACGCAGAATCGAGGGCTCTTGTTCGGGAGGCTGAAGCCTCCCACTCCCTCCGCCGGACGAAAAATAGGGTTTTTCAGCAAGCAGTTAAGGCGTGCCCTTTCACGGCGGGCTGAAGCAGACCCACTACCAGCTTCCTCGATCCCTTGCTCCCTGTAGTAAACTTCCGCCATGAAAAACTCGCTTCCCCTGCTGCCCTGTATCGCGGCCGTATTCGTCTGCGCCACTTGCGGCGTCACAGCCGTCGCCGCGCACAGCCAGGACTGGGCCAAAACCATCCTGAACAAGTCGCCGCGCCACCAGGAATGGGTGAAGGTGACCCACGGCGACCGCACTGTGAACGCCTTCGTCGTTTATCCCGAGGTCAGCCACAAAGCGACCGTGGTCCTGCTCATCCACGAGATCTTCGGCCTCACCGACTGGGCGCGCTCCATGGCCGACGACATTGCGGCGATGGGCTACATCGTCATCGCGCCTGACCTGCTCTCGGGCTTTGGGCCCAACGGCGGCGATACCAGCGCCTTCCCTGACATGCAGTCGACCACGAAAGCTGTCTCGGGCCTGGATCCCGCCGTCGTCACCGCCGACCTGAACGCCGCGGCTGACTACGCTCTTAAACTCCCCGCCGCTAACGGTAAACTCGCGGTCATCGGCTTCTGCTGGGGCGGAGGCAAATCCTTCCAGTTCGCCACCCAGCGCAAGGGCCTGAGCGCAGCCTTCGTTTTCTACGGACCGCAGCCGCCCACCGAAAGCCTCGCCCAAATCACCGCGCCGGTTTACGGATTCTATGCGGGGAATGACGCGCGGATCACGGCCACGGTTCCGGCCACGAAGGAGGCCATGGCAGCCGCGGGCAAGAAGTATGAGACGGTGATCTACGACGGCGCGGGCCACGGCTTTATGCGTGCAGGTGAGGATCCCACGAACACCACTGCCGCGAACACAACCGCGCGCACGGAAGGATTGAAGCGGCTGGAAATGCTACTTAAAGGCATGTAGGAACGTGGTTCGTGATTAGTGGTTAGTGGTTCGTAGTTCGCAGCTCATAGTTCACGGTTTCTTGTGGCGGCGAGGATGCCGCCACCACAGCCGGTCAGGAGACCGGGGCTACATTGGTATGTGCGCGGCTCGGCCTCCGCGCTACCATAGTTGTTGACCACGGCGCAGACGCGTCGCGAACACCATGCCCGCGAAGAAAAAATCAGCCAAGCTCCTCCACTGTCCCACATGCGGAATGCTGGTGCGTCTCAGTGACGAGGACTTCCCTTTCTGCAGCGACCGTTGCCGCAAGATCGATCTTGGCAAATGGGCCTCGGGCGTCTACAAGATCAGCTCTCCGGTTCTCGATCCCGAAGTGCTCGAAGACTTGGGCCTCGGTGGCAATACCCGCGATGGAGACTCGGATGAAGGCTAATGCTCTGAGCTCGTGATTTTGCAATGATCTTCGGTCGCGCGCGGGCGTAGACGCCCGCGCTAGAGCCGGTCGGGAGACCGGCGCTACACAAAAAGTCTGATGGAAGATAGGCAAGGATGAGCACGCAGGCCGATCAGGGCGAGAAGAAAACTCAGGCCGGGAGGAAAACGGCATGGGCTTTCGCCGTCGCCACGTTCTTCGGCGCGGGGTATGGCAAGCCCGGCCCGGGCACGTGGGGCTCCGTCGCTGCCGTGCTGTTGTGGGCCGCATTCGCCTTCACCCTCCATCCCTCCACACTTGCACTCACACTCGCCCTCACACTCGGCATCGTCGTCGCCACTGCTCTCGGTGTTCCCGCAGCCACCATCGTCGAGCGTGAATGCGGACGGACCGATCCGGGCTTCGTCGTCATCGATGAGGTGATCGGCCAGTGGATCGCGCTGCTCGGCAGTCCGGCCGACTGGCGTCATGGGCTCATCGCGCTCGTGCTGTTTCGTCTGTTCGATATCACCAAGCCGTTTCCAGTGCGCCGACTGGAGCGGCTGCCGGGCGGCTGGGGCATTGTCTTCGACGATGTGGCCGCCGGGCTGTATGCTTTGGGAGTAGCTTCTCTCGTGCGAATCTGGATCTAATCTTTTATGCCCCGCAGCTCTCCGCAACCCGATTCCACGACTCCGCCGCTGCCCCGCGTCGACGACGTGGCGCCCGCCGCGGCCCTGCCGAGGGGTGAGGTGGAGCTGAAGGGCAACTACCTCGGGCCGCACAACTTTGTGCTCCCGGCCGTGTATGTGGACGGCGATGCGGCCCACATTCTGATGAGCCGGCCGTCGCGGCTGGCCTTTCGCGTGCCCGACGGAGCCTCCACGGGCCTGATTGAAGTGCGCACCCCGGGCGGCGCCGCCAATGCCGGGGCGGTGCGTGTGGCGCGCAAGTTGACCGACGGCCTGCACCCGGTGACCAGCCCCGCCGTCAGCCGGTCTGGAATGATTTACGCCACCATCTCCGGCCCGCGCGGCAAGCAAACGCCCGTTTCCGTCATGAGGATCAGCATCGACGGCCGGACTACTCCTTTCGTGACTGGACTTTTGAATGCGACGGGGCTGGCGTTCAGTCCTGCCGGCGATTTGTACGTGACTTCGCGCGCCGAAGGCAATGTCTATCGCGTAGACGCGGCAGGCGAGTTCACGGTCTACGTGGAAGGCATGGGCGTGGCCACCGGCGCGGCCTTCGACGCCGAAGGCAATCTGTATGTGGGCGACCGCAGCGGCACTATCTTCAAAATCAATCCCGAGCGGCAGATCTTTGTGCACGCCACGCTCGAGCCCAGCGTGGCCGCATATCACCTGGCCGTGAACGCCGCAGGCACGCTCTTCGTCACCGCGCCGTCGCTCTCGTCGAACGACGCCATCTGGGCCATTGAGCCGAACGGCGACACGCGCGCGTGGTTTCGCGGGCTGGGCCGTCCGCAGGGCCTGGCCCTCTCGCACCAGGGCGATGTATTCGTTGCCGCCTGCCTGCACGGCCGTCGCGGACTGGTGCGCGTGACGCCGCAGGGCGAGGCCTCCCTGGTGCTGGCCGGCGACAATCTGGTGGGCGTTGCCTTTTCTCCGCTCGGCACCGCCGTCCTGGCCACCAATGACTCCGTTTATGATGTGGACTTGGGCGTGGAAGGGCTGAATCTGTTTTAGCTCTTAGCTCTTAGCTCTTAGCTTCGGCCTCGCGGGCCCGATCGGTCGCGGAACTGAATGCCGGGCTGCAGGTACACGATAAAAATCACCACGGAGTTGGCTAATAGCTAAAAGCTAAGAGCTGATAGCTGTTTTTCTATGAAATCCGAAATCATCGCCGTCGGCTCCGAGATGCTCACCCCGTTCCGCCAGGACACCAATTCTCTCTACATCACAGAAAAGCTCAACGGCATCGGCATCAGCGTCGCGTTCAAATCCATCGTGGGCGACCGGCAAAAGGACCTCGTCAACGCCATTCGCACCGCGCTCGGGCGCATCGACATTCTCATCCTGATGGGCGGCCTGGGACCTACGGAAGACGATCTGACGCGCGAGGCCGTGGCCGAGGCGCTTTCGCTCACGCTGCGCCGCGACGCTTCGCAGGTGGCCGCGCTGCACGCGCGCGCCGCAAGCTGGCGCATCATCATGCCGCACAACAATCTGAAGCAGGCCGACGTTCTCGAAGGCGCTCAGCTGCTGCACAACCCGAATGGCAGCGCTCCCGGCCAGTGGCTCGATACTACTTTTGGCGGCTATCGTAAGCTCATTGCCCTCTTGCCCGGCCCTCCGCACGAGTGCCGGCCGCTCTTCGACACCGAGTGCATGCCACGTCTGTCGCGAGCCGTGCCGCCGCGCTCGATCGCCGTGCGCACCCTCAAGGCGGCCATGATTCCCGAGTCGCAGGCCGACAAACTGCTGGCTCCCATCTACACCACCTACACCGACGTCGAAACCACGCTGCTAGCCCACGCCGGCGACCTGCAGATTACGCTGATCTGCTCCAAGCCAGTCGCCGATGCGGCCCGGCGGCGTGTGGACGAACTCGCCGAGCGCCTGGAGGAGAAGCTGGAAGACTGGCTCTATTCCTCGCAAGGCGATTCGCTCGAGCAGATCGTGCTCTACTATCTCGAACTCCGCCAGGCTACGCTTGCGGTCGCCGAAAGCTGCACCGGCGGCCTGGTCGCCCAGCGCATCACCAGCGTTCCAGGAGCCTCGCGATCGTTTCTCGGCGGCGGGGTCGTCTACTCCGACAAACTCAAGGTCTCGCTAGCCGGCGTACCCGCGGAATTGATCGCGCGGCACGGCGCCGTCTCTTCCGAAGTGGCCAAAGCGCTAGCCGAAGGCATTCGCGCGCGCACCGGAGCTACCGTGGGCTTGGGCGTCACGGGCATCGCCGGTCCCACGGGCGCCACTGAAAACAAGCCCGTGGGCCTGGTGCACGTCGCCGTCTGCGACCCGCAGGGCTGCGATGCAGTGGAGCGCACCTTCCGCGGCGACCGCCAGCGCGTCCGCGAGTGGGCGGCGCAGCAGGCGCTCGATATCGTTCGCCGCCGCCTCATGTGATCGGCAAACGGCGCCCTCCGCTTTTGCTACACTTCTCCTGACGCTTCATTTCGATCCGCAATGCATCCAATCCCCCACCACCGCCGCAGGAGCCTTCATGCCAGTCGTTGAGCTCGCGGGAGTGACCAAGGCTTACGAAAGCAAAATTGCCGTGCGCGACCTCAGCCTCTCCATCGAGGCCGGGCAAATGTTTGGCCTGCTCGGCCCCAACGGAGCCGGAAAAACCAGCTCCATCCGCATGATGATGGGCATCACGCTGCCGGACTCGGGGCGCATTAGCCTGTTCGAGAAACCCTTCGACCGCAGGAGCCTCGACCGCGTCGGCTATCTGCCCGAGGAACGCGGCCTTTACAAAAAAATGAATGTCCTGGACCAGCTCGTCTTCTTCGGCCGGCTGCACGGCGTGGCCCAGGAAGACGCCCGCAAGCGCGCCCTGGACTGGGCCGCGCGCATGGAAATTTCCAACGCTCTCGAAATGAAGACGCAAGAGCTCTCCAAGGGCATGCAGCAAAAGATTCAGTTCATCGCCACGCTGCTGCACGATCCCGATCTGATCGTGATGGATGAGCCGTTCAGCGGGCTCGATCCCGTGAACACCACGCTGCTGCAGGATGCGCTGCTCGAGCTCAAGGCGCGCGGCAAGGCGATCCTCTTTTCCACGCACCGCATGGACCAGGTGGAAAAGCTATGCGACTCGATCTGCCTCGTCGATCATGGTGAGGCGGTACTAAGCGGCAGCATGCGCGAGATCAAGAGCCGCTACGAGCGCAACCACGTGATCGTGGAGTTTGACGGCAGCGCGGATTTTTTGAAGAGTGACGAGATTGCCGAGGCGAACAACTATTCCGGCCACGCCGAAATCAAGCTCAAACCGCACGGCGACGCGCAGAAGCTGCTGCACGAGGCCGCTTCTGCGGCCCGAATCTATCGATTTGAACTGGTCGAGCCTTCGCTCGAAGAGATTTTCATCCAGACCGTGGGGAGGTAAGGCCGATGCCTAGCTTGTTGCCGCGTAACATGCTGCTCATCGCCCGTCGCGAATACCTCGAGAAGATCCGTGGCCGTGCCTTCCGCATTTCGACGATTCTCGTGCCCATGCTCTTGCTCTTTCTGTTCGGCGTAAGCGCTTTCACCGGCCGCAAAATGGCCGCGCGCCGGCACATCGCGATTGCCGCCGATAACGCCTCGCTGGCCGCCGATATCCGCAGCGATCTTACCCAGGAAAAACGCGCCGGCTACACCGTCGGTCTCGTCGCGCCCTTCACCGCACAAGACCGCGCCGATCTCCAGGCGCGGGTTGCAAACAAATCCCTCGACGGCCTGCTCATCATCGAAAACTCGTCCACAAGCACGCCCAGCGTCACATATATAGCGCAGTCCTCGGGCGATCTCATGAATACGTCGCGGCTGGAAGACGCCATCAATCACGGGTTTCTCGATCTGCGCCTCGCTCAACAGGGAGTGCCGCAGCAGCAGATCCATTCGCTGGCCGATCCAGTGCATCTTCAGACGCTGCAGATGACGGGCAGCGGCCAGACCGGCAAGAGCCAGGGCATGACGCCGTTCTATAAGGCCATGCTCATGACGTTCCTGATGACCATGCCGATTCTGCTTTACGGCATGGACATGGCCCGCTCCATCGTGGAAGAGAAGAGCTCGCGCATCTTCGAGGTCATGCTCGCCGTGGCGCGCCCCGACGACCTGCTCACCGGAAAGCTGCTGGGCGTGGGCGCGGTCGGCCTCACGCAAATCGCCATCTGGATCGCCGCCGCGACGCTGCTCAGCGGCACGGCTATCATGGGCTCGCTCGTCAGCGGCAATGTGCAGCTCCATTTCTCCCTGCTCGAAGCCGTTCTCTTCCCGGTTTACTTTGTGCTCGGCTTTTTTCTCTACAGCGCCTTCTTCTCAGGTCTCGCCGCCACCTGCGAAACCGCGCAGGACCTGCAGATGTATATCTCGCTGGCTGTCATTCCCACATGGACCAGCTTCGCCATCATGCCCTTCCTGCTCAACAATCCCAACTCGCCGTGGGTGGTCGCCGCTTCTCTCTTTCCGCCCACTGCGCCGCTGGTCATGGTGCCGCGCCTCGGCATGTCGACCTCACCTTATCTCTACGGGCAGATCGCGCTCTCCATTACGCTGCTCATTCTCAGCATCTGGGCCGTGGTCTGGTTCGCGTCGCGGCTCTATCGCATCGGCATCCTCATGTACGGTAAGCGCGCCACCTTGCCGGAAATTCTGCGCTGGCTCCGCTACAGCTAAAATCGTCTGAGTGACCACCCACGCCAGTTCTGCATTCACTTTCCGCCAGCGTCTCGTTCTGGCTGTGGTGCCGCGTATTGTCTGGGCGTTGCTGTGGCTCGTGGGCCGCACCTGGCGCTTCGAAATCATCGCCGAGGAGGGCGCCACGCCGCTTCCCTTTGGCGAAGGCGCGGGCGCGGAGATCTTCTGCTTCTGGCACCAGTGTGTGCTCCCATGCACGTTCTACTACCGCCGCACGGGAGCGACGATTATTGTCAGCCGCAGCTTCGACGGCGAGCTGATCACGCGTATCCTTGAGCTGTTCGGCTTCCACACAACGCGCGGCTCGAGCTCTCGCGGCGCGCGCAAAGGCCTGCTTGGGCTCAAGCAGGTGATCGAGAGCGGCCATCCTGCCATCTTCACCGCCGACGGACCGCGCGGCCCCATTTATCGCACCAAGATGGGGCCCATCAAGCTCGCGCACATCACCGGCGCACGCATTGGCGCATTCCATTTGGAGCCCAAGCGCGCCTGGACCATGCATTCCTGGGATCGCTTCCTGGTGCCCAAACCATTTACCCGCATCGTGGTCAGTTGGGCGCGCTGGACCATCGTTCCCGCCGATCTTAATGAGAACCAGTTCGAGCAGAAACGCGAAGAGCTGAACGCCGCCATCGAACGCGCGCGGCTTCGCGCACTCGCGCACCTGGGGAAAGCCGATGTCTAAAAGCTCGACTCCAAAAGGAAAAAGTGCGGAGAACCTCAGTGTCGCCGATTTCGATTACGAACTTCCCGAAGAGCTGATTGCGCAGCAGCCGCCCGCGGAGCGCGGCATGAGCCGCATGCTGGTCGTGGATCGCGCTACAGGTGTTATCGAAGATGATTTTTTCTCCGGGCTTGGACGGCATTTGCGCGCAGGCGACTTGCTCGTCCTCAACGACAGCCGCGTGATTCCCGCGCGGCTCTACGCGCGGAGAACTTTGCGCCGCGAACCCACTGGCCGCATCGAGGTCATGCTTACCGAGCCCGTTCTCGATCCGGTCGGCGCGAACCAGTGGCGCGCCCTGGTGCGCCCGGGCCGCAAGGTCGCCATCGGCGAGCGCCTGGAGTTTCCCGCGCCCACGGGCGAAATCGTGCTTGAGGCCGAAGTGCTCGAGCGCGGCCAATTTGGCGAACGCCTACTCGAATTTGTTCCTGTAGACGACTTCTTTGCCATTCTCGATCGCATCGGCCACGTACCGCTGCCTCCGTACATCCATCGCGACGACGCGGACACGGATCGCGATCGATACCAGACGGTCTTCGCGCACGAACGCGGATCGGTGGCGGCGCCCACTGCCGGTCTGCACTTTACCCCGCAAATGCTCGCTTCGCTCGAGGCAAGCGGAGTCGAGATTGCACGCGTTACTCTCCACGTCGGCCTGGGCACGTTTGCGCCGCTGCGCGTGGAGCGTGTGGAGGAAGTGCATCTCCACAGCGAGCGCTACACCATCAGTGCCGGAGCCGCTGCCGCCATCAACCGCGCCGTCGGCGAACACCGGCGCATCGTCGCCGTCGGCACCACGACCGTGCGCACGCTCGAATCAGCAGCTCTCGCGGCCGCTGGTGCTCCGATTCAACCTCGTTCCGGTACAACTGAGATTTTCATCTCGCCCGGCTTCGAGTTTCGGCTGATCGGCGCGCTGCTTACCAACTTCCACCTGCCGCAATCGAGCCTGCTCATGCTGGTCAGCGCCTTCGCCGGCCGCGAGCCGATCCTTGCCGCCTATCACCACGCAGTCGAACAGAAGTACTGCTTCTTCAGCTACGGCGACTGCATGTTCATTGCATAACAGGTCAGGTGTCACGCGTCAGAGCGCGGCAGCTCGTAGCTCTGGTTTCTGAAGCCTGAAACCTGACACCTGACCCCTTCGCGCCCTGCTATTCTCACAAGCGTGAGTGACGCATCCAAGCCGCCCGTTTTCCTGCTCGACGCCATGTCGTTCATCTTCCGGGCCTATCACGCCATGCAGCGCTCGCGGCCCATGTCCACGCGATCCGGCCTGCCCACGGCGGCCACTTACGTGTTCGTGAACATGATTAAGAAACTGCGCCAGGACTTTGAGCCCAAATACTTTGCCGCGGTCTTCGACGTGAGCGGCGAGGTCTTTCGCGACGGGCGCGCGCGGACGATGGGACCGCTGCGCAAGTGGAACGCGAAGTCGCAAAGTTTCGACGAAGTGAGCTACGAAGGTTACAAGGCCAAGCGCGAAGCCATGCCCGAAGACCTGCGCCGCCAGATTCCTTACATTCGCCGCGCTCTCGAGGCGCTGCGCATTCCCATCCTCGAAGCCGAGGGTTTTGAAGCCGACGATGTGATCGGCACCCTGGCGCGCGAAGCCGCCGAGCAGGATCACGAGGTCTTCATCGTCTCCGGCGACAAGGACATGATGCAGCTGGTGACGGCGCAGGTGAAGGTCCTGAATCCGCAGAAGGACAACCTGATTCTCGATCCCGCCAAGGTGGAAGAGGTGCTGGGCGTGCCGCCCAATAAAGTCGTTGACGTGATGGCGCTGCGCGGCGACTCGGTCGATAACATTCCCGGCGCGCCCGGCATCGGCGACAAGGGCAGTGTGGAGCTGATCAAGGAGTTCGGCAGCGTGGAGGCAGTCCTCGACCGTGCGGCGGAGGTCCAGCGCAAGGCCTACCGCGAGTCGCTCGAGCAGAACCGCGATGCCGTCCTGCTGTCGAAGGAGCTCGTCACCATCGATTGCCGTGTGCCGCTCGCGCTCGACCTGCATGCGATGGAGACGCAGCCGCCGGATCTCGAAGCCGCACGCGCGCTGTTCACTGAGCTCGAGTTCACCTCGATGCTGCGCGACCTGGCGCCTGCGGCGGGCGGAGCTTCAGTCGAATTGATCGAAGAACCCAGCGCTGAACAATCCGCTGCTTTCTACGCTGCCGCATGCGAGCACGGCTTCGCCTTCGCGCTTGACGCCGTCGAGCCCGCATCCGAAGAAGCGGAAGAAGAGGAATTAGCCGCGCCGTCGCTGCTCGATGTCGCCGAAGCCGCGGAAAAGAAGGACCACTTCGGCGTGGGAGTCTCTGCCGATGCTGCACGCGCGCTGCGCTTGCCCCTCACGCCGGAGTTGCGCGCTCTGCTTGAAGACGCCTCCGTGCCCAAGCGCGTGCACGACTGGAAGCTGGCCCTGCACGTCCTGGGCGAAATGGGCATCGCGCTGCGTGGCACGGTCGATGACTCGATGCTGCTTTCGTACGCGCTTAATCCCACGCACTCCACGCAAGCGCTGGCCGACGTGGCCGCACGCCACGGTCAGCCGCCTCCGGATTCGCTGCCCGCATCAGCCGCGGCCGTTTATGCGCTCGTCCCAGCGCTGCACGAAGAGATCGACAAATCTGACCTGTCGCGCGTCTATACCGACATCGATTTGCCCTTGGCGCCTGTGCTCTATCGCATGGAACTGGCGGGCGTGCGCATCGACACAATTGCATTGAGCAGGCTTTCGGAGAGGTTCGGTAGTGAGTTAACGCGCCTGGGCGAGCGCATCTTCGAGCTCGCAGGAAAGCGCTTCAACATCAACTCGCCCAAACAACTCGGTGCCGTGCTATTCACCGATCTCGGATTGCCCGCCCCGGCCAGCCGCGGCAAAAGCAAATCCGTTTCGACGGCTGTGGACGTGCTCGAGTTTCTCGCCGAGAAGCATGACGTGCCGCGGCTGGTGCTCGAGTACCGGCATCTGTCCAAGCTGAAATCAACTTACATAGACGCGTTGCCGCTTCTCGTCGACGCG
>Ga0182024_10019401_pt1 | contig 12540 bp, 11 predicted proteins | sample P32metaG_FD_120480 | JGI IMG/M metagenome (GOLD analysis project Ga0182024, IMG submission 120480) | Permafrost microbial communities from Stordalen Mire, Sweden - P3-2 metaG (Illumina Assembly) | ecosystem: Environmental > Terrestrial > Soil > Wetlands > Permafrost | place: Sweden: Stordalen... | reverse complement strand
CAAGATCGGTCCGAATGAGTCAGTGGTGCCGCCAATGTGCCAACACAGACTGCCGGCCGAACAGCCCGCGAGAATAACGCCTTGCTCCCAGGCCGCGCGCATGGCGAGGTCGACACCGTGAAGTCGCCACAGGGCGAGCAAGTTAGCGACTGACCCACCCGCCACCCAGACGAAGTCGCTACCGCAGAGCCGTTCCTCGGGATCGGCCGACGGTTGGTAAAAGAGCTTCAGTTCGGTGACGTCGCAGCCGGCCGCGTTGAACGCTTCGTAACTGACGGCGTAGAACTGGTTGTCGTCGCCACCGGCCGTGTTGACAATGCAGACGCGAGGACGGACCTTTTCGACGGATGACAACGCGTCGAGCACCATGGTGCTGAGTCGAGCGTTTTGTTGCGTCGGGCCGGCAACAAATCCACCGGAGGTAGCCAGGATTCGTGGAGTTTTCATCCTTCATTTTTACCTCAATCGCGCCGAGTGAAGTAATGACCGCGCGGTGCCTAGAATTCGCGTCAAGAAGATTCGCGGCCAATGTGAGTGGTCCGAGCGGGGGTGTACGTGGCAACAGTTGAGGCAACGATCGATGACCTGCTGGACGGATTGATCGTCGACTTCCCACCCACGACGTCGAATCCGATTGATTTCATGGGCGCGCAGTTCGATCGCGGATTGGCCTGGACTCATTTTCCAGTTGGAGAAGGTGGGCTTGGCTTAAGTCCAGCAGATCATCTGCACGTGCTCCAGCGTTTGGCGAAGGCGCACGCGCCGACGGCCTTCGCGCGCAACGTCTTGGGCTACGGCATGATCGCGCCCACGATCGTCGCTCACGGTACGAGCGAACAGAAGCAGCGCTTCCTGCGACCGCTGTTCACCGGCGAAGAGATATGGTGCCAACTCTTCTCCGAGCCGGGCGCCGGTTCGGACTTCGCGGCGCTCGCCACTCGGGCCGAACTCGACGGCGACGAATGGATAGTCACCGGGCAGAAGGTGTGGACGACGTTGGCCCACGAGTCGGCGTACGGGTTGATCGTGGCGCGCACGAATCCCGACGTGAGCAAGCACAAGGGGCTCACCGCATTCCTCGTGGACATGCACGCACCAGGCGTGGACGTGCGTCCGCTCTATCAGGCGACCGGCGAGGCCGAGTTCAACGAGTGCTTCTTTCATGAGGTGCGAATTCCCGACAACCGCCGGTTGGGTGGTGTGGGCGAGGGCTGGCCCGTATCGCTCACGACCTTGATGAATGAGCGCGTCTCCATTGGCGGCACGGTGCCACCGCGTGGGTCGGGCCTCATTGGCGAAGCAATGAAGATTTGGCGCCAGCGTTGGAACGGTCGCAGCGACGCGCACGCCATGGCCGTGCGCAGTGAGCTGTTGCAGTCCTGGGTGCGCAACGAGACCTTCCGCCTCACCAACTGGCGAGCGAGCGACCTGCGCAAGGCGGGCACGCCGGGACCAGAAGGTTCCGTCGCCAAGCTCGCCTTTGCCGAAGAGAATCAGCGCACCAGCGAACTGTGCGTCGACCTGCTCGGCGCCGAGGGCATGCTCTACAGTTCTAACTATCCGTTGGTGCGACCCAAGGAATCGGCGATGACGGGCGGCGACATGCGCAAGGCCTTCATTCGCATGCGAGCGAACTCCATTGAAGGCGGCACCAGCGAAGTGATGCGCAACATCATTGGCGAGCGGGTCCTGGGACTTCCGGGAGAGCCGCGCAGTGACAAGGACGTTGCGTGGAAGGACGTTCCTCGCAGTTAATTGCGAGTTGAAACCTGCTGCGCTAGGTGAATATTGGATCGTCAGTGCGTGAACGTTTCAGTTCGTAAAAGCCGGGCGTACTGGCAACCGCCCACACGCCGTCAAAGAGAACGCCAGCGGCCTCGCCCTTAGGCGCTGGCGTCACGACAGGCCCAAAGATTGAGACGTCGCCAATGCGAATGACCGGCGTGCCGACTTCGTAGCCCACCGGGTCCATGCCCGCGCGGTGACTAGCGCGGAGCGCCTCGTCGTAGCTCGTGTCGTCGGCGGCGAGCGCCAGATCGGCGTCCAGATGGGCGTCGGAGAGCGCGCCGGCAATCATTTCGTCCATGTCCTTGTTGCCGCCAACGTGGTAGCGGGTGCCCATCGCTGAGTACAGCGGCTCAATGACCTTGTCGCCGTAGCGTTGCTGGGCGGCGATCAACACGCGCACCGGCCGCCACGCCTTCTTGAGCAGTGTCACGTACTCTTCGGAGAGGTCCCGCCCCTCGTTCAAGACCCCGAGGCTCATCACGTGAAAGCGCACGTCGAGGTCGCGCACGGCAGCCGCTTCTAGAATCCAGCGCGACGTGATCCACGCCCACGGGCACGCGGGGTCAACCCATAGATCTACTTGTTGGGTCATCGTCAACTCTCTTTCTGGGCGGCGAAGGCACTTAATACGGTACTGACACAGTTGGTCACGCCAACCGCCATGGGCAAATCAAGCATCTCGTCAATCGCGTGGGCGTTGGACTGGGGACCGAGCACGCCGGTCGCCACAAACTGCACCGCGGGGTAGCGCTTGCCCAACGACGCGAGGAAGGGAATGGTCCCACCCTCGCCGGTGAATCCCGGCGCGCGACCGAACGCCTCGTTCGACGCCAAGTCGAGCGCATCGCGCAGCCACGGTGCGAGCGTCGGCGTCATCCAGCCGTCGGCCGTGATCGTCTTTATGGTGACTTCCGCCGATGACGGCACGTCAGAGGTGAGTGCCGCCACGACGGCATTGGCGGCGCGCTCGGCGTCGACGGTGGGCGGAAGTCGAAAGGAGAGTACCGCCGTGGTATAGGGACGCAGCACGTTGCCGGCAATCTCGGGCTCCGGAATTCCTCCCATGCCCACGACCGACAACGTGGGAAACCAGGTCCGGCGAAGGATGCGGTCTTCGGCCGAATCGCCCATGAGTTGCAGACCGTCCAGGGTGGGAAGTTCGTTCGCAATGACGTCGCCAAATTCTTTGGCGAGCGCCGCCGCGTCTTTAACGTAGTTGTCCGGAATCCCACACTTCAGTTCGTCGAGCAGCACCTCGCCGGTGTCGGCGTCCTCCACGCGGTCGAGCAGTTGACGCAGAATGCGAAACGATGAGGGCACGACACCGCTGGCCGAACCGCTGTGCTGGCCCTGGGTGAGCACTTTGATCGTGAGTTCCACGTGCAGCATGCCGCGCAGTGACGTGGTCACCCAGAGCCGGTCGTACGTGAGGGCTCCCGAGTCGAGACAGATCATCAGCTCGACGTTGCCCAAGTGTTCGACCAACTCGTCGAGGTAGGCCTCGAGGTCGGGACTACCGCTCTCTTCGCTGGCCTCGATCAATACGACGATCCGCGAATGGGGAACCTTGTTGGCTTCCATGTTCTCAACGGCGAGCAACGCCGAGAACGTCGAGTAGCCGTCGTCGGCCACGCCGCGCGCGTACAGCCGGTCTCCGCGTCGCACGGGAGTGTAGGGTTCGAGACCCGGTGACCAGTCGCCGAGCGGTGGTTGCTTGTCGAGGTGCCCGTAGAGCACGGCGGTCGCGTCGCCCGGTGTCGTTGCCTCAATGGTGACGACCAGCACCGGCGTGCGACCGTCCAGACGATGAACGCTCACGTCGGCGTTAGCGTACGTTCGCTGGCGAGCCCACTCGGCGAGCAATTCGGTCGCCTGCTCGATGTAGCCGTGCTGGGACCACTGATGGTCGTAGTCCGGAGAGAGGCAGGGGATTGTCGCGTAGGTGGTGAGGGTGTCGAGCGCGTCGCGTTCGAAATCGTTCAGCGTGAGGGAGGGCACGAATCGAGATTACCGGGCACGACGTTGGAAGTGGACGGCCTCCCAGCAGTACCAGGCCACCGCCGTACGCACGCCCTCAAACTTTTCACCGGCAACGCGCAACTCGTTCTCGGTGATGATCTCCTCGTCGCCGTGCAGCAGGCTCCAGCCGCTGCGCACGCCGAAGTCACCGACGGGCCACACGTCAGCGCGTGCCAGCGTGTTCATGAGATACATCTGCCCGGTCCAGGGACCGATGCCGCGCACGGTCGTCACTTCACGCAGGATCTCGATATCGCTCATGCGTCCGTGGCGCGCTAATTGCACCTGCTGGTCACGGACCTTTTGGGCGAGGTCAACCATGGCCTGAGCCTTGGTGCGCGAGAGTCCCGCGCTGCGAAGTTGGTCGACACCCACGCCGAGGATGGTCTCAACGTTGACGGAGTTGTCGCAGAGTTCGTGGATGCGTCCGTGGATAGTGCCCGCCGCCTTAGTGGTGAGTAACTGGAAGGTGATTGAGCGCACGAGCGAACCAAAACGTTCGTCAACGGCACCGTTACGTCGCCGCGGTGGCAGACCGGCGAGCTCGATGATGGGCTTAAACGAGCGGTCACGTTTGGCAATGAGGGCCGCGGTATCGGCGGGAGAGAGTGCGGCGGGCATCGATTCAGCCTTACAGAATCAACGGTTGGGTATGTAGACGCTGTCGGGCACGTTGGCGGTCGTGCGCACCACGTCGAGCAGCAGCGCCTGGATGGCGCGAACCGGGGCCGAAGGGAAACCGAATCGTCGGCTCGCCAGCACTACGCGGCGCCGGCGGAGATTAGAGATGTGCACGGCAACGAATTTGTCGCGCAGGTGCTTGGACAGCATCGTCGCGGGCAGGATCGAAGGACCGTGACCGTCAAAAGTCATGGACGCAATAGTGCGCAGTCCGTCGACTTCAATGAGCGGGTGCAGTACGACTCCTTGCTCCGTACAGGCTTCGTCAATCTCCCGACGAATCGGGGTGCCGCCGAGCGGCAACAGCAACTCGTAGTCGGCCAGTTCGGCCAGGGAAACCGACCGCTCACTCTGAGCAATCTCGTGATGTCGGTCGACGATCAACACCAAGTCTTCGCTGAAGAGATCCACTTCGGACAACTCGTCGGCCAGCACCGGCCACGCCAGCACGGCGATGTCTAACTGGCCGTGGACCAGTTGCGGTTCGATCGTGGAATTAGAACCTTCCGTGATGCGCAGCGCAATATGGGGGTAGGTCGTGCGCTGGGATTCCAGTAGCAGGGGCACGATCCAGCGACCGGCCGTGCCGATCATGCCGAGTGAGACTTTGCCGTGGATGTCGGCGCTCAGTTCGGAGACGTCCGAGCCAATGGCGCCTAACTCGCCCAATATTCTTCTGGCCCGGTCGACCACGATCTCTCCGGATTCGGTCAGCGAGCCGGTCGCTCGATTGACCAGTTCGGTGCCGAGCTCGGTCTCTAGACGGGCAATGCGGGTGGAGATATTTGACTGTACGGTGCCCAACACTTCGGCCGCCGCGGAGAAGGTTCCGTGGTCGGCGATGCCGACCAACGCCTCCAGTTGACGGATTTCCATCTATCTATTCTATAGATGGAAAGTATCAATGAAATCATGTTGCGAGATGAAAAGTCGACCGCCATAATGTTTGAATACTTATTTAACTATTTCCCCCCGATCTAGTCATATGTAGGTTTTGCAAAAGGACCAACCTCCCCCCAGGTTGGTCCTTTTGTGTTTTCCATGTGGTTAGCGTTGTTCCATGGCAACCCGTCGAACAGCGCGCGAAACCCTAGCGGTGAGCGCACTTCGCGGCGTGAATTGGGTCTCACGAGTGACCAGACGGGGCGCCGGCACCGTGGCGGGGGGTCGCGTCGGTCTTAAGATTACCCCTAATTTGCTGGCTGTTTTGGCCCGTGATCGCTCCGTGATTGTGGTAACCGGTACAAACGGCAAGACCACCACGACCGCGCTGTGCGTTGCCGGTTGGGACGGGGACGTCACGACCAATTCCACGGGCGCCAACATGCCCGCCGGACACGTGGCGGCGCTCGCCAGTTCGCAGAGTAGGCACGTGGTCTTAGAAGTCGACGAGGCCTGGTTGCCCGACGTCCTTGAATTTGTCAAGCCCAAGGTCGTCGTCCTGCTCAACCTCTCGCGCGACCAGTTGGACCGGGCCAACGAGGTTCGCCAGATGTCCGAGCGCTGGCGTTCTTCACTCGCTTCGCTTGATGGAGACCGGGTGGTCATCGCCAACGCGAATGATCCATTGGTCGTCTATGCGGCGCTGGACGCTCGCAACGTGCGGTGGTGCGACGTGCCCACGAATTGGACGCTCGACGCCCAGTCCTGTCCGAGATGCACGTTGCCCCTGGAACATTCATCGAGTGGGTGGCGCTGCACGTGTGGACTGGCCAAACCCGATGATGTCACGACGTCGCTCAACGGAGAGCTCATCGTGGTGGGCGAGCACGTGGCGCTGTCCTTGTCAATCCCGGGCGAGTACAACCGGGGCAACGCCGCGATGGCGGCGACCGCGCTGCGTGAGATGGGCGTGCCACTTTCCCAGTCGATACCCCGAATGCAGTCAGTCGCCGGGGTCGCCGGGCGCTACACCGTTCGCTCGTGGTACGGCCGCCAGATGCGGCTCCTGCTCGCGAAGAATCCAGCCGGTTTTGACGCGTTGCTCTCAACAGTTGCTGTGCAACCAGTTGACGTCTGGGTCGCCATCAACGCCAATATCGCCGACGGTCGCGATCCGGCCTGGCTCTACGACGTGGACTTCGAAGCCTTGAAGGGTCACGTCGTTTGGTGCCTGGGGGAGCGGCGACTGGACCTCGCGACGAGGCTCGACTACGCGGGGGTGCACTACCGGATAGTTGACGACCTGTCGACGCTGCCCGCGACGACGGAACCAGTTGAGTTGCTCGCCAACTACACGGCGTTCCAGGAGTGGATGTCGAGGTCGGTGCCGTGCTGAAGATTGCCGTGCTCTATCCCGAACTACTCGGCACTTACGGCGATGGCGGCAACGGGTTGGTGCTGGCCGAACGGGCCCGGCGCCGTGGCCTCGAGGTCTCATTGGAGTTGGTGTCCATGCGCGACGAACTTCCCGCGGCGGACGTCTACCTGCTGGGCGGCGGAGAAGACGGACCCCAACGGCTCGCGAGTGACCTGCTGGCAAAGAATGGCTTTGTCGAACACGTGAGCGACGGCTCGTACGTGGTCGCCGTCTGCGCCGGACTGCAAATCTTGGGTCGGTCGTTTTGCGTTGAGGGAAATGACGAATACCGGGGGCTCGGTCTGGTCGACGTCGTGACGCGCCGGGGAAAGGTTCGTTCCGTCGGGGAGCTCTGCGTACGAGTGGGCGAACGGCTACTCGTGGGCTTTGAGAATCACGGCGGCCGTACCTCGCTGGGCGATGGCGTGGCGCCTCTAGGTCGGGTGCTTAAAGGTCGGGCGAATGATGGCGAGGTCGACGGCTACCGGACGGACCATATCTGGGCTAGTTACGCGCACGGGCCGGTGCTCGCGATGAACCCCTGGTTCGCTGACGAAATACTGGCCACGGTGTTGGAAAGAGAACTCACACCGCTCGAAACGGCCGCCGACCTGCTCTACGCCCGACGCCGCCAGATCCTTACGGCCGGCTCGGCCGGCTGATGTTGTAGTCGCGGTTGCCGCTGACGTCCTGACCCAATTTGACAACCGCCTCTTCAATGCGGGTATTGAACCGTCGGATGTTCTCATCCTCGGCACAGAACATCACCGGGCCAAACGTGACCGATACGTGGTGGCGCTTCTGGGTCGGTCCATCCCGGAACTGGGGGGCCTTGGCGTACTTGGGTCCCTGCAGTAGTCCGGCGTCGTGAATGTAGGTCGGAATGACGGCCGCCTTCGATCGCTCGGCGAGGTAGGCCGCGCCGCCCTTGAACTCTTGCAGCTGACCCGTGGGGGTGCGGCCGCCTTCGGGAAAGATCAGTAGATTCCATCCGCTCTCGACCAGCTCCAAGGCCTGCTGAGAACTGCGACGGTTGATCTTGTGCCGGTCAATGGGAATGGCGTTAAAGACAAAGACGGTCTTAAAAGCCGTCCAGCGATCCATGAAGAAGTTGTCCATTGCGGCCGCCACGATGGTGCGCTTGCGCACCTTGATTGGTAGCGCCGTCAGCACCAACGGCGTGTCGAAATTGCTGGTGTGATTGGCCACCAGGATGTAGGGGCCAGAGCCGGATAGGTGCTCGAGACCCTGAACGTCGAGGGTCGAGAGATAGCGCACGACCGGTCCCACGTAGAAGCGGTGATAGAGATTCCTCGCGAGGCGGGCCGGATATTGGCGGCCCCACTGCGTCGGATAGTCGAGTCCGATCTGGGTCATCTCTTGCGCGGCGGCGGTTTCTTCGGCGTATAGCGCTTGGACTCGATCGGCTTGGGCGGAGCGATGACGACATCGTCGTTCTTCTTGGACCGGGTGCGGGGTTCGCGGCCCTCACGTTTGGCCGCCTGCTTCTCCTGGTTTATCTCGCGAGCGACACGTCCGGAGCCTGCGAAGGACGCGTCACCGTATTTTTGTAAGCGAAAGGCCCGGATGACCAGCCAGCCACCCAAGAACAGATAAATGAGACCGGCGATGCCGAGCGCGAGACCGAGAAGAAAGCCGCACACCGCGACGCCGACGCGCTTGCGCCAGAAGGAGAACCCGATGATCGCTAGACCCACGACGAAGATCAATATGAACTGGGGCCACCAATGAGAGGGGTGAGTCAGCACGGTCTCTTCGCATAATTTGTTGACCATCTTGTAACCCAGGCCGAGCGCCGCCTTCGAGCAATGCTTACTCTTGGTGAGCGTCGACGTCACGATCAAGTTCGTGTTGCCCAGGAGGCGATGTATGTACAGTGACGCCAGAACGAGCGCAAGCCCACCCGCGATGAGACCGACGGTCCGTTCAAAGTTGTCTAAGCCCATGACGACTTCTCGTGAGACGGCGGAAGGCTTTTTGGGACCGGGCCTCAGTCGCGCCAGGATGTCCCGCGACGGCTTCTTATTATCTGGCACAGTTCAGGTTACAGCGCCAACGAAATGTGCTGCGTTCGTTTGAGGTTGTAGCATGGCTGCTTCGGGCGCTTAGCTCAGTTGGTTAGAGCGCAGCCTTCACACGGCTGAGGTCAGAGGTTCGAGTCCTCTAGCGCCCACGCGTTGTCTCAGGGCCAGATCACAACAGGATCGTTTGAAGCTGGTCTATCTGATCGAGAGTGGACACCTCCAGTGTTTTGGACTTGCAGAAATCGGAGGGCTTACGCCAGAGGGTCAGGTGTTGGAACGTTCGTATGCGCTCTCAAGTTTCGGGAATTCGATTCGAGAATGCGGCACAACAAATGGCGTCGAAATTATTTGACCCACTTTGCATTTCCAACCCATGTCCACTCAAGGAGAGCACTCACGGTGTCCGACTTAGCGACAGTAACCAGGCATTGTGGATGGCTGGATGTGAGAGTGCAGGCAACGACTAAGTGTCCGACTTAACGACAGCAACCGTACGAGCGAGATTAGGCAAGGTCGGCTAAACAGGTCCCGCCGTCGCTGCTGCTGTTGGTATTGTCCGGGCACGTGGTGTTCGACCACGTCATTTTGTTGAGGTTGGCTCCAGCCGTCGTAGCGCCACTGAGGTTGGCGCCGCTCAGGTCGGCCCCATTCAAGTTGGCCCCATTCAAGTTGGCGCCAGCGAGGTTGGCGCCGCTCAAGTTCGCACTATTCAAGTTGGCACCACTCAGGTTGGCGCCACTCAGATTGGTGTCGCTCAGGTTGGCCTTATTCAGATTGTCCCCGTTTAGGTTGCAGCCAGAAAGATTGGCGCCGCTCAAATCTGCCTTATTCAGGTTGCCGCTAGAACAGCCATGGTACGAGAACTGATCGGCCGGTGGGTTGGCTGAGGATGTGAGTCCAGCCACGGTTGCGGTGACGTCGACCGTTCCGGTTCCGGGCGGGGAAGTCACCGTGCAGGTCGTCGCTGACGAACAGGAAACGCTACTTGCAAGATTACCGGGACCGAAGTCGAACGTCGTTGTCCCGGACGCAGTCGAGAATCCGGTGCCCGTTATGGTGACGGTAGTCCCGCCGGTAGTTGGTCCGGAGTTTGGCCTAACGCCGGTCACCGTGAGCACACCTCCAATAGCCCCGATGTTGCAGGGTGTCGTCCAGGGAATGCCGCGCTGATCAGTTCCGGCGCAGTCCAACGGGTTGAGACCGTCGAAGTCGACGTGGTTGATTGCCGCGCTACCCGGTTCCAGGGCAATCGTCTGGGTGGGCCCACCGTTGTTGGCCAGCGCCGGGGCCAGGCCGGCCGGCGTGTCGGACAGTGAAGTGCCGCTAAAGCCGCAGGTTCCGTCATCGTCGAGGTTGTAGCCTCCATCGGTCGGAGCGACGCCTTCGCAGTCCTGGTTCGGTCCCGCCAATTCGTTGTTGGCCAGGATGGTCGCGACGAGGAAGGTCGACCCTGTTGAATCGCCGAAGGGCAAGATCGTTGGGTCGTCAAAAATCCCCTGGCTGTTACCCGAGATGGTGCTGTGGGTGACGTAGGTCACGCCGTTCGGGACAACCGCATCGTGATTGGTGGGTGGAAAAGGATTAAACCCGCCGCTGCCGGCTACGATCCCTCCGCCTAAGTTGCCCGAGATCGTGCTGTCAGCGATACTCATCTGGTTTTGGTTGAAGATTGCACCGCCGAGGTTGAAGATCCCGGGGCCTTCGAAACCGGCGTTGTTGTCCAAGAAGGTGCTGTTGGTGACGACGGCCGTGCCGAAGTTGTAGATTGCACTGCCTTCTGCTCCGGCGGTGTTGTCCAAGAAGGTGCTTTCGCTGACGTCGATCGTGGCCTGCCCGCTATTCAAGATTCCGGCGCCCACTAAAGTGGCGCCGTTGTCCAAGAAGGTGCTGTTGGTGACGACGGCGGTGCCGGTGTTGTAGATTGCACCGGCTGATTCAAAGGCGTTGTTGTCCGAGAAGGTGCTGTTGGTGACGACGGCGGTGCCGCTGTTGTAGATTCCGCTGCCATAGCCCGGGCCGCCTGCGCTGTTGCCCGTGATACTGCTGTTGGTGAGAGTCAGGGAGCCGCCGTTGACAATGCTCCCTCCTTCTAATGTGGTGAAGCCCTCAATTGTGAGCCCAGATATGTTGGCGGTCACTCCACCGGCAATTGCGAAGGCTAGGGAAGTTCCGGGGGTACCACTCACGGCCAGGCCGGACGCCCCGGGCCCATCGATGGTCAAGTTGGTGTTGACATTCATTTGGTTCGCAAGAGAGATGACGCTACAGGCGGGAGAGAGTGCGAAGGTGATTACATCTCCCGGATTGGCATTGGCGACCGCGTAGGGAAGCGAGCCGGGCACGGTCGCGTCGCCGCTGCAGTTGGTGACATTCACCATTGCGGCTTGGGCGACCTGAGCGGGGCCGTCCACGATTCCGAGCACCACGAGCAACGTGGTGACGGCGACGACTTTGAGTCTGAGACTCGTAAGTCGAACAGAACGGATCACATCGAACATTGCACACCCCCCAGTGAATTTTGGTTTCAGCATCCACCTGCACGACTTCTTCGGTACCATGAATGATTGTTGCGTCGCCCTTTCCTATACCCAAAGAGGTCGAAAAGCAAATAGTCAACCTTCTTCTAGCCACTTGCCGTAGAAAGGTGGTGCTTCTTTACGAACGAGGTTGCCGATGACGGAAACCTCGAAGGACGTAAGTGAAGGTGGTTCCCAGGAATTGAGCTGCGACTCGGAGACCATTGATATCGTCCCTCAGACACAAACCCTCATTCTCTTTCGATCTAATTCGGACCACAGCTTTCTTTCACTTTCGGCGCGTTTCGCAGCGAAGGGCCAGGGACACCGCTGTACATTCGTGCGATTGCCGGACGCTGATTTCCCAGGGCTAGGAGACCGGAGGACGGTGTGACCCCGTCCAGTGAGATTTGGAGAAAGCGAATTGTCGTTGCCGAGGCCACGCTGAAGGCGGACTTATCCGCGCCATCGAATGGGGGAAGGTGATGAGCTGTTTGAAGTTCGAGAAACCACTTGTTGGGTTGGTGAATGTTGTCGTAAAGATGCACGCCATCTCGAAAGGGGTTGCATTGGTCGACACGGCTTTGCACGACCAATAGATCCGGTCGACTGGCCGGGGAAGCGTACGACTGGGTCGTGTCCTCGGCGCCCGAAAGGATGATCACCGCACGATAGGCAATGCCGGTACGCAAGCTTGCGTAGTCGATGCCTTGGGGGTCGACGCCGCGGTCGTAGGCCAGCATCCCTACCGCAACCGCACCATCCGAGTGCCCCGCCAGAGCGATTTCTGAGGGGTCGACGAGGTCGCTTGCGACGGGGCAGTTTGACGTCTCCTGGGCAGACGCCGAGAGAACTGATCTGGTGACGTATGCGAGATCCCCCGGCTCGTTGGCGAGGTCGTCTTCCGTGTCCGCGCGGGGTTGGGCGGCGACCGCTGACGCGTTCTCGTCAGGAAAGAACGGCGCCACGACGACGAATCCGGCTCGCACCCACGTGTCCAACAAGGCAGCGTACGTGTCGGGCGTTACGTCGTAGCCGTGGGCGAAGACGATCATCGGGTAGCCACCACTTCGTGCCAAGGGCGGTGCACCCTTTGCTTCGGCTGGTGCACCGACAACTGAAAGTGTGGGATATCTGATTTCGGTCACCAGCGTCCGGCTCGTTGAACGGACTCGAAACGGGGTCGTCGAGT